>JGI24159J19872_10005477_pt1 | contig 16440 bp, 12 predicted proteins | sample Ectturendosymbi4_FD_19872 | JGI IMG/M metagenome (IMG submission 19872) | reverse complement strand
TGACACTCGTTTTTATTGTACTGCAGAGAACAGACTGGTTAATGATCGTGACTGAAATCAACAAAGTGGCTTTGCAATGTAAAAACTAATTCCCATTTCCTGCCCTGTAGAAGCTGTTCAAATTCTATTAAAGTCACTTAAAGAGTGCAATTACGATGCGACGCGGTTTTCATGACCTCGTCGCCCAGCAGTTCTCCACGATTTTCTCTGCTAGCTGTTATTTTTCGGACTACACTAAATAAAATCACATCTCGGCGATTCCAACAACACCTCAAAAAGTACCTTTGTGTAGTGAAATCATGCTTCACCTTTTCATTTTCACCTAATCACCAGCTTTCGCAACACCATAGGCCAAACTCACGAAGCAAACCTTTTGAGTCCTTGCAGTGTAAAAACGCCCCAATATCGAGTTGGCAAGTGTGTTCATGAAGGTATGCCAAGGGCGACGAATCGCTCACGCGTCAATCCGATAAAAAGTGCAGTGTAAAGTGGGTAATGTTCTTATAAATGACTTGATCTGCAACTGAGCGCGTACTCAAGAAAAAGCGACAAGAATTTCGCAAACGCCACTGTGCCTCACGTCTTATTCTCATGAAGTCATTGGGGAGATACATTATTTAAACCTCGTGTGGACTCCAACAATTCGTAGAAGTGTCTGGTTCACGATGATTGCACTGCCATAAACCATCTTAAATTTCATTACGACAGTAGAAAATGTATTATAAGCGCCAATTCCATCCAGACTTTAATACTAAATCGCAAATTTTCCTCACTGCTGAATTTATGCAGTTTATGCTCTGCAATGCCTTCGACTCGGAACTGCCGAACATGCGTCTCTTGATTTTGTAGTCAATCGTAAAGTTCTTAAGACTGAAAAACTGCTGCTCCCGTCTCGCTATCGACTCGTTTCCAACGTGACTTCAGACTTTGTCTAGAAAAAAATTGCAGGTCTTGTCCACCTTGAGGGGTACCCGAGTTACTACGCAATGTATTCGTTTTAGAAAAAGAACGCTGCTTTTTCCATTACGATGTTCAAACACAACTTTCTCCAAACTGTAGTTAGGTGCAGGGAGCAGCTGCCTTGATTCTGGCTTTGAACCTCAGAATATGTGTTTTGGGCCTGGGTATCGAAGCTTCAGCTGCAGTGGCTTCTTGTTCTTGGCCTCGTAAGATTTACTTGTCTGTCTTAAAAATTTTAGCATGGATTGCAGCACATAACTAAGTTATTGCGCAGCATATATATGGGGCTTTCGCTGTACGCAGTGTAAAAGCTGAGATTTTCTATTAAAAAATTTGAAAATCCACTTCAGGCAAGAAACTGGCAAAAAACAACCATCTTGGCGTAATCATCTCCACAAAGAGTTTTAGCGAACGGGAACGTTACAGTGAACTTCACAAGCGTCGTTGCCTCGTTACAAAGTGCGAAGTTGCAGTCAAACACGTACTTACGTAACTGCAAAGAAGGTTCAACCAGGATCGCGAAAGGAGATGCGTAAATTTTTAATTTTGCAATAAATAAAATTACACTGTTTAAAAAGTACAACCAATTTCTACTCACAGCACAAGTAGCTGCTGAGCCAAGGTGCCGCACCTTATCGGCATATCTATCAAATCCGGCTAAATATTTTATGATACAAGGTGGGGAAAGCACCGCATGCTAAAGACGCTGCGTGAACAGCAACACGTTTTCCTGGAGTTAAGGGAGAACGACGCTTTTTACTCCAGTGAGGCTCAAGCTGGACTCGCACAAAATCCTGTTGTAGACCACGTCCAACCTTATAGCCTTTTGAAGCAAAAGCGTAGTTTGTCGGGCATAATTTTGTTGCCTCATAAAATCATCGGGCTTGTTTCGTTGTCAGTTTCAGGGAAACTTTTGTGACCGACCATATGAGTCTACATTTCTCCTGCCGTTCCAGGTCCGTGCATAAGCTGTTCTAGCAGTGTTGCCACCAGTATCAGTCTCGTTAACACCAGATTGTTGCCTTTTTCAACATCAGATAACATTGGATTTGTACATTACAGTTTCATGTAATGTAAATAGCGTAAATGCTTCTATTACCATTACCTAACAAGCGCAAGAAAACTTCGTAGAGTCCGAAATAGAGCGAAGTGTCGTCATTAGTTGAAGTAGGTCATGCGTAACGAAAAAACGTTATTCTCAAAGCAGCGAAAAGATCTTCCGTTTGGAACGATAACCAACCACACATGAAGGGAGAGATTGATTAAAAAACTTATTTATGTACTAAAATGAGAGGAAATGTGGTAAACAAAAACATTAGCCCAGTCAACATTAGATTTATCGCCAAAATCATCAGGCATCAGAAATTTCTCTGAAAACATCAGATCTCATGTTAAAAAAATAAAAGTGACCAGAATTGTGACCTCCCCATAGCCTGCAGATTGATCCGGTACCGCTTGTACCAACCACAATTTCACGCTTCAGAAACAGAATCCCAGAACATCGACTGGCAACAACTTTTTGTATAAAATACTTTTATGAAAGCCACCCTCAATCAAACGTTCCTACGAAACTTTGTATGGCAATGTCAATCAACAATGTGGAGATGTCATTGAAAACTTCACCAAACCGGAGAGTAAAATGAGCGACCAAATCTTTTTTTTTGTGAAAATTTTGTCGGCTTTCAATGGGGCAAAAGAGTTGTTACACAGTGCTTCAGAGCAAGCTTTTCCAGACAAAAAAGCGCTACAAAAGTCACTAAAAGCAGAAAAACTAAGTCAATTTGTTTATAATACAAAAAGAAAAACCATACATTGCCAGCATAGTACCGCAAAGTTAGTTTGACATCCTCCAAGTATGCTGAAGAAAAATAAATGTGAACATTGCAATTCGGGCTGAAAGCTTTCGAAACCGAAGTCAACGCCTTCACTTCGCAAACATTTTATTCAGCAAGGTGACAACGATGGCTAGCTTGAAAGGTAGCGTGTTATTCGTTTTGATGTCTGAATTTGCTTAAATTTAACAAACTTCGAAGCGACCAATTGACCATTTTTTGGCAGTTGGTGAGCTGCGAAAGCAAGGGCCTACGTACTTTGCCCTTGTACCTTCCCAACTCAGCCAGGAAGCTCACATTGGCGAACAACAACATAATGGAAGTGCGAAAGAACGCATTCCGTCAGCTCGTCAATCTCGTGACGCTTAAATTGAACGACAACAGGATACGCCTACTGCCGGTAAGTGCTGCATCTACCTTCATTACATTGAAAGTAAACCTGCAAGACGACGATTATATTGGGATTCATGAGGCGTCCCGTCACCACCCGTAGTTAACAACAAGCATGCGACAAATATTTACAAATCTATATCGTCAAAAATATCGACGAGCGCAAACGTGCATTTCACAGTGATAAGAGCGTGAATGAAACGCATTTAGTACGGCGTATTGAACTTCAGGACACATGGAACATTGTAGCAATTGGAAATTCAAGATGAGCATGCTACTGTGCCAGCTCGTATGCTGCACTGAAATGCTACTGCCAAACCGTTTAGATTTCGAAAGATGGTTTGTGCGCTCTGTGGTACGCGAAAATTTGCTTGAAATTTCAAGCTTTACTCTTTATGTATTTTTTATTTGGAGCAATGCCAGCTGCGTGGAGAAATGTTTATTAGAACGGCACGAAAACTCGTCGCTGATCGCAGTACCGACAGATGGTCCCCGGCATCCGACGCCGGCGCAAGGTCGACGCCAGGATGATAGCTACGAGATTAATTCGGCGAACTAGCGATTCAAATTAAAAGTCAAGAAATCGAAGTGACAAAATCAATGCCCCTACTTTGTCTTATGCTAGAGGTCAAAGCGCACAGCTCTGCATAGCATGCAGGAGGTATAACACTGGTTTGATTCTATCTGAGAAACAGTTGCAAACGAACAAATTTACATTTTTACTCATCCACGAAACTTTAAGATAGCTGTTGCGCAAAACCAAGCCCTTCTCATTTCCACAGCTGGGTGCCTTCGCCGGACTGGAAAACTTGAAGGAGTTGGACTTGTCGGGCAACCGTTTCGCGCTTGTGCCACGAGCAGCGCTCTCTCACCTTCAAGGCCTCAAGAACCTTTCATTACGAAACAATCCGATTAAAAGGATTCTGGCGTTCGACTTCGTTTCAGTTAATACACTGGCGATTTTGGACATCGGTGAGCTGCACTGGCTCAACGACGTCAGCGAAGCGGCGCTGGAAGGTTTGGGACAGCTTGAGGTTCGTCTCTTTGACAGCTGAGCCTGATGTGTGTTTAGATTCTGAAGAGGGCAACTATCTGCGCACCAAGTGAAAAACTTTTTGCGGTGATACAGTTGGAAAGATTTCTTTAATCTTTGTCCCCAACGAGCTAAGACGTTATTTATCAGAGAAACGCGACCTACTGTCGAATTTTACTTAGTCTTAGGTTTCCACTCTTTGCGCAAAAAATAAACTCCACAAATTATCGTTGCTTCGAAGCAGGGGATGTCAGTTAGGTTTCGTATTCCAGACCTGCATCAAAACTACGATCTCCGCTTAAAACAGCTCCCTTAGTCAAACCCATGGGTAATTTCAGCAGAGTACCACGACCACATGCTTGACTTCTCGTAAGACTGCTACCAGGTACAACACGTGCACGTAGAAACTGGGTTTGGTGGCCTACGGTTAACGAAGCTCGAAGTAACCGCAAACGAGTTCATTGATATTAACGAGCCACCCCCAGTCCATACCATGAAAACAATCCACCTGTATCACTTGAAATACAGACAGTTGGCCTTATTGTGATAAAAAAATGAAAACCAACTGTCTGCAGGAAGAAATAAAGCATGCGTGAAGGGACACATCCGATTCCCATACCAGCATGGATGACCACGTCTGAGTAATAGCCACGTGACTCACACGACATACCGCGAACATCTGCAACATCGGCTAGCCCCAACAACGTCGACTAACAAACCTGAAAACACCACCGTGGGTTTCGAAACAACGAGAACTTAAGCCAAAGGACGGTGGTGAAAAATATTTAGTGTATGTCAATCAGAGATAAAGTTCACTGCAAACCAAGACAGTCTCTGCCACAAGGCGGAGGCTGTCATGTCCCACATCACCCTCACATCTGTGGCCACTTTGAGTCGGTAAAGGCGCAGGGCGACTAGAGTTCTCAATTCTATGTGTAATTGCAATCAATAAATCATGAATGTTTAATGAAACGATAGCGACAGTCTAGCATAGAACGCTACACGTCGGGCTATTGATTCCCGGCGACACTTTTGGGAATTCGGCGATCATAGCGAACCGTAAGGGATGTCGCTAGCGGTGAAAGACTGGTTTCAGAAGGTTACTACAGTGGAGACAGAACATGCGCCGTGCTCATCAAAAGCCGCAAAACATAGTCCACGTCCTTTTTTCCCCCGAAATTTATTTGTTTTGGTGAAAGGGGCCGTTCGTCCTGCTTGGCGAAGCAAGTAAGACAGTCATGAAAGCCAACCGCAACAACCGCAGAAATGTAGAGGCCGTCATTCCTCACAGCCTCTGTTAATTTGTATCTCGGTTCGATTCAGCATGCAGTTTACGTCAGCCGCTGATCAGCAACTCACTTTCAACTCACATTATGGGGAATGGCTGTTCCTTTCTCGTTCGCACCGAAACAACTGACAAGACGGTTGTGTGCAGAGAACAGAGCACCCACGATTCGCAGTGTGCGAGATTTAGGGTACAAGGCAGTTGGGACAGAAGGAATGCGGCAGGGTTTTATCTCGAGCGGTACAGAAAGAATTCGTTGGATCGTTTCAAACACGAATTAATACTGAATTCGCATCTCCAAAAACAAGTCTCTGCGCAAGGCTTTTTTTGAGACATTAACAATACCAGCAACAAGCAGTAAATATTCGACGTATAGCTGAAACGTGTCTGCACTTCGGTAGTCCCACCTACGCATTTTAGAAGTGAACATACTGAAATTGCTATCTGCCATTCACCGATGGCCGCTAACTTCAACCTTAACGTTTGTTTCGCACACCAGTACAATTCATTATTTTGCCACTACTGAAGCATTCAAGAAAGATGGCTTGTTAAAACGAACAAATTTATCGAGACCAGGTGCGGTCTTCGCCCTCAAATTGCGCTCGGACAAAACATAGAACGATTGGCACTTTTCATGTAACAGGGATGGTTTCGCGAACTGCCTAAAGGTTGTCGATATTTCAACCGCCGCCAGAAGGCTCACAAATTGCTTGGGCCTCGACACAGGGATTTTCAGTTTTGTGCGCTAGCGCAGCAAGCACTGCTACGCAGCAACATAATTGAACAAAACAAAAACAAAACGAATTTCCGACAGAGAATTTAACAACTGAATTTAATTTGTAACGATTTAGCCATTAACAGCCTCTACGCCATATTCTAATTTATGTGGTGATTGTTTAGAATCTACAAATGGATTTGTGCAACCTTGAAGAAGTTCCGCGTTTGCGATCAACACGTAACCTGGATGAAGTAAATCTCGCTTCCAACAATTTTCCCTTAATCCGAAGCAATTCCTTCACCGGCCTAGACAAGATGAAGCACCTCTCTCTCGCTTATTGCGACATCCGCAGAATCGAAGAATCGACTTTTCGCGACTTGGGCTCCTTACGGGTAAGCAACAAACAAATGTGAAGCAGTGCCGCGCAGCGTATAGCATTAATCTTATGTTCAACGTGCAGGCGCGAGAAATGCGGTTCTGGCCTAATTTCAGTTTGTCCTTGTGACTTTTCAGTCAATTACTCATTGAGTCATTTCACACCCGCTTTTGGGGAGTGTCCAGTGGGTGCATCCCAAGGAGGTTTCGAAACGCGTGACGGTTTTCAGCAATCTCTGATAGTTCTGCTGGCTCCACATCAACGCACGACTAAGGCAGGTCCGAAATAAAATCACGCTTCCCGGACCGGTCCTTGGTCGGGCTCTGGGTCGCTGCCCCGTGGGTGCGGCTAGCAGTTGTCTCGCCGACCTTTTGGGGTACTCTGGTATCGTGGCCGTAGCTGAGATCTCTCTATTCGTAGAAGTGGCTCGACATTCACGGCTGTAGGAATTTCACAGCTGCGCACTGTTGCGAGTGACTCTTCGCAAAATCATATCTCTGCCGCTTGCATTCTTTCCGTCATTACTAAGTTATATCGCCATAAGTGACGATCGGAAAAAAGACCGATTCAAAACTGAAAGTTTGAGTGTTTGAAAGTTCCCGTTTTGTGACCACAGAAGAATGAAGCACACGCAACACTGCTTTACCAATCCATGCATCAATCTCTTTGTTCTGCCTTCCATCACTCCTGCCGCAGTGTATTGCCGCTTACTTGGGCGGTACACTGACTTGCATGGAGAGACATAATTGCTCGTTTTCTTAGTGTTACTCTTCATTCCAGCTTGAATGCACGTGACACGATTGCTAGTAGCAGTTGAGTGTCAAATGCCGTGCTCATGCAGAAGTTTTTGGTCAGCAGCGCTAATGCCAGGGCGAAAACCGGCTAAGTTCAACTGTCTCGTGGCATCTTGGATTAAGACACTTGGCATACACTTTTCTACGAAGGCTAAGAAGGGAAATGATCTGGTAGTTAGCACATTTCTCTGGTCTTTCTTCTTGTTATGGGGATGATCACCCCATTTTGCCAATCTTTTGATGCCCTTCAAAATCGCCACGCCGCTTGACACACGCAAGTTAACCACAGATTTCCTAATAAAGAGTCTGTTTAAGAACAACATTTCTGGTAAGATTTCACAATCTGCAATCTTCTCAGCTTTTAATGTCTTTGCAGGTAAGGTTGGCTTCGGTCACAGTGATGGTGCTTTCCTCCCAAGTCGACCCACTTGTGTGTCTGATCGAATGCGAGTGCGTGGGTCGCATTCGATCAGACACACGGCCTGACAAGGATATCTTCCACATAGCTGTGTTTTGGTCTTTGGCGGATCTTGCAGTGCCAGGGGCGTAACGAGGAGGGGGCGCATTTCCCCGCGCGCCGAATCAATATAGGGCGCCAAATCACTGCGGTGGGTGCCTAAAAGTCCCAACAATGTCACAAGTACTTCCTTCAATACAGTATATTTGCTTCCGAAAGACCTCAAGTTCGAACATGGGGGCGCCAAACTTGCATAACTGTTGACTTCCAAAATCTTCAAACATTCGCGAACGCAATGCAGCTGCAAGTTGCTTATAAGCGAATGGCGGCTTTAAAGAAAAACGTCACGCTTACGATTGCTCTCAATAATCTCAAACGACGGAGTACTTACCAATTAATTTCCTTTACGCGACGTGCAATTAACATATTCCAAACCTCAAAATACTGGGCAACGGTAACTATTTATTTTCCAGTTCCTTACACCAAAGCGCCACTATAAACACATCTTCTGTCTATTCCTTTTTTTGGTTGCATCATGTCGTTTGAGTACTAAAGTTCCAGCGCACCGTAATGAAAGCATAAGCTTAACACATTTGACATATCATCACACGGTGTTTATATCACATCAGGCATAACCTGGGACAAGAGACCAAGTTCATATCCTTAAGTAAACTCTTGTTCTAAAAATTCAGCTGGAACCATGAACTAATTGACGTTGCGACATTGTACTGTAGTTGGGTCCAAGGAAATTAATTGCCGTCGACGTGCACTATCACTCTGAAAGTAAATTGGTTTGTATAGATTTTACCGTACTGCATTTAACCAAATGCATTCTGTTTCAGACGCTCGATCTATCTTTCAACAATCTGACGACTCTGAGCGTCAACGTGTTTCCCGTCAAAAGCCAAATATCGAAATTGTACCTGGAAGGCAATCCATGGCTCTGTAATTGCGACCTACTGCCGCTAGCAGGGTAAACTGCGACTTGCTGAAACTAGCTAGGCATATTCAGTAGAAGTATTAAAGAACGACTAATCGGCACATCTGTTGTGGAAAAAAAGGCCCGGAAAACCCTACATGGCCAAAAAAGCGCTGGATTTTCTTGCAGATACCTAGCTGCAAACAACATCTGCTCGGATAAGTCCTGCGGTCAATGTAAGAACCCCTCCGCCTACAACCGCCGTTCGCTTTCAAGTTTTTCGGGGGTAAAGCAGCTGCCCTGTTCAGCATCTATCGTGAGAAGAGGTTGGGTAGTATTTGGTATTTTGAGTATTGTTTTTATTGCATGCAGAGCTCAACCGATACATCGTGATACCGAAATGTATCGATATAATGTTTGCTCCAGAAAGCCACTGCGCTATTGTTTTGTTTTAGTGTTCGTAAGCCCAAGCTGTTACTCCATGTCTGATTACTTTATGGCAATTCTCTGTCTTGTACCTCACGTCGCGTAGCCCTGCGACTTCAACTAGTGCCGAACCTAAACGTACAGACCGGTATGTAATTGTCCTAACTGGTTTATGACGNAAATACGCTCTTGCTGAGTTTCCGCGCAGTAAATAGATGACTGACAGCGACTAAATCACGGCTTGCGCTGTGGTGTTTGACTGTCTTGGTGACCCGGATCTGCGCGGAATTTGGTGTTGTACGTGTCTTCGTGTTAACATAAAGTAAAGTTGTTGAATTTTGACTTTTAATCCACCAATTTGCAACATTTCCCTGTATTTCTTTAGTTGTGAGTTATCCATTTACCTTGTGAGTTGGTTTAATATGCATTGCAATGTCTTTCAACTGTGTTTGAGTGATAAAATATCGATGTCGGCATCGGTTATCGGCAATGAAACATGGGTATCGGCCCAAAAGTCTCATTTATCGAGCTCTAATTGCACCCACCAAGCTTGTATTTCTTTTCTTACTCAAGCAGGCAGTGAACAAACAGTGGCGCTAAAAATTGTTGCCGACATACATGACATGCGCACCTTAATCCGCAAAATCGAGCGCTACAAACGCAGAATATATCGTTAAGTAAAAATATTTTTCACTGCTTGCATTTTCTCTGAAAACAGCGAGAGTGTAGAATGAATCAAGATGGCAAGAATTCAACGCAAAAACATGGAGCTTCGCAAGAATCGTGCAAATTTTTCAGAAAATAAAGTTTCCAAACTGGTTATGCTGCCGGAACTTTCTGCTTTTCGAGTAACGCATATGCTAGAATAAGGGTTTCTCAAACGGGGCCCACGAGCAGAGGCCTTCACTATGTAGCTTTACCGTGATATTGCATAACCCAAGTGTCATGGTATATTAAGTATTCGCCAGTTAAACTTAAATTTGTACTTTTCATTATGACGTCGTAGACCTCTCTTGTGACGTTCGGTGACGCATTTTTCTGGAACGTTCTTGAATTATCCGGTACAAAACCAGGTATTTTTACTGATGAGCAGGGGTCACAAGTGTTGAGAGTCTTTTGAAAGGGGCCACGACTCATGAAAGTTTGAGAACCACTGTGCTATATGTTTGACACATGTCGATAACCATGGTTTTCGAGCTCAGTGTATTGAGTACCTATGTCTCTTGCCACTGTTTCGCCGACAAAACTTGTCTGTTGTCAGCAGCATCGCCGCCGACTGTCAACGCATCAGAAGGTCAACCAGTGAAAGTCCAGTGTCCCAACAAAGACAAAGCAACCAAGGTGACTTGGTTCAAGCCGGACGGAACGATTATCAACAGCGGGAAGTACAGTGCCCGGGTGAAGATCATCAGCGAAGGTAAGTTTAATTTGAAGGCGAAACACTTTACGGTGTTCATGGACGCAGAGCAAGCCATCCATTCTTTGCAAAAAACACAGGTCCTTGTTCACGGCACTTGACACTAAAACAGTTCTGTTTTCACACTTAGCCCGATAAGCGTCTGCTTCACATTTGTAGGTTATGAGATCCCTTTGAAAAAAGATCCTGGTAAGTGGTCGCTTCGAGATGACTAACAGTGCGCGTATACGGTGTATATTACTGTGTACGCTTTTGTCCGTTTTCTAAAAGACAGTATTTCGTAGCGCCGATTAGCGTCAAAAAACACTGCGCACGCTTTGCTTACGGACGAAACAAGCTGCACCGCCTTCGCATTCCAGTTGCAGGCAACGTCAGGGTACGACGGCCATTTATAAGGTGTGGACGGATCTTTGGCACGTTTCTAATTTTTTATGGGGGCTTAAAGTTGCGATTGCATTTCACAAGATTACGTAAAGAGCGCACAGCGCGGATTAACAATGCGGAAGAACCTTGTACTGGTTTATTGATTCAGTGGCGGTGACGTCAGCAGCGAGTGACGGCTGAAGAATGTGATCCAAAACACGTCCCTTCGCATTTTTATTCCTAGGGAGTGAACCGACGAAGCCACAAATCACAACTCCCAACAGTCCTGACCAAAGTTCCTAATTTCATCCTCACTTAACGGGGTTAGCGAACACGTTACTTATTCGAATAAAAGCACCGCCTGGTAATAATAATCAGCGATTAGTGTCAACTCCGGCCGAATACTTTGCACGCAGGTGACCTCAACTTCACCCACATCACTTTGAAGGATATGGGCGTTTACAAGTGCTCAGTGACACACCCTGGAGGAGTACTGAACGCAACGGTGTTCATCAATGTGACGCAAGCAAGCTTCGTGCCGAAAATCACAAGCACGTTCAGTACCACAACGATTATCACCAAGACGCCCCAAGCTTCGCTTCCGAAGCAGAATCCTCCACCACCTGCAGCCACCCTCCCAGCAACTAAAGTATGTGGCTTTTACTGCCGAACTTTGTTTTGCGAGTAACGCATATGCTAGATGTTTTGCACATGTTGATAACCATGCAAACGGTAAAAGGCAGGAATTAAACTTAAAGGTTTGTCGCACCAGTGAACTACTGTAGTTTTTTGGACTTCCTTAAGCCTCTTTAATTATACTGACACTTGGCGTTTAATCAAACGGCATCTTTTGTTTGTTTTCCTGTAGTTTTGTTTTTATTTTCACATCGCGCACACAAGCGTAACGAAACGAACTTCGGAAATAGTACTGCTTTGCCAGTGATAGAAGAGCATGCAAAAACGCTGCAATCTCGCAGACAACTGGACTAAATCGGAACCGCGATTTGACCCAATCAATCAGTCAAGTGGGAACAGACGCGTCCCGATTTCTTTTCACCACAGCGCAATCAGCCCCAGTCTTCTCAAAACCGACCAGTAATAAACTGACAACAACCTACTCCAGCCCCAGCGACGTGAAGGTAATGCACCAAAATCTATCGGTTGTAGCGAGAAACGCTGTTGCGATTTTACGAAGAGACAGAAAGGGATCCTTCAACCATTTTTGCTTGCACCTTGGACTATAGCTCTTATATAATACGAAATAAAATTTGTGCGTTTGTTGTGCGCGAACACGCAAAGAGCGCCTCCAACTTCACGAAATCGCAGAAATGGCCACCAAGGAGTAAGGCAAGAAGAACGTCATTGGCGACTGGTGACGGTAAAAAATTAGTTTAGGTCTACAACAAAAATAGCAGAATGCAAGTTGAAAGACGAGCGTCAGCTGCAAAAAATGAACACACGCATCTACTTGCTTTAAAATTTCAATAGTTTTTCTTTAACTTTCCCAGGCTGACGATGACACAAAGATCTTCGTTGGAAGCTTCGTGGCCCTGGCCATACTGACAGCGATTCTGCTTTTTGTGTTTCACAAGTACTGTAAAGGTCGTAGCAACAGACGACGGCGAGGAAAAAAGAGCGCAGCAGGTAACGTTGTCAGCCTTGTTTCTGCGGCTCGAAACAAAACGCAGATTTGACAAGCAGCTGGTGAAAAGGGCACGAAGCCTAACGAGGGCAAGCGACAAGTTTTGCCCCACTATGCGGCGAAAATTTGTTTAGCAATCGAAGAAATCAGGTACCAAATACAGCCTTTCGACCTGGATATTAAGAACTTCGAAGTTATTAACGGAAACGCATGACCGTTGACAATGTTTTGCCCAACACAAATTGCGGATTTCGCGGGAGATTACGCCGGTAACGTTCAATTTGTAATCGCTTTGCGCACAGGAACCGGCAAGGCACGTGCGAATTCGCGGGTCCCCACGTCGGGCACAAATGCAAACCACCAGAACACGTTTCGACAAAAGGACGTGCGAATGGAAAATCCACCTCCTCGCGCAACAAACATGCCGACAAGGTCAGTAACAGCGAAGGCGACTTCGCCTCTTTTGCGATATTTTGTCGATGTGAAGGCTAACCATTGACATCCCCTCGATGCAGGGAGGGGGGGGCGATTGGGGCAATCGTCTCCCCTAAAACCTACGAAATTAATTTTAGTCGCCATGATTTTTTTACAATTCGGAAAACAGCACTCGCGATATAAGGTCATTTTGTCGTCTATTGTTTTGTCACAGCAATGTTGTGAAAGATACTTCATCCCTCTTGCAGTAGCGAAACCATTATCAGACTTAACTACCGAAGTTTACTGGAATCGCCCCTCGCTAACCTTATTCGTTGGATCCGACCCTGCCTCAATGAGTGTGGTGACGCAGTTGCGCGTCAGACTCGACACATGGGTTTGCAAAACTCCTTGAACGAAGTGATAAGATGTCAAGGCTTCACTGGCTTGGTTCAAATTGCTAATAGCGCTTAGGACGGAAGCTCACCGCAAAATACAGCAGCCTGTAGGTAACCACTTGCCGTTGCTTGCAGTTGGTCATCCCACGAAACCACGGGGGCTCGAAGCGCGGTCGAACAACCAAAGAGGAAAACCAGCAAGCCATACAACCCTAACCCGGGAGTGCGACCGCTGGTGGCGAGCTCGATAAACACTTTCGTTCTTCCGCCGGCGCCATTCCGAGAGGGCGCCGAAGTCTGGAAGGACGGCGGACGCGCCAAGACCTTCAGCACTTTGCGCGGTTTAAGCCAAGACCGTCACGACCTGTCGACGAACTCGCTGCGCTTTAAAGCGTCGACGCTGCCTCCGAAAAGCAGCGCCGGGATCCTTCTCGCGCACCCCTCCAGTCGACGAATGATGCGCGACATCGCCGCGTCCTGCCAGGCGGTGGCGCTGCAGCGGAGGAGCGTCCACAGCTGCCTTAGTGAGGGGCGCCGGCCACAGCTGGATTCGCAGGCAGGCGACCGACGCGGCCCAGGTTTCAGCCGAAACAACGTGGCCGCGGCGCATCACAGATCGTGCGAAAACTTCAAGAGCGTGGGATTCGCGCGCTGTCCCAAGGTGGACGCGGATAATATCGGCGACATCGATTTCACAGGTTGGTGGATTGCGTGACATGTTTGGCGTTATTCAAATTTGCGCGTTTTCGAGCGCTTGCAGTTGGCCGTTGTAGCAACGAAAAGAAATCGAAGCACGAAATTTTTCTCTTATTTCCCGCTGGTGATGTGAAATTGCACCAAAGAAATCTGGGAACTATTTCAACACGCCAAGTCCGTCGTCTGTAAACTTCTCACCCATCCTGTTGCAAAATAAATCCTGTCTTTTTTCACGCGCAGGTACAGCAGGGAAACGAGAATCAGCGACGGAAAGAAGAGCCTGGACGTCGAAAGGGGGATTACAAACTCCCATGAAGAATCTCGAGGGTTTGCAGAACCGCCACAAAGAGACGGAGATATGAAGCGATCGGTGCCCGTGTCAATCCACGATTTCAAGTCGGTCACGAAAAGGATTTAAAACGGGAGACCAGCGATTAAGACACGACGTATGGAGAAAGTTGACATGAAGCCGTGCCGGCGTATAACAATGACGCTGCGGGACGCCTCGTCATCCGCATATGCAGCGCCACCTAGTGGTAACGAGTTTTGCTTTAGGACCTGACCTTACCTTGACCTCACGCACCAAGCGCGGTTCAAGCCCAAAGCTGGTTATTTCCAATGCAAATGCAACAACAGTCATATACGTTTTAACAACGAGATTACTAAAGGATTTCCTACCATCAACTCGACGGAAGAATCTCACACAATGTTGAAATGTAACTAACCATTTCAGTTTGTTCTGTGAGCAAATCATTTCAGTTTGATTGCTGAGGTAGAGTGAAACGCTTCACAGGCGACGCACACACTCTGTAGTTTTAGTTTCGCAGGAAAGAATTTCAAACTGCTTGAGTTAAAGGAATATATTCACCACGTACTTCACGGTTTCGTGAAAAGTGCTTCATCGCAGTTTGGAAATATGAATCGGAGCAGATCAAAGTCATGTTTAATGAGGCGTCGCGTACATTTGCTTGGCAGAGATGACGATTTGTTTGTAAGGTGATGCTTGCACCTCGGGTTGTCTAAACGCGTATCGTTGTTTAAGTCTTATCATCCGTTTTATGCTTCAACGGCATTCGTTACCATGCTTGATCTAACGGAATTGCTAAACTGGCTCTGTAGCTCGTCCAGAAAACCTCTCTTACAAATGGTCCGCTGCATTGATTCCTTTTCTCGATGCATGTACGTGCGTGCTGTCATTCGTCAACATTTACACTTTGCTTTGTCCGTATAGTGCTTGTGTCGAAACTGTTCCTACCATTTCTCAGCGTACCTGTCAACACTTCTGTGTATTGTCGCAATTCGCGTTTCAAAATCATTTGCAGGTCCGCATGTAACGATAGCACAACAACTAAGCGGGTGAGCAAAATCCGCCGCGTCGATCGCGATCGTTTTTCTCGCTTCGTTACTTTGCTGAAAACAAGATTCCTTGTGAAAAAAAACCGGCTTCGATAGAAACCCGAGTTTCTGGAAAGCAAGATACGCCGAACAGCTAAACACTCGCACCTCTCTGTGCATGCATTGCTCCTTGGTGAGAGCGAGCGCCTCGTCGGAGTAAGGGTCAGCTTCCATCAGTCCCTGGGATCCGTTCCTCGCTCCTCGGGGGCAGTCAATGCCTGCGTGGCGGGCAACACACAGGTGTCGACAGGGCTCGTTCGAAAACGCAAGGCGGACTTTTAACGTCTGCGTAACCAACCACTTCAGAAAAGCGATTCAGGAAATTCGTCGTTACGTTCGGGGCATAATGCAGTTGAGTTTACTGCGGCTCAAGAAAAATTGTCGGAAAGTTGAAACTTATCAGTTTGAAGAACTTCGATTTAGCGCAAACAAGACTTCCGACACGTTTTTTTTGTTTTAAATCCAGCGAAAACCCGATATAACTGCGGTCACTATCGCTGTTCGTCCGACCTCCACGAACAATCCGAACAAAAACCAACAGTTTCAATTCAAGTAACCACATATACCTGCAAGCAGGAAAGTGATGAGGCAGGTTTCCCGCGGCAGGTACAGCTTCAGCCTCGAACCACCAAACACGTATTCGACCACTGCTTCTGATCTGCACAACACCAACAAAGCATGTGACTTAAATTATTAAGTTGCATTGGACCGTGTGCGTAAAAAACGAGGTGTGGGCGTCGCAGAGGTTGGAATTTCAAACACATGACAAAATAATGCCTTTAATTACTTCCTGTCATTCCTCATTTTCTTCTTTTTCACTATAAAATGCCGTATTTTCCGGGGTATAAGTCGAATTTTTGACCCCTAAAATTTTTGTTTAAATATCAGGGTCGACTTATATGCCGAGTAGACTTTCAGGGTACAT
>JGI24159J19872_10005473_pt1 | contig 16445 bp, 9 predicted proteins | sample Ectturendosymbi4_FD_19872 | JGI IMG/M metagenome (IMG submission 19872) | reverse complement strand
ATATTTCGCTTCATGGCGAGAGGACAGTTTCCAATCACGATCGTGTCGTTTTGCAGATTCGGGCTAATTTTATCTGCTGTTTACACCTACTAGGTTATGACAAAATTAAGTACGTTTAGGCCTTCCTCAACGTCACGCCAAGTAACGTGAGTTCGTTTTCACTGAAACTATATTTTTATAAACAACTTCTCATATTGAAAGTCTCGACAGCTAGCCTCAAAATTGTGTCCGCATTATCTGAACAAAATATCAGTCAAGCGCCGTATCGCGAAAATAGCCTTTTTAGAATTAAGCAGTTGACGATGTTGTTTGCTGCGCACGAAGTCCTATATTGATTTCGAGTAATTCACTTTTACATTACGGTACAAAGTAATCAGAGCAATTGGAATTCCATCGTTCTTCTACGCATTGATTTTGTAAGTATATTTATAACACCGCCATCTTGATAGACGCGCTCCACGGACGCAGTTGTGCAGCTGGTTGTCGGCATCGATTTTGTACGTGTATGTACGTTTGGATAAACAGCTCTCATTGCTGTACGATTGTGACAAGTGCTAGACCGAATCTTGCGCCTACACGCTTCACAACGGCAGTGCGAACTTTTGCACTTTGGTGACATTCCAAGGGAAAATACATTTCAAATTTCATCGCCGAAACGTCCATCGCCGAAACAGCGGCGCCGAACTGTCCCATTCCGGTTATACTGACATAAGTTAATGCGTGACCCTGAAACTAAAAGATTTTTGTAGAGACTAGTTTATATTGGGAAGTTTGATCTAGAGTAAGGTATCACTGAAAGTCAAGGTGTAACAACTACTGTAATTATATTACAGTGCTTCTGAACTGGAGAAGTACAGTGGTTTTGTTAGCGTTTTATGACGTAAAGCTCGTTTAATACTTTCAGTTGTGATATGTTTCAATGTTAATTGTCTTGAAACCAGTGCAAAATTTATAAATCGTGAAGTGCCGACATGGAAAATTTATCAAGAAGGACAGATACGAAAATTATATGTGAAACTTATGGAAATGTGTAAGCTATTTGTTTGGTGATATATTTCGCCATGATGTTTCCAGTTGGTTTGTCTGTGGAGATTAAAAGTCTGTTTCTCAGCAGCCAAGCACGATTTCCACAACTGCCTGTCACTAACGCTTTTGCGTCGCAGTCAGCATCAAACGCAATGATTGTGCGGCACTCTAGTAAGGATTTAGACATTTTTATTGAGCGTACTTGGAATGAATCCATAACCTCGCTTTCGACATTGTGTAAATTGATTAACGCTTTTCTATTTACCACAATTCGTAACAGTGTGAGAGGGTGGCTTCACAATTGGATTAGCCTAGCTAGGGCCTCGCATCAGCTAAATCTGGCCCTGCTTGTACAACCACTTATTATCATTAACCGCAAGTAAAAACAAGTAGTAACGCTTTTCACATCTGTTTCTGGTGNATAAGCTTGNTATATCCCACCTAAAGNTGATGCAAGCTTAATTTCAAGACCATCGCAAAAATTCTTCTCTGATAACTCTGGCGCAGGGATGTAGTAGGACGGCAATGCGTGGGAACGGGGTTCCACACTTTTTTCATGTTTTTATTTATGGTGTAATGAAAGTGAATACTCCAATACATATTGAGTTTAAAGTACTGTTGAAAATTGCTAGTTTTTTGGGTGCGTTCTCACACTTCTTTTATAGCACCACACCCGGGGGTATAACTGCAAAATATTACCAAAAATTGAAGGCGGGGTACGAAATGCTTTATTTAACCATACAAAGTATCTATTCAAACTCAGAATATACTGTAGTTTGTACTTGATTTTCTGAACTGTATTGCAAAAATATGAGCACAGCTGTTTAGCTTAGACACAGCTTTTGACTTGTTTCGTTACCAACTTGTTGCGGATTACCAGGACCTCAGAGAAATTTTACCAGTCGGTGCGAAGACCGAAACCGGACCCCCAAGCTTCTGGAACCCTTGTCGAAATTTGTGTAGCTCGTTTGTATAGCAATCAGAATTTAAACAAAACGGATGATACGCTAAGATTTAGAAATAGATTAATCGTTATGCTGGCAACTGGCTTGCGCTAGTAACTTTAGTCTGATACAGAAAAACTTAGCATGCGTGCCTTTTATCCTCCAGGATAGATCCGCAGCCAAGATTTAAGGTTTGGTGCAGCAAAATAGATTTTAGGCAGGAAAGATTTTTTTTTTTATGTATAACAACTTCAACATACATTTTTCTGGGAAAAAATGTAAGGCACAAAATTATTGGGGGCACTGCCCCGAATTTACCCCCGTGGCTACCGATCTGCTACCGGATCCCAGTAACTGCCGCGCCCGGGCACAATGTTTCTCTTGTAACCCTTGTCGTATGCCCTGCTGGGTATTACTTTCATTGGTAAAACGCTGGTGCTATGACAGAGAGCCCTGTGAATTTAAAATTCCACCGCAGACCAAATCTTTACTGTTTCTTGTTTTTCTGCAAATATTCAGGATCATGGACAATGGGTATGAAAGCTTGATCAGCGACAAATCATTTTGATGTAGGGGCATATACCTAATTGCTTATCGGCAAATCAGACTCAACGCAAAGTATGCACAACACCTCACCCATGGTTTGAAGCAAGGCTTATCATTCAAATATTCACAACGTTGTAACAAGTTAAGAAGTCTGAAAATTCAGATGTGCAAACAATAAGAAAGAAAACTAGTGCTCCACATTTATATGAGTTTCTTAGCTGCTGATATTACAACTAAAGAGGCCGAAGTTAGGTTTGTTGCCGAAAACACCGGATTTCCACAAATATGTTTGGTTTCAACAAACTGCTTTCATTGCATTTATACACAAAAAAGCGGAGCTTTTATTAAAATTTCTTGATATCTGTCTAGTCTAGAAAGATGACTTGAACGCAGCAACCCAGCCTTTCCGATACTCGAAATTGATAAAAAAATTCAACAAGTTGAGAATGTAGGTTTCTCTTGTACAGAATCAGGGATGCACATGTTTTCGACCAAATTCGGGAAGCATAACATATTTAAACGGTTGAAGGCAAGTTCAGTCAAAAAGATCTTTGAATTTCAATTTTTCACTTTTGATTTCGGACATATTTTTGACCAGTTATTAATTCAAAACACGGAAAAAATTATCGACGTTTACTTTTGCAGAAAATGAACACGCAGAGCTTTAAAATTTTAGTTCACTTGCAAATCGCTGCAAAAATTGCCATTTATAAACGAAGTAAACTGATCCGAAAATTCGGCGAAAAAATTCAAATGGAGTTGGTGGGCCATAAACATTCTGTGACCATTTGAAGGCTGCATGCATGCCTCACGCAGCAGTTTAAAAGACCTTAAGCTGATTGCATTAGGTACCTCGTTGAATCTAATTAGATTCAACGAGGTAACCTACAGTGCTCCGTTTTTAATGGGCGAGCGCAATCGTGCTAAGCTTATTGTTTCTGGCCTACATATTGCCTTTTTATTGATCAATTCGTTTTCGCAGGAAAGCTTTTACAATTCGATGACATCAACACAGCAAGTTTCGTGACGCCCTGGTACGTTGTATATCGTAACGTCGAAATAGCGTCTTCATGCAAGAAGATGTTTGCAACGGAACGCCTCGATGCAAATCCTAAACACGCTTGCTTTCTTCCAGGGATATCTAGAACTCCTAGATGTCCTTGCTTTCTTCGTGGAGTTCAAGATATCTCTCCTGTATTCATCGCTGCCAACAATATCAATTAAACCTGATCCTGATGACTTGGACATAGTACGTTTTACGAATTTTTGCACTGCAAAACTTTGCCAAACTTAAAAAATTTACTTTGCAGTAAAGTAATGACTAAATTCGATAAGAACTGTATGAAAACAGTTTTTTAATTTTTCAACAGGCAAATGATCAGATGCTGAGAGCTGTATTGTACTATATTTCAGTTTCATTATACTCGCTTTTTTGTACTTTTGGAGTGTCATGAGTGGTCTGCGGCGCGCGGTTCTAGTACAACAGCCACCTGTCACCTAGGACAATAGCCACCTGTCACCTAGGACAATAGCCACCTGTCACCTAGTACAATAGCCACCTATCACCTAGGACAACAGTCAACTGTCACCTAGGACAATAGCCACCTGTCACCTAGGACAATAGCCACCTGTCACCTAGGACAATAGCCACTCGCGAAACTGGCACCTAAAACATATTGAATTTTCTGCGCTTATTGCCATTAAAAGCCATTTGAATACAAGGCGATGGTGCATAACAAGTTTCTTCATCCTATGACCAGTAAGAACCTTACCCTTCAACTTTGATACTTTTGGGTGGGAAATGTCGCATCCATGTCATTACCTTTTCATAAATATTCTTAGGTCAGTACAAACCTTAACGTTTTTACGAGTCTTTCCAAGTTTTTCACTGCCTAAGTCTCTCGTGCGCATTTTGCATCGTATTCATCAAACCTGTTCACTTCCGTGCATTTCAAATTCAGTACATTCTTTCACCCTAGCTTTTGACTTGTGAGGCACATGGCAGCAACAACAATGTTGCAACTCACTTTTGCTGCGCTATGTTGAAGTAATAACACCGTATTACTTCAACATATCCCCAAGAGGCTCAATTAATTAATTTGTTGTTATATGTGCTTATTACTTTCAAAAAATGAAGGCCCCAGGCAAGGTCTTCGCTCTAGACCAGAGATGAGCAAACATTTTCTACGGAGGCCACATTGAAAACTTTATTGCTACAGGAGCCCCATATACTACATTTGTCTACTTCAGTTATGCAGCATGTACTGCATGTACATACTATCTATGTACGTATGGCTGCCCTGCAGGCCGCACAAAATTCCCTCACGGGCCGTAGTTTACCCACTCTTGCTCTAGACTGGTAACCCTGCTTAGTGTCTGGTATACACAACGTTTTGTCGCCACAGACATGCAGTTAGAATTTTGCAAAAAACATGTGGCAGTGTTAATGATTTTATTGCCCGACAGAGGTCAAAAGTGCATTGCGTCAGCTGTAACCAGTGGCGTAGGAGGCGGGGGGGGCGCGGCAGCCCCCCCCCGGCTTGAAAAATTCAGAGCAAACTCGCAAGTTGTTCAAAATTCTGAATATTAAAAAATATACATTCAATACAGTGAATTCAGGGCACACTCTGTCTTTCAGGGCAAGCGCAAGTTGCACAAAAATCCTGAATGTAAATAGTATATTCAATACAGTGAAAATTTTCAAGGCAAACTCGGTTTTCAGAGCCAGCACAAAGTTGCTAAAATATCCTGTGAATGGTAAAAAATATGTCCAATGCAGTGACAATTTTCAGGGCAAACTCTCTTTTTCAGTGCAAGCACTAGTTGTTCAAAATTCTGAATGGTAAAAACTATATGTTCAATACAAATTTAGTGCACACTCTGTTTTTCAGGGCAAGCACAAGTTGCTCAAAATTCCTGAATATAAATATATTCAATAGAGTGAAAAATTTCAAGGCACACTCTGTTTTTCAGGGCAAGCACAAAGTTGCTCAAATATCCTGTGAATGGTAAAAAATATGTCTAATGCAGTGAAAAATATCAGGGCAAAGTCTGTTTTTCAGGGCAAGCGCAAGTTGCTCAAAAATCCTGAACAGCGAAAATATTTTCAATACAGTGTATTCAGTGTATATTCACTTGGGAGCAATCCGTGTAATTTGGGCTAGTGTAGTGTGTAGTATAGACCAAAGTCGTAACTGGTTATAATGACTTTGATCTGGACCAAGTCCCTGTTTTTTTAATGCAGGTTTTTCGTGCTTTTTTAGAACTCTTCTGTTATCTGTTGCAGCATTGGTCTTAACATAAAATTTTAGCTAACTGNCTGAGGTAGGAAAATTTTGAAGTTAGTTTCGTGAATGCAGTGTGTAATTTGGACCAACCCTGGTGGCGGTTTGTGCAATATGGNCCAGTGTNACAAATGACAATACTTGTATAAAGTACTTGGAAAGTGTTTTACAGGCTACATTTATAGGAACATCGTACAGTACATGCTACAATCATAGTATACGAATACGATACAATTCGTATAGGCACACTAGCACATGCATTTTGAGTGCGCGTTTCATTTTCCGAGGTGCAGAGCCGCACGGACGTGCAGATTGCTTGGCCCCTTGAGTGCGCCGTGCGCGTCTTTAAGTGCCATGCTCAAGCGCACAGCAACGATAACACAGGCAGGTGTAGGGAGTCAGACCCTTCGATCCGGAACCGTCGCTTATAACGTTTGCGTTGCGCCATTGAAGTCGCGTACATATTTGCATCAGTAAAGGCAATTACCGTAAAGTTTCTTGTCTGGGAGAACACAAAACGCAAGGAACTTCACTCCCTTGAGTTAACAAGCAAGGGAACTACAGAATTTGCCTATAAGGGCACCTCTAGGGGGATTGCATAGAGAAAGCTATTGCGGAATTGACGTTATAAGCTAATTGAAATACATGTAAAAGATGCCATCGGGACCGAACAAAATGTAACGCCATAGGCGAATTGACGTTACAGCCGAAGCCGTTATAAACGAATTCAACTGTATAGAACAGATTTACTAGAGGTTTCAGGCTCCATTCGAATTAAACTAAAAAAGTTAGTTTCAAGGCAAATTGTTATTTTCAGGGCAAATTTTTTCCGCCCCCCCAGTAAAATGCCTTCCCGTACGCCTATGGCTGCAACATTAGTGGTAAATGTACGAAGACAACCCTTAAACGCACCATGACCAGGAAACAAAACACTATGATCAACTTTCATTACTTATACCAATTTTATTACAGGTCTTCATTCGTTTTAATTCAGTTTTCGCACTTTTCTCAATTTTGCGGAGCCCCACTTTCATTGATGCCCTAAGCACGTATTCAGTCTGATTTGTCGTTTATTCACTACTAGGACAAATGTTTCGCCCTTCCTATCATTACCGATGCTAAACAGCAAAGAAGGGCAGGTGTTGGACTGTAAACGCCGTTTGGAGATGCAACATCTGGCAACATATCCGAAGTAACAAAATGCAAGAGAATTTGAAAAAACTGCTGCTTTTCTTACGTAGAGGAACACACGCGTAATTACAGAAAATAAGAGTGAAGGTGCAATTTCTTTGTAACAAGAATTCCTTTTAGGGCCTTGACATTCGATCTCTCAACTTAGAAAAACTTNTCACAGCAGGGACTGTGTAGGGACATTTTGGGGACCTCTCTTCCAGAGGAAAACTCCTTTANGACGCCATGTGGTTTCTGTCAACTGCGATATGTGCNAAGTATAGCACTGCTGGCTTGAGAGGNAAAGGCGATTGCATCCAATAGTCAGAAACCTATTTTTGGGTGCCTTCCGCTATATTATTGAGTCAATTACTTCCTTACATGAACTGCAAGAAAAGATGGTAAACAAATATTTGGNTGCGAANCTACATTTCCGTTCTCGCCGTTCACATTGCAATCTTTCATGGCGTACTTGTCTTGCAACCAGATCGACTGACTTTGAACGATCAAGGTTCTGTTAGCAACAAGCTTTGTTCACGAGTTTCTGTGTAATTTTCTTGATCACATTAGATTTTCGATACGAAAAAGCAGTTGTAGCGAAGACGTAAACAGGTCAATGAATGCGTTTTATGCGGTTGAACTTACATTCAAGATGAGTAGTTAAAACCTACTATGCTGTTTCGCTCATAATCCACTGTTTACAAGTTTTGCAACGTGAATATCTCCGTCAAAAATAACTCGACCGCTTAAAACAAAAAACAGCTTAATTTCTTCATTATATTGGTTGAGGTACCGCATTCGAGAACAATTTTGAAAAAAACACATATAGCCGTTTATTTTCATTAAGCACAGAGCATGAACCTGGGACAGATGTGGAGGTTGTGCTTGAAATGGGAAAAGCAACTAAGTTGGAAAAAGAGGAAATAAGCCTATGCTCTATGACAGTAGTATAATCTACATCTCCTGGTGATTTTGTTGAAATTGATTATGCAGATCAGGCGTTTCAGCCACAAGAGTTTGAACGTGAAACAGGGTAACAGTGAATGATGATGCTTTATTGTTTTGCTTAATAAGACAACAATGTATTTCAGCGATTTTCCAACAAAGGCTAGGTAATGTTTTAACCAAAGTTATCCATGACACCTTCGGAAAATCACTTGATGGCGGCGGCAGTGGGACCTGTGTCTGAAAACGGGGTGTGACTTGAAAAAACATACTCGTTTGTAGAAAAAAGTCGGAAAACAACCGGTTTCTGCTTACAAGTGTAAATTTAAGAAACCTATATCATGCCGGGAAAAACCAAAACTTGCTGCTGTAAACAACAGAAGTAACTAAAAGCCAAAACACATGAAAAATACCTCAGCAAAACGTAATGTGGTAATTTCATTATAAATAATTTTTAATAATATTTTTAATGCTTTACTTTTTTGACCAATAAAAATTTATATTTTAAAACAATATTAAATTTTTTTAGCATTGGAAGGAATTAAATCTAATGGGAATGCGATTGTGTTCTTCGTTAAGGGTTTTTTTGCTTTAGTTCGTTACGCCGTGAACACAGTAGTTCAGAGCATATCTGCAGCAACAGTCAAGAAAGAGCGAACAGCTATAATTCACATCTTTTGAAAACTGAAGAAAAAATGCCAGAGGAGGACGAAGTGTCGGAACCAGCGACGGTGCAGAGTCGGACGATCTTCAATCCTGCGCTTCAGCACTACAAGGCCGTTTTGTCTATGGTTGGAGTAAGAAAAGCTTTGGTATCGCAAAAGCAATAACCAATGGTTTTCACAAGTTTTCATTTTGGCAGTATTTTGATTTCTTTGTGGTGGCGGAATTTTTCAGACGTTGTCATACTGCACTTTCACCATAGAAAGTTCAAGGCATATCGGTTTAATGTGAAAGCCGACAAAGTTTTCATTTTAGAAATCTAAGCAAACGTATAGTANGTCAACCAGCTTTGTTACTGCATCATGCAACAGTTGGTAGATTCTAGACGGCTGACAACCGCCTTTTNCAGCACGCTTTGAGATCTCCAAACTACGGTTTAAGACGCTGGCAATAAGAACATTATCAAGTTTCCAAGTGCTTCGCGCAAAAGTTTTCTTTCCGCCAATTGACTCTGCAATACTCCACGAACTGCAGCGACATCAAGTTGCACCTTTTTTTTATCAAGGAAGTGTTGCGGATGTTTTTGTCTCCATAGAAAGAAGTCTTTCAAGCAGTAACTGCTGAAAGTAACAAACTTTTAGAGAGCATGCGTTGCGTTATGATGTATGCAATACTTTCATGGCCCTCATGCTTTCGCCCTTGGCGCTAACAGCAATTGACATTGACGTTCCCTGAAAGTCTCTCATCATTTCCCTGAACCGCTAATGCAGGAGTCACCAACCTTTTGAAACTGAGGGCTACTTCTTGGGTAGTGATTAATGCGAAGGACTACCAGTTTGATGCACACTTCGGAAATAAAAAATTGCCCAATTCACCTTTAATTGTGTTATTATTAATAATTGCTAATATTGATCTACGTCAGTGGTTCCCAACTAGGGATGCGAAACCATTACAGGGGGTGCAAGAAGCGTACGTTATAATGACAGGACACTGATCTATTTATTACTCTCTTGTAGTTTTTTGTTCTCTTTTGCAATGGATTATACCCAGCCTTTCTTATTATTATCATGCACACATTTCAAGCAAGTGATTATTATTTTTGTACAGCAGAGTTTATTCAAATGTTAATCTGTGTCATCGTTTCTTGTCCATATGTTTGATTTTCTTTACATATTACAAATCATAAATTCTTTTCTAAACGTTTGAAAGCCACTTCTTGATTATGAATTGCAGGGTGTTCAAGGTCAGAAAAAAACTGTTTGGGGGTGCAGGAGCAAAAAAGGTTGGAAACTCCTTATCTGTGTGAAGATATTGATCATGATCGTCAAAATATTGTTATTTTAGAACAGGCCCGAAGACCAACGACGTAGTTCTTGCGGGCGACCTGGTGCCCCCTAAGCCCGCGGGCACCATATTGGTGACCATTGCACTTAATGTGTCTCTTTACCTCTGTCCTGAGTGTCAATCGCCACTGGCCTGGAATTGTTTCGTGTGCCCTAAAAGTAATATGGGATGATTATGATATTTTCCACATCTCTGGAAAGCAGCTGTTCCCTTTCTCATGCGCGTATGTTTCCTAGCAACGAAAATAGCAGGTTTTATCTATCAACAGCAAAAACGTCTTAGCTGAAATCTTGGGCTGTTTCTTCGTGAAAGTGAAACTATTTCATTAGAAAGCATTTGAACCAGTGAGGGATTTACGCATAGGCTAAATAGGCCATGGCCTAGGCCCCCGCACTTTTGGGGCCCCGCGGAACTCTTTCCTATGGCGACTCATTACTAACAGAAAATTAGGTAAAGTGCGCAGAGGCATGACTTCATAATTTACTTCAAAACGAGCGAAAATGCAAATGTGAAAGTTCTTATCAGTACAGTAACAACACGATATACGCAATAGACGAATTACAACACTGCTTTTAATTGCAGTTCTGCAGTGTCTGGCGGTCTTGCGATAGAACCTGATGTTAATTTAAGGCCATGCTAAATTGTCAAAAACTTATTGATAACTCCGTTTGCCTGAAGGCACGAAAAAAACTTTGTGATATACTGTTAGCTGTTGGATATGTTGGTGGCAAATGGTGTCAGTTGATGCAGATAATTATATATTTGCCTTCTTCTTCATGGATACAATTGCTTGTGCTAGTGCGGCTGCCTGTAGTAACGGTTTCAAATGTGCTTTATAAAAAGGCTTAGAGCAGTAGTGTAGCCAGACATTTTGACTGGGGTGATAAAAAACATGGATACCTCGCTTTGTTCATGCATTGAAAGAAAAATTCATAAAAAGTGACGTGATGTTGCTACAATGGCCCATGTGTCCGCTAGGCCATCTTAGCTATTGGGATCCCACGCAGGTGTGACCTATTTAGCTATATCTTAAAATCTATCTTTTGTTGAACCGCCTTTGATTCTACGATTGCTTTAAAACTTCAACAGAGATTAAAGACTTTCCTACATTCTTCTCAAAAACAAATGGCCATGCGATCTTTTCTTGTAATTTATAGCTCTTTTGTGTAGTTCAGAAGTTCTCTTCGTTAAATTTACCGTGATTTCTAGCGTTTTTTGTGGGTTTATTTTTCGGATATATACATTTTCATTCGGGACCATGTTGCGCCATCGAAAATATCGTCTTATCGATTTGATTAACTGTACGTAAACTCCTTTGTTACAGTAAGCACATGTTTTATGGACCAAACATGCACAATCCATTCAGTGGACACAGGGTTTATTCATGCCGTTTTTAAGTTGTCATTTTCCAAGCAATACAAAATATAGTGTTTTAATCCTCTATGCCAGGGTTTCTCAAGTGGGGCCCTCGATCCCGCTTGGGGGTCACGGAGCGGTTCTCTGGGGGCCACGAGCAGATGCCTTTACTAGGTAGCTTTGCCGTAACATTGCATAACCCAAGTGTCACGATATATTAGTATTCGCCAGTTAAACTTAATTTGTTGTTTTCATTATGACGTCGTAGACCTCTCTTGTGACGTTCGGCGGCGCATTTTTCTGGAACGTTCTTGAATTATCCGGTGCTTCGTAGCTTTGTTTAAATTTGTAGCATTACATAACTAAAATGATAGTCTCTGTAAATAGTAATGGAATCTTGTGAAAGCAAGCTGCATATTGTGACGCATCGTGTTTACAACTTTGGCACGAACGTCTGAATTCGCTAGTCCGTATTAGTATTCTCTGCAATTATATTTATAACTAACTCCCTTTCTCACGTAATAGTGCGTCTGGTAATATCTGGCAAATTTTGCTCGCTTTATATGCATACCACCGAAATTTCATACTTCACTATTCAGAAGGGTTAGAGTCGAAACGTGCTATGGGAACTGACGGAAGGTCTGTAATGATGATTAGAGTTAACTCAAGGTCAGAGTTAGTTGCGGATAAAGACGGGAAATCCGCGCTATATCGTAGTAATTTGTTGTTGTGACGACAGGTTATTGTCGAAAGTTGTAATCTGTGGCAAGCGCGTAGCCAGAAATTTTGATAGGGGGGACAAACAATAAGCAAGTCTCAACATTCAAATATAAAATAGCCCTCGTTTCAAAGCATCATCCATAAAACGTGCCTTTTTCTGGTACTTCTTTTTCTGAATAATTCTGTTCAGATTTCTGCCGACAAATAGAAAGCCTGCTTTCATTGACATGACAAGTTTTAAACGTTTTTAGTAAATTTTCAAGTTTCTACTTTGAAAGAAAGCCCCAATTTGCTCGTAAAACTTTCTTGCGAAAGCGTTCGTGAAAATCATGATGCTATAAGTGCGAGATCTAGAGTATGTTCTTTTCAGCTAATAGTGCAGTTGATCAAGAAGTCATCGTGGTCGCCATGGTGATCGCGCTTTTTTATTTACACGCTTCTGATGAACACCAACACAATCGAAGCCGAGTGCGACTGCGTTAAGACACCCATTCCAGAAGTAGGTCTACAAAACTCGCGCGCATGTAAAACTTGCGTATGGAACTTGTCCAGTTCTTAGCGACTGGTTGACGTATGCAGTCTATAATGTAAATGCTAGAGCCCCTCAGCGCGTTTGAAAAATGTTTGGATTTTATGTCATTAAACGCTTTGAAATGTGACTGTGGTAGCATTTTTGTACGCTTCTTGCACTAAGCCTGCTTCACATAAACGATCAGGTATTATCCATCTAGCTTTTCAGAATTAACAATAAAATTCACTGATATTATAAAGACAATTTTTTAATTGGGGAAAGTTATATATGCCCACTAAACAAAGCTGCCTAAATCTGACCCACTCAATCTACGCAAAGTGCGAAAGCGGTTATATATTTGCGAAAACGAAGTCACAATCGATTTAATAACACGGCTTTACAACAAGTTAAGAAATAGGCCTACTTGTCGCCGCAGCTAAGACAACGGTTGGTTAGTTGATCTAACCCAGTTGTTCCCAAAGTATGGATCAAAACCCAATGAAGGGTGGAGAAGGGTCAAAAAATGGGTCGCGCAGAGGCGATCCAAACCTGCGATGTATATTTTCAGCGTTACCACTGCTTGTCTGTGTCTGCTAACATTAGAAACGAACTTAGCCACTTGCCGCAAAAATAATCCATAAAATCATTGTTTTTTCATACGCTGTTTGAGGGTTGGATCACGAGGTGTTCAACAAACTCAGAGTTGGGTCATGCTCAAAAACGTTTGGGAACTAAGCGGTCGAAAGTCTTTCTTTAAATCCATTAGTGTTTAAAATAACAAAATCCAATCGACTAGAAAAAAATTTAATTTAGTTTCATTTCGGTCACATACGCTTAACCGAGAAAACAGAATGCAAGCTATCTGTATGTAAATGGCAGTGTCAACACTTACAAAATAAAAAGCATCTTTCTACTTTCGTTACATTTTTCTACTGACTCGTCGTGTTGCAGCTGAATGCTTTAAAATTTACCGTAGGATAGGGTGGCAATTAACAGCAGATGAAAGTTGAAACACTTTCAGACTATGCACAGGTCGGACTCTGATTATTGACAAAATTGTTTTTTTACTTGCCGGCAAGCTAATGGGAGATCATTGATGAAACCGTTAAGACTACATATTTGTGACTGAACCGTCAGAGCAGGTCTACATGCCATCACGATTAAATATCTAGAACAAATGTTATTGGTGCTGAAGAGTGTCTATGGTCTAATTGCGTAATAAAAAAAGACATTGAAACGGAATTGCTTCTTAGCCAAGGCTTCAGCTTCAAGGCATACAATGTGTACATCATGTCACCGCCATATTCACGCATTTAGTTGCAAAACTGTACAAAAACAAAAATCTGCGATGTTCATTTAAAGTTACGGCTGATGCTGTAGTCAAGGGCAAAATATACGGTATTTGTAGCATGCCAGCTTGATCAGAGAGGAATTTTGCGATGGTCTTGAAATGAAGTTTACATTACCATTAGGTGTGATACAGCAAGTTGGTGCGCCAGAAATAGCTGCGAAAAATGTTACTCCTTATTTTTTTACTTTCGGTTAGTGATTACAAGCGCGTATATACAAGTTTGTATTTCATTATCGCCAACTTTCACACGGAGCTAAAACCTTAAGGTCAGCCATCGCATGAATTTTCCAGCATTTTCTCTCTATGCACAATGTTTGATTGATCATGGGCAATTAGTAAACCATACTGCTTTGATCAGGTTCGCCTAAAAGTTGAAGTAGAATAAAAGTTGAAGTTCTTTTGCTTACACATCAAGAGGTTGATCACCCTGAAAATTGTTAGTGCTTCTTTCGGAAATGGGTGGGGGCAATTGCCCACGTTGCCCCCCCTGGCTACGCGCCTGATTTGTGGTTATACGGTTTTTAAATCTGAGAAGCATCAACTGTTGTAAAAGTGGTTGTAAGTAGTGAAGAGAGTTTGGTGCGTCCTGCCCTAGAAAACATAAAATTTCTGAATTACGAAGATACTGAGTTTTTGTCTTGGGAAAATATAGTTCTAAAAAATTGATGGAAAGCCGTTAAAAACAAAACTAGGTATTTTTAGTGATGAGCAGGGGGCCACAAGTGTTGAGAATCTTTTGAAGCGGGCCACGGCTCATGAAAGTGTAAGAACCACTGCTCTATGCTATGATAGGCTGATGATAAACAGCATGAAGACATGTTTTTCACAGCAAACAGTACTGTTGCAACACCCTTAACTAACCATATGATGTAAGCCCAATGTAGACACGTTTTTCCAAGTAAAACTCGCAAGAAACTGTTTTATCTGATTTAACTAACATCCACATCTAAAGCTTCAGCAAGCAAGCTCTGTTTGCGGGCAATCTAGTTGGTAACAACCCAACATAGCAGTAGTGACAATATTGTTTTTCAACGGAGTTCTGCAGTGTCAGGCCGTNTTACGTTGTTGCGAACTTTGTGTTCGTGGAAGATTGGACATCAAGTAGCCTTCTTTCTTTTTCATTCTTTTCTTGTAACCAAAGGCGTAGCCATGAAGGGCCAAAGGGGCCACGTCCCTTCCAAATTTCTAGCATATCTTGTCACTTTGTGTTTTGACAGGCAGTGTCTCGAACAGAATCCTCTTGTTTGCTTGAAGTCAAAGTATTTGATTCCCCCAAAATTTTTGCGCTGGCTGGTTACGCTACCGCTTGTAATCACTTTCATTCAGACAGCCTGCATCTCTCTCGCGGCCAACCGTGTTCCTCCATATTAAGCCTTTCACACGGAACTTTCTTACTTGGTGTTCAATCTTCCACTGACAAAAAGTTCGCAACAAAGCAAGACCGCCAGACACTGCAAAACTCCCATGAAAAGCAGCATTGTCATTCTCATACTGCGTAGCAAACAATATTATCGTGTTTTTACTGCACTGATAAGAGTCTAGGCGTCTGCATTTCGCTCGTTTCAAAGTAAATTTTGAAGTTATGCCTCTGCGCAGTTTCGCAAATTTTAAGTTGATGACGATTCGTCTTAGGAGGGAGTCGCGCGGGGCTCTGAAAACGCGGAGCCCCAGGCCATGGCCTACTTGGCCTATGCGTAAATCCGTCACTGTTCACGCGGACTACAGAGCTCATCCTGCTTCTGATGCCCTGGCTACGCCCTTCCCTGTCACTCTAGGGAATGCGAAGTTTAGTTTACTGATTACGGAGAGAATCACTGATTGCAACCATTGCCTGGGCCATTTGCTTCAGAATTTTCTCGAAGAGATCACCTATTCTTGTGTAGGTTCCTCAAAACAACATCATATCGACCGACATTCATCTTGAAGTTTAACGAAACGCTTTTATTTGAGTGTTTCTTTTTTGTAAAAACACATATTTTCAAAAAAACGCAAATGTTCAAGCTTGACTCCAACGACTGTACATCCAAATGTAGTTAACTGTGAGTTTCTGCGGTTCCGCACAAAAACTAATCAGTTGTTCAGTCAAATACCTGATATGTCACACGTTTGAAACTTCTGTGGATTGTTGCTAATACTCTGTTTTTGCTATGCTCTTGCGGAGAACATGGCCGAGGTCCCTTGGCCTTGTGCAGTGTTATTTTATGGAAAATGTTAGGTACCCGGTACGGACCTGTAGGGACCCGATTTCTCTGATTCGAGGGACCCGATTTTCTCTGATTCTAGGAACCCGTTGATAATTTGCAGATTCTAGGAACCCGTTGATAATTTGACGGCCGACGCTCCCCGCGGACCTAAAAATGCCCTAGCTCAAACCCCTTGTCCACGAAGAACTCAGACGTGCAAACAAGTTACCGTAACGCTTTAGGTTTTTAGCGTTAATATCACTTAAGATTTCATGTTTCGTGGGATCTCGAGGCTTGTCCTTTTAGAGACAACAACACTATGGCTGCAGTCAATGTTACTGACCTTAGCTGCCAGCAACAGGACCACTGATACCACATAAGGGATAACAATGTTTATTAACC
>JGI24159J19872_10005471_pt1 | contig 16446 bp, 12 predicted proteins | sample Ectturendosymbi4_FD_19872 | JGI IMG/M metagenome (IMG submission 19872) | reverse complement strand
AATTTCTCAAATTCCTGAGGGTCGGGTCGGGTTTAAATTTTGCGGGTGCGGGGCGGGAGCGGACAAAAAATTTCAACCCGCGCAGGACCCTAATATATATACAGTGGAACTCCGCTAGAACGACCACCCACTGGACGGCACTGAATTGGTCGTGTTAGCGGAGCTTGGGTGGTCGCGTCACACTTGCATTCCTAAGGGTTCATGTATTATCGCGATCACTTCATTTCTACAAGTCTTTCCTTGTTTGAAAGTTGTTTAGCTTTGTCTTACGTGCTGCCTGAACATATCGTTACAGTACTATAAAATAACACGAGAAAAAGTCGATATCGACACTAGCCTACAAATTCCAGCAGAGTTTTCTGTACGAGTTTGTTGCGTCACATTGGCAATTACAGCGCTTGCACTCACTCGTAAGGATACCGATAGAATATGGTGGTCGTATCACGCGGTACTCGATTAGCAGATTTGTAACAGTTGGATTGTGGCCGCGGTCTGGATACCGGGGCGGTGGCCAGGGCTGCCAGATTGGCCCTCGTTTCAAGTTGGTTGGCCTAATATATTTTAGTTGGCCTTTTTTGGCTTCATCTCAGGTTGGTTGGCCTCAAAAAATTAGTTTGGCCTTTTGGCTCTTTTTTGGCCTTTTTTCGATGAAACAGGTTCCTGTGAAGTAAAATACTGCTATTCCATTTTTTCGGCAACATATTTGCAAAATTTTTGTGATAAATGATATATTATACCGACGCCCGCGTTCTGATTTTAGTAATATTTTGCGTAATCACTGGAAATGCATGCACTCACTGCGCTGTGTAGTGTGTACTGCAGGGGTCTCAAACTCAAATTGCTCCGTGGGGCACATGAGGACGTACAAGGTAACCCGCGGGCCGCATTGTGACCAGAGGTGGCCGGAGTCACTTTTTCAGACTCCGACTCCGCTTCTGTTCCAAAATTTTTGAATCCGGGTCCGACAATTGTTTAAATTTGAGAATCCGACTCCTGTTCAGACTCCGGCTGCAATAATCAATTCAACCTTAATTTACCCATGTTTTACTTAAGAAATGGCCACACAGACTCCTGCTACTGCCGAAATTGAAAAGTGACCCCAGGTCCGCGTCCAGTTTTTCCCAAAGTTTTGACTCCGGATCCGGGTCCGAAGGAAAAGCGCAGAATCCTGCCGGAGTCGACTCCGGTTATCCGGATCCCGTCCCACCTCTGATTGTGACGCTGACGCAACAATAGCTGTACCTGAACTTAAATTCACATCTAATTTCCTGCGTAAGGTATCATGAATTATAGACAAATCACTTCTAGCCGTCTCTACGTTCGTATTATTCAATTCTAGCCATCTAATGAACTTGTTCGTTCGGTAGCTGAGCACTTTTAAACACCGGTGAATGAACTAACTTAAATGTTGTTCACTTCATTCATTTTCATGCCCGCTTTTCCTNTAGGGCGGGTTGCGGGGGCATCATCCATAGGAGGACTTGGAATACNCCACGGTCAACAGCAATTACAGATAGTTCTGCTGGCTCCACACCAAGACGGGACCAAGCAATGTCGGAGACGCAGGTACTTAACCTAGGCCTGGGCCGACATCTGGGTCACTTTCCTGTGGGTTCAGCCAGCAGGGCTTGCCACACCCTTTCGTTAGGCATTCTGGACACGTGGCCGAAATAACGTAGTTGTGTTCTCTCAATTAGAAGTGGTTCGACAATCAGGGCTCTGCGAATTTCACAGCTGCGCACTTTGTCGGGAAGTGTCACACCAGGGGCCTAATGAGGGGGGCCAATGCCCCGGGAACCGAATAACTGGAGGGCGCCGAAAAGTCGCAAACAATGTCGTAAGTTTTTCTTTCATGTAGTACATTTACTCCCAAAATACCTTCATAAGGTTCAAATATGGAGGCGCCAAACTTGTTTCTTGCCCCGGGCGCAATCTGACCTCGGTACACCCCTTTGTCACACCGTGAACTCTTCGCAGAAATCTCATCTTTGGTGCTTGCACCTGAGTTAATTATCTTTTGGTCATTACGCAAGATTCATGACCATAGGCATGGGCGTCCGCAGAGGGGGGGAAAACGGGCATTTGCCCCCCCTGGAAATTGGGCCTAAGGAAAAATTTCTGGAAACGTGAAATCATCAGTTCAATTCTGATTATTTCGGTTAATTTTTGCAATAACAGTTTATTTTCCGATATGACGCTTACACTGCACAAGAGTCAGGTTCACTGTTTTGGTAACATGCAATTATGAGCTTGCAGTTCACTAAATGCGCTTCTCTGCCTGCAGAGGCAGGTTGCGAAACTCGCGAGCGAATTGTTATATTATTGGCCTTTGTTGCGTAACAACAACATGGCAACAAATCTTCGAAGATGCACTTCAAGTCACGGTATTAGGCGTTTTGTCGCATGTAACTATTAAACGCAGACATCTTGGCAGGTAATGTAGTGAGACAGCGACTGCTGATTGCGGTTAGCCACGTAGGTTTATACCAATGGTGGGCGAACTGCGGGTCGCCGACATAGTTTGTGTGGCTCTTCTAGATGAATAGCAATATCTCAAATTAATAGAGAGTTGTTGCCTCATATTTAACGTTTGTTTCATCTATCAATGTCTTTACACATGTTCGTGAAGTTAGTGACCAGCGGTGTAATTGTAAGAAAATTTTACATTGAGCAAATGTTTGTTTTAGTGCGCATGCAATTTCACAACCATGTAGACAGGGCCTACGAGAGGGGGGTACGAGAGGTGCATTGTACCCGGGCCCGGAAGGTTAAGGGGCCCGAGATGATGAAAGTACGCGGGCTAAGATTTTCTGTAATCAAGCCCAAATTATGGTCGCTTTATCTATTTGCAGCGCTGGTAGTTTTAACCAGTTTGCCCTCTAAAATCTTGACAAATCCGAAATTAAAATGAAAACTTGCCCAAGATTTTGGCCGGTTTATTTGTGTTTGTTGTCATCTTCCTTTACGTTGCAATAATTTTTCACTACTGTATTACCTTATATACGTAAAATGACGTTGAGCAGAATTTATGTACAGCGTATCGTCGATAGATTCCACGCGGTAGAACTGTAATAGGCCGCGTGTGAGAAGTGTCGCATCTCACAGACGCTCGGGTGTTCAGCAAGAACCAGCGCCGCATTTTACTGCCAGGAGATGCATCGTATAGAGGCCTGTCAAATTCTAGAAAAACGCAATTCCTTGACAAATTGTCAGACTGTGTGATACACAACAGTTCGCAGTATGAAGTTAAGTGCGCTACCGTTTTGCAAAGCACGCTTACTAACTAACAGTTAAGACATTTTCATAATAATTGCATAAACATATGCAGGCTTGTTTCAAGAAATTGTAACTACTGAGCACTGCCATTGTAACTATATTCAGGGCTCTCACAAATGAAACTGCAAAAATCCCTAGAACAGTTCCAAAAAATCCCACAATCTGTGGTGGTGCAGTATAAAATCGGAGCGTCATGATATGTGTTAAAAATAGATCCAAACATGATTTAAAAAATAAACTAACGTGATTCATTTTACATATTTTCAAACTTTAAAATATCTTTAAATCGGGTCAAACGTTTTCTACTACTGTACACGTTTGCCTGATGTAAAAACTGCCATTGAAGAGTTGTTGACATTGAAGCTGCAGAAATCCATGCATGATGCAAATGGCTCATTATCTTATTTGAAGTCATTTGTTTGTGTACTAATGTCAGCTGTGTGGTTCAAAATCCTAAGCAGAATAGACATCTCTATGAAAGATATTCAACCCAGGCAAGCAACATTGGATACAGAAGTTGCTAACATTCAAAAACTTCTAAAGGATTTAAACTGAATTGCGAAACAGTTGGCAAGCTGTGTGGAATGAAGTAATCTAAGCTTGGCATTGAGATTAAGCTTCCTCCTGGAGGAAGTTTAGATCTACGAAGGAATGTATCAGTTGGAAAGGGGAAGGAAAGCTTTCAAGAAGCATTTTACAGAACTTTTATATTCTATGGTATTACTGATAATGTTATTGGAGGGCTGATCATGGGTTGTAATGCTGTGAAACGCATTAAAAAGAACAATTTGATGTAATATGGAATTACAAGGATCACTCTGCTGCAGTAGCTGACCAAAAACCGAGAATCCTAGCCACACAATATTGTAAAGATATGCAGAACCGTCGCCAGAAAGTCTTCAATAGGGGGGCTTTGCGTTTGTGTAGGGGGGCTTGACATTGAAAAATTGGTAAAAACTCCACTGATTTGTAGTGTTACATATTTTAATTTGGGAGTGCTTAGCGCATCGTTTGGGGGGGCTAAGCCCACCAAATCCCGCCTGTGGCGACGGGACTAAAGCTATGGACGACGAAAATTTTCTTACTGAGATGCGGCATTTGCTCTTCTTACATTCAGCTAATTTTGGAAAAGGGAAATTGCTTCCACAAGACCTGCTAAATAAAATTTACGACTTCAAGCTTCAAGAACATTTCCCAAATGCATGTATTTGCTTAAGAATTTTGCTCACAATTCCAGCCACCGTGGCGTCTTCAGAGTGATCATTTAGCAAGCTTAAACTAATCAAAAATTATTTGAGAGCAACCAGCGATCAATCCCGAGTGGTGTACCTTGCCATATTTAATATTGAATCCATACTTGTACAAAAAGTAGAATATGATGATATCATCAAAACCTTTGCTGAGAAGAAGGCACGAAAAGTGTTTTTGAAACAATCGCGACATTTGCACCAATTTCTTCTCTTCCAAAAATCTCGACGAGAAACTTTTTTACTTCCTATACTGAGCCAAACTAAACGTGTTTCGAGGATTTTTTTGACAACATGATACGTACAGTAAAAATCTGTGATTGTTACTATGCTAGAAAAATATTTTTCTGAGTACGAGCTTATTGAAAAATACGAAGCTAATAATTTGCAATGTGTTACTCGTGTAGGCCAAATAAAAGCTCTAGGTTTTCTGTAGGTTTTCGAAGAATCAGCCGACTGGGCTCTGCTTTCATCTTTTTGCGATGATTAAAACTTGTGCATATCTGTATTCAAGTAACTTCACTCCACAGGTGAAACAAGGAAGGAATCAATCACAAATTTTAATAGGAAATCGATTTCACGTAACATTACGCATCGTCAGTCCTTACATCTTATTCAAATAGTATGGACCAGTTGCCACCAGGCCCGTAGCCAGGTTTTTTGAGATTTGGGGGAAAATACATTTTAGGGGATCAAGATTTTTGTTTTTGCTATATGGCTGAAACAAACTTTTCAGGGCACAAAATATGGGGGGAAACAAAAAACCTTGGGGTGGCACTCCCCCCGTGGATACGGGCCTGGTTGCCACTATATATTTGTAAATATTGGAATGGTAACTGTTTCATCTATAATTCTGATTACTATACCAACAAGCTATACAAATTTCGACAAGGTCCCCATAAGCTAGGGTGCTCGGTATCTGTCGTCGTACCTCCTGGTAAAATTTCTCTCGGCATGTAGTTTTGCAGCTTGCTGGTGTTTTTGGTTTTCTGCAAATGACTCTTCTATTGAACAAGTTTGGCCACCCCTGGCTTATGCTACGTGCAAAGAAACAAGTGTGAAAAAGAAGCACTGCTGCCAACAAAGGCATTTTTTGCAACCAATGCTTCCACTAAACTGCGCAAACCCGCCGTACCACCAGACCATTTGCGTAGGGAAATATCATCTCGCACACTTGCAACATTCCAAATCCTTGGAAAATCACGAAAACATGGAGAAGCTATTTGAATAAATGTATAGTTTGTTCGTATTTTCATAAGATTTCACACTTATTCTAAAAATTCACAAAGTTTATAATTCATTTAGATTTCTGCTAACGCAGTCGAAAAAATCCATGCTCAGTAAAACAAACACTTGCTCACTGTAACGTTTTTTATAAGGAAAACACTGTATGCAACTGTTGCCGTAACATTGGACAATTTCTTTTTTGTGGACGTCCATTTGCGTTGCATCGCCAACAATCTGAGAAAGATAAGCAAAATGTCGACTTTCCCCCCTCCATGGAAAAATTTTTGCGGACGGCCGTGACCATAGGTAAGGATCGGAACAAAGATCGATTTGAAAACAGACAGCTTTGCGGTGTTTGAAAGCTGCCGTTTTGGGGCCACAGAGCGATAAAGCTCACGCAGAACTGCGTTAGCTTTACCAGTCCGTGTATCAATCTCCTGGGGCTCCGCCTTCCGTCACTCGTAAATACCACCACCAGGTACTTGAACGTCTCCACCTGCAATGTTTTGGCGCTCACTTGCAGTATAAACTGCCTTGGGTTTGTAGAGACATACTACCTTGGTATTTTTAGTGCTGATTTTCATTGCGGTTCGGTCGTACGCAGCAGAAAACCGAGAGAGTGCATGCTAAAGACTGCTGAGAAGATGCTAGCAGTACCAAATCGTCCGTTAAAACTAAACATTTGATCCTGCAGTTCCCGACTGTGACACCCTCGTCGACTCGGCTGTGACTATCTATCCAACTAATGTAGACCAATGGCTCTCAACCCCGGTTCCGAGGGCCGCATTTGGCTCCCAGGCACCCTTTTTGTGGCCCTCAGCAGTCTTTTAATAACACGTCTAACATGTTTTGTCTAACAGACTTCGTTCCGCTGAAAAACAAACGTGTAAATTGAATTGCGTTAAAAAATTTTAGTGAGACTCTCCAACAAAATTGTAGGTCTGGATTTGGCTCCCTTCAGCGAGAAGGTTGAGGACCACTGGTATAAACTTTGAATAGGAGCGGTGACAGTACACACCCTTGTCGGAGTCCAACCCCAACGGTGAGCGGTCATGATTTAACTCCCCCGACACGGACACAAACGTCTGACCAGGAATACAGTGACTTGACGGCCAATAACAGGCGGCCGTCAACACCGTACTGACGCAACACTCCCCAAAGCTTTTCACAAGGAACCCGGTCATATGCTTTCTCGAGGTCGACAAAGCATGTGAAGACGTCTCAAGCATACTGCCATATTTTCTCAAAATTTTGCTGGAGTGTGAAGTATGGTCTGTAGTGCTACGGCCGGGACGAAAACCGCACTGGGTATCATTCAGCTTTGATTCATTTATTTCCCGGCATCGTTTTTCAAGGCACGTGGCAACGAAATGTTAATTATTTGCAAATTCCCAAAAAGCATCGCGCCCCGCACAAAAGGCCCTCGCGGGTCACATGCGGCCCGCGGCCCGCGTGTTTGAGACCCCTGGTGTATTGTGTTGTAGGAACTAAGCAAGCTCAGCGCTTGCAAACAGGTCTGCGTCTCCGCGATAGAAATACGACAATGACGTCAAGAGCTGGAAGGGCTGTAATGATTCTGGTCGCAAGTGTGAATGGGAGATGACTTTCGTATGGGTGCAGAAAGCTGCCGAAGGATCAGTATGCAAACTGTCGCACTGTTTTACCCAAAGTGTGCAATCCAGTCTCACAAACCATGCAAAATCAGAGAAGCATCAATAATGAATTCCAGTACAATGCCACGCAAGACTTAATCTTAATTTCAAATAATTTTTTTTATATTCGTGTGATTAAAATCTTTGTTTGCGTGACAAAGGCATGGAAATACTGCAAATACAGTTTGGCTTTTTTCTGGCCTTTAAACAATCAGCATAACCTGTTTCTGGCCTCTTTTTAGCACTGTTTGGCTTTTTATTGAAATTTTCATCTGGCAACCCTGGTGGTGGCGTTGGTTAAACAAAAGGTAATGCATTAGCATAGGGAAGACCACGTTAAAGTGATCGTGATAGCGGGGTGGTTGTTGACTGGTGCTTCTGTATATTCAAAACATTCCACTGGTGTTTTGTAAACGTTTATCGATATGGTTTCAAGTCTCCAGCAAGAAATGGAGACATGAAATCAATGAGTTTCGTTCATATTGTGACGTCCGTATTAGTTAACGAATCGTTTTTTATGCTCAAGCTTTTTTGTTTCAATAACACAAATACTTCAGTTCGTTAATTTTTTACCCTATTAACGACAATTTCATACATATAAAATGGGCCCCTTTCTAAGTTTCAGCCAGGGGCCCCACACAACCTTAATCCGCCCCTGGTAGTAACATTCCACAAAATCAATTTACTTTGCGCTGATTGCGCGTTATGAAGTTCATTGACTTATTTACTGCATCAAAAGAACAGTTTTTCGTGATTCATAGACAAGTAAAACAAAGTGCAATTCGAAGAATGCTTTTTAGCTGGGAAGCCTGGCGATATCAACAAACATAGATGAATACCTAGAATGATAGCGATGTCAAAACAACAACATCAATAAAGTTGGTCGTTCAAACGTTTTTTCCTGTTATGTTCAGGCCATAGCCCCAAGAGTTTGCAGCTTTAAACAGTTAATACAGAATTGTACTGTATACCGCGGCCAGCACTTGCTGGCCATAATATTTCTGGTAAACATTGGTCATCAAAACATATTCACTCAGGTGTTGCACTGTGAAATACAAGCTATTTAACAAAGCTATAAATTATTCGAGTTTATTGAAAGATTATTTGTTTTTTCTGGTTATTATACTTCCTAAAACCAATGAATTTGAAACCCTCTAAAGTTATTATGCTTGACGAGCGAAACTAGAGTTTACAGAAAAAAAACTTTCGTTTGTTGTTTTTGCAATATCAACTCTATGTGTAAGATAAACAAACTCTTGCTAATTCATTTTTAAAACACAAACTTACTGAAACCACAATGTCATTGACCATAACTATTGATACTTTCAGTGCGGAAGACAAACAACTGCAAAGATAATATTTTAATATTACATCTCTAAAGCATGGCAACATTTGATGCGTGTAAAAATATTTCAGCCTAAAGCCATTGGAAAATAAAAGCAGAAAAATTGTTGCTAGTGCAATACACAAATTAACAAAACTTTTCCCATTTTTTGTATTTTATTGCTAAGCAATATTTTTTGAAGAAAAGTAATAGTATTCGTATGAGGGAGCGGATTCTAGAACAAATTAAAGTGTGAAAATCTTGAAAATTGGTATGACGAACAGCAACGGAAAACTAGAACGAAATTATACTGAATATCTCGCAAACAACTGATTTCATCGTTAGCGTAACTAAATGAATGAAGTGCAAAACGTTCTACCACCAAGGGGCCGCCCATTAATGACGTAATATTATTTTCGAAAATATTCATTATTTTTCCCGAACACCTTATAAATATAGGAACGTTTTGTCTACTTCGAATTTCTTAAGCTGGTTTGGTATATGACATATTTACTCGTAAAGTCAGTACATAATATTAACTGGATGTGTGCTACTGTTTTTTGCTTAAAAAGCAGTTAGCTGCGTCTTTTCCAAGTATGTAGATACACCAAAATACGCAATTTGGGCACTTCAAGATCTTTGTCTCCAGCAGTGGTGTAGGAGCTGGGGATCAAGGGGGTGAAAGCGCACCCCAATGGTTTTGATTTGTCAAAAATTTGGGCAAAGAAGCTTCGACATATTTAACAATATTATTGAAATTATACGTATTGATCTTTATTCAATGTATAAACAAAATTATGTCATAGATTATCATAGAAAACACATTTATATATAGAAAAGTTTTTTAATTATTTTGTATATATTTATTTTATCGTCTACTATGTCATAGAAAACACATTAAATATGTACAACGTCAACAAAATATTTGTAGTAACTTCGTGTTTTATTATGTGAAAGCTAAAAGAAGGCATTTCATTTATGCACTTTATTAATTGTACATTGATGGAATCGAGCATACTGCAGGGCACCTATGTCATATTAGTAGAGTACATGCCAGGCAAGTACAGAAAAACTTTTGTTTTTAATTTTACCTATGGTGTTTGGATGAACACATTTTGCCATACAGTTTTTTGCATGTTGCATATATGTGCAGTTGTGAGACTCACAGCATTGTCATAATAAATAATATGATACATGCCATATATATCACATATATGTCTTAAGAGAAGGAATCAACTTTAGGCCAACCTCAACTAGGTCTGAGGTTCTGTACTGAGAGCAGCAGCTGGAATGTGAATGGAAAACTTCATAACTGAGGCATATGCTCACGAATACTGAGCCAACTGGCTTCTGACAATGTTCTTGCACAGCCTAGCGAATTTTTTTCAGTTGGGTTTTTAAGAACCAAGTTTCAAGTAGGCTACCAAATTTTCTGTTTTCAAGTCAATGATATTTACAACATGGTAGAGGAAAATTTAATGTACTAACAACTACTTTAAATAAAATTCGTAGGAAGAAAATTTTTTCACAAAGTTTTTTGGGTAAATTTGAGGAAATTCGAGCAAAATATTCCTTGTATCCCCAAACATTGGCTTCTCCTACATCTATGACTGGGGAAGACCAGTGGTTCTGATATGGAAAGCCTTTCTTCCAGGACAACAGTCAGAATTATGAGTGTGTGGCGCTTATTATTCAGTCACAGTCAAAAGTCAGTCAGAAGTTCATCGCCAACCGCTACTGGAAATCGAATGAATGTCAGTGCAGTGCTTCGTCTCTCTGAAGCTATTTTGCAGCTGCACTTATCTCGCTTATTGTTAATGAAGCAGCAGCAGATTTCCCATTGATTTTCATTTAAATTTAAACGAAAGCTAAGTACACCTTATCTTTCATTCTATCGCCGAATTTCGCCTATATCTTTGTACAGTATTACCATTTATAAAAGAACTATACCACACAAAATGATTTGGCAACTACCATGGGGCTGCTGATTGATGTATGAGCACCACTAGTGCTGGAGTATTTTCGATAAGTAATTGCTCTGACTGCGTCATTTCCCGTCTTACTTCCGGTTTCGGTTAATGCTAACGCCAGTAATAGTATTAATGATAAACAAATTTATATGCCTTCGTCCACAAAACATGTTTTCAACTTTTTATTGTCTACAAACATGAAAAGATCACAGCCGCTGGTCTACACTGAAACCTGCATTTCGACTGTTCGAAAACGTGCTTAAAATTCATGTGACTATATACATGCTAGAGCATGTGGTGCAAAGTATTTGTCGTTGTTTCTGAGGTAAAAATCTTTTTATGTCCCACATCCACATACGAAACTCTTTCTACAGAGCTAGTTTTAGTTTTGTTCCACCGTGCAAGTACATTAATAATAAATCATTATTTTTACAAGGTGTTCGAAACATATTTCGGTAATTTCATAATACTATTATTAGTACGCGTTATTCTCAGTTGAGCAAAATCCACATCATGCTTTAACCTAAACAGATCGAGCCGTTGTGTTATAACTCTAGCTGGATTAGAAGCAGGGCCGGCGCTAAGTGGTTGGCTCCCCCGAGCCTAGACGTTGGGGCTCCCCAATATACAATGCATTGCATTTAACACGTAGTATTTACGTAAATAAAACATCGATTTATTTTAACAAATGCTAATTAAAGCATTTTACCACGTAGCTGTATAGCCTACTGTTTAAAAGCATGATAAGTTTGAAAAATCCATTGTTAGCGTGAGACCGAACGCTTGTCCGGTCTATGTGGACAACCAGCATCAATATGCTGCTGGACAATCAAAAAGTACTGTGTATGTGCTAGCATTTGCATTGGCAACGTTTGTAAAGAAAATTGACTGTTGGTATTACCACAGATGTCAGCCACAGTATTGTTTTATCCTCTGCTTCCTACGTTTTGTGCAGTTTACCTCTTGAACTGAGTGCTATAGTGGTTCCAGTCTTTGCTTAGACTGTCATGTACTGCTGTAGCAAATATGCAGAGTAGGCTGCTTATACTCCAAGGAGCATTTACTTATCAAGAGCTTCCTTTTGATGATCATTCCGAATAGAAATTTTTCTCGCGGAAAACAGAGAAGCTACCTACTCAGGCTTTCGTAAAGGAAAGTTTTTAAAGTAATTATTTTATTCTATTTGGATGCAAACAGCTTGACCTACTATACCGGTCGAAACGGTAAAGCAATGCAACATATAGCCAATGAGAACAAAGATATCACTTAAAAAACTTAAGGACCGCAGTGCCACTTTTGGGGCTTGGACTTTGTTCAGTCATATCTTTACAACCAATAGAGATAGAGAGCTGTTCAAATCCTCTAAAAAAGCAGAAAGTCTCCTGTGCGTTCGATTTTTAAAAATTTCGGGAACTTTGGATTTAAAGTTTTTTATTGTGACGTCACAACTGGGCGAGGTCAAGGGATTTTTGGGTGCTGTCATCAGGGCCGGAAAAAAGTTCAAGTGGCAATTTACCTGTTTTTTCAAATAAACTAGGCAAAAATCAACACATTTAGCGCCCTTGATTGGCCTTCTAGCGTTAGTGGTTTGCACGTTATGGCCAAAAACGATATTTTTGGAAAATTTCCCAGTTCCTCACCTGGTTGCTGCCCCGATTATATTAAGAAGCAGGCAGTGAACTGGCAAGTAAACCCATATGAGAGTTTAAACTTCCTAACTTTTAGTATTGAGATGCACTGGAATGAGGACACCTTCAAAAAAACTCAAAACTATATCAAATTTTTTAGTTTTTGTTTTAAATTTCCAATAGATCACTACAACCACTTTTATTTAAACTATGTTACGTAAGAGCTGGTTTCCCGGTGTCCCTAACATGTTGATGTGCCATTAAAAATGATTAGACAAATTTCAGCACTAACATTCATACAAGACCAGACACTAATACGCATTACAAGATAACATTTGTACTTGTGAATGGAGCACAGTGGAATCATACTACAATAGTCAACGGTGACAGAATGCGTTTTCAAAAGTTAACTTGTTGGAGTTGAAACGAATCAGAACACGACAAAGCTTTAAGCTAACGGTTGTCTTCGAACCTGGAACAGTTTTGTTGCTTATAATATCGGAATCCAATTTTATTGTGGAATGCTGAAAATTACAAATAGTTTACTTCATTTCCTTAATAAACAACCTACGGTATCACGAAAAGCACAAACAGGTGGAAACAACAGAAAAGGTCACCAATTTTAACTTACTTGATGTATCCTTTCTTCAGCGATCGCTTGATTAAGACAGTTCATTTTACTTTTCAAGCCTGGATTGGTTCAAAAATTTTAGTTACGAAGTAGCGTTTTTTTGTCCTGAACACAGACTACAGTAAACTTTCAAAGTACGAAAAATTTACAAGCCATTTATTCAGTGTGTTTCTATGATGTTGAAAACATTACGAACACACGTCGCTGCTGGAACGGGTGAGCTAAGCGACACATGATACAGTAATTGTTGTATGGAAAGAGTCAGGTTTCCAGTGTCCATGGAGCTGAGCGATTGTCAGTTACTCGATATAGGCTGTATCGTAAACACCTTTCCGCACTACAGACGCTGGCTATACATTTGCTCAGGCGTAGGACAATCTTCAATAGCACAAGCAGTTCAAGTTTTTATTTGACGTAAGTAAGCACGCTCTTGATTTCTGAGCTGTGATAAAAACGAAAATTAACAAGTACTTTATCACATAACACTGTTTTAACTAGAGCATGTCAAGCACAACAAATTTGCAGTTAAAAAATTCGTCACAGCGCCACAAAATGATATAAACCTATCCCAAGTCTCGATGTGTACGATAGTTGCAGGATAATTTATCTGTTTAGGCTAAAGCATGTACGCACATCCATTGCAATTATTGAAAATGCTCTGCAACTACGTCTTCAGAGTTATGTTAATGTCTTCAGATGAAATTTTGCTTATACCTCAAACAGTTTCTTCCTGAAAATTATTTTCTTGATAAAAACACGCATGTTCCGCAGTTGTGTGTGGCACGGATCAGGAACTCCGTTTTTTCAAATGAAAAGGAACGAAGCGTTTATTTTATTTGTTACAACTGAAAAAGCAATGGCATCATATGCAGAAAAGCACAAATGATAAATCGACCTTGCAGAAGAGTTTACACAGTCGCGAAAAATCAACCACGTTTGAAATTGACATACGACCAGGGCCCAGGGCTGTGCAGCTGGAACGAGAATTTCAGGTTCCGGCTCTAAATCCCACTCCAAGCATCTAAAATGTTAGTTTTAAGTTTTGGTCCAGTAAAAACGGAAAACTATTTTATTAATTGTGTTACCAAATAGCAAAGATGAGGGGGCGCAGAATGATATATTTCATTGACAGAGTACGAACGTGCATGCGACGAAAATTATGTACACATACGGCAATCATAGCAATTATAAGTGATGAATATTTCAATTCACCCATTTGCATTGAATGTGTAGAAAATTACTTCTTCTTCTTTTGAGCTATTACTCACTACATCTCACTACATTTATTTACACAATAATAACATAGAAACAATGAATCTGGCTCTGGATCCGGCCACAAAATGTCTCTGTTCTCCGCCTCCAATCAACCAAAATTGCTTAGGCTCCGGGGTCCAGAGACCTGAACGTTACCACCGCTTACACTGTTTTGACTTCCATCCGTAACTGGTTCAACAAAAATTCAGCTGGTCTGAGACTAGGGACTTGCTTCTATGTAAACTCGTAGTTCCTGTTGGACCAAGCTTTTTCTCTAACCATCTCAATTACTGACAGCGCCAGAACAAGACATGGTATCTGGGGAGGGCCGTCGGGAACAGAGACGAGCCGCTAGATAAACTCAGGGTTTACAGTATGTTGTGTGACAGAATAATAAAACAGAAAGAAGTGTGTTATTTTGGGGATAAAATGGTCGTTTAATTAGAGGATAGATAGATTTATTTGGCGGTACTGAATTAATTGCGCTAAATGTATTCGCTAAAACAGAAAAAAACGCCGGGCACATTGTAAGAAGGCCACAGAACCAACTTACAGGGTTTTGGTACCCGACAGCGAGTCGAGTTTAGCCTATAACGGCACCGAGGCGGACGTACTTATCACCAGGCCACAGGCTGGTTGAAACTTTACTGCGACTGCGAGTAACCAATCTGAGTCAAGCTTAACAAAACGTAACCAGGAATGCCCAAAGGCGATTACGAGACTTTACACAAATTCAAATCATCACTGGCATTCACGTTTAGAGCAAATACTGCGTTGGTCACAATTGCAACACCAGCTCACATGGCAAGACGCTGGAAAATCGTTCTTGCAGTAACGCTATTGATGAATAATCCCGCTCATGTGTGTAACTTATACCCAGGCAAAGGGCAAGTAGATTAGTTTTGTTACAGGTCAGTTCATCTGCTTAATTATTTTTGCTTAGCAACTACGTTATACCTTAAGGGAACATACACCCCAGCAAAACTCCCCTCATTTATTTCCGGCAATATTGCGTCGTCGGGGCTAGGATGAAATTCAAATTTTTGCAAAAGAGAAACTAAAAAGATAAAAATTTCCATGCGTGCTAGTTGTTCTCCTAGGCAGTGACGTGGCCCAATCGAAAACGGAATAACGTGCTTTGACTTAACGAAGCATCCTTTGCAATCCAGGTGCCGTTCTGGCACAAAACTTTCCGGCTCCTCCCAAATGTGCGGATCGTTATGTACAGCCCAGAGATTTGCTAAAACCTGCAATGCATATGGTAAAGTTTATCGAACAAAGCGGTATAAGCTATTAGGAAATAGGTAAATCGCTTGGAAGCATTAATATTTCGCAAGTTTCAGCATCATCCAGCTGTTTTGAAACAATATAGAAAAAAATATACATCGTGATAGTCTCAGATAAGAATGTTTTCTACATGGAATGTTTTGCCAGCGAATGTTTCGTTTTTTCATAGCAAATTTGTGGTATTTTGGTTTGCAATATCAGCACGGGAATATACGAATACAGTAACATCCCGGTTAAGCTCGCATCCCAATGAAGTTCGCAAAAAATTATGAAAAAATTTAGATTCAACTTTTTCAGCAATTTGTTGGTATTTACAGTAAATCAAACATGACAACTTGTCATCAAAAAGATAGACGCGAAGCATTCTGGCGCAAAGGTTCACGATTTAAACAAGTCACAAAGCGCCAGTTGGTGCGCATTATGCTTCCTCTTGCTTTTTGCTTCCAAAATCACCTTCCTTATTTTTCGCTGAAAGTGTTCGAAGGAATAATTTTAGTTCATTATAATCATTTCCTGCTTGCGCTTGCACATCAGGGTACAACTGATCCTTACCCTCAATGACTTTATTGTACATAATTTATTAATTATCAAACTCACCGAAAATGACATCGTTTTCTGCTGTTTCTGGACTATGTGCACAAGCTTAGGCAACCGTGTTTCCAGCACCTCACTGACACCAGCCAAAGAAAAACAAAAAGTCAAGGTCTTCTCTATCCACCTCTGCCCTCTTACCGCGAAGAAAAAGTTGTTTCAACCCTCGGCATTCTTTAAATCAACTAAATCACAGCCATGATGGTTTGAAATCATCTTGTGATATTTCGAATTGTTCAGAAATTTGTTTTGCTTTCAAAATGGTGAGTGAATGTGGAACGGACAGTGCGCTTGACTCATACTATCAATCCAAAGCTATACCTTACCTTCCAGCTCTGTTAATCTGCGGGCAGACGCAC
>JGI24159J19872_10005468_pt1 | contig 16449 bp, 9 predicted proteins | sample Ectturendosymbi4_FD_19872 | JGI IMG/M metagenome (IMG submission 19872) | reverse complement strand
ACGCTTGCAAGTTTTAATCGTCGCAGAAGAATGAAAGCAGAAAGCAGGCAGATTCCTCAGAAGCTTGCCGCAAGGCTAAAGTTTGTTTACTGTACAGAAATATACCAATTAGCTTTTATGAATTATAAACAAGAATATTTTTACCAAGAGGCTTTAGGATATGCGAAATTCTTCATTTTGTCTCCAAATACGCCAGTTGGGTACACTGTTTGTTTCACACCACTGATTGTTTGGGAGCAAAATCAAGATAGCATACAAATTGAACAGTCATTTTCCAGAAGTTTTTCAAAAATGTTGCACCTCAGTGTGTTAAGTTTCTCACTGAGACAACATTTATTGTAACTGATAGTAAACCTTGAGCTATCCATAAACGTCGTATTATAAAAAATCCTTTTTTGAAACCGTTAACACTTTTTACGTATCCACAGACTTATTCAGACAAAAGTAAAGACCGACTGGGAGCTGTGAGGTAGAATAGGTGGATAAAAGCAATAAAAAGGAGGAGTAGGAGCATGCATTATGCATATTCATGCAATTGTAGGCACGAGTTACAAATATGGAAGTCACGTCGAAGTCCTCATGCTGCCAAGTCCAAGTTGAGCCGGAGTCATTCGCAGTAAATTGGGCCTTGACCACGCCGAGTAAATTACAAATAGAGTCACCACTTCTTTCCGAATCATTTCCAATCTTTGAACTTGGTATCAACTCATTAATTGTCCATCACTTTTTTTCTTAGTTGAATTTTATCGATAACGGGGGAGATGCACGTAGCAGCATGGGCTAATCAAATGATTCCCGAAAAATAAAGTGCAAACTCATAAACACATGAAGGAAACGCAAGCTGCTTAACTGTTGTCGCTGTTATTTCTTTTGACCTGCAAACATTTTTTCTTGTTCTGCAAATTGATTAACGCTACCCTGGTTTCCCATTGCCAAAGGGTATGTCTTTTATCAGTCTCTTAGGTTAATGGAAGTTCTTACCCCGCAGGTAGGACTTGTCGAGTCATTGCGAGTGTATGGTTTTGTTGAGTCGATTCAAGTCGAATTTTCGTCCCGAAACGACTGCTCTGGTCATTTAATTTCTAAACATTATCGAGTAATGCAAAGCCGCTATGCGTGTCTGACTGGTGGAGTCAATGCCTCGACTTGTCACATCTCTTGGAATTGAAAAGAATGCTTCATTTCNATGAATATTTTTAACACAAATGCGGCACTTCCAAAAATCCATTTAAGNAACGATAATCTCCAGAAATGTTTAAAAATGTTTAANCCGATTGCATTGCAACTCAGATTTCCTATTGCTTATTTTCTCATCTTCACACTTTGCCATGAAGGTTTGTTTGATAAAACAAGTGCCATAAAAAATTCAACATATTTGCACAGCGTTTTAGAAATTCTACAAATTACTGTGTTCGCCGCACTGCGCAGCACGAGTATGTTAACACGCTGCCCATACACCGTCAACAAGGCATTTTGTTTATTCTTAAATTTTCTGTCTTTTCCTTTGTTCATTTTCCCCTCTATTTCGCTTCGCGTCACATTTATGACTTTCCTCTGCGAGTAAAGGTTTACTTTTACTTTATACCAACTTCCGGACAATTGGGAACAAAAGCGCAGCGTTTAAATTTACATTCAGTCGTATGGTACGACAATGAATCAGTTTTGCGCATGACATCTAACCTCGAGAGTGTTTAACGCGGATTTCGCGTGTGCTTCATTCGTTTACAAAATGCCAGTTAGATTGGAAACGATTTGTGAAATGGTAGCTGGAAATATTATAAGTTAACCTCCATTGCAGCAGTTTATCTGTGGATTAATTTTACCTTTTGCTCTTTCTGCTGTGCACCCTGTTGACTCATTAGGATTCGGTTTCTGACATCCGTTTGCGAAGACTATTTTCAGAAAAATAGGTTTTCTACCAGTTGTTACATTATGTGAATTATAAGAAATAAACCATCCTTAGATCGAGTTGATATTTACGTTTTTCAGCTGACTGTTAACAATTTCAGAACGGCTTTGCTGCAGCACGTGCGTTCAAAATTCTAGACTGGACTTGGAGATTTTCCAACATTTTCACTACAACGTAAACCCCGGATGAAAGAATCCTCAACTGATCATCACATTATTATCGAACACCGTGCTGTCCTGGAACGTGATCATGGGCCCTGCAATGAAAAGAGAAAGGCATGGTTTGCGATTGCGCTTTTTGCGATATTCATTCAAGTTCAAAGCAAACGCTCATTTATCGATCAAAACAAGTTGTTATCCTTTCAAAAGCAATTTCGAGAGGTAAGAGGAAGCTTCCGTTGTAATGGCGGCATAAGTTCGATTTTGTTTCGAGTGTTTCAATTTGAAATTGCAATTGAATGTTTGCATCTGGTGAAGTGATTTCACTCAATGGTACTCGAGAGACGAAGCGCAGAGAAATAAACTCCATTTAACATTTCGTCGATATCAACACTTCATGCGCCTTTGAAAAATAACATCCAAAACGTTCTGACTACATAGGGTCTCGACCCAAAAACAGCCAAAAAGATAAGAAAAAGTTTGATGTGACAGCTGTAACGGATGATGGATGTTAGGTAAAGCTCGTTTACACCTTATGAGATTCGTATTAGGTTTGATTGAACCAAGTGAAATGAAGGAAAGTATTTGGCACCTAAGTGCAGATTTGGCCAAATCATTCCGTTTTTGTTTTGTGCAGTTAAATTCTTTAAGCCCCAAAGCACGATCAAAGTACAAAAATATGGAAGCTTTCACCATCGTAAGCGTTTGCACGGCTTATGCAGTATCAGGTGTAACATTTTGTATTTTAAATAAAGCATTTACAAGAAATGTCTTGTTCCATGCTAACAGTAAAATAAATCAATTAAACTGAATGACATTGCGTGCCCTGCTTCAAGATTGTAGCACAGTTTGGAAGATAGGCATGTGTACAAGTATAATAGGCGNAGGTGAAAATTCTAAGTTGATGATAAAAATTTATATTACAATACTTGATTTCGGCGTAAATTGTTGCTAACAAATACAGAGTAAGCCATGCGAATNATAAGATCTGAAGCAACCATTATTTAAAAATTCCCTAAAAAATAGTTCCAAAACAAAAAGGAAACAGCCAACAGATCAATTTTCGGCTTCAGACGTATCCATTTATTTCAAAGCGTTTAATCATAACCTAATTTGTGGATCTGCTTTCAGCGTAACAGTGAAGAGTCCTTGTGCTCATCATCCAAGCAGCTGCATCTGTTTTCCTACAAGTTGACAGATCCATGAGTGTTCCTGGTCCTGATTTGAAAAGTGCCGTTGATCCAAACTGAAAATGACGGTCTTGATAAAAAGAAAAAGGTTTTCTGGTGTTAACGAATAGCAGTGCAAGTGAAGTGCCATCGAAAGGCCCTCTTGAAAGATTTCCGTGAATTATGCCGATTGTGTTCAATCTTTGATATTGTTACATCAGACCAGCACGAGGTCCTCGCATTCTGAAAGGTCAGCGTGTGACGTAAAGAGGGCTCTGTTCGTGTCAGCAAAGCCTGCTGGCAGCTAAGAACAATGCTGCGTCTAGAGCCACAGTACATAGTTGTAACAATTTTGCGAATAGTACATCGCAATCCCACCGCTTTCGAACAGGTCGCTGCACTCGTGAAGATACAAACCCGAAACGAATTTCTAATGAGATTTAAGTCAACGCTTTTACGGAATTTCTCTGCTTGTAGATGGTTGCTCGTTTGATGTTATGAATCACCTGATAACTCAGCGACTCAAGCAACTCTTAAGCAATGAGCAAGAGGCTTCTGCCTCTTCAGTATACCCCGAGAGTTATACGGCCCTTCTGACCCTTCGTTTCATATCTTGATCAGTAAGCTGTGAAAGTTAATCCAATGCTGTAACCACTTTTAATGAAAACGCATAAAGGCTGCTTGTATAACTTTGTTGGACTAATGTTTCGCTTTTCAAAGTTGATTTATTTTGTACTCCAAGGGAAGCATGCTGGAACAAAAGTATTTCCTGCCACAGTGATGATTTTTTGTAAGTTTACACATAAAAACAGTTGTTACATGTTTTTGAAAACGTGCGAAAAGTCAATTGACATGAGCTTGGAAACCTGAAAATAAATTTCGCCTCTTCGGCGAAATTCCAAGTAGAAAAAAGGGGCGGTTTTTTGTTTGTTCCAACTTACGCATTCCCCGACAAAAAAACATTCAAACTTCTGCATTTCGGAGATAACAAAGGCCTTATTTTTACCTGTTGCACGCCTAAACATGCGAAGTAACGAGCCCGAAGGCCAATCCGATAAAATTTAAAGAGTTTTCGTAATCGAAGCTGCTTTTGTTGATCGCGAAGCGTTGAAGGTTCGCGATTCGCGAGCGATCGCCATTGTGACTTGACAAGGGTCGAAGAACTTCCTGCACACTGATCGGCAGTACACAGCTGCAAAAGAATGCACCGCCGACCTCGGGTCAAGCACTTTTCGCGAGCGTTAGGACATGGTCGCGTTTTATTTGCATTGGAGTCGGATGCAGGACAATGGTCTGTCGGTGTGCAATAGAAATGCGATTGCAGTTTTTCTTGCACGGCATGCCGATCGGGAACCATCGCCACATCAAAAATGTGTGGGTCGCAGATGTCTAATCTGTCTTCCAGTCTTTTCAGATAAAGGGACACTGTCTTGAGTTGACTTAAAGGCTGCTGTTTGCATTGTAAGTGTCTCGATCAGTTCCGCAAAAAACTTGTTTTAGAAAACTTACCTGTCATTGAAATAAACCGCAACATTTGACTGAAAGTGACACTCGGCTGCTGAGTTGAGTTAAAAGCAACAAACGTTGGTAATTTCATGAAAAAAACTTTGGGCAATTTTTCGAATTTTAAGAAATCGTAGGTGTCCTATACATGCTTTGTGCATGAATTAGCAACAACAAACAGAGTAGATAATTTCATAACTTAAGTTTTACATGAATCGCCATCGAGAGAAAACTGATTTTTGTATCTGAACCCCAGCACTAAGTTTTTGATAATGAGTTTGCCTCATCACTAATTTCTCATGTGAAGTTTATTGGAATCAGGGCACCTAAAGAGACAAGAAACTTAATTTGAATTTCATCTTAACGTCCCCAGGTTTAAAGCGTATTGTCTTACACGTAAAATAATGTTTTCTCGTGATATTGTTAAATGATAGAGTCAGTGTCATAATTTGCGTTATTCAGACACTGGGACATATGGACAGCTCGTTGTCTTTCTTCAAAAAAAAGAACAATTCTATCCAAGCAAAAGCTTAACACATCAAACGGTTTGAATGAAAAGTTATGTGATGTAAAAGAGTGTGCGGCTAAAAACTCGAAAAACTCAAAATCAGCTCAGGCCCTCGACCCGCGATAACAGATCCAGCCTGCAAAAACGACCAAGTTCTGTAGCAAGAGCGATCAGAGATGGCGGGTCCTTGCGGCTAGGCTAGCCCGCAAAATGACTTTGCACCCATTGCAACGAGTTTTCTCGCTCGCTCCTCTAAAAACAGGTGTTCCCAAACAGCGTGTATTTTAACCCAAATGTTGACGACTGGTTAAAATTCCCTTTCTCGAGTGCTTCCGGTCGCGGGTGTCTCTCAGACAAAGCAGAAAAGTCAGAAGCGATCACTCACGCGCGTCGGCGTAAGGTTTCGCCGCCTGTCGTGACTGCAGCCGGCGGTTAAACTCAAAATCTAGCCCCTGAAGTGCCTCAGGTGAATGTGACAGAAATTGCGACCGCGTTCGCGTCTCCGTTTTCAGCATCCGTTCGGTCGTCACGAAAGAGCGCGATCAGATTGCCAGAGCTTTGCACGCAAAAGCGGCGTAATCGAGCGCTGTTACAAAAAGTCGGAAGTGAAACCAAAAACTCGACCACAAACAACAGGACAAATATCGTGGGTTTTGACAAAGGGCTGTTTCTGGGAAGCTGCCTTAACAGAAAGGGTTGTCACGCTTCTTACAGGTACAGTTATTAATTTAAACTTGAATAATGAAGTGCTTGGCTAAATGCAGCACGTCAGAGGTGTATTCGTATTTCGTAACAATGTCGTTTATTTCTGAAATGGCTGAATCACAGCCTTATCATCAGAACGAACACTCATCGTGACGAAGTTTCATGTAACGTCTCGCTTTAATCAAGTGTTTAAAACAAGAAGTTACTTTTGACACATTCTTTTAGCAACGGTGAATAACTATAATTTTTCAATAGGCAACGTTGACATTATTTTCCTAAAAATTAAAATTTAACTTGCAATTTTGAGTTCAAAAATGCGTTTTTTTTACTGAAAATCGTAACGACTATTTTCAATCTTTCTTGTCTTTGCAAATGTACGGTGTTTATGGATATTAGTGTTTTTCTTGAATTTACTCACTGAGGACACCTTATTTTGTTGCGGTAATATAGCGGGTAGAGCAAAGCACTCGAAACTGCCTTTTCCTCTTCTTTCACTCTCAAGTACTGATAGTTTGACGAAACTTTAGTTAATCACAAGTTTATGGGCCACTGACCGAGTGAAAACTTTAACCTGCAACCCCACTAACTCAGCGGCGAATTGTCACCTGCCTGGCAACCCCAAAACATTGCACCCTGTTGATGCACTTTGCACCTGTCATATAGCGTAGCCTACCAGCTGCTTTCATTATTTTTAGCTGACTCAATGCAAAAAAAACTACAGCCACTTTGAATTAATAACGTGATTGCATAGGGCGGTAAAGAGGTACAGCAATTACCCATTTTTATGCAAGTTCTTACATTCATCAAATGAGCACCATAGCTCAATGTAAGTTTAATGGAGCTGAAGTGTTAAAAATCAAAAGCATTTCCTTGAAGAGATAACGAACATGAATCAACGTACAGCAGTTGGTCATGGAATAAAACTTGAGCACGGCATTTTTTTGGATTTCCTAGATGCAAACGGATGTTTGCGGTTTCAACGCACGTTGCTGAATTGAAATATCAAAACGGCTGGTTGCAAAGGAGGGTTGATAGTTATTAAATACTTTTAACCAAGCTAAAAGATACGGAATTTGCGAAATGTTTTCAGAATATTGATAAATGCTCAAACTGGCTAGAAAACGAAACATTACAGGAAGTTTGAAAAAATGTCCTGCGAACCTGCAAAAATCTACAAAGGTTGGCTTTTTTGCTTTGATCTTGTTAAAACTCTGAGAGTCAGGGGCGGANCCAGGGGGGTGGGCGATTGGGACGAACCCCCCACTCTTAAAGCCAACNAAAATAGCTTTATTCCCCATGATTTTGCGTAAATCGGAAAACAGCACTGGCGATATAAGGCCATTTTGTCGTTCATTGTTTTGTCACAGCAGTGTTGCGAAGTACAGTATACTTCATCTCTCTTTCAGTAGTGAACCCGTATCGAGACTTCGCCACCAAATATTACCGAAATCGCACTCCCTGACATTACTGGTTGGATCCGACCCTGCTTAGAGTTGATACCAACTGCAGTTTCTATCGTTATGTGCTGCCAAAAGGACCAAAAATAAAGTCACTGGGTTGTATCGGAAATATAATGTTCTCTAACTATATGTCATTAAAAGAAAAAAGTTTCCTCTCATCAGGGCGCGTCAATAGTGGTCTGCGACAGACTTCGTTGCCTTTACACTACGATGTGGCTTCTTTTCAGTGAATGCTGGTGATGAGACATTCTTAGCAGCGTCCTTGAAGCTTCCCCAGTATCCATCGTCAATTCAAGCACAAGGCTGGAACAGTCGCTAAACTATTTTTCTAATCTTCGGTACGACACATCCGGGTATCGAACCCAATCTGCCAAACTGAGAGGCGCGTGCTCTGCCACTGTACTACACTCACAGCAGAACGTCAGCGGCCTATAAACAAGTGGGCGCAGGAGTCCGAACCATTTCTCGAACTGGCCGAGCAAGGAATTACTGTAGTAGTGACCCTTACCGTGATACAGGCGCAGAGAGGTAATAACTACCGTCGATTCTTCTTTTAGTTCCTTTGATAACTCCTTAAAGGTGAAATATTTTTTTAAATTCACACCAAAAGTATACGAATAAAGTGTCCCTATCTAAATTTGAATCAGAGAGAAAGACGTTTTAAATTATATTCTTGGTTGTGGTGCATCGAACGCAACATATTTTCAACATAGACTAAAACCAAAAAAATTTTTCACTCATATTTTTTACTTTTTGGTGGTTGGGATCAATCCGGTCAACAAGAACAGCCTTGCAGTCCTCATCCCGATTTGGGTACTTATACATTCCCTCCACAAAAATAAAAACAAAGAAAAGCAACTTTATTTTAAATGGGTGCTTTGAACGCAAGATTATTCGACGTTTCTGGAATTGGCCACATATATGGGTCCTGGGCTAAACTGCAACCGGTGAGCTGAATTTAGGGAGTCCTGCATTTTGTTGGCAAATTGCGAATACCTCCAGCCATCATCATTCTTAGGTCCACTCTTGACTAACAGGTCTGCAGCTGTGGATCAAATGACTTGTAGTGCAGACTGAGCTCATCTAACACGCAAAGAAATCAGCCCAGGCATGGGAAACCCGGCAGGCAGAGGGGAAAGATTTCTCCACTCCGGTAGGCCCTACAGCTGAACCTGGCTCCAGATCATTTCATTGAGACTATCTAGGAGATGCGAGGTGTGGTGGTTTACTGATCGCTTATCAAATTAGTGACTTCAACCCTTTTGTCTGGGCAGCTTTGCAATTTCTTATGTGATCATTGTATCCTGTAGGGGTCCTCCCGCACACCACGTATATAGGCGCAAACAGAAGCGCAATTCTCAGTCTAGTGCGAACAAGTTCTAGGTACAAACACTGACAGCACTTTATGTTAAAGAAAGAAATATAATTTTTTAAAATACGTGTTTCAGGATGAGCGCATCACTTTGATCACTGCAGGTAGCCGTGAACAAGCCTTTCACATCACACAAACTCAGACTTTGGCGCATTCGTTAAATGGTGAGAACTTTCAATCTTGTTTTTGATACTTAACTCGAGAAAGTCACTCATTCTCATGTTTATGCAGCTGGCGGTGTTCAGGTTTTTGCGGCTGTACCTGGTGGTAACGTCTTTTGTCTGTTATTTGGCTCCAGATCAGTATACCTAAACTTTTCCCAAAAATACGCCACATCATTTTGAGGTCATATTGTTTTCACTTTCACATATTTTTACAAGAATAATTTTACAACGAAGACCTCGCAATGTCAAAATTTCTTGTCGTCTTTTCACTGAACACGTAATGACGTAAGTGATGATGTAACAAGTTTACCACTTATCAGTTTCATACGAAATATCTCACGGTCAACAGCAATCTCAAAAGGTTATGCTGGTTCTACACCAAGGCGGGACCAAAGTACAGTAGGTCGGAGATGTGACCATGCAACCTGGTCCTTGATCGACCTATGGCTCCCTTTCCCGTGGGTGTAGCCACGACGACTTGCCTCGCAAATCCTTCGTGGGACAGTCTGGTCACGTGGCCGAACCAGCTGGGATCTTCCTATTCGGATGGTAAGTGGCTCGATATTCAGCTGGTTTACGAATTTCACAGCTGCGCACTTTCTTGCGTAGTGTCACGCCGTGAACTCTTCGCAAAAACCCATCTCTGCCGCTTGCACTTGAGAAAGCACATTGACCAAGATTCATGGCTACGAGTGAAGACCGGAACAAAGATCGATTGAAAACTGAAAGCTTTTGTACTGATTAGAAGCTCCAGTTTTGTCACCACAGAGCGAAAAACACTCTCAGAATTATGCTTGCTTTAACAATCCGTGTAACAATTTTCGTGTAGCCTACCACCTTCCGTCACTCGTGAATACCACCTCAACGTAGTTGAACTTCTCGACCTGCTGCAGTGTTTTTCCGCTTACTTGCAGCTCGCCCAGTCTTGTGTTTCTAGAGAGACATAGTACCTTGGTCTTTCTTGTGCTAAATTTCATTCCCGTTTGTCACACGCAAGTGAAAACCGATCTAGTGCATGTTGCAGACCCTGTTCAGAGGATGCAAACAGTACCAAATCGTCCACAAAAAGCAAACAGTTGATGTTGCATATTTGAACAGTGACACCCTCATTGACGTGGCTGAGACTATCTATCTAAACCATATGGGCTATGAAGAGAAGTGGCGACAGCGCACACCCTTGTCGGAATCCAATACCTAAGGTGAACGGTTGCTATTTTATTCCACCGACACTGGCACAAACTTCTGAGCAGGAATACAATAACTTGATGGCCAGTAACAGACGGACGCCAACACCGTACTCCCACAACACTCCCAAGGCTTTCGGAGCTTTTCTCGAGGGACCCTGTCGCATACTTCCTCGAGTTCGACAAAACACGCATTGACATCTTCGGCATACTTTTAAGATTTTTCGAAAAGTTGCTGGAGAGTGAAAATTTGGTCTGTATTGCAACGCCCAGGACGTAAATCGGATTTGTTATCTTGCAACTTCTTTTTACTTATTTTGTGGAAGCTTTTATCAAGTCACTTTGCATCTATTTTTCTAAAGATTCTAAGTAGAGAGCTGCTTCTGTAGTTTTTGCATTATCTCCCTTCTTGTGCATGGAGATCATCATCTTAGTTTGCCAATCGTTCGATACTTTACCAGAACGACAGGCCACTGTCGTGACACACACGAGTCAGCCAAAAAAATTCTCTATCCAAGGCTTTGAGCATTTCAGGTGGAATACCCTCACAACCTTCCTAGCCTTCGGTGTTTTGAGAGCTGAAGTGTTCAGTCTCAGGAACAGTGTTTTCTTCCCCTAAATACATCTCCTGAATATGTAATGGTGTGAGAGTGACTTGGTTCAAAAGATCTTTGAAATACTCTCTACATCTGACAGAGATGTCCTACTGTACTTAAGGGGTCACCAACCTGGTGCCCGCAGGGCAACAAGTCGCCCGCAAGGACCAAGTAGGTCACCCGCGGGCCTGTTCTAAAAATAAAATTAGCATGATCAATGTCTTCACATATAGCGAATATCAGTACTAAAATAATTGAAGGTAGATTGAGCAAAATTTTAATTTCAAAAGTGTGTATCAAACTAGTAGCCCGTCGCATTAATTGGTACAGAAGAAGTAGCTCGAAGTTTCAAAAAGGTTGGTGACACCTGTCCTACTTGTTGCTGAGTAAGACGTCATTCTGGTCTTTGATGGATGTAGCAATATTAGAAATTTTGTCGCGGAGACACCGGATGGTTTGTCACAACACATTGCTGGCTTGACAGTAACTGGAATCTAGTTTAAGTGATTAAGTGAAACTGGATCACTTAAACTAGAACTGGAATCTAGTTTAAGTGATCCAGTTTTTAATTACTAGCTTAGTTTAAGATTGGCGTTTACACGTAGCTTTCAAGTCTCGCAGATTAGAAGCACTCTGCGCTGTCCCCATTCGCCTCCCCATGTGCGCAGCAGGGCAACGTGGAGCCTCGACTCTTTATAGCTGATGGAGGAGACAGTGGCGTGACTAGAGGATTCAACCAGGTGGGAAAACTTCGGCGAAGGGGCCCGATAGGTAGCCCCCGTAGGGGACCCACTTGCCAACACTCAGAAAAAAGTTGAGAAATGAAAGTGTATCTGGATGAGGATTTCTATACTGAAACTCGAAATCACCTGAAAACACTCCGAAGAAGGCAAAAAAAACAACAATCTACTAAAAACCAAAACAATACTGAATACCAAAATATGGCTAAGTGGGGTCACGGCTTTTCAATTTAGCTTGCCAGGGGGGCGGTTCTCACCCCTGGACACCGTCAATTACGCCACTGAGAGGGGACTGTCGCGAATATTTCGAAGGGCCCCTCTGCCTAAAGTCCAAGGGCAGTGCTTACTGCTTAGTCATGCGCTCGATCGCCGATACGCGATGCCATTGATTAATTTTGCATTTAATTCTAGTAACAGCTCAAATTATACCTTTGGATAAACCGGTCGTGCCATTTGCACAGAAACGTTTGTTGCGATATCAGCGGGTATCTCAGGAAGACGTTGCTGCGGACACATTTGTGTAGGTCTTGCAGGAGAGGCCTTGTATTGAACCTGCTGCAAGCGTAGATATGCAGCATCACTACAACTGAAAAGGAAAGGCTACGTTTTGCACTATCACTTTTTGAATTGGACAGGATGAACGATATTTTTGGTCCATTCGTCCAGAGATCCCCATGTACTGCCACTGGCTTTATTTCAGAAGCTCCTTTGGCAAACTCAAAAGAAGTAAGATTTTAGTTTAATCTTGGGCGACGGCAATTGGCGGCAGGACGACGCCTGAATTGGCTTTTTTTCGGGACGGTTGAGGTAAACGCTCTTGCCCAGTGAGCGCTACTACAGCGATTCACTCAGTGGCCGTGGTTGGAACATCCAACCTTCCAATTGAAAGGCGGACACTTTACCACAGAGCTATTGCCGCCCTAACTTTCTCATTTTGTTTTAATGCAATTTTTCCACAGCTCTATTCCTATTACTTTGGACTTGCAATACGGTTTTGTACCCATTTTTTGACTTCTAAGCTGTATTTTGTCAAGATGCGACATCTTATCCTTAATTCAAAAGTTTCAAAGCTACAGTATTTTCCAGCATCTGCTCCTTTCTGTAACACAACTTTCCGCTCTGCGGATTAACTGGCATACCATTATGTGAATGCTGTTTCTTGTCGTATTTTCAGATTGATGCAAAAGTTGATTTGGAATTCGCTGACGAAAACACGCTTTACTGCGTCAACTAATGCAGAAAAGAAAAGTTGAAGTGCTCCACAAGTGCGCATCTGTTTATTTTGGGCGTAACATGTTTTGCGATTCGTACATCGGAATCCCTGAATTTCCTCTGGGGAGTGAACAGTGTGTTTTTCTGGTGCAAACATGACCGCCTGGACATACGATTCGAATTCTTAAAACGTTACACATTGTACTCAGGCCCCTCCCACACACGTCTCCTGTCAGTGCAACAATGCGAAGGAGCTCGTTGCATTCCTTAATGTGGCTGTTCGGCCTGTCGTGTCACCCAGGTCCGCAACCAGAGGTGGGGCGATCGAGCGATTGCCTACCCCCTCGAAATTTTCACAAACGTATGTGTTGGTATGGTGCATCAACAAGTTACATCATTTTGCCCCCCGAAAATATCAGTTGCTTGCGGCCCTGGTATCACCTGTTGTGATACGTTCGGATTAAGCGGCCCCACACTGACCCTGCAATGACCGCCGAGCTAGTTGTAATGTCCTCCCAGTAACGCGATCCTCCCACTCATCGCAGAGAAGCGCAGTGTGAACGACGTTGTCTGGAAAATGCGAACAGTATCACACGGCCAACTTTCAATTAAGCCAGTCGTCTCGAAATCCTACACCCATGACTAATACTTCCAAAACACGCGTTTGCAAAGGTGACAGAAACCTTGTCTTTCTGGTATGAAGTCAAACTGGTGCATTTTTACTCAGCGTTGAAAGCCCAGGAACACTTAATTGCAAAGTAAGCAATTCACCTCAGTCGTTTGAATCAAACTCACGTGATTGGCAGGTCTTATGGTTCTACATATTCGTTTTGCATGTGTTTCTGATCATAAAATGTATTAATCGGAACGTCTGCAAAATCTAAGGCAATATGACGTTTTGATAATGATCGCTTGCACGTATAGTCAAGAGTTTTGTGTAAAACCTGCTACTCAAAATCTAAATGAATGCAAAGCAATTGGCATTCACTGACGCAAGCAATGATTTCTGATAGAAACTTGCTTGGCGAAAATGCTTATATGCAAATTGATAGCAATTGCTCATGATGTAGAAAGCAATCCAGCTCTAATCAGACCAGCGAAAATTGAACAGGAGCTGAAGTATTTCAAAACTGAGTTACACTAGCCGCCTCTCCAATTAAAAAATAACAACTTCTGTAAAGTTAACATAGGTTTAACTCCTGCTTGTTTCGCACGGATTGATTTGAATTATGCATCTGTTCTGCCACCATGAAATAATTAACAGCAACAAAACGAACTGCTTTTCGGCATCCTTTCTTGTATTTGTAGTGGAGTTACATGTGCAAGTCAAACATTTCCATCGTTTCTTCACAAATTGTTTTATTGAATGCCTCCAACGTGTTGCATGACTTCGCTGGAAAAAAGGCTGAAGTTGTGTACATCATGGGCGGGTCCAGCCAGTGAGTCTAGGGGGGGCGATTTCATAAATATTTGGTAATCATGTCTCACTACGAGTTCACTACTGTAAGAGAGATGAAGTATACTTCACAACACTGCTGCGACAAAACAATTAATGGCAAAATGGCCTTATATCGCGAATACTGTTTTCCGAATTGTACAAAGGTCATGACGAATAAAGTTACTTTCGTAAGTTACAGAGGGGCGATCGCCCCAATAACCCCCCGGGGATCCGCTCCTGGTGTACATGAGTATATTCCCCATGTACTGTATGTTCAAACAATGCAAGATGGTTGTTCTGCTGCACAAAACTTTCGACGTGATAAACTGATTACAATTTACTTCCAACGGTTCGGAACTTTTCGTTGTTGCAAGAAAAATTGTTAATATTGTGCGCAAAACTCTTATTGCAGTCGAAAACGCACTGACAATTTGTCTTTAATAATGGCGTGGATGGTAGTATTAAAGAGAAACTGCCTAACTTCAATGCGACTGATCTTCAGTCTTGCAAGTTAAAATAAGTGCAGGTAATTGAATAAATGCAATTTTAAGGAAGTCTTCAAAGACTTGCTGTAGTAGAAGTTTCATACAAAAACTACCCAAATTTTTGGCTTGTGTGAGTTAACAATGATAGAAAAAGGCAACGATTGTCAAAGTATTATTGCTGTAAATATTATTTGTGGCCACTGATGATTTCATGGAACCTCGTAAACGTAAAAACAACTGCGAAAACCTTGCCAAGGGTAAAACGTTGCATAAACCATCTTTGATGCAGCATGCCATTTCTGCAAAATATGCACTGACTCAATGTAGATAATAATGCATCACGAGAAAAGAAAACTGACGAGAAAGAATTTGAAGTAGTTCTCATGAAGTTCAACGGAGAGTGCATTGAAACGAACGCAACCTCTTTTTGATAAAAACGGAGTGTTTTTGGGAGCGTGCGTTCACCACACTTTGCGTCAGTGATGGAGTCTCGAGACTCTTCTCGAGACCCATTTTTGCGAGTCTCGGTCTCGAAGGTTTCAGGTCTCGAGACTTTGAACATTGCAAAGAAATGGTGTAGTAAAATTTCTATTATTCAACGATTTTTGTTTGTTGTATTTGCAGGTAAGAAACAATCAAAACAGGTCGGAAAAGTGCCAGAAATTCGAAAAAAATTCAACTTAGAAGTGATGACGACATTTTTTCAAGAAATTTCGGCAAAATGCACAAATTTTGAAGTCTCGAGTCTCGGTCTCGAATTTCAAGTCTCGAGTCTCGGTCTCAGGATTTTTGATGAGGTCTCGGTCTCGCAATTTCAGCCAGGTCTCGGTCTCGAAGGTTATGGTCTCGACTACATTACTGCTTTGCATAGCATTTATGAAATTTTCTTGGCTTTAGGTCTGTTAATATTAACGCACTCAAATAGCTGTCAACACGAACAGTTGGTTGCAAAATTCATGCAGGGGGTATTAAAGGAGCCAGATAAGCACGAAACAGTTATAGTTACTTCACAATTCCTTACTGAAGACTCCTCGAATCAGCACTGCTGAGAAAGAAATGCAGTTCGAAACAAGATGCTGATAGAGTTGCATACACGATCTCTTTGGAAAGATACTGTATGTATGCTTGGTACGCTCTGTTGAAGACCACTAAAAACTGTTCAAACCTGCTTTATCTTAAATTTTTTAAAGTATTCATCAGCAGCAGCCCAGCGCAACTAAAGATTCAGGCCGGCTTTGACAAGCCTGTGTGATCGCAAAAGATGATCCCCCTCTTCAAAAGGTTTGTCAATCCTTTCAGGATGTTTAAGCAACCGGTCAATAGAGCAAGTGTCGCTGCAACGCCAACAAAGCCACCTGTTTTACATCCTCTTTTTCTCAAGGAACTGATCATTGCTCGGAAATGCTTTGATTGCAATTGGATCAACAGACCATGTCGTTTAAACTCTGTCTGTTGATGAACCGACAGCCTGTTGTTTGCATTCACTGCAAGCAAAACAATATACGGTGTCAACCTATCTAATTATCTCTAAGCGCAGTGGTCTTAAGCTCAACCACAGTTGCGAAACAGGTGCTTTGACAGGTCAGATTTCCATTTGCCAGGTCGGATTTGACAACGGCAGAAAATAGTCAAAACAAGTGTCTGCCGAGGATCTGTGAAGCAACATCACGTCGGTTACAAATGAGTATTCGCGGAAAAGCAGTTCTGTTGGGGTTGTGCTACTTTTTCATTTAATAAAAAAGTATTTGAGTGCAGTGATAAACGGGGTTGGTTGACGAGATGACCGCCACGGTCTTTCGCCAATCCTATGTGACACAGCGCCCCTCTTTGTTTACACTGATCAGCT
>JGI24159J19872_10005467_pt1 | contig 16449 bp, 13 predicted proteins | sample Ectturendosymbi4_FD_19872 | JGI IMG/M metagenome (IMG submission 19872) | reverse complement strand
TATTGTAATTAGCTAACATTTTTCAACACAATAAATATTACCATTGTTCACATGTAGCTATGCAGAATATTGATTGCTAGTTGAGGGCGTACGGCTTTGAACCCCGGTATTTGTTGGGCCTAATTAGGCATGCAGAAACATTGATTAGCTTACAACAGCACGTTTTAGTCTTAACATTAAGACTTGCTGTTTATAACGTTATTTGGAAAAGCAAGATCAAATTTGGGCAAAAATTTTTTGCATTCCCAAAAATATGCTCTCCCGTACATTTATGGATGTAGGACTATTCACTTTCATTGCACTACAAACGAAAATATTAAAAAAGTGTGGGGATGTAATCCCGCCCCACGACACCTCTGAGGTGACAGCTGTCCTAGGTGGCAGTAGTCCGGATTGCATTTGATAAGCAGTCTATTTTGCGTCATGACGCAAAAGCTATTCCGCAGCTATTTTGCCAGCAGCTGCACACAATTGTTTGAAGCGGACAAGTTCGAAACGCATGACCTTGTCAGTTCACCGTAACGTCAGCAATGGACGAGATAAGTGCTGGCAAGCCGTTAGTGGCTTCTTGTCTACCTTATATGAAGCAGAGGCTAAACTATAACACTAAGCATTGGCATCTAGTCTCTTTCTGTATTGTACCTGTCACATGACTTCTTCGACCAATAGCGTTCGACTAAAGGGAAAATTACCAAAAAAGGCAAAATAACTTTTGCTTCATGAGGCAAAACAGACACTCTTTTTGATATGAGAAAGATTTCGCAGTGTTGACAGGAGTCGGAGTTGATGTTTTAAATTTTTTCGAAGTCAGAGCAGGAATCTTTAAGTCAGAAACAGGAGCGGAAAATAGTCGAAAATATGCGACTCCACTCATCTCTGATATACGTAAACGATACTTCAGCCCAGCAACACCACCAAAAATGGTTTCGCGTAAACAATACTTAACACCAAAAATGGTTTCGCATAAACGGTAGAAAACACCAAATATGGTTGTGATCCCAATCTGTATGCTCTTCCTTCGGGCGTGGTCAGCTTGGCAAAAGAAGCAAAATGCGTTACCACGGGGTGTAAATCAAATATCTGGCACCAGCTTACAGGAGGTGTGCTTCCCGAAAGCACCAGCCAGGTGCTTTTATGTCTTTACTCAGATTGCCTGATGACAGGCATTTGATGACATTGCTGTTTTTGATGAAAACATTTCTTTCTAAACGCCTCCTCCTCAACAAGTTGCACCTGATCCCGAGTCTTCTTAACACACCGCCCCGTTTGCAACAAACTTCGGCTGCGGTGTCGAATCCAGCTGTGCCATGAACTTCACAGAGCAGTTGCGCAAAGCTTGTGCACAAGCGCTGTTGCGTCATCACCTTCACTCCGGTTCTTCACTCGAACTGGTCCCAGCGCACTGGTGCCCTCTACCGGTAGCGCAGGGCAGTAAAACGTCGCGATATTCGTGCGGGAAGTTTTCTTCGATCAAGACGTGCAGAGGATGCTGTTCGTCGATGAACTTCTGCCTGTAATTGCAAGATTGTTGCGCAGGCTGGTTCAACAGTCGACCACCGCTTTTCGGAAAATCCTCTGTCCTCTTCAAAAAAATACGGCTTACCCGCAGTTCAGCGAAATATTTTTTAAAAGTTGAGAATTCGCAAAAAGCTAAAATAACACGCAATAGCTTGGCCGTAAAAGGAGCATTTTCCTTAAAATTGTTTTACTTCACATGGTGCAGTACAAAGTCACAATTGCCAATAAACAGCCACTTTGTTTCCATCACCGGTCATCACCCCACCTACCTTTTCATCACCACCTCCACGTCTGCTTGCGAAATGACGCGGCGTTTCGCATGTAAGCAAGTGGCTTCAAGGTCTTCGTTCAAAGTTTGAAAAAACTGTTCGAAGGCTTTCTCGACTTCTTCGATAGCATCACTGAACGAAACGTCAGTCACGAATTAAAACTGAAGGCAAGTTTGAGTTTGACAGAAGCTCGCAACTAACAGAACACAATAAATCAACGCAGTGATCTGGAACCCGGATGTCATCATAACCCGGCAGTGGTGTAGCGAGCCCAAAATTTTTTTGGGATAAATTTGGGGCAAAATGTTTGATTTTAGGCGAATAACACTATTTTGTTTGGGATACCACCTCTCAAAGCACAAAATAACTGTACATGCTAAAAATTTTGGAAGGGGCATCGCCCCCTGGCTACGCCTATGTAACCCGGATGTCATCAGAACCGATCTTGTTCACTGCATTTTAGCAAAAGCTCTGGTTAAGATTTTTCATCCATTGAAAACAGGAGTTATAGAGACGGATGCTCGAACTACACATTAGATGCGCAGTGGCTACAAACTTCCATTTTCTTTTCAAAAACAAAGCACGGGTTTGCCGGGAAACAACAGGACCGGAACCGCGGTTTGTCGATGGTGACGTCAAAACAAAAGTACTCAAAGAAAATAAAACCTGGAAATTTTGCTGGCGCAGAAATGCTTCATCATGCCGGCCAGTTGAGAAGCAGGAATAATGCTCTCTCTCGTTCTCTTCCTTTCACGCCTCGGCTCTTGTGGGCGACGCCTGCGGGCAGTGGACTTGTATTTTAAAATAGCGACAAGTTGCATAAACGAGTGACCAAGCACCTTTCTTGGTGGGCATAGAAAAAAATTTTGGCTGTTTGTGGTGTCTGTGCAGGGATGTAGTGCTAACAAAAAGGTGTGGTAACACGTCCAAGAAACAGTCATTTTGAAACAGCGAAATGTGAAAAAGGTGTGGCACTACACCCCTGTGTCTATGGTTGTCGTGACCTTTTCTATCAAAAACCGCATATTTTTGTGCTTTTTTCACAAAAATTTTACGTAAAGCTAAACAATTGATGTAGGCGACGATTCTCGATTGCGGCCGATTTTACTGAAGTACAAATGCGTCACAAACGCAAGTGCTTTTATCGACGTCAAAACTTGCGTTAAATGAATTTTGAAGCACTGCGTCTCAAACCCAAAGGAAAACATTCCATTAACTGAATGTCACGAATAAAATGCATCATTGCAAACTTGCTGCTTACAACCAATGTTTAGCACTGAAACACGGGACAGCCTAGGAACACATGCAGCAACAATTGGCTAAACGCGGTTTGTTGGGAAGCAGTTTGTTTCAACAACAATCTGAACACACAAAAGCAATCTTCGCTCACGACGCTAGCATGGGAAAAACGAGTTTCTGCTGTTTCAAGTCCTTCCGCACACTTGCAGAGGAGGCTTTGACTGCTGGTCCTTGGCCACCTGTCAAAGCGCATAGAGATGCGATCAGCAAATGCTTAATGCCACATTTCACGGCTGAAAACCGTATCATGAAATTGTTAAGGTCGGGTGATCTGAGAAATCAAAATGCCAATTTATCTCCGAGTTTCTGCGGGCCACAGGTTTGGGATCACCCAGCTGAGCTGGCGAGGACCGCCTTTTCCAGGTTTACTGTCTAAGCTAAAGTCCGCGAATTACAGGCATTGTTTCTCAATACGCATTAAGAAGTGAAACACTGCAGCAGTTCATTGTTGCCACCCACAGCGTATCAATGTGCGGCAGTTTAAGGAAGGACCAGCTACGATGCGGTACAATCACAAGCTACCGTCACCTGAGACTGAGCAAATCGTCCTCATTGTGGGCACGCGGTCTTCAATAATTTTTTCCAGACACCCCTTCCGTTCCGCGTTGCTCATTTCAGCTTTCACTTTCACTTTCGCCATAGAAAAATATTCAACGTGCTTATTGCACCAAGTCATCAACCAGCAAACTACATCGCACGGCGTGGCCACGGTTATAACATCGGACAATTTTCCGACGAACTTTACCGACAGCCAGTGACCAAAATTACATACGTTCAACGTCTGGTGCAGGAATTGGAACGGTGAGGTGCGTTAAATTTTCAACGTATTGTTACAAAACTTCCGTAGCTTGTAAAGATAAAAGGTTTCGAAATATTTCCATAGCCGCTAGTTTTCTCACCATCCTCGTTCGTCTCGGCTGCAGTGGGCTCCGCATGGCCAGGTGACTCGGGCTCCGCATGGCCAGGTGACTCGGACTCAGCATGGCCCGGTGACAATACTTCTTCTTCTTCGTCGTATTGATCTTCATCTTCTACCTGCGTTTGAGAAAAAGCATACCTTGATGGCCGGCAAACTCCATTCAGCGGTTGATTGGAGAAACAGTGCAAAATTTTCGTATTTCAGAAAGTTGCAACCGGTATCGGGACAGCTGGCACCGAGGAAACGGGTAAACAGCGGGCAGTTGCCATCCAAAAAACCGCGATCCAGACTATGATTTCATGTGCAAATGTGATTCAGACAATCGTCAGCCAGACAACTGGCTGCTGAGAAAATGTCTTGTGCAACCAGACCACGTGAACTTGCTCTATTATTGAAGCACTGAGTTTTGACAATCAACTTGCTAAGCAGTGATCCATCATGCCCGATAAATTGCTTCCATTTTACCTGAATATTATGTCGGCCAATCAACATGAGTTTCATCCCAGAAAACTTTTGAAACAACGCAACATAGAACTTTCGAGCATGGCACGAATGACGCCATGGACATTGCACAAGAAACGCGAAAATCGGCGCAGATAACAAGTGCTTTCACAAAAGTAAAAAACCAGAAGCACTCGAAACAAACGCTTGCCACGAAATTTTGAAGAAACTTAAGTACACAGTGATTACGTGGACAACGTGACGTCGATGGTCGGCGTCATGCTTGGCCGCTTGAGCGAGACTATGGATGACGTCAGGAGCATCGATGCTTGATTCTGCGAAATAGCGTATCTCGTTACTTTTCAATTAGCCATGTCTCCATGCACCTAGAATTATCGATTTACTTGTAGTATAGAACCCAGTCAATAAAAAAAGCAATGTGCACAAGCGGAGATACACTAGCCGTCTTGCGCGCTGTGCGTAAAGTTTTGTGAGATTTTCCTTTGTACCTGTTTCATTTTGTTCACTAGCTGAAGCTTCAGAGCTTTCTTGATTTCCGACAGTTGATATGTTAGATGATTCGTTTCTGATATTTCCAAGTGTTTCCCTCTGTTTTTTAAATAATGCTGAACGTTTATCGATTAGTGAAAGTTATTCTTGAACATAGAACATACCACGTGATATCAAATAAGCAGATCAGGAAATGGACCCGTCCCGTTCCTTTTCACACAATTTGAAACTACCAGCTGAAGGCTATTTACGAAACTTTTAGGCAGACGTTTTGAAATAATAATGGCAACACTGTACATTACAACGACCATCTTGTATTTGCTTTCTACAGCACGTGCAGTCCACTAATCAGTGACAACTAACGATGTCGGCTGTCTTACCGCGTCATCGCTTGCTGCGCTTTCAACGCGATCGCGCGACGTCTCATCAGCGTTGTCAGGGGGTGAGGCGCCACCCCGCGTCGATTCTTGCTCTGAAAAACGTACATGTACGGTCCAGTTCGTGACTGCGAGTTCAAAAATAAACAATAGAACTCCTGCAACGTCGGCAACGATGTGTTTCGACATTGGCAATTGCACAATACCGACTCCAGCAAAACCGCGGTTGAGGAGTGCGTAGACTTACGCAGGCGATTGCACTCATGTAAAAATCATGTACTCTTCCGAAAACCATTCTTACTGAACAACACCTTATAAAAAAGAACCATGCAAGTGAAGTCGACACCGAATTTCAGACAAAAGATATAGCCTGCTGAGATATTCAAAATAATTCTTCAAAAACAGCCTTTTAGCTAAATTGCATTGCAAGGTGTTTATTATATGGCCTGAATTTCTATTCTTTTTTGAGTCCAGCTCCTTGAATCAGAAAACCGGTTTGTTTAAGGTCGCCTGGCTCCCACTGACAAACAAATGACAAGAAAACGGGTTACAGATCAGTGAAAGCAACTCTTTCACCAGGAGTGTGACACAAAGCTGCCGCATAAGAAACACGGATTTGATTAACTGGAAACTGTAGTCAACGAAACAGTCAGCCGCCACAGCATGCACAATTACAATGACATTGCAATCGTGCGCTCATTCACCATTCTGAAATGCGCAATATCCCAAAAAGCACCGACAACCTACCTGCGAATGTGCGGCTGAGATGCAGAGGCCCACTGTCAGCAGATGTCTCTTCCGAAGGAGCCACGAAGTCATCAGCCTAAGGTACAGCGAGCAACGTCACACATGCCCACCGTATTTTTGTAACTAAGAAGAAAAAAGTTGTGGCGTGGTGCTGTGGTAGTTATTCATTGGTGTTCGTTTACTTTAACACCAAAAATTTCCTGAGTGCTTTTAGCGTCGCACGTTTGCTCGCTAATCGCTCTTTCTTGCTTTCCGTGGCGTTGCGATTGCTTCTGCGATCGTTAGTGTTCGAGCGGCTCAGCAAACTCTTGCGTTGAGAATACGTCGGCAATAAAGCACGAGATGCAACTGGCAAGTCTTCGCAAAACAAAACAAACTGAGCCGAAAGCTTTGAAACCCCGATGCGATCACAAATCTGTAATGCAGCATCCACGAATTTTAAACTTACCTGTGCGAAAGACGACTTGTTAGATTGATCAGATCGGTTGTTTACATTTTCGGTTACCGTTTCTGGAAAAATGAGAAGAGTCTGATGAAATAACAGGTGCCGAAAAGCTTCAAGCGCAATGTCTGAAACACCAACTTTATACGCGAAATGCCGGGCTGGAGACGCCGGCGCATACTGAATGACTACGCCTCAAAAACAGCATGCTCAAATATTGCAGCATGAAACACATTCAACCATCAATTTAACAATCAAGTTGCAGCATCAATGAAAAAAGAAAATCTCACGCATGAGAACTAACCTCTATCATCTTCGGGTACTATGCTCATAGTTTCGGGTTCCTGAGCAACGTAACTAGAGTTTTCTTCGATAAAGCTGGAAGGGCAAGAGGAGTCGGATTGGTAAATTAAGACCAATAACATTGACACGCCACACGTACGAATACAGTTGGTTTCATTTAAGTTCACCTATAAGATGTAATACAGTGCAGCCTGAAAACGAAGGCTGAAAAGAACTTGAACAGTGGCTCTCAAACGGGTGCCACTTGGCTCACTACGGGAGGAATTTTTAATTCCTGGGAGGAAATTTGTTCTAGGAGTTGGGAAGGAAAAGCTGTGGATGATGAAACCTTAAGTTTTTATTATTTTTTTATTCAACACATTAAGAACTGCACAAGTAGGTTGGTTTAGATGGGAATGTCTACACAGTACGCAAGGACAAGCTGCTGCAACTGCAGTAACTAGGGTTGCCAGATGGCCGGTATTTCAACGGCATGGCCGGTATTTTACTGCTAATTTAGCAGAGGCCGGTATTTTGAAAATCAGTGCCTGAAGCCGGTATTTTGAAAATAAGTAATTTGCTGTAACTTCAAAGAGAACTTAACGCAGAATTTCTCAAATTATGTTGACTCTAGTAGGGAATCTTGTCGGGAAAGTCCTTTCAGCGAAGTTTATTTGCTGCTGTTGACGCAATCCTTGGTGCGATTTTCACGTCACACACACACCGAAATGTAATGAGCCAGCCAAAATACGGGCAATTTATTAATTGTGGCTTAACAGTACTGATTGTCTCTCTGTTTTCCCTGTGCCGCTTACGAAACACGTCACAGCTTAGATCGGGCACTGTTGACATATCAAAATGGCCGGTATTTTTACAAAACGCATCTGGCAACCTTAGCAGTGACTGACGTTTTAAGAGTCTGTTTGGTTCACAATCGCCTATTGTTTCTTTACACTGGATAGTGTGAAATTTTTGCAATTATCTTTTATGTGATTTTTGTTGGGGAGGAATTGATAGCGTTCGAGTTTGTAAAGGGGGATATGAAAAGAACTTTGAGAGCCACTGATCTAGAAAATTCCACAAATCAGCCATTGATGACACCGCCACGAAAAATCTACTAAACGTACTAAAAAATTGCCTTATCATATAATTAACACACTTAATCACAAGATCATTGCCTAACATGAGTTTCGTTAACTNAAATGTGACATGTAAACAAACAGGAACATATNCGCTACATTGACTGTAAGTAACGANATCAACCTGTAAGTACAGAAACATCACCTCACTGCACAAGTGAGACTTGCAACGACTGGGACGAACTGAAAATGCTCACTGTAAAATCGCAAAACCGCGCTGCCAATCAGCACGTACTTCGCAGCCGATTGCAAATACACACAACGAAGGTCGCCAGCACTTAATCAAGCGCAATATCACGACACACATTTTTTTTCAAGCTTTCTATGGCTAGTCGGCAGAAAGCAACTGCGGCCGTGTCAAGAGCAGGCCCGTAACCAGCTTGGGACAACAGGAGCAGCGAAGAACTTTCTGAGAAGGGCCCAAATTTTTTGAACTATGTCCAATAGTATTAAACGATGTCCAACACATTTCTCCAGGGGAGGAGAAAAATTTTCTAGAGGGAGATTCGACCCCGCTGCGCCCCCTCTGGTTACGGGCCTGGTCAAGAGCCCTATACAGTCAGTCTATCCATTACCCAATGGTTCTTAACCTTTTCTTTATAACGCCTCCATTAAGTACTTGTCCTTTGTTTCAAGCCTCCCTGGCGATAAATAAGTTGTAAGAACAAATGTATTGTTTGGTAATTTTATTTATGAAACTTTCAATATTGTACAGCGCTTACGGGCTCGCGTCCCCCTGGGAATTTACTGACGCCCCTGGGGGGGCGCGACTCCCGGTTAAGAACCACTGGTCTATACAAACTGAATGCAGGTAGACAAGACTCAGTGCTACATATCTAAAGGCAAGGTTTTTGCACACGAGCTCACAACCAGCACAAATGTAGCTGGTTAGCAGAAAACCCAGAGCTTAATTTTAATCTGCATAATATGGCGTATTACATCTTTCACATCTTGTGAATGACATGACCAGTTTGTCACTGTTAAGTAAGAGAAGCACTGATGCAAACTTCTAAGAAGTAGCGAAACAACAGCACCCGGGGATTGATGAGCGTAAAACAGCGGTTCCCAAACTTTTCTGATCGCGCACCATTTGTGGGTCCTGTTTTTTCACCGCGTACCACCTTCAAAACACCTTGTTCCAGGAAAACTCATTCTACCCAATATAATTCGATCAAAAGTTTGGTAAACCAGGCTTGACACAAATGCCGCATGAACAAAATGGCTGTGAAAGATTATAAAGGCCATTTTTCGAAACTAATAAGTACACAAAAATGCAGGAATTTATTAACAGAACCCGGTAAGTAAAAGCAAAATGTTTTCTTTTGTGTAGAAGAAGAGAATGGTCTCGCGTACCACCTTGAAGGCCTTCGCGTACCACTAATGGTACGCGTACCACAGTTTGGGAATCACTGGAGTAAAAAAAAAAAACAACCGCGATGAATTTTGTGTTTCCGTCCTGCGAACATTAATATTAAGCCCGTCACGCACCAGCGAAAAATTGCAAAGATACAATCGCTCTTGGCCCTAACCCGCTTGTCCTTTCGGTGATAAATTAATTTTCCAAAACACTACATCATGTACGGTACGATTTGACGAAGTAAAAATGTTAAGTCATTCAACATCGCACGACTATCGCATAATGGCCCGCAGCGTCTCTATTAGAACAGGACAGTGTTCAGCAAAGCATCAGTGGTTCTTACATTTATAAACTATCGAATAGAATGCATCGTTCGCACTAGTGTGTTTTCTGGGTCAGCAGTTCTTAACCCGCTCAAAGATTCCTCTTTGTTCACCGACCCAACATTACATTTGCAGCGTGCCCGCCATCTGGCTTGTAGTCAGGTTTCAAGGTGTGGGGGATAAAATACGTTGTTACCTGCGAAAAATTTGTTTTATTACATGTACAATTTTTTTCTGGGCACAACAAAATTTGGGGGGGCACAAGGCGCAAAAAAATTCGAGGAGCACTGCCTCCAAATTCTCCCCGTGGCNACAGGCCTTCCCGCGATTCGTGCAACCCTCACCTGATCGCAGACTATCGGGAGTTTGGGTTTCCCTTGTATTGCAACTGCTNAGAATTGAGTCGCCAAGTAATGGTACAATTGTCAAAGATCATTCTGATCAGAAATCTAGTTGCAATCCGTTGTTAACGACGGTGNTAACAAGTATTTTCACACCCACCTGCTCTTCCGCATCTTCTTCTTGAGATCTGCCGCGCGGCTGCGCAAGTTATTCAAGAGGCTGAGAGCGCTGGAAGTGGTGGACGACTGATTGTTCAATGTGTGAAGAAGGTGAGGAATTGTTGCAAGCGCTGTGAATGCAGAGATTTTTGAAATGTTACCGGAGCCGAAGCAGCGACGAGTTTCTTCACACAGACAATGGCGAACCAAAATCGAAACCGGCAAACCATTATCAAACCAACATGGGTCTTCACCAAATTCATCATACTACCCACATGATGTTTTGCAAAAGCGTACTGCTGCACGAACATGAGTGTGGTCGGTGCGGAATTAAATGGTTTTCGTTTACATGCTTGGCGGTCTCAGTTCGAACAACTGCGGGCAGCGTTCCCTAGCTTTTTTCTAAATTTTAAACGCGTCCAGTAAAAGGATCTGCTCACGGTTTCGGCGATTATGGTTGTGAATGTTGTAATGGCACAGCATGATTTAAAAAACGTGTTCGTTTTGTTTTTCTGATTCAGGACGTTAATATTTTTCGTAGTACAACATAACAATCGCAAGTTTGCTATGAAGGCAGCATGGACAGTGGTTTTTCGTACCGAACTTTTCGGGAGATTTGTTCGATAGAAAAAGTCGTTTTTTCAGGTACTTGTCGCTGTGGAATCTAATCGTACTTGTATGTTTCAAGTGGTAGAAATATTGAAAAACCTCATAAATAGGTTTTACCAAATGGGATTGCACTGCCAACAATTTTTGCAACACATTTAGAGAACCAATAGGACTTGAGAAAAGATTTACTGAACAGAGAAAAGATTTACTTGCTCTCCATTTTTTATTTAGTAGACTGCAGTTGGTGTGTTCAGTCCGTCATCGCCCCTGCGGCTGATAAGATAAACCTGTGTTCCCTATCGCACACAACCAACCAATTTGCATATAAGATTATCTCATCTAGTTTGAAACAGATAAAATTTCAGGCAATACTATTAGCATGCAAAACTTGGGTGATACAACAGCATTTGACCTGGTTCGAATACGGGTAAAACCATCCGCGCAACTCTTGCAGTTTTACAAAAACTTGTCCTTTACTTGAGTACCCAGCTGATAGAAGACCCTGGAAAAACTCATCCATTTGCCCCACTTAACTACAACCACGAGGGTGGGTCTAGCATCATTAGAACCACAGGGATAGGTGTGTCTAACTTCATCACAGCCACAGACATGTGTCTGGTTCCATTGCAACCCAGGGTGGGTTGCTTTTTAGACAGATTTATCTGCAAAAACAGACACATCTTTTACAACGGACTACTTCGAAAAAAGCACATTTGATAAGGAAACAACTCACACCACATTGATAATTTCTGGTGAAAAACTTTTTACAACAAAAAATTAGTCACCTGTGTTGGCACTCTGGAAATCGTCACTGGAATCAGATGACCTTCCGTGTTTCGGTGAACTGGGCAAAAACATTGGGGAACATTAGAAAAAAGGACTACAAAAATGCTGAATGTGAAAAAATTAAGAAAACTAAACAGGTGCTGTACATTAGGTCTCTTGATAGCAACTTAAGCAAATCACCTTTCCAACTGCACATCTTCGACGTTCACCTGCTTATTGCCATGTGCATAATTTTTCTCGGACTGAGACACAGAATGACTTGGAGCTTCAACAGGTGAAACTTGGTGCGGTGATGAATCACCACTGTTAAAGTAAAGTTATTTGCACATATAAATTGCTGCTCTCAAAGCATAAAAAATGTTATTACCAAAATTTTTACTTTTACTTTAGTCTTTCTCAGTCACACTATACAGCAACTAAAAAAGTTTCCTTTAAAAAATTTTGATTGGAACAGAAAATTTCAGTGCAATCTGTACATTGCACACACATGCATTAAGTTAAATTAAGAATAAGAAACTCAGTTTCACAATTTTAACACAACACAGTAAAAGGAATCAAATAAAACAACAGCTCCAGGTGCACAAAACTTGAAATTTCATATATGCAATATTTTATAATTAAAAATAACTCACTGAACCATAGCAGCAACTATTAGCCTGGGTTGTTTTCTCAACGGCTCAACAGTTTTCATAACTTCACTTGATGTTATGATACCTTGCAATGCAGTACGAGGAGTAACAAATGAATTGCTGTGGGAATCTTTTCCATGACTGTAATGCATTTGAAAAGAAATATTTGTTTTTTTTATCATCAAAACATTCCCACACCTCATTAAAAGAAACTATTAAAATGAACAGGACTCATATATTTTATATATGTACACAAAACAGAACTGTTCACAATTTTGCAAAACTTTTCTTATGGTTATCAAAACAGCTGATTGCTCAAACTGTAGGAACAGTTCGCACAAGATTTGTGCTTTGGCACATGGTGATATCTAACAAGTAGATCACTCCACCGTAGCCACCATCATCAGGTGGTGTGGGGATCTACTTTCATACCAATAGCATCAAGAAGATACAGAACTGTGAACATATACAGTAACTATGAAACATATTAGAAATAATAACCTGATTTACATGGTAATACAAGGCACTAGCAGTTACTCGCATATTACAGTTTTCCAAGCTTTTTTCATGTGATTAACAATAACATGTAATTATATCTAGAACGACTATAAAAAGTTGATGTTATCAACAGAAGTGCTTTATTTAAACTATTTGAACTTTCCCAGTGCTCAGGAATGACATTGTACTAATCCATGGCAACTGAGATGCTGCCTCTCATCTTAACCCTTTCAATACTGCAGGGTTATTTTTATCCCAAAACATAAGCTGCATCTAACGATNTTGCTAATTTTTCAGTAAAATCAAGTTGGGATGGGANAAATCAGTGTTTTTGGCATGCGTTGTGTTGGATTTTATCTGTATTCATCACTTTGAGCATGTCATTCATACCTTTAGCTATTTACCATACAAAAACACTGGATTTGCTACTCTTGCTATCCTTGTGGGTAATGCCACTCACTTTTCTCACCACTGTATTTATTTTACCTGTATTTGTTAATTTTAGTTCATGGAATTCTTCCACCTGTATATATATATATATATATATAACCTGATTATGTTGAAGTGTTATTTTTGTTTCTGTTTTCTTTCACTGGGTATTTTGATAAAACTGAATATTATTATGAAACTAGAGTATAGCACCAAAATAGGTTGGAGTTACACTGGTAAAAACCAAGTGCTTCGAACTAAGATTTAAGTGTTTTCATACACTAAATAATCAAGAACATTTTAAAATGAAACTCAATAAATGAAGTTGCTTATCCCTTTATTCAAACAAAAATTCTTAAAATTCCACCTACTGTATGCTTGACTTCTGTAAACTTTCATCCACATCATCCAATTTTCTCTCAACACTGTGTTTAGCTTTAATAGTACTTAGCAAATCACTATTGAGTATTAAATTTTCTAACAATGTCCGGGGTGTTGCAGAAGTGTGGTTTTGCTGCATTTTTATCAGTATCTTTTATAGCATGAGTTATACTGAAATAAATACTGCAGGATAAAAACAAAGTAATTTGTTACAAATGCAATCCAATTATTTCTTTATGTTACAGTATTGTCTAACTAGGCTATTTCATTTTTAAATTACATATTTAGTTTAATCGTACAGTTCATAACACAAGTGCTAATAAAAACACCAATGTTGCATGCGCCAACACTTGACTCAGGTACACAATNAAACAGATTCACTGAAAGTGTCGACTAACATTCACCAAATGAACAGACAGCAGTTAAAGAGCATGCAACATAATGCAAAAACAGTCAGTTGAAAAAGTATTCCATGGTGGCAAAGAACTTGCTGCAATATGCAAAAAAGTAGGAATTACACAGGATCACCAAAAAGACTTATAATTTTCACTAAAAAATGAATTTGGTAGTGTGATGATCACAACTATGTCACATAGTCACTGAGACACATGAGATTAAAGACAATCACAAAGCACATTCATGACATCCCCAATATAACAATAAGGTGAACAATCAATGAATGAGTCATCTCAGCCAGTGAACTCTATGGATATTTGAAGCTACAGGTACCTTGACTTGTCATCTGACTAGTTTTGAACTTTTGGTGATGCAATCCAACTGCAACAAATGAATGCTGATTGTTTGTAGTGCATCATTTTTGTCAAGACCTATTCATTGTCGGAATTAAATTTAGCTCTGAAACCTTCCCAATTTGATATCTTTCATAGTTCTGAACCTACAAAATCTTTAAATTATAAAACATAAAAGTTACATTTCCATAAAAAATAACATTCTTTTACAATTTTTAGACAATAAAAAATTGTCAAATATTTATTTGTATCATCTTCACAAGAGTTTACCGGTTTCCTATATGGATGAATCTAAATATTTGAAAAAATTACATATCCCAAACAATAACCTTTTATTCAAACCATGATTTGACAATAATACAGTGTAGCAGATGATAGAATTAAATTAATTTTCAAAAATTTACATAATTACCTTTGGCAGAATGTTTAGACAACAGTATGTTTCTCAAACAATGACTTTGAGCCACAATTTGACAAGCTAACATGGGCAAGCTAACAACAGTTTTAGAACTTCTTTAACTGTAACATGCGGGAGAAGTTTTTAACAACAATGTATTTCTAGAACAATGATTTTCATTTGAGCCACAATTTCACAACCAAGTACGAACACAAAGTCAACACTTTCAATATATTGGGGTGGTTCAAAGAAAGATGTGCCAGCAAGCACTGACCAGTCCAACACAGTTGGTTGCAGTGGTGACAGTTGCAAAAAAACAGGCTGTACTGTTTGTAAACAAATCAAATGTGACAGTCATTGCACCCCGTTTTGTTTTTTTTTGTTGAGACATTTCAGTCATTATTTTTGCTGTGACATTTTGGTCACTGAAATATTTTAGCCATTTGTCAAACAGTTGTGTCAAAACTCGTCATAACTAGCAAGTGTTCACTGACCTCTATATTTTCAGACGTTCTGACCTAAATGACTAATTTTTTAAGTCATTTCAAAAACATTTCTGTTTGTGACCAAAACAAAAAACAGGAGCTTGCATCAACTAACTACCTTGGCTAGTACAGTAAGGTTGCATTATTCAGGTCTTGTCAAGTGTAAGCAGCCCTATTAATTCTTCTAAACAGTTAACAGGATAACTGGGAGTTTTTTTGCTATATGATACCCAGATATATTTCTGTTGCTGTCGGTTAACCAGATAAGAAAGTAACACTAACAATGAGTTTTACACTTTTTAACGCCCTGCAAATCTTCACACTCTTTTATGAAGCTCACTACCCAGTATCCAGCCCGATTCTTCTGTAAAACTAGAAGCACAAACAAACAAAGGGCATTCAATCAGTGCATGTGGACTTTCTTTGCTACAAACCCACATCTCCTTTAAACGACTCCACAAACCACAATTGATGCATTGTGCTTCATAAGAAATGCGTTGCCGAAGCAGTAAATGTTAAGAAAGCATGATTTTCATCATATGCAGCGCTGGCTTTATTCAGATTTCGGTTTGACCCAGTGTTGTCACTCTATATGATATATGTTGATATAGTATATCAACAAGATTTCCCTACAATAAGAATGAAAAATCCCTACATTTCCCTACACAATCTGCTTCCAAAGTGCACACAACTACACAATCCCTCAGCTTGTTTTTATTGTAACTTGTTATTCAAGCGGAAGAAAGTTCTTTCAACCTCAGCAGCACTTTGAGATAATGCAGTTGCAGGGGCGTAACAAGGTTATTTGGCACATGGGGCAAGAAGCAAGTTTGGCACCGACCCACATGTTCGAAACTGAGCTCTTTCAGAAGCAAATGTTCTGAATCGAAGAAAGTACTTGTGACACTGATGGGACTTTTTGGTGGCCCCCTAGTGACTCAGACTTGGCGCCCGGGGAATTACGCTCCCCTCGTTACGCCCTGCAGTTATAGCCTAAACACATTATTGCATTAACAACTGTACTTTTCACTGTAGAGTATTGTACTTACCTGTACTGCAGTCTTTGCAAATATTGGAATAGACAAGGCTAAACGTAGGCTAAGCCTTGGCTTTCAATCAGAATGCAATTCTAGCCACCAGAAGACTTAGCCACACAACACTACAGTCCTTGCGTCAAAAGTAACCCAGTACCACAGCATCAGGCATGCCTTCTAAATTGGAAAAAAACGCATTTTCCAGCGCGTTTTCCAAGGCACCAATGAAATTGAAAAAAACGCATTTTCCAGCGCGTTTTCCAAGCGCACCAATGATATAGTTGGTGACCAAACACGTCCGTGAAGTATCACAAAGGTAGAAACAAAGC
>JGI24159J19872_10005465_pt1 | contig 16453 bp, 10 predicted proteins | sample Ectturendosymbi4_FD_19872 | JGI IMG/M metagenome (IMG submission 19872) | reverse complement strand
CCATCTCACACTGAAATGCACGAAAGATCAATCTTCCACTTCTGTGACTGTTTCTTAGTTTCGAAATGAGTTTTTCAACACTACGACCCTGTCTGACGAAATTTCATGCAGGATCCGAGCAACCCCTGGTGTGTGTCGTCATAAACAACCCGTTACCCAACCGTCAAAAACAACAACACAGCTTATCATGCATTTGGGAAATATTGAATGCAGGCTAGAGGGTTTCTAAATTATCGTTCAAAATTTTGCTGACCGGAAGCTATCTACTGCATATGTCTGGGGTTGTCGGATGGCCGGTATTACACCGGCATGGCCGGTATTCTACTGCTAATTTAGCAGAGGCCGGTAAAAGGCCGGCATTTTGAAAATCAGTGTCTGAAGCCTGTATTGTGAAAATAAATAATTTGCCGTAACTTCAAAAGAACCAACGCAGAATTTCTCAAATTATAATGACTCTAGTAGTGAATCTTGTCAGGGCAGATCCTTCAGCGAAGTTTATTTGCTGCTGCTGACGCAATCTTTGGTGCGATTGTCACGTCACAAACACACCGAAATGTTACGAGTCAGCCAAAATACGGGCAAATTGTTAATTTTCGCTTGACAATACTGATTATCTCTCTGTTTTCCCTTTGCCGCTTACGAATTACGACACAGCTTAGATCTGTCGCTGTTAACAAAATGGCCGGTATTTTTACAAAACGCATTTGGCAACCCTGCATATGTCAACCAAACGATCTAAAAATTAAGAAAAAAACGGGGGGGCAAAGGGGGAGCCAAGCAAAAATCTGGGGAGCCGTGGCCCGCTCAGGCCCCCCCTTAGAATCGCCACTATCGCCACTGCCGCGAACCTCACTGCTTATGCAGTTGCGTGCAAGTGTAACGTTGAAGACTTTGTCCAGGAAAAACTACAATTGCACTTTAAAAGTAGCTACAAGTTAAAACCCATAATACAAACCTTCGATTGGCGCTTTGCTGAACGACTGTTTTGGGTGAAACGTTTGTGATTTAAGTCTTTTTATGTTGTGTCATGTTGAGTTTGTTGATGGACTGAAACTGGTGAAAGCGTTTGTTCGCCTTTCGGTTTGAAATCCTGGGATACGTTTAGGTTAGCAACAGCCCAAGACCAAAGTTAGGATCGAAATTGGTTTACTTTTCCCTTTCGGTATTATATCAAGATCACTCAAGTACGCACTTACCTCTACACTGATTGGAAAATCTAGCAGTTACCAATTAAAACATTGCAATTGTTCAAACAGCTTCAATTTAAAAATTTGGACAGTGCACGGCAACAGCACTATGCAAGCTACTGTGGTCGTAAAAACACGCATTTGTAGTAAGAAGTTTCATTACTAATATCGGTTTTTCAGATGTCAAGGAACTCTCCACCAAAGACATTTCTTCACAACATGACACAACACCAAACCCCGTAATACAAAACTCGTTAATCGGCCAGGAAACCGAAGAGGACAGGGTTGTTCAAAATAGCAACATCACCAGCAGTTTTTCGCGCTCCAGCTCCAGAGAAAGAGAGTCACAGCTGCTTTCCAATGGCGGTGGAAATCGTTACAGTGCAAATAAAGAGAAAAAATCCGAACAGGAAGTACCCCCGTCCTGCTTTCCGGACTTTTTCAAGAAAAAGTGAGCCGAAGCAACTCTAGTTCATTATACGTTAAAATATTGTTATCCAACGTTTCAAAACTGTAAAATCTATTTTCAACGATTGCAAGCTATTGGAGAGTATTGGCTTATTTTCGATAAATTTCTTGTAGTTGGTTTCTGATGCTTGTCCTGAACTCTGCAACAACAGGACATGTTTCAAGGTAATTAATAAGCACTTTGACAACTTTATTCATAGCGTTAGAATATGTAATGGGCGTATGATAGCCGGTGTGAGGACCACATCCTTATATTACTCTTAACATGAAAGGACCTTATGTCCTGAAAATCGCACAACAAATCAAGCGACTACCGACCTTATCACTTAACGTGGTGAATACTACGAACATCCACAAAGAAAAATACGTGATGGACGGTGGCAAATGATTGTGCAACGAGGCAGAATTTGTGCTGGGAAAGGCTTGATCAATAATCATTTACTTATGCCGTGTGACAGCGATGTACACCCTTCAGCGAGTGTTAAAATTGCTTTTCTTGTAAATTTTGCCATGTTTTGAAAAAAACAACTTTAAACAATCCTTGCAATTGGCCTAATAATTGAGTCCTACATAAAATTATGTTCTTTGAAAGAAATTATGTTCTTCTAAAACAGTGTTTCTCAACCCAGAGTCCGCAGACTCATTTTAGTCCGCGGAAGGCTCTGGATGAGTCCGCAAGCACTAGGGACAAACAAGTTTGCTGTAATACCCTCACACAACAATAACTGTGTCAACTTCATACCATCGACGTTTCTGTTCGTACAGCGATTAAAATGCACCTAACCAGCGTGAAAAAGTAAAAAAAAATTGCTGTTCCATATGGCATTTATACTTTTGAGGTAGTATGGTCAGCAACGTAAGCCTAAAGTTGCGATCTAAACTGCAGTTTGTTTTTGCGGTCTTGGTTTGTAATTGCTAAATGAAAGCAGGCGTTTGTGTATAAACAGTGACGGATTTACGCATAGGCCAAATAGGCCATGGCCTCGGGCCTCGCCCTTTTTGGGGGCCCCGCGCAACTCTTTGCTATGACGACTCAAAATTAACTAAAAATTTGCGAAACTGCGCAGAGGCATAACTTCACAATTTACCTTGAAACAAGCGGAAATGCAAACGTCTACTCTGGACTTATCAGTACTGTAACAACATGACAATACTGTGCATCTGGGCGTGAGAAAGATGTAAGCCGTCTTTATGAAAGTGGGTACAAATAATAATGAAAAAAAACGGTACTTAATTGATGTTCATTTTTCCATTGACAAAAAGCTCGCAACAACGCAAGACCGCCAGACGCTGCAAAACTCTGATGAAAAGCTATATTTCAGTATTGGATCCTACGTTTGGTTGTTTTTACTAGATTTCAGGCAAATAGAGATTGTTTGCTGAAGCTCTATATGTTAGTTGAATCAGCTAGAACAGTTTCTCGTGAGCTTCACTGGGAAAAACGTGTCTACATTGGGCTTACTTCATATGGTTAGCTGAGGGTGTTGCGACAATACTTTGCTGCTGTGCAAAACTTGTCTTCATGCTGTTTATCATCGGCCTATGGCATACACTCTATGACAGAGGTTCCCAACCTTTTTCTGACCATGTACCCCTTCAGCATTTCGACAGATTAACATGTACCCTAAAATTTCTTGTGACAAAATATTTTATCCTGATTATTCAATGATGTATTTCACAATAAGCATTATTATAACGGCTTTTGAAAATAATAGTCATTGATATATGTATAAATATTAGGAAATGAAAGATATGCAAATATATTTTTCTCTTTCATTGCTAACCTTAAATGTACCCCTTCGGATAGGCAAATATACCCTTAGGGGCACATGTACCCCAAGTTGGGAACCTCTGCTCTATGCCATAGAGGATTAAAACACTATATTTTTTATTGCTTGAAAAATGACAACTTCAAAACGGCATAAATAAGCCCTGTGTCCGCTAAATGGATTGTGCTCGTTTGGTTCATTGTATATGCGGTTACTATTACTATAAAAAGGAGTTTACGTACAGGGAATCAGATCGACAGCTAGACGATATTTTCGAGGGCGGCAACATGGTCCCGCATGAAAACGTATACATCCGAAAAATAAAAAAAAAAACGCTAGAAATCACGGAAAATTAACAAAGAGAACTTCTGAACTACACGAAAGAGCTATAAATTCCAAGTAAAGATAGCAATGCCATTTGTTCTTTAGAAGAATGTAGGAAAGGCTTTTTCTGTTAAACATTTAAGGCAAATGTAGAACCAAAGTCGGCACAACAAAAGATAGATTTTTGAGGGGGCACTACACATAAGAGGGGCATATTTTCACGCTTTTCAGACAAACGGCCAAATTGGTCCACACCTGCCACTATCAGCAAACCCCGCAACACGCCCGATACTTCCTTCAGGTCAGTGGGCTGATGTTAAGATTTACAACCGTAATGCTTGCTTGTGAAGCAAGGCGGTCTGAATAAAGCAAAAACCAGGTGCGGGTGAACGAGTTTGGTCATAAGGGTAAGTAAACAGTGTACTATTTTTCTCATAACATTTAGATTTTGGCCCGCGGGCCACAAAACTTCAGCTCCAGGGCCAGTTTTGGCCCGCGGGCTGTGGGTTGCACACACCTGCCGTAGCTAATAACTGAGCTATGGATATTTTGCAACCAACACCATCAATTGGGGCATCCAAGGACCTTCAGTCGATATTCTGAAACAAATTATTTTTGCTGCGAAGCGAAGTGGAAATTTCATTTCAGAGTGGGCGAAACTACGGATTTAGGAAACGATGCACATTTCATGGTGTTCGTGCGATGCCGTGCGACTGAGGTCTTTGTGGAACAATTTCTCGTTTGCTGTCCACTTGCCAAACATACTACAAGAAAAGAAATGTTTAAGAAAGTAGAGTCCTTCACTAAGAAACATCAGCTTTCGCGGACCCACTGCATGTCTGTATGCGCCGATGGTGCTTCGGCCATGATAAAAACTAAAAAGACTTACTGAATTTATGAAAAACGAAAACAAAGTATTTAGATAGTCATTGTCTTCTTCGCCGAGAAAAAATAGGGCAGTGAAGAAATTTAAGAAGATCTGACAGTTTTTAAACAGATTTAATCTGCTGTTAATCACATCAAAAGCCGTCCGTTACGCTTTCGTTACGTGTGGCGAGATGAGGGCAGAACACAGCGGACGTTTGTTTCATTTGAACATCCGTCGGCTCATGGGGAAAGACGCTGGAAAGAGTGACCCACGCAATGGCACTTGTCCGTTATTAAAAGAACAGAATCACTACTTTGCTGAACAATTCATCGACAGCAAGTTGATTAACAAATATTCTTAGATGATTTTTTATACGTTTGAATCAGCTAAACAGTTCCAGGTACAGAAAAGGTAAAATACTTTTAGATGTGTCGAGACATCGTTGCGTTTAAAAGTAAAATACATCTGTGGATCAATCGAATTGAAAATGGAAGAATATCTGCGTTTTTACCATTAAACTCATTTGCAGAAGAGGTAGAAGTTGATTTGCTCTGCATTTGTCAACTTTTCTTGAGCACCTTACTACATCTCTCCAAGATGGATAGATATTTCCCTTCTCACAATTACATCAAAAAGATTTAACTGGATGTGAAGCGCTTATGAGGTACCAGATCTACAGGTTAATTCTGAAGTGGATTGCGTCATTGAACAGCAGATTGAGCTGCAGAGTCGACAGATGTGGAGTCTGACTCAATTTTGAGTGGTTGTCCAGACAATGGAACCAAATCTCTCTGATCTATGTCGGAAGACAACAAAAGCTTTTTTTCCAACTACATACCGTTGTGAAGCTGGTTTTCCACGATATAACTATTTTTAAAACCACGCACGGATACCAGGCTTATGTTTCGACAAACCTGTGAAACAAACTCAGAGAAAAGATTTTCATTGAAATTTGTGAACGTGGGTGACGAACCGAATGTGCTAGAACAAGTGTTTTTATCATTCTCGTAGTCAGTCTATCTTGAGTCCGCGAAGGTTTATACTGTTCCGAAAATAGTCCGTGTTTTAAAAAGGTTGAGAAACACTGTTCTAAAACATAATTGTTACGTACAACGCCTATCTGAAATCCAGTAAAGTACCACTGCAATACTCTTGCTACTTACCCAAATTACAAGGAAAAAATGAACAACTTCCTTTCAAGAACTTAAGTCGCATTGACAGTGCGTTTCAACTTGGGCAGTTTAGCAGACTCTAAGAAAAGAGAAGCATGATCAACCATCGAAACACACACTGTTTAACACTGGCAAAGATAGTGGTGTTTCTTTTTCGCGTTTACCTGATATATTTACCAGTAATATGCACCATATTCTTAAGCTTTTATTGGGGATTGCATCGAAGTTTTTCTAGGTTATTGGAAACGCTTCGAACGTCAAGGAGCATCAGACGATAAACTTCCCTGCAGCGCTCCGTTTACAAACACTCAATTGAGTAATACTCGCTTCGCAAGGATTGTGGCTATTCTCCGAATATTTTTATAAAATCGATACAATGTTTGTCTGACTTATTACTTTTCCACAAGAGCTTCAAAGTCAATCAGCAGCGGGCTGCTGGCTACTACTGAATATTGCAAATGAGGGAGAGCAAAATATACTGTACCAAACAAGCTGAAGTTTGCAAAATAAAAATATGCACAAAAATATGCACACAAATATTAGAACAACGAAAACCACAACATTAATACAAAAAAAGACGAGAATGACAACGAAATTGCGCAATTTCATTAACTTTCTATTGCTGAATCGCTGTTTTTCACTGGTTCTTATAGTACTCACGCATGACAGTCAAAGCTGGGCTTGAAAATTTTTTTCGAAAAGACGCTATTGCGATGAAATGCAACAACAATGACGAAACAGTGAATGAATAGCATACGGCCAAGCCAAATCATTTGAAACTTTTGAATGCAAAGGATTTTCCAGTAAATGAAAAATCCAAGTTTAGGATTTAAAACCCGGGTTTCGGGTATCATAAAATAACAAAACAAAACAGGTTTCAAGTTAGGAAAACCTCGGGTTTGAATCACTTAGTAATTAGGTTCTTATCAACGTGTTATATTATCTCTTACTTCGTCTATTTATTTACTATCAGCAAGTTGATACTTCGCGCAGCATATTATTTTCCAGTCCTGATTGCGAAGTTCGGAAATAAGGTCGTGTTTTGTCGGGTATGGTTCAGTTAATGCTGGTAATGCACTTCTACATCAGCCTGTCGAATCCAGTATGTTGCGCTCCATCATCTGTTGAGTGATTTTACCTTTTACCTGCAGCTAAGTGGTCATCAGCTATGAAGTGGAAGGCAGAGTTTAATGGGGTCATTTTTGGGCGTGTGTTTTCATGTTAAGCACCTCAGTGATTGCGTTTTCTGAACTACAAGGTAACTAATGGAGCGTGACGTGCGCAAGGCTTGTCAAGCTTGCTTGCTAGGAAAGTTTTCAGAAAACATGTGATTGAAAAAAACAACTCCATTAAAGTCAGTTGGACAAACTGATTTTGCGTCATATTTTGACGAGGCAAATTTTGCGCTTTTTGATTTCCAAAAGCTTTATGTGTTAAACACTCGTGCTGTTTCAATTTGCCCGTCAGTGAGCACCCGAGCTCCAAAGTTTGTGCGTGTGCATGCAAAATTATATCTGTCAAACCTGTTTTCTGAATGGCTTGGAAATTAAAATTCGCTGTTATTTAGTTCATATTTTTCTTTTCAGAAATAAGACAGGTATTGGAAACGGTAAAGAAGTCGAGAATTCCGAAAACTTCGAGTTGGAAGAAATGTCAGCAAAACAGATTGCTCAAATGGAGAAATTAGAAAAGAAGCCTAAGAAGCTTAACATACTGGAAGAATATTGGTACCACATTAGAAAATCCTGCTTCACTCTGGTTGAACACCGCTACTTCGAATGGTTCATCTTGATTCTCATTCTTGCCAGTACAGTCTGTCTGGTGAGAGAGTAGTAAGCTTGACATTAGCGATGAAACCGTACATTCAACTTGCTTTCAAGTAGCGCTGCTGCAGTCAGGTGCGAAACCAGGGGGAGACAAACGGGCAATTGTCGCCCCCGGAAAATTTCAAAAACATATTTCGTTGTTAGGTACAACAACAAGTTACAATCATTTGCTTCGAAAAAGTCAGCTAGTTGCGGCACTGGCTGCAGTTGTTCAGAGAAAATTAAACTCGATAAAGTTAAACTAAAAATTAAAAATGTGTGTTAACATTGTATTTTGCCATCGCATAAAAGTCTCTCGAATAACTTGGAATTTTATTTTGGAACTGGGATATCAACTATATGCCTTCAAACAGGGCTACCATACCGTCCTTATTTATAAGAGTCGTCCATATTTTGAAGTAATATGTCTTAGAAAATATTTCTGTCCCTATTTCTAAGAAATTTCGTTATTTTTATTTGTGTCCTTATTTTTTCGTGTTTTCTATAGCGTAACAATTTTAAACAAGCAATATCTGATAGACATACAAGCTATTTCTATCTCATCGTAAACATTTTGTAATCAAGGTTTTCTGACGTAATAAAAGCATTATTATCTTGCAGCATCAGGCATTGTTAGCACTGTAAGCGGTCTAGTCTGGTTAAGTTTCGCATGAAAGCTGATTTTTGGTTAGGTTTCTTAGGAAAACGAAGGTTTAGCATTTAATTAATTCAAGAAATACGCAAGTGAAAAAAAAGTTTTCCGTGACGATTACAAGAAGGAAGTCGAGAATAAAGACATTGCTGAAGCAAATGGTTCCTGGAGATAAATAGGCAAACATATGATCTGATGTTAGTCGTGCAAACAAACAATTGTTTCATTTTAGATAATAAAATCAAATTTTCTCAGCCGTCCTTACTTTTGGTTCCAGATCGATGGGAGCCCTGCCTTTAAATCAGATGTTGCTCTAGGGATAATCACCGACAATAACTAAAGTGATGGGTGCAATGCAAAAATTTGCTTACTTTCCCCGAAGACGTTACTTATAATGACACATAGTGGAATAAAAGTAATCTTGGAGACACGCTTTGCCTATACTGCGCCATTTACCGCAAAATTTATAGTTCAACGTATGCAAATGGTTTTTGTCGATTAAGAAAACTGAGTATGCCTACAGCTTAAAGTTATTGACGGAAAAATTTAAACTTGAGACAATAAATTCTTCAGGCTCAATGCTGAACGTTGTTCAGACAGAACTTTGTACTGTAATTCAACAGTTTTTACAGTTTCGTTTCATTTGCGGAACAACCTTTGTTTCCAACAGGATGTTCTTCTTGCAGCTTGAGTCTTTTTATTTTTTGTTTATTATGTTCTTCAGTTTGCGCGATATAGTTTGCCTACGCGATGACTGTTGTGGTTTTTGACAGAGCTGCACGCTATATGTTTCTGCAACGCAATCCCGCTTTTAACTTTTAATCTGGTGTTCAAGTTCATGTGTGGTTGAACTGGATAGGATATGTTGGCACATTTTCACGCAATTAAAGCCACTAATAAATGTTTTTTTAATTTTAAACAAGTTTATTCGGGGCATCGTTGTAGCCAAGGTACAATGAACAAAATATACAATCGAACGTTTTGCTCATAGAAAACTCAATATCACGTAAAGCTGTCGTTGCACAGCACGTCCCACACGTTATAGAACCTAAAATAAAAAAATCTTAGTCGAATGATGCCAAGGGTAGACATTTCCTACTGGTAACTACATGAAATCACCTAAGGTCGTCTTTGGGCTGTTATCAATGCTATCGGAATTTGTTTGTTTAAATTGCTTTTCAGCTTGTTTTGTCAGCTGGCGAGTAAACCGCCCAAAATATTTGGCACCCAACGTCATTTTGGGCGAGAAAACATGCCAGATAAATTATTAAATGCTAGGGTGTTTATTTATCTACTAACGGATCTTACTTATGAAGAGTGCAGCACAAAATAAACATTTTATCCGTAGACGCTGGACGACATCAATCTGCAAAATGGTTCACAAACGGCCGACATTTTAAACAAACTTGAAATTGTTTTCACGGTATTGTTCACAATGGAAATGGTTTTGAAATGGATTGGAATTGGTTTGACAAGATATTTTACCACCTTTTGGTGTTTACTGGACTGCAGCATTGTGGCGGTGAGAAGATGATTAGATATTCGTGTGCGATTTGAATGCCTTTGAAGCACCAACGCAAGAAATAGAGATATGAGCAAAATCCTGTTGGGCATTTGAAAAAAATATCTATTGGACCTTTGGAAAAAAATTAATGCAAACGAAATCGTGCTTGATAAGAAAACAATTGGAAAAATATTTAAACGAAAGCTTGTGAGAACTTTTGCAACAAGTTTTTTCGAAACTTTCAACATTACTAGAGTAATGCAAAATCGTGCAGAACTATGCGCTCTTACGTTTTTATGAAAATCTTTTTCTACGCTGGAATAAACTTCCCAATAAGCTTCGTGAAACTTAAAAATTGGAGCTTGAATTTTTGAATTGCTCTTTTGCTTCTAAAATCAATTTACAATAAGGACTTATTTCGAAACTCTAAATCATCTCATTGTGTGGATGAAAATCTCCATCAAACTTTTCAAAAATTCTACCAATATCAAAATCCATTACTGCTAATCTTGGAATGAGCATTGTTACAAATAATAACAAAATTACTTGCATTTCAACGTAAACGAGTTGTATCAGAGAAAATAGCATTGGGGTATCAGCGATTTGTGAAGCATGGCCAGAACAGAAAACATTTTAATAACACACCTTCAACTCTGTTAAAACTGGATACCAATGTCGCATTACATTAGCACTCAGCAGTAATCTATTTGAATGTCAAGTATGCTTAATTACCTGGCGATATATGCGGACTCCATGCCGTCTGCGCTGAAACTTTGCTGAAATGGTTTATTCGACTGATATAGCTACTGTTTAGTGTTAGATATTTCTGCGTTCGAGTTGTCCTATTTTATACACTGGACGAAGTACGGGGTGGTTGATAATAGTCACAAATACAATTAGCCTTTATTTTTGCACCATGGTGTTCAACTCTGTCGAATTCGAAACAACCTTATTGATATTTCGTGCTTGGTTTCAAATCAATTTAGTAAGACTTATCTCAAAATTTCTGAAAAAACGGAAATTCTAATTACTTTATTTCCATGCACAGTATTGAGCTGATAAACAGCTTGTTTACAAAGTACAGGTCAAGTGCAACACCAACAAACGCTCATTAATCTCGTTCACTTCCAACGCAACGTCTTTTTTTTCATCCAGGCATCCTGGGCTGGAATATTCCTTTCTTCTCAAGCAGCGGCGCAAGTTCGTGTCCTTCGCGCTCTCAGAGCCTTTCGTCCCCTTCGAGCTGTGTCTCGCTGGGAAGGAATGAGGGTGATGCGGCCATTGCAAGAATTTATTTTGAAAAAATTTTTCACAGTGTTTTTGTGAGACCAACACCACTGAGATCTGACGTCGTGCTCGGCAGGTTGAAAATTTCACTGGAACTATCGCCAAGAGGCTATTTCTTTCGTAGATAGCACAATCCTGAATACAGACGTTACGTTCAAGTCGCAGACAAAACTGCCGCAAGAAAAAATATTTAAAAAGCATAAGCTCCAGTCCTCCATAATTGCCAACTTGCCTGTGAAGCATTTCTTCTGCTACTTTTGGGCTGGTCAAAGACAACTCCAGAAGTGACTTAACAGTTCATGCGTTGTTTTTAATTGCAGGTGGTTGTCAATGCCCTACTGTACTGTATCCCCAAGATTGGACATGTCCTCTTCGTATGTTTGATGATGTGGTTTGTCTTTGGGATTATGGGTGTGCAGTTCTTTAAAGGGCAATTTTATAGGTGAGTATCCTTTATGACTCATTTGGATGTGACCGTCAAGGAAACCAGTACAAAGACAAAGATCATACCAAAATTCCCTGTTGTTTTAGCGAGGTAAAGCTTTAATGCTATTGAGGCAAAATCTTTCACTTGTATTAGTCATAAATAAACAAAATGCTGTTGGCGGTTCAAAAATTGAGAAAAAAATTGTGCCTTGCTTGTTGAAACGTGGGTTCTGTACTCAATTACTGGTCATTTTTCGTCTTGTGGTTTTGTCACATTTTCATGCTGTATAAATCGTACTCCAGGTTTTACGTAAAATGGTCTATGTCGAAGGAATTTGAAAGATAGTGGAGAAATGCATCAGTTGGTTATGATTGTTACATTGGTAAAAAAATAGACCATAGCACTTGATACAAAGCCAATGTCTTCTCCAAAAAAATGATTTCAATTGTTTAATGTTGTGTCGTATGGTACCATTGCTTTGTCGAACAGCTCGTTACGATTAGGTACGCCTTTGTTCATAAAATGGAGTGTACAAATGATGTAACACTAAAAGATGCAACACTTTTCAGTCAGTGAAGACACCCGTGCTCTTTTTCCAACTATAAGCCGAGGTATAGCGTGTTTGTGCTTGAACTGAAGCAACAAATCAAACTGGAAGAGGTTAGCAGAAATTTGGCTGATCCATTGATAAATAGGAAGCCCAACTTCTTGTGACCATGGGCGAAGGAAAGGTAGTGCAGAGATGGGCCAAAACCCCATGGATTTTGAAATTTGATATTTTCCTATTAAAGTTTTCGCAAAAAAAGGTTGCCCTCTTTGTTTCGAGTGGGTAAAATGAAATTTCACCACTGTTTCCCCCCAGGAAAGGTCCACTATCGGTCGCCCCCCTCTGGAAAAAATCCTTTCGGCCCATGCTTGTGATCATTACAGCTGTTTCTGTTGAATGAGAGAAGCCCTGCAAGAAATCCGGCGTACTTTGTAGGAAAAAGCAAACACTGGCTGTATTTTGTAACATAGCTTTACCCTCTTGTGGGAAAAGCTGCTGAAGCAATGAAGTTTAGAATATCACTTACTTTTTCGGCCGGAAAAAGCAATGTACACATTGCCCCTAAAAGCTGGATCCCGAGATGAAGCAACACTTGCCTTAGACACCATCAGGTGCAACAAGAACAGTTCGTCCACGTTTCCTTCGATGGTCATATTACGCGCTGTGGGTGAGATGGTCGTTTTTGACAAAGAAAACTTGCTTATAATGACACAGGCAGCGTTCAATTAAAAATACATGTGATACCGAAGTTGATGGACCATCACATGAGATGCACCGCAAACCAATATAAAAGATACTGCAGTTTTCGCACTTTTTGGACTAGAGTGAAACTTATTTGGACGATTTGTGTAAGGCACGCAGTGATGTACTATGAAAAAAATATTGAAATGGTCACAAAATATCATTGAGAAAAGCATAAAGAGGTTGGTTAGAAAGGACCCAGATGTAAATAGAAAAAGAGGCAGTCATAACTGCATTAATCATTATTGCAAGCAGTGAATATCAGAAAGAACCCACAGTCAAATGTAAAAATGATGATCGCAGCAATTAATTTTTCATGCTTGATTCAGCATACTGTAAAGCAAATTATAGTTTACTATATGAGCATAAGATTTACGCTTAAAGGAATGTATCGGACCAGAAATACGCATGGCTTGTTGCGGCAAAATCTTTTTCCTGGTGATTGACCACTGACTAATGTGCCAGGTGTTTGGATGGAAATGACGTGGAACTGAATGCATCCCAAGTGTCAAATCAAACTACGTGTATTGCTCAAAATTATTCTTGGGTGAACAGAGACATAAATTTTGACAATGTGGGAAACGCAATGGTCGCTTTGTTTCAAGTGGTAAGTAACTGATCAATAAGTACTTTTTAACGTAGAAGACGTGTTTTGCTTGGTTTTCAGAAGTGCAAGCTAGTCTAAGTGCTGATAGCCTTGCACTAATTCTTAATTTAAGGAGGATTGTGTTGACTGTACGAAATTTCTGAAAGAAAAATCGCTAATTTCGTATCTTATACGTACAACGTAGGTAATACTTTATGCTGGGCTTGGAGTCTGCTAGACCCAGGTGTGTAAGAAGAATTGAGTTGTAGTTTGAAATCAATTTCTCTTGATTTTGAAAGCCACCGCGAAACTCAACTTTGATATTTCATAGCTTTTGTTTATGACGAAGTAATCCAATTGTCAAAACTACGTTGTAACCTCTCGTAGTTAAAAATCGTCTTACTAAATAACCCAATGAAATACAGTAGCAATCTTAACTGATGGTGACGCACAAAGTAAAATGCAGAAAATTAAACCACTTCTGTTTTTATAACGTGCAAGGACCAACCGAACTGAGTGGCTATAAATCACGACTTTATCCTCACTCATATCACTTAACGCTGTTACACAGGAAGAAAATGATTGTATGCATAATTTTCTATGGCCACAAAAACATATTCACAATTGGATAAAGTGCGCATGTATATCATCGGCGTTTAATAAATTGTTTGTTATTTTTGCAAACTCCTAGTTTTTTCGATTACGCATACAACAAAAGAGAAGTAAAACATTATTTGTAAGCACAACAGGTAGCTATACTTCCTCTCGCATCACTTTTATTTCTTCAAACACTCGCTTCCAAACGTACTTTTCCTCTCTAGGAGGCGCGGAGGCAGCAGCTCTGGGCGGTCTGGAAACACCTCATGGTTTTCAACAACCTCTGAAGTACTGCAGGCTGTACTCGAAGGTGCGTCCAAACCAGGTCGCAGATGTAATCACCTGGTCCTTGGTCGACCTCTGGGCCCTATTCCCGTGGGTGCAGCTAATAGTGACCCTAACCTCCCCTAACCCCTATTTCGCCGCCCATCATTTTATGTATAACTGCCAAGTTACATAGTTGGATAACCGGTCGAGCCATTTGCGAAACAACCTTTGTACGAAACAGGAGCATCACGAGAAAACGTCGGCACTTGCACATTTGTACAGAAGAGGCCTTGCATTGCGTCTACTGGCTTTAGCAAATATTCAGCAATCTATTTATGCGAAAAGATAAGACTATGGCTTTGCGCTATCACTTCTTTTGAAATACGAACGATGCGACGGTCAGGCATGACGTCACATAAATTACAGGAGCGAAACACACCGCACGAATGGAAAGTCCACTAAGATTATAGCACTTATTGAACGTCTGGTAGCCCCAGGAAAGATCGGCGAGGCAAATCATGTTGGCTGTACCCATGGGAAAGCGGCCCAGGGGTCGAATAAGGACCAGTTGGCGTGATTATATTTACGACCTGGATTGCACCGTCTTCGTGTGGAACCAGCACGACTATCAGAATTTGGTGAAAGCATAAGAGGTGTTTCGAGTCTTACTAGAGCTGCTGTCCCAGCGACTCTCCAAACAGGAAAAGCGTGTATGAACATGAATGAATGAGCCTATAACAATCAAGTGAAAACAGAGTGATCTGTGTGAGAGTCGTGTGAGCTCTATTGCTTCTTAATGCCATAATCTGCAACTTTGCGTGTTAGCTGTTTTGTGGTCTTGCATTCAAACCGTCTAAGAGACGGCAACGACGATACATTGACCGTTTCTCCCTAATACCCCTTGTTCTACTTCTACTGCACTATGTAGATTTCTGAATATTTTCTCAGGCTACTTTCGAGGGGTGGATAGAGATAATGGCTGATTCATCAGACGTGGCAGGGGTTGGGAATCAACCAAGAAGAGAGGCGTCGCAATATTACACAATCTTTTATGTGGTGTTTGTGCTGATTGGAGCCTTCTTTATTTTGAATCTCATCGTAGGCGTCATAATTGAAAGTTTCAACGAGCTCAGCTCCAAAGTAAGTGTTTAAAGAACTTTAACTGATTATTTAGCAAACTACATTTTTCAGGAAAAGGTTAGTTTGTATCTAAAAGTGTCAGTGAAAGTGATATCTTACACAACTGCTTGAATTTCATACATTTGCTTATTAATAACATTAAATTATCTGCGATGTTTTTCAAAGTACAACGCGTGTGGTATATTTACATGGACTGTTACTTTGTATTTCTCAACATTTGGAATTACAAAAAAATGCAGACACCGCTTAAAACTGGCTATTTATATGACACACGAAATAACAGTGTTAAATCACAGCAAACTATAACTTTTTGTGAAGTTTTTGAGTAGGTTGTGCGTGGCTTAGTAATTTTTCAGTGTCTTATTACAGACGACACATTCTTGTGTTGTAGAATTTCATTTAACCGACTATTATTTAAAGAAACTCACCTGAGTTAACAGCAACATCACTTTCCACAACCACTGATGATGTAGATGCTGTGTTGAGTATGCTTGAGTTCACCGCAACATGTTCTACTTAATCCACCACTCATAGGTGTAAGAGCATGCAAATTTTTGGGGATGCAAAAGATTTTTGCCCGAATTTACCGAAACTTGCCTGGAAAGTTTTGTGCGATTTTTGCCTACAAATTTTCTCCCACAAAGATCATGATGACCTTTTTTGGTGTGACCTCCTAAAAAGGGGCTTATATGTTTTTCGCAAGCGTTGGGCGTCATTTTGTGAAGTGAAACAACGCTGGGCGCCATTTTTGCCCGGATTTTCAGAAATTTTGCCCAGATTTTTGAGAAATCCAGAGTTTTGGGGGTGACATTCTAGGGACCCGAATCGGGTCCTAAACCCCCCTTCCTACACCACTGCCACCACTCACTTTTCTTTTTCTTTGTCCATGCAACAATACGTGGGCTTCTTTCAGTTCGGCTGTTCAACAACGTAACATTGCATTAATCCAGGTTTTTTTAAGGCGTATTAAGGACCTGATTCTGGTCCCTAGAATGTCAAATCGGGTCCCTAGAATTATTATCGGGTCCCTAAAATCAGAGAAAATCGGGTCCCTAGAATCAGAGAAATCGGGTCCCTACAGATCCATACCGGGTACCTAACATTTTCCTTAA
>JGI24159J19872_10005464_pt1 | contig 16455 bp, 14 predicted proteins | sample Ectturendosymbi4_FD_19872 | JGI IMG/M metagenome (IMG submission 19872) | reverse complement strand
AAAAACACCTGGGCGGTCAATGCATTTGCTGCTAATTTTTCGAACAGTCACCTTTGAAAATAAACAATTCACATGACGTCAACAAACGTCAACGTCAACGAGCTTCAAGAGGCTGACACTTGCAGGCCAACCAATGATGCTGGACAAGAAAAACAAAACCACAATAGCTCACGCAACGCTACTGCGCAGCTTTCTTCTTCACCACAACCTTCTTCTTTTTCGGCTCCGCGTCGGTCCCGTCTTTCTTCTTCACGACCCGGACCACCTTCTTCTTGGCCGGCGCCTCCTGTCCAGCTCTTCCGTCGTTGCGCTCATCCGCTTCCATATCCTCCTGCTCGCCTTCGACATCCTTCTTCTTGGTGATCCGTACCACCTTCTTCTTCACCACTTCGCCGCCGGCGGCATCGTCCTTGTCTGCGGCCGCTTCCTTCTTCTTTACGACTTTCACGATCTTCTTTTTCGGCGACTTGGCCTCCTCTTGGACGCCGTCATCCGCTTCCGCGTGATGCCCCTGCTTGACAATCTTCTTTACGATCTTCCGTCGCCCACTGCCTTCTCGTCTGAGGCCTTTCGGCGTTGCACCACCTGCAACAACAGCAGAGTGACCTTTAGTAACCTGTCCGTGACCTTTAGTAACCCGTAGTAACCTTTTACAAATGGTTTCACAACGGCTTTTGCTTCAGCGATGCAACCTTAAAATTATTTCTAACGTTCAAGGTTAGAAACTAGCCTTGCGCGACGTCCCTGACCAGCACATACGGAAACCAGTGGAGATTTTCGTAACTTATTCGATGAATTTCCAAGGAGTTTTCAGCATTCGGCCGATATGACCGAACGTTGAGAACGTGTTTTATCTTGGAACAAGTGCGAGTGAAAACTTGACAAACTACAGTTGAAGGAACGAAATGCAAAACCGTGTTTAAAATGAAAACTTTTTTTATAAACTTGTACTTTTTCTCTGTCAGGAGTATTTTGTAGCTAAGAAGTCACAAGAAAAACAAATTGTAATTATCGCAAACAACATGTATGCAGTTTTCGATACTGGTAAAATTTGCAAGCTAGTTTCAATGCCAGCGGTGAAACAAACAAAAAAACAACGAAGAATAATATCGAACGTTTGGCTTTACTGATGACCAAGTTTCTTTCGTGTCTCTGTTCCACAGAGTGATAACTCATCGCACTGCCACCAGTATCAGTGCTGTATATTTGTTCACAACTGTTTCTATCAGGAAAAACAAACACAAGCAGCTAGACACCACCTACTGTCATCAGCAGGGCTGCTTTCGACTTCAGCATCTGTAACCAATATTGCAGGAGGGGTGCGGTAGGCGGTATATCCATTGTGATCTTTACCTGCGATTGAACTTTCGTAAATGGAACGTGATGAAAACACAGCCAGTACGGTTCACGTTGTTATTGTAAATTGCATTTTCGAAACTAGCACACGATTTAACATCAAACAAGGCTGATAACATAACAGAGCCCTGAGCACCTTTTACACCAAAATGGAGGAGTGTTTAACCCTTAAACGCTTACGTTGATCGCCAGTCATTCTTACCAACTGGGTCGCTAGAGACCTATGCAGAATTTTTCTTTAATGGGTGCCGGGGTAAGGGAGCATCGAAAAAGGGAGCAGGATTAAGCACTTTGGCAGATTTGACATGTATTCAACAAAATCTTGATAATTACGGATTTTCATGGGAATAAGTTCAATTTTTTTCTGTTGAAGTTGTTTATGAAAATCACGTCCACAAGCAACCTGAGGAGTACATGGACGATGACAAGAGGTTGCGAAATATTACGTGTTACAGGTGTTTTTAAATTTTCGTTCGCGTCAATGACGACTCGTTCAGGCGTTTGAGGGTTAAACACGTACACCTATTACCACACAATAAAAATAGACCTGGTGCATTAACAAAGATGACGCGAAACACATTCAGTGCTAAACATAACGCGGGAGACAGGAAGAGTCCGACTTTGAGTGTTAATCGCCATATCCTGCCATGGGTGTCGGAAGGGGGGGACCGCCCTAGGATTTTGAAATTTGACATTTCCTATTAAAGCAAGGAAGGTTGGTTTTAGTTTTCGAGTGAGTAAAATGAAATTTCACCATCCCCCCCCTTGGAAAAAATTTTTCCGACGCCCGTGTATCCTGCTACCCTTGCAAACTCTTGTATCACCACTAGTAGAATTACTAGAATAAAACTCGCATTACCTTCGACTGGTTCCGCAACTTGAACAGGATCATGGCACGTTTGTTCTTCCTGTGAGTCCCACACACGTCCTGGAACAAAATGACGTTTCTGAAGCAATAACCTGACGCCACACACTACCACACTACAGTGAGAACAACAACATTTTCTCTACAGTGAGAATAAGAACATTGTCTCACAACCATTCTTCTCGCTGTGGAAGCGAGACTTGTTGGCTGATGCAGATAACTATGTGAAAATATTGCGCCTAGTCAAAGCGTGGGAAAAAAACGAACAATTTCAGGTTTTACATATCAGGCAAGATGTAAGTCCTAACATCATCTTTATTTTCAGGTTTTAAATTTTAGATGAGATGATAGTTAGTTAAAAAATTAACAAATCTGATTAAATATCTATAGACAGCTTGCAACATTTTGACTAGCAACAGATCAGGGAATCACTCCTTTTCATCTTGAGCTTTGCGTAACGTAGCCACTGTTTGCACCTAGGCGCATAGCTGAGCACTGGCAGTGTGGACTGAAGTTTCACAGCAAGTAGCTTATGATACTTCTGTGTTCTGTCGTTTGCAAAATTCGTTGAAATTCAGCCACAATGCAAGCGCATAATGGTGGAATCACGCCGTGCATAGGCAAAAAAACTTCACATGCATTTTTCAAATACTGTTTCAACATTGGTAGCTTGGAGTCAGCAACACTATTGCAGCTGAATGTCGACTGCTTTGTCTGCAACCAACATACTAACAAGCTTTTACATGCATTAGTGATATCCCATGGCCAGACTTACATTATATACCACATAATTAGTTTATCAGTGGATCACTTCAAGATCACTATTTGTTTATAAAGGAAGTCAAGATCACTATTTGTTTATAAAGGAAGTAGGCACCGCATGAAGTTACTGTTTATACAAGCAAGTGACTTAAGTAAAGTGACTTTTCATGACAACTCAAGTTTTTGCATTTGTAGCCGATGTTCCCTCTAAGGTGCACAACAACGCAGTACCACCAGACCATTTGCACAGTGAAATATCATTCTCGCGCACTTGCAACATTCTGAATTGAAAATTTTGATAAGATTTTGTACTTATTCTGATATTCACAAAGTCTGTAATTAATTTACACTGTGCTAGCTCAGCCTCAAAATATCCATGCTCACCTAAACAAACATTTGCTCAGTGTAAAATTTTCTTGGAGGCTAACACTGTTTGCAAAAGTCATACATTTTTGTGAAACTTTCCAGAGTGATGAATGGCACTAGTCAATCCAGCAGTACTAAATGCTGCTTGTTACATAGCTTATAGGAGCCTGCAGGCACTTGCAACACTGACTGTCTATACAACATAGACCTAGCTCTGCTGAGATCACAAACTGTAGATTACAGCAACAGACAATGTCACAACCCAAACACAAAGTTGACCTCTGCTGGAAAGATTAAATAAATCAGTAACACACACAGTTTACGGCACATGAGCACTGCTTCATGACGATATTAACTGGGTTTTATTGCAACCTGGTTGGTTTTTAAGAAAGCTTGTCTTGTACTTTACAGGGAGAAAGTGGTGTAAAAGATGCAAGTGGCAATAAAAAAACTATTTAACATGCCCCCGCAGCTTATAAGCACCAGCATATCATGTGGTGTGACAACTAACAAATTCAAGCTAGATGGCATTTCTGTAAACAACAGTCAATAATTGTCCATTTAAAAGAAGCACACATGGACTTGCAGTTTTTTCATGGCTGCAAACAATAAGGATGATCTTAAAATTTAGCCCACACGAGCTGTTAGTTTTCTCACACATAAAATACACAGGAAGGTTCTCAATTTAATTGGTCCAAACATTGGTAACAATTCTATACCTTCCCTGGTGAACAACACTTAGAACTCTTCTGTTTTACAAACTGCTACTTATTTTACTCAACCTGCTCTAACTAATTGCAGTATTTCAGCAGAACATGTTCCCAACAGAAAAGCAACATAGAACGTGGTTCATCAAAAAAAAATTGAAATACATTTTTCAGCAGCACAATAATAAAATTTACCCTTGCTCACAATTTAAACTGCATGGGCATTTAATCCATTGAGGTACAGCATGAACGAATGCATTAAGCCAAGTGAAAACATGAGACACTGGAATTACACTAAAATCAATCTGAAATGTTTTAAAACTTCTAAGGCATTTCCCAAATATGTTTTCATTTTAGAGGAGAGCAGGTGCATACAGAGAATGCTGCACAAAATACATTTTTGTGTTTCTGGAGTTCAGACATAGTATATGAAGTGTTATAAATTCAACCCATATTGCATTTTCACTTTATCATTTCCACTTTCAATAACAAAAAACTTCTGGCTAGACCTGTTACTGCACATGTGCAACAAAAATAAACAAACGTTACTGTTCATTAAGTGAGACATGCAGCGTTGTACCAAATGTATACTTTCACAGGCTGCACAATGATAATGAAGTTGTGCCATAGTTGGACAAAAGTACTTCCAGTTTCAGCACCATTATTTTTGATTTACAAAATAATTATTGGGATGCCTGCAAACCAGGCACATGGACAATAGTGTCTGGCTCTGTATTAGTTACCCAATTAATGAATTTCATCAAAGTTGCAGCCCAGATGGGACAAACTGGTCATTTTAACAAGCATGAAGTAATAATGGAATCATGAGTCATTACGAAATTTGCGCTTTTTGATGCACTATTTTGTCACAAAACAATGTAACATACACAAGCACAATCTTTAAAAGAAATTTAGCCTAGTTCAAAAAAAGATGTGCACAAAGTTCCAAAAGGCTAACAAATAATGCAGGATACTCTCCCACTAAGTACAACTATTTCAGCAGATAACAAAGCCACTGCTACAGAAAAAACTAGTGAAACTAGTGTCATGTGAATTGAATTGCGACACCACAGAAAACGTTTCAAGCGACTCACTTTCGGGTCTTAGAGAAAGGTTACGAAGCAATGCAGTACAGCTAAAACTTGCCTACCTGCAGTGTTTGCACTATATCAGTTATTTTTGGCATGCTTCTNGATGAATTAAATTTTGTCAGGCAAATGTNGTGACAAGAACTAACTCTGACTATCACTACACTTCCATGCTTATTTCATGAAGAGACAGCCATTATTTGGTACAGGCTTGGAGAAACAGTGTGCATGGGGTTTCGCATATTCAATGTAAACAAGGTGCCCCACCAACCTGTTTACATTGTACAGGTCAAACAAGAGGAATTTTAATTATTTTTATCTTTCATTGTAGCTCATGCCATTACATTGTTAGGTTCAGGAGCGCTGTACTGTAGAAGTGCACACAGCATTACAAAATGAAAATATTCAGTTGCACAATTATTCCAGAAGAAAAATTACTTTATTATTAAACTGTACTTCATGAATGTTTTTTCAATATTAGATTTGCAAATTTAAGAACAGTTTCAAATGTATAGCGATTTGCACCAACAAAAACATTTTGTAACACATGGCTTTCAACCAAGAACACCACATTGCACTGTCATTTGGGGGAGGAAAATCTGGCATGTTTTGTCCATTACAGCACTTTTGCCTTCAATAAATAACTAACATACGAATATGTTCAAACGATTTTTGCAATTATCTTGTGTGAAAAAGCCTAATTATCCTACCAGAAAAAGTATATTTTATGCAAGATAACCACCCAAGATCATTTCATTTGCACAACTGAATCACACAAAAGTAGCCTTTTGGATATTGGATGTTATTGGAAATGGTATTGGTTAAGGGCTGCTCATCTAGTTGGGCTGCAGCCCTCCTTGAAAATTGTAAGGCATATGATTCTGCCAGTTTCACCCTTACAAGCATTTTATATGCTTCCTATGCATACTACAGACGCAGTTAACTGGAAACAACACCAATGACTGTTTTTAGTCATAGCCAGCGCAAACATGCCATGTGTTCACCCAAAGATGGAAATTCGTAGTCCCCCTGGCCATTTCCACCACGAGCTGCCGCTGGTGATTTCAACAAAACATCAACTTTGAAATAAACTTTCAGTAACTATTTCTGGACATGCAAAAACCATTAGTGGGATTAAGAATCAGTCTAAATCACCAAGTTATTCTTAGTGTATGCTGATAGCAGGAGTTGCTGCAAGCATAAGATTGAAATTAAAACCACCTTTTTGTATGAGGTGAGCACATGCAGAAAGGCAAAAGCTGGGAGAAGAAGAGCTACAAGAGATTGCATGCGATTGCTGACGCAACCACCAAAGTTCTAACTCTCCAGAAAAAAACAAACTGATGATGAACGGCAAGTTTTAATTTAACAGCAAATTATGGAAACATTCACCAAGTTACAAATTATTCCAAAATCGAATGAAACACGCTTGCATAGAAATAACACAGTGTCATTGCAGCATCTGCTGTGCAATTAATTGGCACATTAAGTGCAGCATGCACTCCATTGTGGAGGACCTTGCTTGCATACACAGAGAGCAAGTGCAAGAAAGCAACATGCAAATTATTTTCACATGGCATACTGGCGAAAAAGAAACGAATGACTGCACAGGACGTTTTCTTTTCTGCGAAAATGAACCAACAAGAACTGCATTGATCTTCAGTGACACTGCAGCGTTTAGTTACAACAACCGAAGCACCAAATGCTACACTGATTGCCACCACTGAAAATCTGAACAATTGCGTATCAATGGAGAATGCACGGCGCAAAGTAACAAGGAAAAATCTCATTAGTACTTAATCGTAACGAGCACTACTGGCCCCAATAGATCCTGCAAAGGTTCTTTGTGGCATCTTTTTCAAACACAAGCAAAAGCGGCAACTGAAAACCCACCCAGCCTGTACTGTCCATGTCCAAATAGCAATTCGGGGTCAACGTTATATCGTTCTGATAAAAGTCCTGATCTCAATCTGGTCACTGCATCCACTTTCAAATGCATTAACAGCATGACTGCATTCTCCCCTTTTTTATGACTTAGTGTATTGGATAGCCTTACGCTTGTCTGATATTAACACAATAAAACTGCTTTGATACGAAATTCATTCATCTACGCCAGTGGTTCCGAACCTTTTCGCTGAACTGAGCCAAATCCAGACTTACAACTTTGATAGAGAGCCTCACTAAAGAAATTTCACCACAGGTCAATTAACACGTTTTTTAATAGCAGAACCAAGTCTGTTACACAAAATATTGGAGGTTTTATTGAAAGACTGCTGAGGGCCGCACAAAAGGTGCTTGGGTTCCGTATGCGGCTCTCAGAACAGTGTTTGAGAACCACTGATCTACACTAACACTGATAACATACACACTACGTGGGACTGGCTGAACTTGGTCAAACCATTTGCTACCTGAGCACTACGTAGCAACAGTAGGGAACAAACAATGGATGCGCGTGTTCTGCTATAGCAAAGAAAATGGCCGGGAAAGTGCGTTTTGTGAGGTCGAAAGGGAGATCATGCAGCAAAAAGAGTGAAGTGGCAGTGTCTGTTCCAATTTACCATCGAGCAGTTCCTGGTCGCTCTGAACTGTGTCAATACATTTGTTTCCAGAAGATGGAAACTGATCGTCAACCAATTCCGACATTGAAATATCAACATGACCAGTGGCAGCATCCAAATCGCCCATTTCCATGCGATATTCACCTGATGTAGATATAGAAATTGAGTGAAAAGCGGAATGTATGCAAAAGATATGCCACATAGCACGACGCAGCACATACTGTATAAACAACTGGACCTTACACTGCACGGGACCGAAGTATGTTGCCAATAGAACTTAACACATACGCAATGGCTACGCCAAAAATGGTTTTGTTTGTTTATCAAGTTCATGTTTGCTCACTGCTACGTTGCGTTTAGGCCCGTAGGCACGGGGGCATTCGGAGGCAGTGCCTCCCAAACTTTTTTGTTCATCCCAAATCTTGTTGTGCCCAGAAAATATGCATATTGTTTGTTTCAAGTATCTACTCTCCACATGTGAGATAAGCAAGAAATCAATCAGCAAACTTTTAATAGGAAATCGATTTCACGTAATACTACGCATCGTCAGTCCTCAAATCTGCATGCATTGCTAACAGGTGAAACGTTGAAAGGCTAAATCAAGAGCAGAGTAAGCATACTAACTCAAGACTAAAGTGAATAAATCACAGTTCGTTTTAAACATACGAATATAATAAAAATATATTGCCGCCCAAGGTTGCGTTGTCGAAACGGTGCTATGTGTTTTTCTGTGATGGTTGCGGCAAATCAGCGCCAACCGCCCAGGAGAAGACTGAAGGACGATAGTTAAGATTTGCTTTTCAGAAGTTGTTTGAAAATCATGAGAAGGGCAACAGCGTCCGTTTCGAACATTAGCCGGAAAACAACGGGTGGGGGCGCCCGAGGCAAGCCTGCAATGCTGTAGTAGGGTGTCGAGCTGATCACGTGCAGGCAGCATTTGACATATTCGCAACGCTGTTCGCACGTGATGAAAGAAAACGATAAAAAAAACATGGACTGCTACTTGCGCCTCGATATACGCAAAAACACAAAACTGGTGCTGTTCAGGAAAACTGCAACTTGTCCCCTTGGCAACAGTACGGCTGTTTGTTAGCTCACAATAGCTTTTTGTTAGCTTTGTTAGCTCACAATAGCTTGACAATATCTATCACTTACAAGTTTCTGTGGATCATGTGCGGCTGGAGCCAGTGATCCGACAACGTGCATTTTTTAAAGTGTAGAACAGCACAAGCGAAAAGGAACTGGTTAGCTGACGATGACGTAGTTGGATCGATCAGCGAATCAGTTTAAAAGGGAATCGATATCACGTGACTGTACACGTCCGCAGTCCTTATTCGCCCGAAGAGATTCTGCTTCTGCAAGAACTGAGCATGCGTACAGTTCTCGTGATATCGGTTTCCTATTAGAACAATCTGCTGATATCTTTGTGAAGACTGATTAAATATATGAAAAGAGATAAGCGGCAAGTCTGAATCGTCGCAAAGTCGTGAGAACAGAGCGCTGCTCTTTCGATTCCTCGAAAGCTTGCAACAAACCCGGATTGTTGGTTTAAGAGTTTGACAGACATAAAATATCAGCTGAAACAGGTGACAACCACAACATAACCACTTACCCTCATGCTTCTCCGCACCGCCCGCTTCATCAGCATCGTTCAGGTCTTCAACAGCGGTCAAATTCACATTTTCCATTTCCAACGTAGAACAAGGTGCGGCTGATGGATTTTCATCTGTTGGCGCAATTTCCTCCGTAACTACAGCGTCATTCTGTCCAGCAACCAACGAGGCCTGAGGGCCTTGTTCTGCGGCTGCAATCGCAGTCGTCACTGATGTTTCAGTATCCAGACTTAGATCAACATCGTCTGTTGAACAGGATGTCGGTTTTTGACCAGTGCCTGCAAACTCCAGGTCGATCTGCTCCTCGGGAGTTTGTTCGCCCGATGCGGACGTCGTAGACTCACATACCGGCAGCGGGCTGCTGGTCTCGGCAGCAGTTGATGACGGCGTTGCAGTATCATCCGCAGCTGAAGCAGCCACGAGGATGAGCTCATCTGCGGTTTGGCAAACTTCTCGTGCGTTGGTTGCGTCGGCTGAACCACTCGCTGGCTGACCCGCGACTGTAGCACCAGGCGTGGACTTGCCATCTTTTATTTGATCTTCGAAACCTGCAATTCAACAACAAAGCAACGTGACTTGCCTTGAAGTTCGCCAGAAAGGCTCAAAATGTTGTTGACCACCGACAAAAAAACACATTGCTGCGCCGGGTGGAGGGTTGGTTTAGAACAGATTAAAACCCGTACAGGCGAAGTGATAAGTCCGACGAAAATCGCCCGGACGTTTACTCAGTCCCCGCAGACTGTCGGCCTTAAAAAGACCACCCAGAAGTCGAAAACTGCTCAAGGAGAGTCAACCCCAGTGGACCAGTACTTTACTTCTTTGAGCGTCACCTGGTAAGCGAGCAAGGCACTGCACTATCCTGACCTTTCCGCAGGGATGACCTTTCGGATATCCTTGGATTCTACAGGTAATACTGGTGAGAGAGGACCTCAGTTTGCATTTCACTTCAGTGCAACCGCCGTTTGTCTGTAAAGCGAGAAACTTTCGCCCCTCGGCGCGAAACACGCGACCCTCGGTGGACTTCTGACATGGGTGGGTGCATGTGTGCGGCGGTGAGGTTGACAAAAAGCGATTCCGTAGACTCGCAGCAGCCATGATCACAAGGCACTTGCAATCGTTCATTTCTACACCTGCTTCTCCTGTGAGAAGGGTCCCGTGAGTCGGTAGGCCTAGGAGGACTTGAAATATTACATGGTTTTCACCAATCCTTGATAGCTCTACTGGTTCCACACGAAGATGGGGCCCAAGCAAGGTCGGAGATGTGAATACGCCACCTGGTCCTTGGACGACTTCTGTGCAGCTTTCTCGTGGGTGTAGCCAACAGTTGCAATCTTTATTTAAAAGCAACCGTCTACAACAGAGCATTCAATTTAAGTTTTGTCTGCAACCTTCTGAATTTGAATCTTGACATTATTAAATGAGAGTTTGCGGCCGGCTTTTCAGTGAAGCGTGACGTGATCGCCACTTATTTAAAAACAACCACGAGGAAAACAAACGCACACTTACTGCAACTTTCAATAACGTCACCAAAGTCAGCCACGTCATCGCGTTTTTCAGGTGCGTCCGGGTTTGTCCGATCGTCTGGCATGAACATCGCACAGCTCTTGTCATCGTCAGTTTGAATGTTTACGTTTGAATTATTCTGCTGTTCAGGTTGTGAAGTTGCATTCTGAAGCTGGGGAGGCTCCACACGGACCTGGGCAGCTGTTGTCGGGTTTCGAACATCGTCTCCTGGCAACGAAGTCGGGTCAATGTCTTCTTCGGCTGGTTCGCACCTGTCATTGGTGCTGTACGCTTCTGCGGATGTTAGACTCGGAGCAGACCAGTCCGGTGTGAGTGCAAGGTCGTTTTTCAGCTGGGCTTCTGATTCTTTGCCAGTCTCTGAAGCAGTTTCCACCACTTCGTGTTCGATAGACGACGCATCTAGAAAATCAATATCTGCTGAAAAGCGAAAATTGCATGTGGTTTCGTTGAAAAAGAAGCTGTTTTCTTCAGATTACGATATTGAGCTTGAGTTTTGAAGCGCAGCGGATTCGAGTCCCACCATTTAAGCACCACAAACAGGAAGTTGGAACGGAAAATCATTCAAAATTAGAGAAACGCATACCGCCTTTACAATGAAACTGCTGATTTGATCGACGCGCAAACGCTTTGCAAGCAATTAGTAGATACCTTCCAGTTGAAGACTCTGTTGAAGCTTACTATGTAGGGAGGGTAGACTTTTGGGAAAACTCTCACAAATGAACACACTAAGATCAGGGGTCGGCAATGTGCATACCAACATGTTCGCTTACTCTGATGTGTCTCTGTATCCTCAGTCGAGTCCGTTTGTCCATCCGCCGTGACGGCAAGATTCTCAAATGCAGGCAGAGAGCAGGTTCCAGCAGGTTTCTCACTGTCTGCTCCTGAAGGTATATCGTAGTCGGCAGGCTGTTGCAAGGCAAAGTCGACAAACTGACCATGCAAGTTCGCACCAGCCGTTGAATTGTCAGCAATTCCGATATCTATCGGTGCTTGGCCGTACCTTTCGGCTGCGAATGAATCATCGACTTTTCTTTCGTAGTCTTGAACAGCAGCGGGGTCCTGAACTTCACTGTCATCAGCAGGTGACAGATTCAAAATGGCTGATTCGACGCCATCTTGCCCGTCGCCTGCGTCCGGTGCAGAAGTCGCGGCTGCAACTTGGAACGGCGACTCGTTGTCCGGGCCATGAGAAACCTCAGGCAGGCCTTCGAATGCTCCGTCGGTCGGTTCTTTTGCCGTTGGCTCCGCGCTTGCGTCGAGGCCACCAACTTTTTGAATGACTTTCTTCTTTCGCCTGCTGCTTCCAGCGCGCTTCACCACCCGGACTTTCTTCACGGAGGGCGCAGCTATATAAGAGATCGTTCAATGCAGGCAAATTACTGAGATTGAAGCTAACCAATAAGAAAACCGGCGAAAGCTTTAAATTTTCGTCAATACCATAGCAGCCATCAAAAAGCTATTCATGGTTAATATACAAACGTTTCGGATTCCACTTAAAATACATTTTCAATCGAATGAAACGGGATTGAAAACAAACCATGAACACGTTTTGGAAAGTGATGGAGTTGGTAAGTTCGTCACGATTTTATTGAACTCCAGACTTTAAAAATGTTCTTATCATTTTAATTTTTTACCACCGCTGATCGCGCCATACCAACTCACCGGCACGTGCCGCGTAATTTCCTCCCACAAATGATTCCGTTTGCACGTCATTTCCGGTAATATCCGTTTCAGAATGCTGACTGACGGCAGATGATTCATCAGGACAAGCTGTCCCCCCAACTACGCTTTCGTGCTGATCGGATTCCGGCGATACGGAAACGACACCGCTGTAGACAGAACAGAGACCCGCGTGTACATCGCGACTATCTTCAAGAGGCTGCTTGTCGTTGGCCGTGACGTCTTCATCNGATCGCTCGTCGCGCGAGGAGGCGGCTGGCGTGCTCTTGTCGACGACTTTCCTGATTATCTTCTTCTTCTTCTGTCGTGAACTTCCAGCTCGCTTCACCACCCGCACTTTTCCGGTCGGGTCTGAAAAGAAAGAAACAAACAAAATGTTTAACTTATTTGACAAACCTGGTTCGAAAATCCTACGGAGGGCCTTAAAACATTTTTGCTAATGGTCTCTATGAAAGGTGATATTTTCACAACGGTGTCGGCGACAACGTATGACAGACTTGCCAGGCACTGAGATGTTGTATTTTATGGTCTGTTTCGCCGTTCTGACTGCGGCAAAATGTTGCGTTTCTAGTTTTTTTGCTGTCGTTTTTAGGTCAAAGGCCGATTTTTTTGAAACGAGAGAAAAAATATGTCAATTCTGTTACAATGTCCATACATATAGGCTACAGATACTGTAGAATATCTGAAAATGCGAGTTTTACTGCAAACTGTGAGACAAATGACCGCAATGTCTCAGAGAAAAAAAACAGGTTGTGACAAACCGAAACAAGAGAGAAACTAGGGACAGGGCTTGGCTGCCTTCATCTTAAGCTTAACATCAGGTACGACAAAGTCAAATTCTACAGTTGAGTTTAAAGTCTGGTGCTATTCATAATCGCATCCATCTTTTTAACGAAATAGGTAGATACGGCTGTTGAGGCCGTGCTGAAGCGGAGAAGTCCAGACAAACAAAAGGTCTGTGTTTGCTCGAGGGTATCACTGCAACATTTCAAAGCACTGCTTGCGCGCCACTCGTGCGAAACGCACGCGCTCGCCCACTCGCAGTCAACGCGCTTCCGCACACACGCGCGAACCAACCCGGAAGGAAAAAGGGATTAGCGTGACGAACGTATTGTCTGAAGCAAACTTCCTCACCAGTGCCTTTTTCTTGCTGATCTTCGCCACTGCGTGTCTCATCGTCGTTTGGGCGACGACACGCGTCAGTGGTTCCGCGATCGACTTCGTCATGGTTCGCTGAACCGCTTTGGGGGGGCTCATCGTCTGCGGGGGGTTGTATCAGTATAAGGGGGATTATCTCGTTGTCCTTGGTCGCCCTGGCCGGAGCCTGGTCATCAAAGCTGGAAACTGGAAGGTCCACATTCGGTCCTGAAAAGCCCGCGTTCGGCCCTGGAAGGTCCGCGTTCGAAGAAAGTGGTGGGCCATCAAGGGCCAATCGGACGTGGCCAAAATCATCCGTAGCTTGTGTGTCAGCTGCGCTGTCCAGGCCAGGGTCTCGTTCCAGCTGGTCTGACGCATCGACCGGGCCAAGGAGCTCAGCTGGGGACGGTTCCTTTGTATCCTCGGAGCTTCCGCTTCGATTTATCGCCGGCACTGCTTCGTCGCCAGGTGGCGCACGTGCGCCTGCGAATAAACACCGTGAAGGAGCCTTTCGCGGCAAAACGTGCGCTTGTCAGAAAAAATGCCAGACGAGAAGCTTTTCTGCCAAATTGTCAACGACATCCGCCGCCAACAGCTACGGCTTTAACAGATAATCATTAAATCGGCCGTGGCGGAGTCGTTAAGTGCTAGGAATCGATAATGGCTGGCACCGAATTCTAACTGACTGTTTTTGTTCAAGGTCACGGGAAACGTTTCCACGGATTGAGCAACAACGTCGATGATGTAGTTGGAAATGGTTGCAGCGCGGAGCTTTTCTCCTTACGCGAGCCAAGCCAGCGCCATATTTCAGAAGCATGACCTGATTGAGCAAGCACTTGCCAAAGATCGATCAGTATTTATCAGAAACAACAAAGCAGTTTTGCGCCAACGACCGATCGTCGTCATTATCTGCAGACATTCGTTCGGTTACCAAGGCAACGCAAAGAATGTCGTTTGAAGAAAGAAGCAATCAATAGTTACCTGCGTCTTCGTCACTGTCTCCTTTTCCACCTAATTCTTTTTTTCCATCAGTTGCAAGATTAATAGCTCCAATCTCGTGCAGGCTGCTGTCTCCTGAAAATAACTCGGGGTCAACCGGGTCGGTTCGTTGGGGTTCTGTTGCGTCACAAAGAACAGCGTCACCGGTAGTTGGTGACGATGCAGCAACGTCGTCAAGGTGTGAGGAGTTCTTGTCCTCGTCTGCGACGAATTCAGGCGTTGGACTGAGAGGGGTGGGTGCTGCTTCCTGAGACAGGCTGTCTGTTCCCAGATGCCCATCACCGGAGGGTGTAAGCCCCTCGTCGAACCCAGCACAAGGCCCAATGTCACCATCATTTGCAGACGGCGTGAGTAAAGTAGCATCCTCAGAAACCTGCCTTTTCTGTGCCACGTTATTTGCCTCCGTTGACGGGCTGTCTGCGGCAGTAACGGCATCACTATTGCACTGAACGTGAATGTCGTCTTCCGGCTGCTCTTCCACCTTCGTGCCTTCAACATGACAGTTTTTCGTCACCTGTCCTTGTGGCGTTGCATCGGATTTTTTAATAACAATCTTCTTCCTCCTCGAACTTCCAGCCCGTTTTCCCACGCGCACTTTCTTCACCGAGGGTACATCTGCAGCAGACAAGCGGCATTACGTGGCACCATTCAATAATCCGAAAAGGTTTTTGAACAACTCGGCTGACAAGCAAAGCAATTATTCAGTAAGCAAGGAAAGTCAACTTCAGATTATTGGGAGTGAAGACATTGCACAATAGAATACAATTGATGTCCACTGACCGGTTATCATAACTCGTGCATTAGACGGTACATCAACAAGACTTAGAATGAGACAGAGTATATGCAGTATAATAATCAACACAATGTAATAAGCAACAGAAAACTGAATCCAGAAAATAGATTAATAATAAGAAATTACAACCATCAAATTACACTTCAGCAGCCAATCACAAGTTTCAGGAGAAATAACAACAATATTACAATGCGGCAACAATTCGCATTCAAAAAGCATGGCATTATTGCCACGCAAACAAATATGGCTGCTGTGTGCATCAGCAGTGGCAGAACCACATACTGGATGCTAAGCTATTGAATGGAAACAAATAAAAATTTATGTCAACCTACCAGACGTTTTCTCGGTATCGGCTGCTTCACATATTTCCGGATGGTTGATCACGAATCCAACACTCTGTGGTTTTGAAGACGCAGAATCTAATCCAACAAAAGCAGATGTCACTGGTTTTTCCGCTTCAGTGGGTTCAAGGTCAAGCAGGGTCACTGTCGGGGTTATCACGTCATAGACGGGCGAAGATTCAGTGACGACATCCACCACTGTTTGGTCACTTAAACTTGGAAGCAGAGGTTCACTTTGATCGTCAACTATGCTGGACTTTGACATTTCCTGCTCGAGTTGGAAGCTTACATCCTTCACTGATTGATCTGAAGGTGTTTCAGAGGGTTCCTGACTCGAAACTTCACCCCCATCCAGTTGGGATTCGTCACTCGTTACTTTCTTGTCAAGGTCACAAGCAACAGTCACAGCTGCATCTTCTCCATGAACTTCCTCGCCTCCTCCTCCTCCGGTCACAGGAGGAATATCTGTGGCTGGTTCCTGTGACTCTTCATCACAGCCGGGTTGAACAACAGGAGATGATTCGTCGGATCTTTTGACAACTATCTTCTTCTTCTTCCTCCTCGAACTTCCTGCACGTTTCACCACGCGCACTTTCTTCACTGAGGGAGCGTCTTGAAATCAACACAAGCAATGGCGCGTCACAAAATGACAAGATCGTAAAAAAA
>JGI24159J19872_10005462_pt1 | contig 16457 bp, 8 predicted proteins | sample Ectturendosymbi4_FD_19872 | JGI IMG/M metagenome (IMG submission 19872) | reverse complement strand
AAAGTTCATTCTGCATACGTTCACAGTAAACAGCAAATTTTTTAAAAACATGCTTATAATTGTCTTTCTCATCATCACCATGAAAAGTGAAGGTTGCAAAAATATCGGTGGCAGTAGGGCCAGCACAATGCAATAAAGTGGCAACCTGAACATCCTTGGACTGATTCTTAAGATTAGTGGCAACAAAATAATTCTCGAAGGCAGCTTTCCAGGAGCGCAACATCTCCGCCAACATTTGAGGCGGAAAAATTCGTCTGACCAGGCGGAGCAACATTCGTCATGGCAGCAGCTACAGCTAAACAAGTAAAATCACTTCTGACACCATGTAAAACTTCTTACTTGTAATGTGTAGATATTGATCTCCTTGCCCAGCTATGATTGCATCAGATTAGATCATTCATTCATTCATTACTACACAGCAGCACCTACCCTGTACAGAACACGTCCAAAACAAGAAGACAGCGTAAACACCGAGGTCACGTGATGGCCGATATCCACAACAGCTCAGTAGTAATGTTACAGAAGCCATTGCCTACTGATCTTACACTTGGGCAGTGTACATTGGCGTAGTTAGCTGAAACGTAATTACCTCGTGTGATGTAGTATTCTACAGCTGTAGATTACAGAAGTTTAGCAAGTGAGGCTTAAGTTACCAAGAACTTTTCAAGGTGCCTCCACTGTAAAAATGTTTTATGCAAGTCAGTACTTTGAACCGGAACTTGATCGAACATGGTTATTGACAAACGTAAACAAATATTTTGCCAAGCTTTTATTACTTTTTGCACAGAAACCTCCATTTCGACACTGTGATAATGTGCTTAAGATTCATGAACTTTGTGCACACTGCTCCAGCGTCAGTTGCAAAGTAATTAAATCTTTGTTTTTAGGGAAAGTCAATCTTATTTATATAGCCAGATTTTAAGTAAAATCTAATTTTTCTAGGGCAAGCATCTGCAGTAATGTGCCGACACAATAATTATTACCATACTATTATGTACTGTGGCGGCTTGGAGATGGCGCCACATGAAAATAAATGGTCACCGCTAGATGGTACCCATAAGTTACAAGTCACTGTGATAATCACCACAAGCGAGTTATCGCAGTTCACTTATCCCTATATAATGATAGTGCAACCTAGTAGTAGAGTGAACTCGATGGGTGGTCTACTGATCCTATGGTTGCGATCGATAGTCCAATGTAGTGACTAGTGAAAGCAAACAATGAACTCGTCGAGGGAGCTCTATTGCTGCTGGTTGCTTTCCTGTTAGTTGATGCCCCGAATTGCCATCTTTCTCTTGTGCTTGCCTCAGTAGTTCAAGGCGATGCAGTCAACTGCAACAGTACTCTCATCCATATCTCATTTATAGTCGTAATTGAATTTTTACCAAGCGTTGTCTCAGTTTAGCACCAACAATTTTATACACTAGCATAAACTGATTGTGCACAGTAGACACATGATCTTCGCAAACGTTTGTTTCTGATTCTTATGTCGTACACCAAAGTGGTTGGCATCAGTTTTGAAACAAACAAGCGAAAAATCGGCTGTAGTCATGCATGTCCAAACTTTATGACTTGTCTGAGAAAGGCCGTTTACTGCCTTGTTTTTGTATTTTAATTGCGTTATCGTTTCATTTCTATTTTTACTTTGCACTGTTGGCTGATTTATATTGCGTTTGCTCCTTTTTTATTCATTCTACGTCGCCATGTTTGACTTAACTCACATGGTGAAATTCTTTGTTTGGTAATTGGGTGACATTCCAACTGCGTAATTGAGGCAGTCGTCGTGCCTTTTACTTGAGACTGCCGCTGTGAGCGAGTTCAGATGATTCCGTCGTTTATTCCAAGAAATGATTAGATTATTCCGTCGTCTATTTCAAATCTATCCCTGCTGACGATGAGTACGAATAAACAAGACTGAAAGCAAAGCTGAATTGAGTCACTGAAGAATATGAAGCATGAGTATGGTTTGATTCATCACGAAAGGAAACAAGTACAATGTAATTGAGAAACAGTCGCATAGATCCCGAAAAAGGTTTTCAATTTCAAGCTACACAGGCCAGAAACTTTTGTAAGGATCGCAGTGTTACTGCAAGTTGGCGCGTAAAAAGACAAGACGTTGGTAAAGTGAGTATGAACTGAAGCTATGTTGTGTCGCTTCAGTTTCCAAACTGTCATCATTTTCGTGAATGGTTTCTTGGCAATGTAATATCACAACTACGACAAAAGCACTGCTTGTCAGAGCTGCCTCAGATAATATCCTGGTCATGTCACGAAAGCAGTGGGTTTGTCACTTTGCGTTTTTCCTACGTTATTTCGAGCAGCTTAACGTAGCGCCATAGAAACAAAAGCAATAGCATCGCACGACAAAGAAACGTTTTCCTCGGTAATTTACGTGAAATGCGCCAGGTCTGAGAGTGAACACAACGAGGAGCTGTCTGTACAATAAGATTATCGTGACAGTAAAACGAGCTCAAAACGAGATCATTTCCTGTATTGCAGAAAAGTGACTAGTTTCCGGACGAAGTTGTCAGGCGCGACTGCTTCGAAATCATGAAAAGTGCGTTGTTATCCCAGTTGCATCGTATTTTCATGAGCTGTTTGACAATTCAAGCAAAGAAGCGTTTATTTAGGCTTATGAGCTGTTGATGGTGGCCATTTTTGTTGTAAACCTCTCTTTTCTTGCACAAGTTGTTTTTAGCATTTGGAACATGCCTTTTTAGCTTATGCATTACGTGGTTTCCTCTGCAAAAAAAGCTTTTGACACAAAAGTTTTCCAGTTTCAATACCGCTGTTTTAAGTATCTTATAAATCCGATACAGGGAAGACATAGCACGCGTTATACTCTTTATATGCGATAACATTTTTTACCATCTGCGAGAGAACGGGGAAGTTATGATTAAAATGGCCAAGAGAAGAGGATATTGTCGTGGTGTACATTCGTTACGAAATAGTTTAAAATTGGACAAAAGTAAGCAAGCGTTTTTACAACATCTACGATTACTTTTTAAAAAATCAACAGAAGAGAATTGGAGAAGAAACTAGAAAAGAGAAAAAAGAAAAGAGAGAGACAAAAAGAACTAAACGCTTTAAATTCTATTGTTTTATATTTTAACAAACAATACTTGTTTGTCAGGTACAATCAAAAGCTTTAATACATAACCATTTTTTGGTATGCACTCTGTCATATTTCGTTATTAGTTTATAACATTGCTTTCTACGCTATTTTGTAACTCGGACCCTCAACAAATAAGCTATCGTAAGAATTTCTACCCAAAACGCAAAACGTGTTGTTTGGCATCTTTTCGACAGCAGTTAAGGGGCAAATTGTGTTTGGTGCAACAAGTTTGCCTTTACGTTGCCAAGGAGGAGGGGAGGTATAGAGAGGAGATTTTGCAAGACACAGCCAAGAAACGAAAGATGAAACGAGCGTCTTCTTTTTCTTTATTCTTGCGTCGACATCTAAATTTTATTGTGGCATTAAGTACAGACCAAGGACGAAACTCCATTGTTATTTTTCAGTTGCATCAAAAAGGCCTCGTAAAATTACTTTGTCGCAAGGATATTTGCCTCTTTTTTATCCGTTCAAGGCCATGTCTTCAAGATTCTGCAGTGACAAGACTAAGGAAAAATGTTTTTTATTAGTTCCACTGTCAATGAACACGTCGGCAGCCCAGCATGAAGAAAGCATTGCATTATTTTATGACTACTTTTAGCACTGTTTTGCATCGCGAAATGTTCTAAAACACCTCTCTCATAAGCTTTGTGTTCTTTGGCTTAACCAACGTCACTTCAGCCGAAACAGCCTATTTTCAACCAGCGCTTGTTTGACTAGGTCGGCTATTGATCAGTGAAAGAGGGGAAATGAACTATTAATCAAATGAGCTATCCTATATACAAGATTTGCGTTCACGCTTAGCGACTTGACACATGTTTTTCAGATCGACAGTAAGTGCAGATACTTAAAATTAAATCTACCACTATAGCTGCAGCTTCGACCTAGTTTTGCTATTTGGGCGTTGTTTTATGTAGATTCTGCGCTTTTACCGAGCACGTTTCAGAGACCAGTGCTTCTCCACGAACTGCCCTTTGGAATACCCCAAACGCTTATGCGGTTGGGCCGAAGAAATTAGTACAAACAGTTTTCCAAAGAAATCAGTAAACGAGGTTTTAGATTTGGTTGAAGGGTTACAGGAGAGGTAGTGTAGGGATATATTGTAGGGATAATGCAAGGGAGGTAATGCATGGGAGACAGTGAAGGGGAGAAAATTCGTGGGCAAGGACGGGAGTTCAGGGTGAAGTGATGCACAGGAGGGAAGGCAGGGATTCGTAATCGTCCACCAGCACCAAATTGGGAAATGAAGAAAAATATTCTTCAAGGACCTCTGCAAATAGCGGATCTCGCTTCGTTTTACTTGCTTCATATCGTGTTTGTTGGAAGACTGCCTGTGTGTTCTTGAAGCTGTAAAAGGCTGATTAGATAACTTTTGTTGCCCACCTACTTGTAAGTTTGCTTTCCACTTAATGTCCACTGCACTTATGTCGTGTTTACTTTTGCGAGTTTAACGGTTGTGTTTCCTGATTTGACTTAAGCGAAGCTCGCCATAGCACGACCACACGCGACCTCTACATTATGCCTATACATTTGAAAATAATTACTGTTGGTTCCAGCTTTTATTGACAGACGATAGGAGTGCCTGAGAAAGTTACAAAGAAAAACAAACACGTTGCTTCTTTGGTTCCACCTCAAACGTGTTGATTATACTCCAGCGATGATCACACAAGTGTGTTGTTAGTTTGCGCTAAGTTTCATTTAGCTCAGTGAAAGCTTTCTTCCAACTCAGCCACGTTGCAATGACTATAGGTATCTATCTAAGTGATGTACGTCGATTTAGAGACTTCATAGTCTGTCTGTAGGTTGGCAGCGCAAAAGTTCCTTCTGCCCATCCTTTGTTGTAGGGTCTCTAAGTATTTGCTTTGTAAATGCATTTTTCTAATTTTAAATCTTAAACACGTTTTTTTGGGGTTTTAAAACCTTCTTTCACATGTGAACTTTTAGTGATATCCTACAGCAGTGGTGCTTCAAAATTATCTAGTCCGAAATTTCCATGAAAGGCAATCAGCAGTTATAGCTTTGAGACGCAAGTGTTGCGGCTGTCAATTCCCTACACTACCTATAATATTCCTTGCAAGGGTTCGAGTAAGTCGCATCAACGGCCTTCCAGAGACACCCGTTATTCTTGTCTAATGCTGATTGCCTTTCAACTGCGGATTATTTTTTTAGTATCTCCCAAATTTTTACGTATGTCCAGCAATTATATTGTATGGAAAGTAACATGACATGGGCGATAATTATGCAGCAGGCACTAGCAAAAGTTTGTATACACGAGATGTTATTATTGGGAAGTAAAATTGTGCTTAGTTTTTCAATTCTTAGTAAAAATTCTGGCATCATTCCGTTTTTGTGTTTTTGCAAAATTTTCGTGAAGTTTCGAAAGAGCTAAAAAATTCTAAGTCCAAAACCATGAAAAATTTTGGCATAAAGCATTTGAGCGCAAACCGAAGTGCCCATGGTAAAGCCCCTATTTCCGGAAAAATTTGACACAATTCTGTCCTAAATTTTACAATTTTTATTGTTCCTTGTCAAGGTTTCCCAAACCTAGCACGATTTTTTCTTGCAAAGTGAACTGATTTCCCCCGCGCAGAGAATAGCGCCCTTGTGTGCTTCCCACCGTTACATTCTAGGAAAAAAATCGTTTTTGTAATAATGGCCCACTTTTCGTTGGTTTCCCAAGTCGTTTACGAAAACCGCGTTGATTTGTTGATTTCCTCCACGCGGAGAGTATCCCTGTGCCTCCCATCAACAAATCGCCGGAAAACTTGCTTTACTTATTGCCCCCTGAGATACCTATACCGCAGTTTAATTATCAATTTGTATAGAATCGAAAGAAAACATCTAAAAGATGCATGGACTGGTAACGTATCGGTGTGACGTCAAATTCCCACAACTTGTTTAAGATAGCGACCAACATCAAGCGAAAATCACCTTAAGTGGAAAAAAGGTTCGTTACTTTTTCTCGTGTTAGGGGTGCCTTGCATTGCGCAAGCACAATCGACGTAAGCAAAGAAAATCCTCGAACAACCAGATCACGGAAACACGTTCTGAGATGTTTGTGCATTGCCTGCATGCGATTGCGCAAGCAGTCACGAAGTGTGAATTAAGCAACCAGGCGTTTCTTCGAGCATTCGCTTCATTACACGTGCGTAACAAGACGTTTAAGCNAGGGGGGAAATTTAGCTGAAGGGGGCCCAATAGCCAACACTCAGANATAANTTGAAAAATGATAGTGAATCCGGATGTGAATGTTTANACTAAAAACCTAAATCAGCGGAAAATACTCCGAAAGTCGCAAAAAAACAACTTACTGAAAACCAAATGAATACTAAGTACTGAAATATGAGCTATGTCGGGACCCGTTTTTTAGATTTAGCTTGCTAGGGGGCGGTTCGAACCTTGCCCTCCGTCAGTTATGCCATTGGCGTCAAGGCGGTCCTATTCACGGCGTATGTTTTTTCATGGTGATAGAACTGAATCTGTGAGAAACACATAGATTACAACATAAAACCAACAATTCCGCAAACATTAGTGATTGGCAATATAATTACATCAATGTACATTACCTTTGCTGCCACATAACTCGAAAAATTATTAGTCATTCAAGTTTTGAAGTAGCATAAAGGGCGAAATAGCCGAATCTGCTCACAAAGCATTTCACTAGGAAATTGATTTCCCGTCAAGTACGCATTTGCAATTCTGTAACCTTAAGCAAAAACTTACAGGTGAAATGAAAGAAACTAAAGCAAGACCTCTGCAGTTTCAAATACATACTCAGGTATTAGAATTAGGACAAACACTTGGACTTTAAATTAAAGCATACACTTTAAATAAAAGACTTCTGAAGAAGCTACCAAAATGAATTTTGCCAAGACAGCCGCCAATATATCGTAGACCTGCCCAATTGGAAAGACAGCCTAACCAAAACCCGAAAAACTGGAAAGCAAAAGCCTGTGTTTTACATTGTGGCGGCAGATATAAAAAGGACTTTACCCAAGCGTGTGCAGAAACACGATAACAAAAGCCCTGGAATGTGCACTGGAGAAACATTCCAAATTCAACAAGAAGGCCCGAGAAATCATTGTTGAATTGAACAAAATTTGCCTGAACAACTTTGTCACCCAATATGGAGACCAGTTATATAACCAAAAAATGGAATAATAACCGCTGACAACCACTCTGTCTCATTGACAAACATTGCTGTACATTACATCCTACAGCCAATTATTGCTGGGGTGCTACGTGAGGCAGAACTTTTCCGCAGATTTATCGATGACATAATTTGGATAGCTAGATCAGAATCGTCTAATGAAAACATTCGTCAAGCACTAACTTCAGTCTTTGCCGACAGTGGTTTGGAACTGACGTTTCGCCAAACTTCCACAGCCGACCAAAAGGGTGAAGTTGAATTCCCAGATGCAGCACTACTGACGATAATTTTCGATTTGTTACCAAAGACTTCATAAAACCCACAGCAGAGGGAAGGCGATTCATTAACGGGAATCCACACCACCCAAAGGAAATATTCAAGTCAATCTTATTTGGAGAAGCAGTAAGATTGAGGCGTCTTAACCAGTGGCGTACGAAGAAAATTTCCGAAGGTGAGGCCAAGTTTCGTCACAATCTTGTGACGTCACAAAGCAACTTTAGGACGACCACTCTAGGGGGTCCGGGGGCATGCCTGGGGAAATTTTGCAAAATTACACCTAAAAATACGCAAATTACACCTAAAAATACGCATACTGCAAATACATTTTTTTATTTTTAGGGTCTGAGGGGGGCCATGGCACAGTGCCCCCTCCCTTCGTAAGCTAGTGGTCTTAACCAAAGAAAAGAAGACTACCTCAGCAGCTTAAATCGACTTAAAGAAAAAGCGATTCACTCAAACTTTGTCCTTCAAACAGATATGCGAAATTAAAATCGCTTTCATCAAAATGCTTTCCACAAAATTCTAGTAATACCAAAGCATTTCATGTGTCTATAAACATGTTTTCGTTTTTCTGTTATTGCTATATTCAGAAAAATCTGAACAAGGATATCGGTTTGAAGATATACGTGAATAATAATTGGAATGTTTTAATCAAGCAAAGCTGCAATCGTACCGCTGAGCTCAAAAACTGTGCTGTTGTAACCAGTCTTGACATGGAGACAAATGTAATCAATGTCGAACCTGAGCTAAAACCATTAGAACAGTTGGTCGATTTCTCAAAAGAAGAACAACGGGAGAAGGTAAGCAACTTCTGCAGATCCAGTAGAGATAGTTTTTTCTCTGCGGCCAAGCAAACAGCAAATAAATTTTCAAAGAAACTTTACAGAAAAGCTATGATCTGGAAAATATGAGCATTTCACCTGAGTTGATCTTGTTTCGGAGAAAAATGCTTTAGAATGCAAGAAATAAATTAATCAGCAAAAGTTTTGGACCAAAAACGAGTTTGAATTGTCTCTAAATACTCATCAGTTTTAATGCGAGTGTGAAATATAAGCATTCCGAAGATCCCTCCGGTCCACTTACCACAAATAAACATGCTTTCTAAAAAAGAAGAAAAAAAATTCTTATCTACAGTAAAGGATTATTTGGATTCTAATTGATCAAAAGTTGGCAACGTACTCAGTAGGCGAAGTAGATANTCTGTAAGCACCATAGTGTCTGATTCATTGCTGTCAATGAATTTTTTCGATAAATACTGTAAAATATTTGGTTGTACTTTCTTTTGCTTAGTTGCTAGAAAATTCCTCCTCTAACGTAGATAGATGTCGCAACCTTTTTAGCAGGCTAAAACGTGAACGTTTTTGTGTTCGTTTCATGTTGTAAGGCAGTTATAGGACTAATGCTGATGTTTTCAATGCTGCCCGTAAACAAAGGTAACAGCAGCATAACCTCTAGCCTAAAGCCTTGCTCAAAAGTAATGAATAATGTGGTGTATCTAACCCATTAGGGTTAAGGCTCAGTTCCAATCACCTTTAATCCGCTGCATCTATTACTCGGGCTATCGGAACATACCGCAAGTTGATAAGCTTTATGTTCAAAACAAATATTTTACCTGTTAGTTTTCAACTGGTGACAAAATGCTACCAATTCAACTTGTATGCCTCCATTTTAAGGTTATTACGTGTTTTGAAAGTGTTAGTTAGCAATGACTAACATTTTGCCGCTGACTTAATACTTTTCAAGGTTGCTTCTGCGTTGTTTATTGTGTTATGCGGTTATCTCCCACTCAGATGACCTACAACGTTTCTCATGCGAGTTTCAATTGCGGCTCAAAGAGGGTTCGAGAACTCACAGAACTCACACCAACGACTTTTCCTCGATATTAACAATTTTTCTGTTATATAAACTGAGTTCCGACAGTGTTTTTCTTTCGTTTCCTTTTGGTTTTCTGGATTTCACGGCTTAGAAGTCACCACTTGATCTGCAAGGCGAGAATATGTTGTCTGGAAAATATAACAATGGAGTGACAATTGAAATATGCACGAGAAGGCGTTAAATATCATGTTGACACCGCGACAAATAGTGCGCATTAGTTCCAGTTTTTCAGTTGTTTCCGCAATTGTTGTGAACTTTACCACAGAGCTTTTTTTCATTTAGAATAGATCGCAACTTTTGACTGAGCTTTGCCTTTCAATTGCTCCAAAATGTTACTCCGAAAGTGACTTGGATATGCTTCCAAAATGAGACCTGAATCGGATCGACTTTTACTTGTGAAGCATCACTTTTTATAAGCACAAGTACCTCAACTGATTTCTTCGCTATACTTTTCATGACGTTGAGAAATGACGATGAAATGAAATATATAGAGAAATGAAGAAGCGTATACAACACTTGACTGCAGCTGAAGACATTACGTTTGCATCTGCACAAAGTAGACGATTAATGAGTTCTAGAAACTTCTGTTTTGCCTGGAAACGTTATTTTTACATTGAACAAAACACTGATCGTGCACAAGCAAGTGCAGTGTAGCACAAGTTTACTGATTGATGTGACGTCTTTTAAGTGTTTGTAGATTAACGGTTTGAAAATAATGCACGCGCGGATTACATCATCATCATGTCGACATTTTTTGTTAATTGCTTTCCTTCGTGATAGATAGACTTCGTGCTAGAATGCTCGATGCAGGCAGGTTGCATTTACACCATTACATCATACCATTCCTCATGGCAATGCCGACTGTACTATGTGTGACACTGACAGGGGTGATAGCAAAGACGCAATGCGTCCCACAGCACTGTGCTAGTAGTCAACCGACCTCGGCCACTGCCGCCGTAGCGTCACCCACACCAGAGATTGCTTGCCAGTTTGTCGTCAAGAACATTTCGCAGCGCGTGTGGCGGTTCTGTCACAACAATTGGCTTTTGCTACATCGAAAACGAGCGATAGCAGCAGCACAAGTGTCTAACACTAAACCACTGCTTATGCAGAGTGGAAATTTTTTTCAAGATGGGAAACGGCGGGTAGATTATATTTTGACTTACCCACTTCATCAGGAGGAACACAAAGATCGGAGAGTGGTATTTGAAAAAAATTTGTTGGATGGAGGAGCAGAGATTGAATACCATTTTTTAGAAAAAGATGAAGACTCGAAAAATGTAGCCTTCATTATATGCCAAAAGGTAGGAAACAAAAGTTATTAGTCATTATATGCTTTACAGAACCCTTTGTAAATGTATCAGCTTTACACAGTCTAACGCCACGTCACCGCGTCTCATGCTGTTGGGCGTCGACTGTCATTACGAAACAATATTGTTTGTGCGTATCGTATGCGCGTCTCACAACCTGTGAACTTGTGTGTGCGTGCGCGTGGGCACGTGACGGTGTTCATCCAAAACTTTGTGCTCCTTGCTGAAATCCTGCCTTTTCGTTTTGTGCTCTGCGACGCGTGTCACGCGGTGTCCATCAAGAGGAACTTTTTTGTTGCCACGTTACGGCCGTCCTGTAAAACAGACACAGCAGCAAACAAATAAGAGGAAACTGGTTCCTGGATAGACTCTGGCTCTACATCAGGAGCGGGGAAATATTTATTATCACGGGCCTCACGAACTGCGAAATATCACTGACTGGGAACAAAAACTAAATTAAATGGTGTCCTTATTTTCTACCTTCACCTTCCTGAGGAAAAGAAGGAAAGAAAACTACGAGGAGCAAGATTGACTTTTCTTGGCTTAGTGTCTAACTATCTGCTTTCTAACTTGATTAACGAATATTTTGATGCGAGCCACATTAAACGGTCACACGGGCCGCATTTGGCCCGTGGTCCGGAGATACCCCACCTCTGCTCTACATAAATGGTTCCCAGACGGGGAATCTGTACATAACCAACCTTTTGACTCGTTAAAGAACGCTTTTCTCAAAATAGATTCATGATATCTCCATTACGAGCTGATAAAAGCAAGCTTTTACGTCATTATCTCTTTGCTGCAAAATACATCCATTAAATGAAATTTTATCACTCATTTTGCATCTCACGTTTTCATACGTTGCTTCAAGAGACCGGATGATTTTAAAAACTTCGAAGGCAAGGCAGGAATAGTCTTCGTCAAGATTCACGCGCCTTGGGAGCTTCTTTGCAAGTGGGCAGAAATATCGAGAATGAGGAAGCCTATTGCTGTCAATGACGTCTTTCAAAAAAAAGGAAAATCTGGTCGTTTTGCGAAGGTAACAGCAATACAACTGTGCTCTAAAAACGACTCATTTCAAATTTTCATAATATATACGTTAAGAATCTTAATATAAGAGAAAAAACGAAACGTGAAAAAGCAAATGACTCTGAAAAAACTTTGTGTTTTGAACACTGCTTATGTATCGGCTGGTAACAGAAAATATTATTCAAAAAGTCAACAAACTTAATTTCCGCCAGAAAATCAATAAGCTCTAATATCAGAAATATCTGACGTTCTTTTTTTCAAAAGCTTTTACGTAAGAAAATTCTTAACTCTGGACGACCTTTTTTATTCATCATTTTCGTGGATTTTGTTTAATAGAGCTTAAAAATGGGAGAGCCCACATATCAAGCCGATTTGGAAAAGTAAAAGCTTTTAGAAATAACAAATAAGCTCTTCAAGCTGACAAGCAAACGTTTTTTCAAATATTTTTCAACTTTGCCAAAAGTATGTTTCATGGCAATTTTCATTGTTTTGCACTTTTACATTGAGGCTTGGCAAAATAATTAAAAGACAACGCGGATGTATTGTTTTCTAATTTGGTTTACTGACCAAGTACGATGTAAAAATGAGGAAATTTTGTTTGGCCAAGAAAGTTATTTGTTTCGTATACATACTTTCTAGTCAAAAGAATTGCCTAAAGTGTCAGCACATAACAAACCTCAATTTTAAGTACCACTATTCAACAACGGTGCTTAATCTTTTCGGGGTAAAAGTTGTTGTGCTTCATCTAGACGTTTGAATGAAGAAATGGTAAAATAAGGTCTCGCCAAAATTATCGCAAACAAACGGCTATACATAAAAGGCGATAAATATTTGTAACCTATTGCCAGCAGATGCTGTTACAGCATTTGGTTTTCAAGAATTTAGACTTTAACTGACATGCTTCAGTACCATAAAGCATTTTTCTGTTGCAAAGAATGTGCGCAGATGCATGAAACACAATGAGAATTGGCCTGAACGTTATTCGTAAATGGAAACTTTTGAACTCGAGCGTCACAGCGACGATGATAAACATACTGGTTCGCATGGGCGTCCGCAGGGGGGGGAAACGCCCTTTCCCCCCATGGAAATTTGGACTAAGAGCCAAAAATTTCTAGAAAACCTGAAATCAGCAGCTTACTTGCGATCATTTCACTCACGACCTACTTAAGACATCTTAAGCAGGCGTGTTTCACTAAATTCTTGCAATGACAGTTTTTTGGCGGTATGGCACTCAGCTGCACAAGAACCAGGTTCACTGTTCTGGTCAGTGGCGTCTGCAGAAAATTTTCATGGAGGGGTTTCATTCAGTGGCATATAGAGTCATTTGTATTGAGTGTGCGTTGTTTGTGATGTCATAATTTGACGTCATATTCATGTTTCCAAACCCATGTTTTGGAGAAGTTGGTTGAGACAATAAGCATATTTTTCTACACGCACTCTCCTTATTTTATGTGAATTTAACTATCAGCACTGAATATAAACTACCAGCGCTCCAAGTTAGGATATCGGAGGAAAATAAACTCAACGCTACGACACAGCAGTTCATAACTGCAAAAATATCAGGCTGCGCATTAAACCAGCGGAGTAAANCACATTCGTCATTGCGTCAGAGCAATTTTCAACTGCAAAATGAGGCTGCGCTGATGTCTTAAGAGCAGTCAAGCTTAGAAAGAGTGCGGCTNGACTGGCTGGAGCACTCCCCGGTTTGCAAGATCAAATCTTGCTAAACTACACAATAATTGAGAACGCGCATAAAGTACGCAAGAAAACCTTCGTTTTTTTGTTATGTATAGAAGTCCAGCAAACATTTAGTTTGCTGAGACATCAAATGCCTGAATGCTTCCATGTTAACAACTGCTGTTTTTGAGCTCGTGCCACAGTTCTATCATGCTACAAACAGAAATTGATTATGTAGCCAATGCGGTCAGCGCTTGCGCTGATCAGCCTTAGCAGACAAAATAAAGTCACTTGTTTTGGATAAAGTGATAAAGTGAATTATCGCGGAACACAATTTTAAACGTGCGTAGTGGGCGGAAGGTCTGCAAAAAGTGGTGAGATGGTTTCTGGATCCAGACGATAACTCAGACTCCCACCAAAACCTCACCATTAGCTTTTGGCCCATTTTGCAATGTTCCTTGAAATTTGCATGCAATTTCATTCCGTGGTATTTGCATTAAGTCGACAAATTAACAAGCGAATGTATGAGAAAACAATATTCGCCTTTGCGCAGGTGATAAAGTTTTTGTAAAACATCAAGCTCAAGGGGGGGGTTAACCTCAACCCCAACCCCCTTTGCGTACGCCCTTGGTCCTGGTATCAATATCATGCAGTGATTGCGTCCGTTCCTTTGCCTGCAAAGGCAGGATTCGAAAGTTGCGAGCGGATTATTCTACTATTGGTCTTTATTGCGTAACAATAACATGGCAACAAATCTTCAAAAGTTCACTTCAAGTTTTGGCCAGTGTTACCATTTTAGCTGATGATTCGTTGCTACATCTAGCAGGATTTTCTCACTTTTAGCTGTAAAATTTTCAATCTAGCACTTAGCTGATTTTCTAGCATGATTTACAAAACCGTTTGGCAGTCTTAACAGGTAACATATTCCTAACAAAATTTTTTTTCAACAGTTTTTGGAGATGAAATCTTCTATAACTTTTTTATCAAAAAATAATTTGTCTTCTTGATGAAGCTTTAAATTGGGCAACAACAAGACCAGGCACATGGGTGTCCGCAAGGGGGGCAAAACGGGCATTTCTCCCTGGAAATCGGGACTAAGAAGCAAAAATTTCCTGAAAACACGAAATCAAAAGTTTAATTCCGATTAGTTGGGTTAAGCCTTGTAATTAGATTTTGTTTGCCGGTGCAGCACTCATACTGCACAAGAGCTAGGTTGACTGTTCTGGTGTCATGCAGTGATGAGCATGCAGTTCACTCATGTCCGCTCATTTACCTGCAGATGCAAGTTGCAGAACTTGCCAGTGGATTGTTCTAGTATTGGTCCTTATTGCGTAACAATAACATGGCCTCAAATCTTCAAAGCTTTACTTCAAGTCATGGTAGGAGGCGTTTTGCCGCATGTAACTATTAAACGTTGATATCTTGGTTGGCAGGTAATGCAGCGAAACAGCGACTGCTGATAGTAGTAAGCCACGTGGGTTTATTAAACTTTATACCAGGGGTCTCAAACTCAAATTGCTCCGAGGGCCAAATGAGGACTTATAAAGTAAGCCGAGGGCAGCATATACGACGTTGACGCAACAGTGGCTGTGCCTAAGCCTTACTAGAAACATTTAAACCTGCGAAAGGTATCGTGAGATAGACGCAGTCATTTCTAGCCATCTCTACGTTCGTTTAAACTTTAAAAGGAACTTGTTCACTCGCTGGATGAGCACTTGTAAACACTGGCGAATAAACGAAATGTTAATTATTTGGTAATTCTCAAAGAGCATTGCGGGCCGCACAAAATGCCCTCGCAGGCCACATGCAGCTCGCGAGCCGCGTGTTTGAGGCCTGGTTTAAACTATGCGTAAAACAGCATGAGTGAAAAAAAGCATTGCTGCCCACAATGCACATTTTTTGCAACCAATGCTTCCACTAAAGTGTGCAACTGCGCAGGCCGTTGGCGCAGTGACATCTCATCTCGCGCACTTGCCGTATTCCAAAACATAGAAAAAAAACACGAAAACAAGAAGCTATTTGAATTAAATGTGTACTTTGTTCGTATTTTGATAAGATTTTGTATGCTTATTCTAATAATTCACAAAGCTTGTAATTCATTTAGAACACTGCTAACTCAGTCTTAAAATATTTATGCACACTAAAACAAACATTTGCTCAGTGTAAAATTTTCTTAGAGGGAAAACCCTGTTTGCAACTGTTGCCGCAACTTTAGGCGTTTTCTTTGTGGTGTAGAAATGGTGAAGCGCTTTGTATACGTCCATTTTCGTTGCATCGTCAACAAAGTGAAAAGGATAGGCCTAAGCAAAATTTCGACTTTCCCCCCCTGGAAAAATTTCTGCGGACGCCCATGCTGGTTCGTAAGATAAAAACTATGTGTCTGTTGTAGTGGCACAGCCTGAACANACGCATCGCTCAGAAACCTTTCAATTTAATAAAAGAAAGCTCATTTGAAGATTCATACTTTNAAAATTATNTGGTGTGACTTCCCTTAAAAAAATTATTGGGAAAGACTTTTTTGTCTCCATAATAGGAACATTTGAGATTGTAAATTATAAGAATCCCTTGAAAGATGCAACCTACTGGACCAGTGGTGTAACCAGCCCATAAATTTGAAGGGGGGACAAAAATTTAGGGGGGGGGAATGTTTGATTTTAGGCGAGTGACCCCATTTTGTTTGGAAAAACGCCTCTCAAGGCACAAAATGACTATATTTTCTAAAAATATTTTCTAAAAATTTGGGGGCGGTATGGCCCCTTTGCCCCCCTCCCCTTGGCTACGCCTATGTACTGGACTGACTTGAATGAAGTATCAACCCGAGTAACTATCGCCTGAAGCCATAAAATCGAAGACAAGGTTTTTGGGCAGTCAATGTATCATGTAGTTTACAAGTCAAAACTCGAATTCAAACTTATTACTTCTTTCACTTGCAACAAAAACCGCCTTGAGCTTTTCAGCCGGCTGTTTGAGGAATCTCCTGCCTGGTTCTGCTCCCATCTCCTTGCAATGATTCAGCTTGTACGTATCA
>JGI24159J19872_10005461_pt1 | contig 16458 bp, 9 predicted proteins | sample Ectturendosymbi4_FD_19872 | JGI IMG/M metagenome (IMG submission 19872) | reverse complement strand
GTAAAGATTTTGAAATTGGATAAATCTTTTGTTTTTTAGTTATTTGCATGGCGTTCCAAATTTGTGGCCCTAAGTATATCAACTTATTTTGATTTCGTTGTCTCAAAAGAACTAAATAATTTTCTTTTGCTGAATGCCCCGTATTATAATTATCCCTACAGCGAACAAGTTTCTAATCTGTAAAGAAGTTTCATTGTTATGTAACTTAGACATATGCTTTCCATGCGCGTAGTGTCGCAGTTCATTAAGTCTTAATATGCTGTGTTTTTTATATAGGGTGTTTACATTTGTATATCTATTTGCAAAAGTTATGCAACGAACTACTTTGGTATTAGATGTTGAGTTCATGTAAGTCACGTTTTTAGGCTGAGGCCCAGGGAGTTGCTGCATAAGTTAGTTTTGAATTAATGAGAGCATTATATAGTATTTTTAAGAAGATGTTTTGAAAGGTATTGTCTAATTTTGTATAAAACTCCAACACTTTGTGCAACTGATGATGTTAAATGTAAAATGTGGTCTTTCCAGTTCAAATTTGCCTCAATAAAAACTCCCAAATACTTTGATTCATTTTTCTACAATAACATGTTGCCATGAAGATGTAGCAAAAAATTATGACTTTGTTTTTTTCCGGCTGGATGGAATTACAAGCAGTTAGTTTCATTTACCTAAGTGTTAGTTTGTTTTGGATGAGCCATTTTTAACATTATTAAATTCATAATTAATAGTGTATTGTAGGTCAGTTATATTTGAACCTGACATAATTATGGCTAAAAAAGTTATGGCGTTATGGTAAAGCCATTTATGGCACGAGATTGGGTCACTTTGGCCCACTTTAAACTTGAATTATTGTTACACCACATATGATAAAACCCGTGATTTCTAACATAAATTTTATTGACTTGCTAAGTGACAAAATAGTAAACCTCTGAAAAGAGCTGGAAAAGATATCTAATCGCTGTTGACCTCGAAAAACAAATAAAAGAACAAGTAAACGTACTCTGGGTTTGATATCCACTCATCAGAAAAAGAAACGTGATCTTGATCAAGTGCATGCCTAATGCTGGATGAAGTCACACACAAGCAGTTGGTCGCTATCAGCTGAAATGTCTCTGACAGACTACACAAAGTTTGCGAAGCTACACTGCACACAAAATGTAACAGAGTTGGGGAAGCCTTAACAAACTTACGTATCAGCAGAAGATAAACACTTGGTGAAGTTCTTCAAACAACTTTATGCGCTGAATTTTGCCAGCTTTTAAGCAGGCCCGTAAGTAGTGGGGACGAAAGGGGGCGAATGCCCCCTAAATTTTTTTCGCCCCTCCTAGAAAAATGTGTTGGACATAGTTTAAAAAATTCGGTCCCTCCCATAAAACTCTTCGCAATCCCTGGTGTTCCAAGTTAGTTACGGCCCTGCTTACAAGTACTTTCTGCGATTTGTCATAGCAAGGTGATGGTATTTCTGAAACAAAACTGCCGTTGTCTATTTGCAGTAGAGTAAACACATTCGAAATTTGGAGAAGACGTTTAGACAGATAATTTTTCAAAAGAAGCTAAATTTTAGAAATCTGGAGTTGTCCACGGAGGGCATTTCCTACTGTGCTTGCAATGGTTTGTAAATGTTTGCACTTTTGTTGAACGTTTTCGTTGGCAAACATTCTAATAAAATCAGTTGACACTGTGATGCTATTCAAAGACGTACCATGTGCAATTTATTTGCTTGAATTGTTTAAATTTTATGTAAAATATTAAGTGCAACACCAATAATTTTATATACATTTTTTTCCAGCATTTAGTTCAAACGATGTTTGAAGCCTGCGCGTTGTACAATGTCTTTTTTAAATAAGAATCGCTCAAAATTTTTGTTCTTCTTCGAAAGAATTAATAGCAACATTGAAACCTCAAGTAAATATCTAAAACCTTATAAAATCGTAAAACTATTATTCTTCATTGTTTAATGAGCTGTTTTCAAGGCATTGGTCACGTATTTCCTCTATCTACAACACCCGATATTATATTAACAATATGCTATAAGGTGTTACGACTTGGATGATTGATTCGCATTACTTTTCAAAGACATTCACACTATTTTGGCCATAACTGTTATCACAGCAGAGGTACTAACTGTTCTTGTAAATGAAAACGAGGAGTGCATGTTTTCAAACAGTCGCAGGCACGTAGCCAGGGTGAGCAACGGGGACAATCCCTAACCCCAAATCCAAAAAGTTGTACCAAGTATTTTCAGGTTAATCCAGGCTTTATTTATAAGCTAAAGAAATACTTCAGTGCAAATCAACGAAACTACTTGAGGAGCCAATCTTATGCTTGAGCTTTTAGTCGAACCTGATCAAAGCAGCATGTTTTTCCAATTGCCCATGGTTCATCAAACATTGCATATAGTGTAAGTGTTAGGGAATTAATAACATGGCTGATCTTCACCTGAGGTTTAAGCTCTGTGTGGAGGTTGGTGACTATGAAAAACCAACTTGTATCTGACCGCTTGTAATCACTTACTGGCAAAAACAAGGGGTAATGCATTTTGCAGCTATTTCTGGTGCACCAGCTTGCTGAATCCCACTTAATGCTAATAGTGGTGTAAGTTTCAGCTCAAGAGCATTGCAAAAATTCCTCTCTGATAACCTTGGCGTGCAACAAATACTATCTTTCGTTGTTTGCAGTGTCAGTCGTATGAATATAGGTGAAACACATCTTGAAGCTCAGACTTTGCTGTGGAAAAATATGGAAATCGTGGTGCACAGCAACAATTGGGCTGTTTCAGTAAAAGTTTCAAAAGAAATTGCACCATTTCAACAGGCACGAGTTAGGACTCCTAACAAAGGAGTTCGATGTAAAACATAATTCAATTGGACTTCTGGAATCGGAGTCTGATAAAAAATACAACTCTAACTGCGTCCCCTAGGGTTCTTTGGAATTCGATTCCGACCCCATCCAAAAAAAGTCCGATTCCTTGCGACTGTGATTCCGACTCCGCAACCCTGCTTACAACATTGAAAGACATGCAGCTAAAACATTTTACTTAAACGTAATTTTTTATTTCACTCGGTGGATTCGCCCTGTTTTGGATGCCCAGGGCCCTCACCCGTTCAACCCCTTCCCTTTTTGCACACCATTGGTTCCAATGCTCTCGTGCTCTGCTCAACCCCACAATTTACCCCAGCAATAGACCCTGTAAAGTCCATCTGGTCTACTAATGTGTCTAGATCCTATACACCAACAACTAAAACCGAATGACAACCTGGGATACACTAACGCATCATACCCAGTGGCGTAGAGATTTGATCCAGGGGTAAAAACTTAGCTGAAAGGGCCCACTGGCCACTGTATGGGGCCAACTAGCCAACACTCAGAAAAAAAACTTGAGAAATTATGGTGAATTCGGATGTGGATGGTTATACAAAACCATAAATCAACGGAAAACACTCCGAAAATCCCATAAAAGCAACAATATACTGAAAACCAAAGGAATACTAAATCCGAAATGTAAATTGAGAGGGGGCCCGTTTTTACATGTAGCTTGCCAGGGGGGCAGATTGGAATGTCTGCCCCCAACGTCAGTCACGCCACTGATCACACCGATTCCTCTACCTCTGCTTACCTTCAAAGCTAACTTGTAAAGTGCCACCATACCCCTACTGTGATCATGAAACAAATTTTTCTACTGAGTTCACAGTTGCTGAAGAGAATTTTTTCTTTTCTTTGCAGGTGCGGGAAAATATGTTTGAAATGCAGTGTTTCCATTTGCTGTGAAAGCAAATTTTTTGCAAAAGCAGTGGCGCAATGAAACCAGAAAGAACAATTTTGCGTATTTCACCGATTTTCTTTTTGTAAGGCCTGCGCAACCTACTCGTCCGGTACGGCCATGGCCGTACCTGTTTTCAAACTTAGCAATGCGTTTCAGTTTAAAGAAACTTGCCCACAAAACCGCGGTAGAATCCAAAGAGTCCAAAACAACTGCTCTTTGCTGTACACCACCAATTCCCTGCCCACTGATTTTTTGAAACTTAAAGGAAATGGATAGCCTTAGCAGTAAATATTTACGGTGGTATTCAAGTTTTCAGTTCAGATTGGATTTTGGACTTTGTTCCATAACTGCACTATGGCAGAAAGTGCTTACGGGGCAGAAAGTGGTACGGGCATCGCTTACTATGAATTAGCAAAAAAGTCATCTTTTTCTAGAGAGTGCAGAGTCACAAAAGAACCGCTAGCTTTAGGAGCAGTAATTCCCTGGATCCACGGTTTGTACTGATTTGGCCGTATCACTTAAAAAGAGCTTGCCCAGACTCTGTTTTGATAATGCAGTTCACCAACTTCTTTGGCACTATGCCATAATATTGCGTATACCTGACGTAAATCCGCAAAGTAAGTTTAATCTACGCAGTTTCTAGCCTTTGAAAGGCTGAAGAGACTCAGTTTTTTTCGCCTTGCTAGTAGAGGTAAACCAAAAATCTGTCACCGGCATTCGGTTTGCTTCGATCAACAAGACATGGAGAAAATTTTGATTTTAACAAGTATCTCTTCATAAGAACCTGCAACGCAAATTCACTTCATAAGAAACTGCAACGCAAATTCACTTCATAAGAAACTGCAACGCAAATTCACGCAAAAATTCTTTCACTTGAGAAGGAAAGAATGTACAAGAAAGAACGCTAGATTATAGCATAACGGAATCTATGAGGTAAGAATGTGTTCAGTAATGCAACAATCGGTTACAAACATTTATCCTTGCTTCACCACTTTATCAGTATTTGCTGGCAGTGACTGACTAATTATATGTATCAGTGCTGTTACTGCTGGGCTTTGGGCTTTGTCTGTAGCAGTCCCTATCGTTCTGGCCATTCCGCTAACGCTGCTAACATAGAAAATAGAAGCTTTGTGGTTAAGAAAAAGCGTGGCTCAAACCATGTGTCAGATTTCTTTCCACTGGGTTGTTAACTGTAGCTGATTTTATATTGGTCTTTGTGGAATGGAACAGCCACAGGGAATGTCTCCTCATTCTGGTAGAGATGCAGAGGAAAACCTTCTATGCTGTTTGTTTTTTCTGGGCTGCTAAGCGAACTCAAAAGTACTTTTGCATGTGGTTGCATAGACTTAGGTCTGAACCCAGTTTTGCTCAGTTTATGCACATCTTGCGAGGTAACCTACATTACTTAAATTATAGATGAAGAAGCATTCATTCATTCATAGGCTTTATTGTTATGCGTCATAAGCAAGAGATTTTATAAAGAGCATCACCGTTACCACATGTGAGATGTACTGTACTTGCGAGAGAGATCCCTGATTGGTAAAAGGTATAATAAAGTTTGGTGAGTAAACCTACAGGTAATTGACAAGCTAGTTGAGATTTACTTTGCTTGCAGTTTGTGGAAGGCAATAGCAGTTGAGCAGATGCTGGTCACTTGTGAGACAGTAGGCTGTACGGCTTTACCTTTGGCAAATGAGTTGCTTAGTAGTAGGCACTAGTGGAGAAGAACCTCTCAAACTGATAGACTACCGCAGGTTCGACCCATGATGTTTCAAGCTCGGAAGCAGCGGATTGGCGCAAAGACGGCTTCAACGGTTGCAATTCCGATGATTAGCCGTAAATGCAAAATACATTAGATCAGGGATGTGCGACCCGTGGCCCGCGAGCTGAAGTTTTGTGGCCCGGGGAAAAGTTCAGATTGTAAAGCAAACATGGCGGTTCTTGTAGGTATTGCCAATCTTCCGNGAGTGGCCGGCGAGTTGTCTAACCTGCAGAGCTTCACACATGCAGCTGTGGCCCGTGTTCCCTCCAAGGTGCGCAACTACACAGTAGGCCTACCACCAGACCATTTGCGCAGTGAAATCTCATTCTAGCGCACGTGTAACATTCCAAATTCATTGTCGTGTATATATTGCACAGCCCTTGTAACGCTTGAAACGCTTCACTCTTTGTGTGTCTGCATCAGGGGTCGGGAACCTTTTTGGCTAAGGAAACCATGAAACCTACATATTTTAATTGTATTTCCGTGAGAATCTCATGATATTTTTCAACACTTAATGCAACTAGCTTGCAGTTGCATTAAGTGTTACGATTGTTACGATTTTGCTGAAAAATAACGTGTGCATTTTTCAGCAAAATCAACAATTTTAAACAATGGTAAATGTCTGAATTTTCCCTTTAATGACATGCTTCTTAAAGTTGATGCGACTTCTGGTGCTGCGTAGTGTTGCAGATAACACTAAACGGACGGCGGAGCGGGCTGGAGGGCCGTGTTTCCAATTGAAAAACATCAATTTTCGACAGGCCGGCAGGGTGTACAAAAGGGCGCTCAGGCGAGCTGCTCATTAACATGGGCCCGCCCTTTTCTGCAGCCCTCCGGCCCGCCCTTTTCTGCAGACCTCCGGCCCGCCCTGTCGTGCGGCACGCCGAAAATTCATGTTTTTCAATTGGAAACATGGCCCGCCGGCCCTCCGTTTAGTGTTATCCTGGTGTTGCTGATGGCTTGGTAGTCTGGTAGATGGAAAATTACACAAAAAATTTTCGTAACAATTGTTTTTAAGAAAATATCAAGCGAGCCAGAGGCCGTCATCAAAAGAGCCATATCTGGCTCGTGAGCCATAGGTTCCCGACCCCTGGTCTACATTGTCGGGCAATTGCATGCGCACTAACACAAACATTTGCTCAGAGTATCATTTTCTTGCAGGGAGCATTGGCTGTGGCGCCGAGACCAATCTGGTTATGCGCATTTCGCCCGGCAGCGCTGCATGCTTGCACACCCCTGTATTAGATCGTGGAAACGGGGACAATGTAGCATAAAAAACGAAAGCGGACAGCCCGCACTAGTTGCAAGGGTTGCACGGATTGATATTTTGCGGTCATTCCCGTCGTGATTTAATCCTAGTCCTACCTGCAACGCAATCACTTGAAATTATAAGTCCAGCCTACCACAGCTAATGCTGCGCCCTATTCCTGCCCGGCAGCGGAGTAACAAAATACGTACCGGTTGTGACGCNACTCGCTTTCTGGGCANGTGATTTGTCGATACTACCATAATGCAGCTCTGAAATATTGTTGCGTGCACTGCCCGGCCCACACAGCAAAGTCGTTCTGCTTGATTGACCTTGTTAATTATATATAAGTTAAATGTCCTGCAATTTAACTTATGAATAGTTAGCAGCAAGACAAGCTCTATTTCGGAATCACTCATTGATTGATTGTGACTCATTGCGAAGTACTTAAACGAGTATGCATTCAAAAATATATTGCCAGACTCATTCATGAGCCAACGTTTTTACTGAATGGCCTGTGTTGGTTTCATCCCTGTCCATAGTAAGTTCGGGCAGGCATGACGCCCAACGTTTTACGTTTGACCCAACCCAGGCAGATCCCTTTCTCATACAATTTCAAACTCTGAACAGTACAAAAGTATTGTGATAACCGTAACTGCAGTAAAGTCGTTTATGGTGTCTTTTCCAAAAAGACTGTCAGGCTGTTTCATCATAGATTTAGACAAGTGTAGCATATGCCCTGAAACATATTTCTGGATTTTCAACGCTGAATAATCATGTTGATCCCTCAGTTTTCCATTTTAATTTCTATTATATGAAAAACAAGAGTTCAAGTAACGTTCAGATACGCGAGGCTTTAGGCATAGTCGTAATTTGGACTGAAAAGTCATGTCCGTGTTCTTTCTACTGTGGTGACATTAAAATTTGTCTGTTCTGATTTCAGGTAGTTCTGGTTTTGCATCAAGAATGGTTCCAGGTTGAGGTTATGACGTAGCGACACAAACAAATGTACTTGACCTTCAAATTCTCATTTTGAAAAATGCGTGTGCGGCATCACCCGTCGTGGTTCATGCGCACCGCTACCTAAGCAGATATTCGCTACTTGTCGCAGACACGTGGTGTAAATGAATTACAGGCAGAATCGCGAATCAATAAGCAGCAGTGCAGCGAATGTGACAGTAATCTCACATCTTAAAACCATTAAAAACCTGTACCAGTGCTTCCCAGCCTTTTTTGGCCACCCCTCCACAAAATCGTCTTCAAATTCGCTGTGACCTTCGCAGACATTTAACTATTATTATTTAAAAAGCGAAATCATAGATTCGTGGAGAAATCCTGACATGTTGCTGACATCTTCTAACCAAGCTACTAAAAAACATGGCACCATGACAAAGAAAAATAAGAGAATGAAAAACACTTGAAGTAATAAGGAAAATCCTACTATGAAGTTGTAAGAAAATAATGTGAGTAATATCAAAATAATAATAAAAAATGAGTGTTAAACAAAAAAGAAGGAAATAAGTTGTTGGAATAACGATGGATTTTCGTCATGAGATAACAGCAAACAAAATGCCCAAAAATATACTATCTTCTTGAAGCGAGATTTTCTGCAGTGACCGTAAAGAATATCACNAAACNACCTTCTTTACATGTAATTGTTGTTGGATTNGAAGTGGATCTGAAATCCCAAAAATAACTCAGGCACGACCGTGGGTGTCTCATCAAGATGCCTCAGGGCGCGTTTTATGAGCCATGTCTGCTTCAGCTAATCCAACCAGTAACGTTACATTTGACACAACTCTATAAATGTAATGAACTCAGGTACCTTCGTCTTTGTATCAAGAAGAGTTGTGTTCCTTCATTGATGTTTTTGATTCGGCTCATTCAGCTTTTTAAATACATCTGATAACTAAGTCATAAACACTTTGCCATCAAAAAGTGGTAGGTGCTTCACTTCACTCAAACGTCATTGAGAACCTCAAATGATTCCATAATTATTTTCGAACAATTCCCTTTTGGAAAATGTTAATAAACCACTACCCAAGTTTCAACGTTAACTTTAACCTGAAATTTTTCCTATGATCTTTTTCCTATTCAAAATTCTTGCAGGAATCATACCTCTCGCTATAAATCCACCATTAAAGCTTAACCCTGGAAAATTGCCCCCTTAAAGTGCCAAAGTGCCCTACTGTTTGCCGTGCGCCCCATATTGGGAAACACTGCTGTAAATACAGTTTTATCGCTTCAGCAGTTTTCATGTAGAATCTGCAATTTTACACTTGGGCCCCTTTAAAAGGTTTTTTCATGTAACATTATTGCTTCATGCAGCTAAATCGAAGCCAACAAATATTTTTGAAACAATATTCAGATGTCTCTGAAGCGTTTTGCGTTTCCGCGACCTATGTTACAAGTACAAAATTAAATTTGCTATGCACGAAAATTTTTCCACAAACAGTGCTGCAAGCTCATGAGATAAAATTTCTGGCAAGCCTCAAAGTCCTTGGTGCTTCTTTCGTAGCGCTTACCAGACATCTGTCCCTGTGGAAGTTTTTTTTCCAACTGAATCAGTCAAACAAGTCTTGTTTTTGAAACCTTGTAAAAAATCTTGACAAGTTTTGAAATAATGTGTTGCTTGATTTCCTCAATAGCAAATAAAACTCCATCTGCAGTCGTACAGTGGAGAATTCCTGGACCTAGACCTTCACCTAAGTTAATCTGAATTTAGTTTCATTTTTCATTAACACGTGAAGATTTTCCTTGTATTTGTTAATCCAATCAAGCGTTGACGTAAGAGTAGGGATTCGGAAGGTCGGTAAATCCTAAAGTGTGAAATAAGTCAACATTAGGCAAATGCAGGAAGTGTTAGTGACTTCTAAGGGAAATAGTGATGTTTATTTGATAACAAACAAAAAAATCAGGACAACCAGGGTAATTCCTATTGCGGTATAAAGCGTGTAACGCTAGAAGGAATAAAATTTAATGGCAGCGCCATTTTAGCTCTTGAGTGAACTCCCTTTCAATACACCTGTGCTCTCAAGCAAAAAGATTTTATGTATAGAAGAAAACGTAGAAGATTGAGCTGCGGTCCGACTCATAACCCAAATCTGACCCAACTAAAAGAGTTTTTGACCCAACTTGACCGATTAAAATTGCAATGAGTCGGACAAGGCTAGCACATGCGCACTACAAGTATATAGGAATCCCTTTCGAATACTACTTTGAAATACGTTTTATTTTTTTTTTATTCACAGCGTTTTAGTTGCTAATTTCTATTGAATAAATTCTGCTATAGGTTTTGGAAAAAAATTTGCAGCCTTCTGGATTTGTTTCGTTCCATTCACCGACACTGTGACGTCATGAAGTATATAGCGATTGCACTTATTTTGGTCTTGCTTGGATACCGGACCCAAAGTAGGCGCTTACACTCAGATTTTACTACAACGTTAAGACATAACTTTTTTGTTAAATTCACCGCTTTTTCAAAAGATTGTATTTATTCAGATTACGTGTTTTTGACAGTGATATCAGCAGTATCTTAACACGCATCCACGCGAATAGAACTATTTTGGCACGTCAACTTTCCACTATGCCATTTATGTGAACCATTTCGCCAAAACTTGAAATGCATTCTGTGGAAAAAGACAAGCATTTCATGGAACAAGTAGCTGATGGCGTTGTACGTTTTATAATTAGAGACCAAGGGCGTACGCAAGGGGAGTGTTGGGGTTAAAACTTCCCTTGAGCTCGATATTTTACAAAAACTTTATTACCTGCGCAAAGGAGATGACTTGTTTTTTGGCATACTTTTTGTTTATTAGTTTGTCGACTTAATGGAAATACCACGGAATGAATTTGCATGCAGATTTCAAAGAACATTGTAATTAGGCCAAAAAGTAATGATTAAGTTGTGGTGGGAATCTGGGTTATCGTCTGCATCCAGAAACCATTTCACCACTTTTTGCAGACCTTTCGTCCACTACACATGTTTAAGATTGTGTTCCGCGATGGTTCACTTTATCCGAAACATTTGTCTTATTTTGTCTGCTATGGCTGATCAGCGCACGGGCTGAGCGCATTGGCTACATCACCAATTTCTGTAGCATGATAGAACTGTTGCACGAGCTCAAAAACAGCAGTTGTTAACATAGAAGCATTCAGGCATTTGATAACGTCTCAGCAGGGATGAAGGAAAACTAAATTTGCTGAACTTCTATGCATAACCAAAATATCGAAAGTTTTCTTGTGTACTTTGTGCGCATTCTCAGTTCTTGTGTAGTTTATCAAGATTCGATCTTGCAAACCGCGGTGTGCGTCATCGTGTCCAGCGTCACACTTTTTGTGCTGCCCTGCTCGTATTCCACAAGAGATAAGCGCAGCCTCATTTTGGAGTTGTAAATTGCTCTGACGCAGCGATGAGTGTGTTTACTCCACTGTTTTAACGCGCAGCCTGGTATTTCTGCAGTTATGAACTGCTGTGTCGTAGCGTTGAGTTTATTTTCCTCCGATATCTTAACCTGGAGCGCTGATAGTTTATATTCAGAGCAATGACACATAAATCAAGGGGAGTACATGTAGAAGAATATGCATAGTATGTCAACAAACTTCGCCGAAACGTTGGTTTGGAAACATGAATATGGCGTGAAATTGTGACGTCACAAACAGCGCACACCAAATGCAAATGACCAGTATATGCCACTGAATGAAACCCCGCCCCATGAAAATTTTCCGAGTACGCCACTCTTAGTGAAATCGGAAGAAATTGTTTCTTACTCAGTAAAGCTCATCGTTTGTTATTGAGCCTAAATCTTGTGCAACGTACTGAATCGTATCTTTGCTGTATTGCTTGGTTTCATCAATAGCTGACAAAACTGCGAAATCAAACATATGACACTTTCTTCCTCATACCTGATGCGTTGCAGCTCAGCGGAAAATTCCTTTTATTTTACGAACGCTGTGCCCCTTACTCTAAAGGCACCCACGCCCGTGCTGGCATTATGTGTCCTACGAAAAAGGCTTTCGTCCGTTACCAACTCTCAACAAGTTCCGGTAGGGATCTTTTACAGCTAGCAGTAGGCTCGAACTCCAACCAATGGCCTTTCAGCAACACTGATTGCTTATGAAGCCGTATTCTTAAAAACTTCTGATCACATTGTTTATTGTCCAGTCCTTTGAAATGTTTCTGTGGTTTTCGCTATTTTACTGTATATAAGGAGTAAGCGATAGAAATTGTAAGATGTCATCGAAATTTGTTAATATTCAGTGAAGTGCACAAAGTAAAATTGCATCAGATGTTGTAGTTCAAAGAAAAATTTTGCAGAGACCTTTTCCCACTTTCCTATATTTTCCAAAGATTTCTCGAAGACCGAGTTCCTAGGAAAAATTGGGTAGAACTTCGTTCTGTTTTCGTATTTTAACCGAAATTTTCCTGAAATCCTAAACCCAATGAAATTTTTGGCATGACCCCCATGTAAGCGAGACCCGTAGCATTCAATTCAATATTCTGAGTAAAAGTGGGCAGCATTTCCTCACAATTTTGAGTATTTTTTCAAAATTCTCCAAGTTTCACAATTACCAACTAAATCTTGACGAAGTCGAATTTGAACAGCTGTCAGAACTCGGCACTTTCCTCGTCTCGGGTTGTCTTTAATCGTTGCAAAGTTTTTACTCCTGTAAAATATCAACCCTGTTCTGGATCGGTCACCACCACCTTTTCCAGAGTTCCTCCTCTCAGAGATGTCCATGCCACATTTACCCCCAAAACGTGTCGCTCAAACCGAAAATNGTTTTCCTTNCAGTACTGTGACATTACGTAACTTTTTCTCTCCGCGTCTTCCTTGCGTTGCGAAATCACAACTGACTGNAGCACAGAAAGTTCTCCAACAATGTACTTGTAAAACAATTTCAAAGTTCTTTGTGCACCTGTTGCGTCAGGTTTCGAAAACAGTCGTAAAGTTTCGCCATAATGTTTATGACGAGCGCGCGTAGAGCGATATTCCGAGGAACGCCTTAAGAAAGCCTACACGCAGGGCCGGCCCTAGCAGATGCGGGGCCCAATGCAAGACCTGGGCGCGGGGCCCCTCTAAGCAGTGATTTTATGACGTCATCGTGTTCAGTCAACCGTGTTACGATCGTGGTAAAGCGCAGCACTAACACGAGAATTGAGCACGTTTGCTAACGTTCGAGAGGAAATTTGCTAGTTCTGACGAGAGCGTTCTTTGTTAACAATGGAACATATATGGCGTTTCTACTGAATTCTCAAGCGCAAGGTGNATCTGGCAAAAATGAACAATCTACCCAAAAACCATGGTGCGGGGCCCAATGGAGCTGCATCGGTTGCATNGGCTTAAGACCGGCNCTGCCTACACGAATGTGTTCGTGTTAAGCATAGTGGGATGTAAACCTTCAAAGGCATATAAAATGAAATGCGCACATAGNAAGACTTTGTCTTTCTAGCAACGCATGTTGGCAAAATGCTATCCGACAGACTNTCGTCCTNGTCTTAACCTTCTGGCTCCGNTTTGGAATGTTGGACAACTGAAAGTATGAAGCTGTCTCAAAATCCATCGTCAGAAAATAATATTTGCCGATCGAGCCAGCGGCAAATTCTATACACATCTCATTTGAATTAGAATTAGCTGCGACTAACTCTTCAGGTGGTTGAGACTGACGTGCCTCTTTGCACTGAGTTCAGTTAGAGTCCCAATGAGTTATATGGCAAACATGGGAGCAGGTGTAAATTGTCTTTGTAAACTCAAAAACGCGTTACTGTTTTAAAGTTAGCTATGAACATTTCGCACTTGACTTGTTTTCTGACTATTTCATAAAATCCCCAAAAAAATTCAGTTTGAAATGAAGGCACTCGTAATGTCCCAAGCCCTTACCTAGTTTGACTTTTGCAGTCTACAAATAACATCCCACTAGTTGCAGATTTCCAAGTCACTTTAACTTGATTTGATTTGGAGGTAAAACCCGAAAAAAGGGAGAGGATGTAACTAATAAAATTTGGATGTGACTAATAAAACTACCGAAAGGTAAGAGGATGTAAACAATAAAACTTTAGGGGATCTAATTGCCTTGGCTGTCATTTAACCAGAGAAGATCGTGTTAGTACTTGCGTTACCAATTTAGCAGCNTTATGGNTTAGGTTCACTGTGTAGAGACTGATAAACGCCAAATCCACGTTGGCCTTGCAGAAGAATTTAAGGGAGCAATGTTTACTGGAGCAGGAAATAGCATTTGGTTCAAGTTGCTTTGATTTGATATTGAAATTAGGTAGTACGTAGGAACTAAGTTTTAGGCAACGCCTATTTTCAAGTAACAAATTCCCTTTCGCAGTTCATGTAACAGTGACGATTTTTAGTGAATTATGACTTTTGTCAACGAAATATTTTTCTTGATTACGTTGGATAATTATTTTTGTGCTTTTTGGTATTTCGCGTATCCGTAACTTGCCACTCACTTTTGGATGATTTTCTGCTTGTTTCGATGTGCTCTTAAAGTTGGGCAAAGCGACTGTTACCATAGGCGTAGCCAGGGGTCCCAGGGGGCCACGCCCCCAAATTTGTAGAATATTTAGTCAGTTTGTGCTTTGAGCGACGGTATCCCAAATCAAATAGTGTCATTCGCCTGAAACCAAACATTTTGGTCTCCCAAATTTTTGGGCCCCCTAAAAATTTTGGGCTGGCTACACCACTAACTGTTCCATGTGCGCTTGTACGTGCACTTTGCTAGTTTTAGGGTGTTGCGAATGAACAGTTAGACCGGAAGCCACTTTCTGTTTTAATTTCTTTTTTACTGTTGCCACAACAGGTGACACGCTTTGCTACATCGGAACCCGCATTACGGAAAATGGGGCAGTGACAGACGATGACTACTACGTCAGTGTGTGCCCAAAACCTGAAATGTGTTACACGATTACTGCTACGTATGAGAAGGACGAAACTACTGCATATGGTGCAGTGGAACAAGAAACAACCGGCAATTACACAGCTACTAATAGCACAGCAAGTAATAGCACAGCTGACAATGATACAGCTACCAATGGTACAGCTATCACTGGTAGAGCTGTCAATGATACAGCTGTCAATGGCACATCTGTAAACAGTACAGGTGTCAACAGTCCAGTTGGTAATGTCACACTCGGTAAGTAAACATTGCTTGTTGATTTTTTGCGTTTAGGAAAAATTATTGTTTTACAGGAGGTTTCAGATATTTATGATCCTTTATGTCAAATAAGAGATTTAGCAGCTGTTTCAATGTGACATAAGCCATAAAATTTTTGCATTCAAAACGAAGAGAGATTTGAATGAGCGCGACCTTATTTGTCATTAGCGATTTTCCACTGTTAATTATCTGCCTCTTGTTCTGCTGAAGTCATGCAAAAACCAAGGAAACTTGCAGAATTTTTTTAAAAAGGTGTAGTATTCTACCCTTGGAAATTCGTTGAGTATGTCATGCTCGCTGCCGATTTCATGTTTATTGTCTAACTCTGACCTACATACTTTTCTAGTAGTGCGTTTCCCTCAGTTGGGCGATCGTCATCTGCCCTTTGCTGGGTTGCGACGCGTACTAGTATTGACATTTATTGACTAAAGCCCAACTGAGGTCTAGAAGATCTGTTTTTTTCGGTCATGAACCAAAATGTTTTTGAAATGACCGAAAAAGCTTATGTCATTTCGGTCAGCATGTCTGAATATATAGGCTAATGAGCACTGCTACGGTGAGTTTTAATAGAGCTGTGAGACAAACGACCGAAATGTTTCAGTGACCAAAATGTCTCAGCTAAAACTGACCGAGATGCCTCATCGAAAAAAAACAGCGAGGAGGAATACGTATAGTTCAAGTTATTCAGTAAAGATTTACTGCAATCAAGTACATAAGGCCAAAGTATTTAATGCTGATGCCAACTCTCCTTAACTGTCTTAGAACAGGAGACGTTAGAAACGATGTTTTCAAGTCACATTTAGAGAATCTATGGCGTTTCTCAAGGAGACAAAACTTGGTATACTGATCAATTCATTTCATGCTTTGGTTTACAATTGCATCATGGAATGAGAGAATCATACCAGGATCCCTTAGTTTACTTTGACAACGCCTATCTAGTGCCAGTGAATGAAGCATGCACCAGATATAAAGATATCATTGTCAGCAGAAAATGGGCGAAAAGCTGGATGAATTCTTGCAGAGATTGAAAACCCTAAGCACCGACTGCAGAGCGGTTACAATTGTCCTGAATAAGGAAGCTGCTACTCGAGGCGTTTTGGTTGCTGGCCTTTTCTCTGGATATAGACGTCAAAGGTTTTTGGAAGATGCAGGTTTGGAGCTTCGAGCTGTTTGCGACAAAGCTCGATCACTCGACTATGCTCAGAGAAACGCAGAAGTGTACTCCTCGCGATCGGCAATGCCACCAGGAACTGTAGCATCTCGTCAGCCTACCTCCGAAACAAAAATGCAGTGCCAGTCTTTCAACCTTTTTTGTACCTCAATCAGTGTCGGATTTACCTATAGGCTATATAGGCTTAAGCCTCGGCCCTAGGGCCTCAAGATCCAAAGGGGCCTCCAAAAACTGTGGTACGCATTGAGTCAATGGTCGGTATATGATCATTTCGATTAAACTTCCCGAAAAATTTATTTCTGAATTTATTCACGAAATTTAGTTTTATTCAACTTTCGTGGTGATCACGCCAGAGT
>JGI24159J19872_10005460_pt1 | contig 16458 bp, 11 predicted proteins | sample Ectturendosymbi4_FD_19872 | JGI IMG/M metagenome (IMG submission 19872) | reverse complement strand
TGGCCCACTTTGCCTGGCCCTGGGCACCAACCGTTAGGTGGTAGTATTTCGCTGAAGTTTTTATTGGAAACTAGGCTACAATCCGAGTCTTTTGATAATTTGGATGACCTGATGGGGTTTCGGGTTCAAAAGTTGTGATATAAGTTGGTAAAAATATTTGACCAATTAGATAATTAATTAATTTGTTTATTTTAGATCATAACTTTTGAACCAGAAATGCTAGAAAGTTGATCAAAGTCTCCGACTCGAGCCTAGTTTCCAAGGAAAACTTCAGCGAAACACTTCGGCCTAGCGATTGGGCCCTAGGCCAGGCAACATGACCCCAAAACTACTTCACTTATGACGTCAGTCACAAAAAATCCACACCCCCAACCAAAAATTTTTTTTCCGAGTGCAATCTACTAGACTGGCCGATCCATTTAAGCCCTTGAACAGCTCTAGCGCAATCGGCGGAGGAGCTAGGGCATTGGTAAGGCAACCGAAAACTGCTGTTTTTAGGCCGAAATCGAAGTACGAATATATCGTACGCCGGTTCTCAAAGTGTTAATTCCAAACCTGGCAGGATGCTTTGTAACAGCTATAGCAACCGTTTCTATGATTTTTACATTTTTACCATTGTTGGAATAGGCACAATAAACTTTCAAAGTAAAAAATCAGTCAATCCACTCTTGTTTTCGGGTGTTTTGTCTCTCCAAACAAAGTGGAAAAATTTTTTGATTTCGATTTTCATAAACTGCACAATATGACTAACGTTTTTGTGCACAATTTGTGTTTCTATCCTGCAAGGTTTTCCATCCAGAGCCTTTTTAAAACAAGCCTTGCCCACTCNAGCACCAGCNCAAAAACCATACCGGTGTTCTAGCATCAGACAGCAGCCATGAATATACTGTGGACCGGCGGTCAAGTAGTTAATAGTGCAGGAGTGGCCAACCAGTCAGAGACCAAGAGCCACATTTCATACTGTGTTACCACAAAAAGCCACATCACAAAACATAAAACCTTGATCTTGAATCTGCATTATATGAAACACGCTTTCTTTTGCATGGCATTGTGCAAGGCTTTTGCGCTATATATAATTTCAGACAAGCATGTGGCCCGAAGTGTATGCCAACAGTTCGTATATCAGCTCCAACATGTTTGTTTCACCTTTTGCATTGCCTTATCGGCGATTACATCAACCTGTGCAGGCACATGCACATACACGTGAACATGTGTCACATGAATGTGATCGATTGTGCATGTGCTCGAGTCTTGCGCGGGTTGAAATTTTTTGTCCGCACCTGCAGGAGTTTGAGAAATTTTGACCGCACCCGCCCCGCACACTTCTAGCCCGAACCCACCCCGCCCCGCACTTTTTCAGTCTCAAACCCGCACCTGTCTGAAGAAAACTACTAAAAACTCACAACTAGGGCAAGTTTTTGTTGCAATAAAATCGTGAGAAATATGCATTTATTTTTAACAAAAGTTGCATTTGCATTTTAAACGACACTGATTTACTTTAGTGATTTATTTAAATATGATGCAAAATATTTCCAAACATTATCTGGGGAGAAATAGAGATCTTTTGCCAAAAGTTTGCGTAGCATGCTAAAACTTCGCTCCACACTGCATGACATTGCTCGGCCATTTTTGGCCTACAGTTCTGGACTGATGTTTGTTTGGCCGGGTAATATCTACAATTGGTTTTAGGTTATTATTTAGTTAGAATCGGTTATCAAAGAGAACAGAGCTATACCGCAATATTTCTCAATCATGTTTCTTAAATCACACTTTTACATTTTGCTCAATAGGCCTACTTGATAAAAGTTGCATGTGAAAAAGGAAAAAGTTGCAATATAACATTCCTGCAACCAGCTCATCGTACTACATAAATTCTGAGTGTTTCAAAAGCTGTAAGAAAGGTTGAAAAACTTGCCTTGCTCATAACGTCTAAAGGCAAGTATAACAAGTAGCAAAATCAAGCTACTCATTCTTTTTCATTGACAACCAAAACTTTTCCACAGATCTGATCTTTCGCAGTCAACACATTTGAGGTGATAAAAACACGTTTCAGTTCAGTTGTGACTAGCTGTGCGTTAAGCATTGTCTTATCCATTTAGAAGTGCTGCTGGACTGAATTATTCCTCACCAAGTACGACGGTAGCATTGGAAAATGTTCACATGCCCACCACATGGCGAGAGTCTGAGCTAATGTTTCACAACAGTGGGTCGTTACATCATAATGTAATAATTGCTGCAGGCCTACTGTCCTAAGCGCAATGCTGGCAAACAACTTCAGTACTGTACATCCACGTGTTTTGCGATTTTTGAGCTGATTAAGTTCATGTACTTTGGCTCAACACTCAGTTACCCGGAAAAAGAATTTCTCAACCTGCACCAAGTACAACCCGCCCCGCAGCAAGTTCAACCCACCCTGCACCCACACGCAAAGCATTGTGAGTTCCCGCACCCGCCCCGCAACCCATGTGGGTTAACCCGTCCTGCGCAGGACTCTAGCGTGTGCTTGCACAAGCCTCAAGCACGCTTCCGCGCAATGCGTGTGTATGTTGTACCCTGACTCTCAAGGAATACAGTTGGTACAAAATTTTGAGACACATGCACGAATAAATACAGCATTGAATTTGCCATAAGAGCTGCATGAAACCAGGCAAAGAGCCATATGGAGCCATGGGCTGGCCAGGCCTGTAATAGTGCATAATGGAGTTTTTGTGTAGTTTCCTTAACTTTATTACAATGTAGAATTGCCTTCAATAATATCATGAAACTGCTAGGATGAAAAATGTTTGAAATTGTACACCAGCTTTGATAGATCAGAAACTGAAGCTTTTTATATCTTTTGGCCATTGCTGCTTTACATTAAGTGTATTGAGCCGTGATGCTGCAAGCACTCTGCAATTTTAACAATGCAATGTAACACTCACCTGTACTGCAAATTGTAAAATATTTTTTCATTTTTCATGTGCCGTCATCTTGCTATGTACTGCATTTGTTTCACACTCTTTTTGCTTGAACTTATGTCAGTTTTGGTATCCGACAAACAGTTTAGCTCAGCTATATCCAACTCCAGCTCACGGGCATGAAGGTTTGAAGGTTTCGTGTGGCCCAGTTAAAAGTTTCGTTGTTGTGTATGTCAGTGCTCTGCAACCTTTTTGTCATCGTGGAACCCTTGATATACTTTCGTGTTTGTCATGGAACCCCATTAAGAAAAATTTGCAAAACACAATTTGTAAGAAAATCAAATATGTCAATGTGATACACTTATACAAATGCAGTTACAGTAGCCCCCTCTTATTAAGTTCATGTTTAATAAACCTACCCACTTCATAAGCCCAAAATTGTCCAGCCCGGAATTACTCCATTAATATCTGTAATAAAAAAACCTGCATTATGAGCGCAAATTCCCTCTTAATAAGCTCAATTTTCAAATACATTTGCTTAAAATTGGGTTAAAAAATCGTCACAACTCACACTTGTTTGTCTTGCTTTTGATGGTTTCACACTTCGTTACGTTGCTGACTTCGTTCTTAATTCAACTCTTACATCACAAATCGCATATTTGTACCGTAATCAATGGCATGACAATTGGTGTTCTGTAGAATTTATCATCAAAATGGTGGAGATGTGTAGACATAGCCTTGTCTAAGAAACTTAAGGTTTTAAAAAATTACTAGCACTGTCAATGTGCTGCGGCCGAATAACTCAACATCTCTCTGGGTGCCAACGTCTGGGATAAAAGTACTGGTTCTTGTAATGTTGCCCAACCATTCTGCATTACATCAGTGATCTGCGCAGAGCACCGCGTTTTTGTTGTCAGATGAACTGATGAGTTGCTGTGTGGTGGGCACAAATGGGTGTCTCGATTTGAGATGCTGTGCATTTCCACTTGGTGGACAGGTGGAGCAGATGTCCAGGTTCCATGGCAATTGATCTGGAACTATTCCAGAGTAACTATATACTTTCAACTAGATTACTCCATGGCAAGGTATAGCATACCACTGACTAGTTTGCATGTGTGTTTTTGCAGAAATATTTTGGTATGAAACTCTTGCAAATTATGCAAGCACAACCAACAAAAACCTATCCAAGTGTGAACTACATCAAAAACTTTCCTAATCTTCACTGTAATCTCTGCTCCAGCCAAACAAAGAGTTGGTACGGTTGATACCCCATGTTAAATTCTCAGTAACAGATTTGTATTTTGTTTCTCAGCATTTCTAGTGGTACATTTAACTGCATTGCTGAACGTGCTATCAACACAGACATGCCTAACATTAAAATATTTAGTGGCTCTTCACACTGTGATTTGGCACAGAAAATAGCAGACAGGCTTGGAATCTCGTTGGGAAAAGTTGTTTCTCGGAAGTTCAGCAACCAAGAAACATGGTTAGTGTGGTTGTATTAATACCAATAAAGTGCCTCTGATTGATGTATCCTATAATTTATAGTAATGCTATTCAGTTGGGATGAAGTTGATGTAATAAACAGTACCTTATTTACTGCTTCAGTACCTATGAGATGGTGGTTGTGCAAGGTCACTGAACATTGAGGATGAAATGGAAAGGACACATTATTCAGTTTCTTGTTGCAATCACTGTGACATGAAGTCAATTGTTATAAAAATGTAGAAGTATACATGCGTTGTTGCTTTAACTTGGATTGAGCAATGCTCTATTTTGCAGTAACACTTAGTACTTTCCATCCCTCTCTGATATCATTTTGTGTCATCAAGCTGAAACAGCAGCACTCACAAACATACTGTTGGCTCTGAACATTGTGTTACATTAAAGCAAAATTTGGTGAAAGTTTTGACCAGTCTTTCATCACCTCATGGTTTCGTCAAATGTCGCGACTTGTAAGTTTCAGATTTGCATTTATTGTTTATTTTATTTACTTGTTTCAGTGTCGAGATCGGCGAAAGCGTTCGAGGCGAAGACGTGTACATAGTTCAGAGTGGCTGTGGCACAATTAATGACCACCTGATGGAAATGCTGATCATGATTCACGCTTGCAAAATAGCCTCTGCCTCAAGAGTCACCGCCCTCATTCCGCTTTTCCCTTACGCGAGACAGGACAAGAAAGACAAGGTACAACTGTGGCTGCTATATTAATCTTTCCGGGACCTAGACAGCATTTCACATGATTTTTTGTTATTTTTTTTGCAGAGCCGTGCTCCTATATCGGCTAAGCTGGTGGCAAACATGCTTTCCATTGCCGGTGCCGATCACATCATTACGATGGACTTGCATGCGTCACAGATTCAAGTAAGTTCACCTGCATGGTTTCGTTTGGCACATTAGCATTGGTGAACAGCGACGTGTCGAACGCGTTGACGTAAATAATGTCAAGGCTCCCTTGTTTTACTTGTAGGGTCACAGGTCCAATTAACGTCACGTGTTGCACGCACGCAGGTCACCCTTTATACCATGAAGTGCTGGGTCCGGATTGTCACCTGCTTTTTTTCGCTGATAACATTTCGGTCATTTTTTGCTGAGACATTTTGGTCACTGAAACATTCCGGTCATTTGTCTCACAGTTGTATTAAAACTCGCCGTAGCAGTGTTCATTGGCCTTTATTTTCAGACATTCTGACCAAAATGACTTAATTAATTTCTGTCATTTCAAAAACCTTTCGGTCTATGACTGATAAAAAAACAAGCTGCCAGAGGTGTTTTTTTGGCTGTAGTAAAACGGAAGAGCATTAAAGCTCCAACTGAAGCCTTGATATCACCCATACCTTGCCAAATTAAAAGTAGAATTTCTGGTTTATAAAAAAAACATAAATAAAAATGTATTATTCTGCCAGGAAGTCACGTGTTCTACTCTGTCCATCTGTCTTTTCTCAGTCTCTTGGATTTTTCCTATGAAAGGTTAAGTATCGTTCCAAACGAATATGTCCTCGTTCAACGTTGCCTTTTTCGTGCTTTAGAAAATCACTGCAAAGCGTTGTGGAGTAATTCGGCTGTTTTGTCGAGGGTGCCACGTACAACAAGTTCCCTGCTTTCAATAGCGGACTGAAGGTCGGTTAATTCTCGCTTCAAACTGATTTGACGTGGAGTTTTTGTTCTGATCAAAACGAATACTTAACAGCGTGGTTTACCAATAAAACTGGCGGGCGTCTCGTTCCTTACTGTGAGAGTCGCTTTTCTTTTCGTCAGGGTTTTTTCGACATTCCTGTTGACAATTTGTACGCCGAACCGGCCGTTTTGAAGTGGATCAGAGAAAACATCGTGGAATGGAAGAACTCGGTGATTGTGTCGCCGGACGCTGGAGGCGCCAAACGGTGGGTTGGATTGGGGTGCTACGTGACCAGCAGCGACACAGCGCGTCATGGCGGCATGCTTCAGCTTATTCCGACTTTGTTTGCGCGTTCTGTTTGCATTTTGCACTTGGCTGTATGTAGGTCAGTGCAAAGTCGTTTAACTTCGCTCATAACCTTCTATTTCCAGCGTCACGTCGATAGCGGATCGCCTGAACGTGGAGTTCGCGTTGATTCACAAGGAACGGAAAAAGGCGAACGAGGTCGACCGAATGGTGCTCGTCGGTGACGTCAAGGAAAGAGTTGCCATTCTGGTCGATGACATGGCCGATACTTGCGGGACCATCTGTCACGCGGCAGACAAGTATGTTACTTTGTTAATGACTTGTTGCATTGTTGATATTTCTTGCATTCGAAGTTTGACCTGCAATCGATGCGACGGCAGGGTAGCAACATAAGAGACTGAGTTGGGACACGAGCTATGAAAATTCATATCACTCACTTCCGTAATCTTCGGCGTGACGACATTCGTTGCGTCATAGAGTCTTACCCTGTGTTTACAACGCGGGCTTTCGAAACGAACCAGCGAGCGCTACGCAGCACTTACGATGTTGCGAGTTTGGTCCAAAGTTTCTTCAATTTCTCCTGAAGTGTTGGTCGCGTCGAGGTGAAAATCTGTTCTTTTTGGAAAATTTACTGCTTGGGTTGATATCGCAATCGGAACTACACAGACCAGCTTTCTCTGTTGTGCTCAGCAGAGCGTTCTGCGTCGATATATTCACTTAATACGCGGACATGTTATATCTTCATCTGAGGCGGCTGGTTGTACATTGCTGCAATCGACTTAAACAGCAAAAGCAAGTCGTGACCTGCGTGCAATCATTTGCACTTGCTTACGCTAAAAATAGAAAGTGACTGGCTAAGTGGTACAGGCGGTTGACCACGCGTCAACAAAGCTGGTAGACTGGGTTCGAATCCTGGCACGGTCATATTGAAGAATTGAAAAACGGTATGTGCGTTGTGTCCAGCCTCGTTCCCGGCGTTGATGGGTGGGTGCGAGGGAACAGTTCACGCGCGGTGCTGCCATTGGTTCCCCAGCAGTGCAGCATTCACTGCGAAAGCAGCCGCGTGGCCCAACGCGCAAGCAAGCGGAAGTGGGCGCCGCAGACCACTCGTGACACTCCGAAAGGAGTCACAGAAACCGAGTAGAAACGAAACTGGACTGACGTGATTATGCCCGCAACGGTTGACATCACATCCGTTTTGACCTTCCTTTTTCTGGTACTTTGATTTTATCGCCTGCTACTGAAAAAAGGTCGCTGCGGCTTAGTTTAGTGCGTGGAATTTCGAATCCATTTCGGTTCTGGTGAAAATTAACTGTTCGGGACGTTTACTTCGCTGTACCCCCTTCCGTTTCAGCCTGTATCTGCTTTAAGTCCCAGCAACACACCGGCCCCGATATAAAGGCGTCCACGGTGCTCAGGCCCAAATTCCTATTAATTGCTTGACGACCACGGCCATTTACGAAACAGTGGCACATCCCGGACACCAAATATTCTGAAACGTGTTTTAGCAAAGCGCCATCGGAAACGTCGAAGCTGATACCAGCAACGCCGACAGCTCAATCATGTCCTTTCAAACGCAGACCACAAAAGCTGGTTGCTTGCCAGCATCTGGCATTCGCCAACTTGATAAGGAAAGGGATCGCGAAAACTAAACGCACCGTTTGCAGCTTGTCAAGCTTGGATTTGAGGCACTCGTTTGTGTCACGTGAGCTTTACTTGACTCATATGTGAGAAAATAAATCGTGAAAACAATTCTGGTGAATCAGCGAAAGATTTTCCGTTGCGGATCAACTGAGTGTCGCCTCTTCCACAAGTTAGCAGTAGAGTGAGGGCTGTTCGCTATCACCCTTTCTTCAGTAAGTTTTGTCTACTTTACTAACCCCTAAGAGCGAACGCCTGAAGTTTAAAACTTGCGATAGGACCTTAAAACTTATTCATCACTGCTTCGCCGTACCTTCAGTTCTTGACTTCCCCACGCGTGCTGTGCGTGCATTCCGTGCTTATTGGCTCACGACAGTGNTTGGCTTGATATTGTGCGTAGAGTAAAATTTGTGCGGCTACTATTTGGCAATTGCTTTCACCACCGACGCCCAATGCTGCAAAACAGCACCAGCTCGCAAATACGTACTCGTGATAGGTCAAGACTGCGCCCGCCATTGTGCGGGCACCCCCACGAAAGATGTGATTTTTAAGNAACATGTGCGAAACACTGACCNAGAAGGAAGTCAAGAAGAATGTGCGAACCGCGACAGATGTCCTTCTAAGTAATGCCAAACTTCGCTTTTAGTTGCTTACGAAGACCCTCTTTTCAGAGGACGTTGCATCTTCATTACAAACAATCTTCCCTGTCCATAAGAGCTCCCCTATCTGGTTTTGCAGTCCTGGCTAACGGCATGCTCCCTTGAAGAAATTGAAGGCACGTAGTTCGTTGGGTCGACATTAAATCACATGTGCCTTGGAGTTTTCGCTGGCAGGAAATACTTTTGCTTCAACCATGTACATTTTTTTTTATAAATGTTGTTTGGTGTTTAAGGGAACATGAAAAAAACTGATGCCTATTCGACTGCAACACATTTGACATAAAAAAAATTAGAATAACAGTTGCAGTGAAAAAGTGATAGATTTGGGTCCTTTCGAATCATGTTGCTGAAATTGTTGAGTCAATTGTGATGCCTGTGTCGATCATTACAGTGTTGTTAATTACGGATAGCGGCGAACCGCAAAGCTAACAGATCAAACACAGTTAAGAAATGTTGAACAGACTGGTTTTCAGGGTTTCCTAAAACAATAAACATTATCTGAGTCTGCCTGCAGTGTCTGGATCTCATTTGGCAAGGCTGTCGCACGTCCAAGTAAGCGAAGTCAAACTATGATAGTGTTTCAAACCAGTCCCGTCGCCACAGGGGGTTTTGGTGGGCTTATCCTCCCCACACAAAGCTTCAATCACCCCAAATGGAAACATGAAACACTATTAATCAGTGAAGTTTTTGTCAATTTTTGGAATGTTTAAGTCCCCTTCACAAACAAAAAGTCCCCTATTGAAGACTTTCTGGCGACGGTTCTGTCTTAAACTTAAGGCAGGCCCGGACCCCGAAACATTTTTTGTTTTCTTTGCTACCATCACGCGCAGGTAGAGAGATTTCTTGTCAATTTCATATTTCTCAGACGCCACTGCAGGCAAGCTGCTGCAGAAGCAGTAGTTTCAGGCGAAAACCTGGACTAATTCATTGTCATCCTCTTGTGACGTTTCTTTCGCTTTGTCAAGTCAACGCGCGCGTCAGCCTCTCGCTGCGGGGATGCTGCATCTCGAAGAAATAGATGCCGAACATTTGGAGCGAGAGGAAAATTATATCGCGAATCCACTTGTACTAATATGATGTGTGTGTCGAAGTTGCCACGCATCGTAACTTTGTGGTTTACAACTGCATGTTATCGTGCTGTTGAAGTGTTACTTATCTCGGCCTGTGGGTTCTCGTTGGTCCAAGAAGTTGGTCTTTTTTGTTGTGAACAATGGACAGAGCGCTTTTCTTGCTGCTTACGGTGGTCAGGCAGGGGGAACGGTCGGTCGGCCATATCAATCACGTTTTTCATTTCAGTTTTTAATGTTTTTGACGCCATTGCGTTCAAGCTTCATTCTGTTAAATACGTTATTCAACTTCAGTTGTTCAATTTTTTTTTCTGTCTGAGCGTTTTCGTACAAGATCAAGTGGGGATGTTATCAGTTCGCCCCAGTAACACTTCGCCCAAAATCGATCTTTTGCTACGGTTGCTATCGCATGATTACGTAGTCTTGTTTCAAAAAAAATTGGCGATCAGATCACTACCCACTTAACATGGGCGTGGTGAAAAAAGAAAACCGTGCCTGATTGGTTTATCTTTCGTTTCAGGCTGCTTCTGGCTGGTGCCACGAAAGTGTACGCGATACTAACGCATGGGATCTTCAGCGGACCAGCCCTCTCGCGTATTAATGGCGCCTCATTTGAAGCTGTTGTAGTCACAAATACCACACCCCAAGACGAGCACATGCGTCAGGCCCAGCGCATTAAGGTAAGAACAATTTCCTCGAAACACTTGGATGTTTATAAGTGCGCCTTGCGTTGGTCCCATATACTTTGTTGTTATTCAGCGCGTCTAAACTTGTTTTGTGCTTATGTCGATGCGATGGTTGTCAATCAACGGCGTACGTGGATTTGCAAATCCCGCGGATGTCTGGTGACCACTTTTTCGGTCATAGACCGATCTGTTTTTGAAATGACCGAAAAAATTAAGTCATTTCGGTCAGAATGTCTAACACTACAGGCTAAAACAATGTTGTGGTGAGTTTTAATACAACTCTGATACAAATGACCGAAATATTTCAGAGACCAAAATGTCTCAGCAAAAATGACCGAAACATCTCAGCGAAAAAAAAAACAGGATGAACACCATGTACCTGTTGGGCTTTGATAGTTCAATGTTGCGAAATAATGTTATGTCTGACCAGCCCCGGTGGATGTTCTCGATGGATTAACTTTTTCGACTCGTGACTTCAATCAAATTAGTTGGCGTGCATTGCACGAAAAGGATGGAGTGTGCTTGCGGGAGTTTGCTGGTGATGAGTTTTTACATGACATGCGGATGTGCTTTGGCTGAGTTTCACATCTCTTTTGAATCTGACACCTACACTTTTGAAATGTTAACTTGACTTGGGTGCTGCGACTTCTCTTGGTTACGTGGTCGTGGCATGCTAGAAGCTTTTCCTTGAGAAATGACAGTGAATGCTTGCGCGGGTTTGGCAAAAAACAACGCTTAGTTTTTGCATAAAGCCTGAACACCTTCGACAAATGTTTTGGGTGAAAAACTGCAATTTTAGCGATTAAAATCGCCAAATGTTCGCTTGACTTGGGCGATTGTCGCCCGGCACTGCTTCTGGATTCTCAGATTTCCTGCGCTTGGTCAAGTTCGGGTAAAATTCAAAATTGCCCTCCAACGTTTTGTTCTCGCAGACGATCGACATCTCTCCGATCCTTGCCGAAGCTATCCGAAGAACACACAACGGTGAATCCGTCTCCTACCTGTTCAGCCACGTGCCTCTGTGAAACCGGTCGCCGCTGGCGCGGAAGCAAGTCCCGTTTCGCGTCAGATACGTTACTCACCTTGGAACAACTGCCAACGATTTGTCGCCACCCCCGTTGCCAAGCGACTATCCCCCTGCCAACGGCCGTTCCCCGCTGTGTGTCTGATATAAGTGTTTCAAAAACTGTCTTCATCTGCCGGCAAAATGCCAAGGGAAGGGTTTCGTTTGCTGATGTTGCTGTATATGTTTTACCTACGTCCTCCTCACTGCTTGCGGGCGCGTGCGATACATGGATGCAATCAGAATGGGCGGCTTTTACCCAAAATTTTACTGAGCCGTGTGCACAAGATGCTAGTTTTCTTCCTCCCCGTTTGGACAGCTCGCTAATGACGCTGCTAAATCAATCGTCTACCTTCTCAATGAGCTGCCTTTGCTTTTTATGCATGAAATACTTGTCTGCTAATGCAGCCTGTGTGGCGGTGATAATTGACTTAAATACTGCCATAGAAATCAAAATAAATATAAATTGCTGGTCGTGCAAATCTCTTATCGTTCTGCGGTTCATGCAATTGTGTAGGAGATATTTTTTGGCTGCTTTCCCGATATCTTTGGCTGTACATCATGAGATAAACGTTTTTCTCTGTGGGGGTGCGCCGTGTTTTTTCCATTTGCGCGCTTGCCAACAACACACCGGTCTTCATGTTAATAAACCAATGCAACGAACCCCATGCAATCCAACGCGTTTAACCGTGTCTGGCGATGATAAAGACGGTAACGGTCGAGCGTCGTGGTGCGGTTCACCGCTACATTGTCTCCCGGCGTATGTGTGGAGGCGAGTCGTCAACGTAATCGACGAAGTTACCAGACAGGCAGTCTGAACTAGTCAAGCTGTGAGCGTTCACTGGCGTCGTCTACATCCGCTCAACACAGCTTCGAGGTGGTGACGTATTCCGCTCGCTCGGAAAATGCAAGACAGCTCAGCCGGAGTGCGTGAACGATGNCCGCAATTCGTGTAATGTTCGCATCGCGCATGTACGACTTAAGGAACCTGCCTNAACAGTTTCGTGTACGTTCGCTTGTGATTCAGTTAGAACCGCCNACATAACATTTTTCCGTTTACTGCCGCTTGTATNTTGCACGTCCAGGGCACCAATTACTCCTTAAGCCCCTTTCCGTTGAGCCAATCAACGGAATTCCTGCTGCGACGGCGAGCAGCGCGCTTCGGTCGCGGGCGCGTTCGTTAAGCGCAAACCTAGGTCCGGGCAGAAACTTGTTGCCATGTTGTCTGCAATAAAAAGAACTCGTCAAAGTCGCGCGCCCACAGTCAGGAGTGAAACTTCGAAATGCGATGCTGGTTGTTCTGCGTTTTGATCGTCTTCGTCTCTGGTCCCGTCCGAGGTGAGTTTAGTTTTGAACCCAAACACTCGGCATAATTAATTTTTTGGTGGCCGCCTCTAGGTGCAGATTACTGCTATCATGTTATTCCTGCAGTTAGGCACAGTCTCGTACTCGGGGTTCTTTTCCGTTTGAAACCAAACATCAGTCTTGGTGGAAGTCTTGAGCTACAGTCAGCGACGCCGAAGAGCGTGGGAATGACGGGGACAGAGGAGACTTTTCATAACAGTATCATAGGTCATCTCATCGTTTGTCAAGATCGACTTGAAACATTTATTGCAGCCATTCGTGCACCCAGAAAATTCAGAATGGTTTTCTATAATTGGTTACAGAAACAAGCATTATTGATAACAATTTTGCTTTTTACAAGGTATTTTTGCCCCAACTCTTCTTGCCCCACTGCTGTTCCGGGGTCCCTGGTTACAGTGTGAACACGCGGCAAATTTTTACCAAGGTGTTGACAATGCGTGTAGGGGATAACTGCCAATGCATTTATTGTTTATTTCTGTGTTTTTCGGAAAGGTAGCTCCCACGTGCAGCTCGTGTGAGTGTTGTGGATCACATGTTCTCCGAAAGTGGTGAAATTTCAGAACGAAGCGGAATTGTGCAATTAAGCCTCGTAATCGCCTCGTTCTGCGATTTTAATTTTAGTTAATCATGGAACAGGTTTCAAATATGAAAATAACGAGGAGCACTGGAAACCTATCAAGTCTAGGCTAGAAATAATAAGTCGATGGTAGTTGATGCAGATTGCACTGAAAGCTGTGATATGGGGCATTTATATTTTCTGAAACAAAGCCCGGTTTGAATGTGAAAGCTCGATTTAATCAAATATTCCGATCTATAGTTTCTGTGCGCTGGGAGCTTCAGTTTGTGCGGCTTCGGATCAAACTATTTGACCGCAAAAGAACTTAGAACTGGGGAAGTGCCGTAGGATTCACATCGTAAAAATGGAGAAATTCAGGTTTCAGAACTCAAAGCTTGCATCCATCACACACACTGGTGTGGGAGGCGGGGGTGCAGGGGGTGCAAACGCACCCGCAAAAGTTTTGATTTGGTGAAAATCCCATAAAATCCAGGAAAAATTTCTGAGAACCTTCTGAAACTCCCTGAAAATCTGAAAAAAATGGCGCCAAACATGCTTTGAATCGAGAATAATGGCGCCCGAATTGACATGAAGAGCTTTTTTTATTGGAAGCCACTTATTTTGAAGTAATTTTCGGGCAAGTTTGGGAGAATCCGGGCAAAATTTCTTCGCACCCCCATAAATTTGCCTGCTCCTACACCTATGGCCACGCCCCAATGTCATCACTTGCCATGTCGCGAGAAACCTCAGAATTCAGCACTGCCGATTGTCACTGCAAGGATTGGGCGACATATCGTACGCCTTGTGGTCGACAACCCACAATGATTTACGAAGAATTTGTACTGAAATTCGGGTCATGTACACTGTGGCCACATGGGTTAAGCTCGGGAAAACAAAATCAGTTACAAGTTTGTACCAGCAAACATACATCAGTGCTTCCAAATATTTAGGTGCTGGTTTTGTGGATGGCTACAGGTACGTTTAATTCAGGTTATAAGGAAACACGAAAGAAAGTGAAAAAACGTTTACTGCTGAACTGGAGAAAACGCTAAAAAAAGCTTGCAAAATTAGGGAAACGAAAAAATAGTTGCATCAACGTTGTCAAAAGTGAAAATATTTCGCCATCAGTGTGCTTTTCTACAGGTCAGACGGAGGTCAGAATTTTGTCATCCCGCAACTTCTCTCACATAGAATTGGGAAGTGCGTTCAAGATAGTATGCGAAGTCAATCGATTGGCTGGTAAAGCCGTTCAGTGGAATCACAACGGCAAATTGATAGCGACTGTAGCTCAAGGCAACACAATTGTTCACATGGTAAGATATAAAACTTTTTTGAAACTGCTTAGAAGATGAAAATATAGTTGATAATTTACTGCGGAATCGATTAGTTATTTCAACGTCATGTTTGTGCATGTGCATTATATAATTTGCGCAGATTATAAAAACGCTGTTGGTGAAGCGATTTGTTTGTGCTTGCTGCAATTAGAAAACACCTCAACGTGCAGAATTTATCTTTTCTCTTCAGTGTTTCTCAGCGTATTTTCAAACTTCCGAACGACTTAAACCAGGGGTTACCAAACCTGCTCAGATCACCACTTCAGCATTAGGGCAGATGAGCATGCACCCCTGTAACGATTTTTGAAAATGATGTTCACTGATATAGGCCTGTGTATAAAAATGTGGATATCTAATACACTACAGAAGTATCCTATATTTTTACCTTATATTACTAACCTCAAACGCAGGCGGATCCAGGGGGGCTGAGGGAGCTGAAGCCTCCCCTAAATTTTTTCAGATATGTTTTTTGATCGATGGTTCCCGTCACAGATACATCCATTGGGATGATTTTTTGTATAGCCTTTAAATAAATCATTACTTGCACAGTGATAGGGACGAAAATATTTAAATGCAAATGTTATTTTGCTAAATTTGGGGAGTGCGCATGTGTTTATTTCACTATAAATGAAACTTCTAATAAGCAAGTTTGTATATAATAAATACGGTCCCAATGTTCTATAAATACTGAAGTTTTTACGTCAAACATGTATAGGTTGTATCAACCGCACGTACATAGGCGTAGACAGGGGGTAGGGGGCGATGGCCCATCCAACTTTTTAGAATATCTAGTCATGTTGTGCTTTAAGAGGCAGTACCTCAAACAAAATACTGTTGCTCGCCTAAAATCAGACATTTTGACCCACCCAAAGTTTTGGGCTGGTCATGCCACTGCGCACGTAAGTATTTAAACTCTTGTTTCATTTGAGTAAGATTGGGCTTCTTGTTGACAAGAGATGAATAAGCAGCAGACTCAGAACCGTCGCTAGAATGTTTTCAATAGTGGGGCTTTTTGTTTCTGCTGGGGGCTTGACATTCTAAAAGTTGACAAAAGCTCCACTGATTTATAGTGTTTCATGTTTCAATTTCGGGGCTTGGAGCTTTGTTTGGGGGCTAAGCCCACCAAAGCCCCTCGTGGCGACGGGACTGTGCAAGCTGTGGATAAAAGTTGAATAAATTGCAGATCATACTATTTTTTCCTACGAGCTTTTATGAATGAGTGCAGCTATTGTTATTTGTTAAGCGAAGGCATTAAAATTACGATACAACGAACTTTTCATGCAGTTAACTACANGGTAGGTTAGAGCGCTCAATGACAGCGAAAGTTCCAAAACAGCAAACCTANCCGTAAAACGTAGCCTACATGTCAGATAGGCTTGAAATGAAGCACGCTAGATTAGCTGCAAGCTATGCAAAAGACGACTACTGATTAGCATCAGACCTGCCAGTAGAGGTGTAGTGGGGTGGGAACGGTGTTCCCACACCTTTTTGCACTAGTAACGTTACTTGAAAATTTAGATTTTTCATTACAATTGCTACGTGTAGCGCCTGGAGCAGCATAAATGAATGAATGACAAGTTATCTTGTGTATAGCACCATAGCACTAAAGTGAAGCAGGAAGATCCAGCGTGGAAGTTCGTGTAGCCAGAGGCGGAGCCAGACATTTTCATTTGGGGGGGGCACTGGAGGGGCCAGTTTTGCAACAAGGGGAGCTGTCAGTGGTCTGTGTAGGACTTTCAGAAAGATACCTGAAAAATTTTTGGGGG
>JGI24159J19872_10005458_pt1 | contig 16460 bp, 14 predicted proteins | sample Ectturendosymbi4_FD_19872 | JGI IMG/M metagenome (IMG submission 19872) | reverse complement strand
TTGGTCTCAGCAGGGTTGCCATATTGATGAATTTATCACCAGGATCTGGAAATCTGGCAAATTTTGAAAGTGTTTGGCTACAAATATTTTGGTTTGGTGAGTTTTTTGAAAGCATTTGGCTTCAAATTTTTCAATTCGGCGAAATATACTGATGTATCATTTTTTGTAAGGTATTCTGTCAAAATGTGCTCCAGTGTCATTTTTATGTACGCCCTGTATATTTGCACGTATTTGCTTACACATTCACATGTAGGGTCACTAATTTTAAGCCTGCTGGTGGTTTGAAAATTCATGACATCAAATGAAAGTGTGATAGTTTCGAAAGTAGAAGCATGGTTTTTCACACTTATAAAATATGTTTGCAAACTGTTGAAACTGAATATTTAGAAATATTTGCAAAATGTTGAAAACTTACACGTTTTCTGGTAAAATGTAAGGCAAATGATAAAAGAGCTGTAAACGACTGATTTCCAGTGAGAAAATTGATCTTTTGGTAAAGATGCAACCATTCCTTAGCTATGTTTTGAACTGAGTTTGGCTACAGTTTTTTTTCTATCTGGCAACCCTGGGCCTAGGCTACATTTTTTTCAGATGAATCCGGTTAATCACATAACCAATTTGTGAAGCTTTTTTATGCATTTAACTGGAATATGCGATTATCTGTATCAGACAAATATTCACAAGTTTACCGTACCGCCTTGTTATACATCTCTCCCCCTGCTTGCTAAGTTGCTACATTACACAGTGGGCAAATAAAACCTCTAGGTTTTCTATAGGCTTTTGAGGAATCAGTCGACTGGGCTCTGCTTTCATGTTTTTGCGATGATTCAAATGTGTGCATATCTGTATTCAAGTAACTTCACTCCACAGGTGAAAGAAGCAAGCAATCAATCACAAATTTTTAATAGGAAATCGATTTCACGTAGCACTGCGCATCATCAGTCAGGCTGTCATCTTATTCAAATAGAACCTATAAGATGATAGATTCTAGTAGGATGTAAAGTGCTTCTAGGTGTTCTAAAAATCCCTTGTTCATGATATTTCATATTCTGAAATCCTGCAGTGTTTAGCAGAGTAACGGTCATCAATTGAAATGGAATTATGCAAACTTATTGCAGGGCTGTGCATTGCATGGTATCTTTAATTTGCACACTGTGTGTGCAACGTAATAATTGTTTGTGTCAGTTGTTCAATGTTTCCCACACTTGTGGTCAAGATTCTTCTGCTAGCTTATGACTGAGTAATGCAGTTGTTAACACATTTATGTCTCAAAGCTGTCTTATAGTTTTCTTTGAGATTAGACAATGAACATAACAAAAATAATTTACTGACACTAGTACTTCTTTTGTTTGTTCTGTAAAGCCAGTTAGTTAGCAAAGCTACCTTCTCTTCAGGTGAATCTACAAATTCACTGCTTGAGTTTAAACCTGCGGTGTTGATTTTAGCACCTTGGCAAAACATGGCAATTTCGTTTTTTGACTATCCCCATGAGGACAGTCAAATTAATGGCACCGTGGCTTTCATCTGAGCAGTGCACTTAATCTTTCTTTCAAGTGAAATATGCGATCAAGTGATATTAATCTACAAATAAAACAACATTTCTGTGCGAATATTCAGTTTATATGATTAACTGGACTATTTTCTTCACATGTGAATGGCTTTGGTTTGGGAATCCAGAATCTTATGGGATAAAGCGGTTTATGCGTTTATCCAATATGCAATTAACTGGAGTTGTCTTTGTAAGGTGCAAGCAGTTGTTGCATAACACACAAAAACTTTCTTGTGCAAGGTATTTTCCTAGAAAAATTTATACCTTTCCTTGGGCTAGAAACTTCATGTCAATTGCCTCTACCAGTGATCGTGCAATGCAAGTAATTGGTAGTTCCAAATTACATTAGCAGTTAAAGTAGACAACAAGAAACAGTAAATGCTGTCAGCTGCACCAGGTCATGTGTGTGTCAGAATGTGTACACCGATGCACTGCGCTTCACAAATTGACAGTTGTTCTGGAATAGCATTTGATATTCTGGATTCGAAAGAAATATTTATTTTAGAAATATTCTGGAATCTCTGAATGTTCCATAATGTACATCACTGCTCATAGCTCTCGGTTTGTTACTCTATAATTGGTGTCGGACAGTTTTTCAAATTGTATGTGAATAGCCTATTTTCTATTTTTTTCTTACCACATGTTTTGATTTATTCATTTTAGTCTTGAGTTCTTTGCTTTCTGGCCTTGTTTTAGTCCTTCAGCATTCCATTTGCAAAGAACTGCTTGCAAATTTCAGGTTGAGGATATGTAGAGTTACATGAAATTGATTTTCCTTTTCAAGAAAAAAATTTATTGATTCTACTGTGTCACCTTTGTGGAGACCGATGACTTGGTGTTGATACATTTCTATTCAGAATTTACTTTTTTATTTCTTTTTTAATTTATGTATTTGCTACAGAGTCGTGGTCTATATAATAAGGGTAATCGAATACCACAAGAACACAAAAATGGTTAGTCATAGCACATTACAGAGTAGGTATTACCATATATAATCGCTTATTAGCCGCACTTTCTTTACCTGGAATATGGCCTGTATTTTGCCTGGGGCTTATACGCGCAACATGCCCAGAGCGACAAAGTTTTCGCATGAGCGAACAGATGCTCTGGACAGATGTTCGCAACGACACCCATGACATAGATGAAGAAGATGAAGACGACACCTACAACGATCTACCGTACTTATAGACGAACTACCTTCTTCCGACGAAGAAGATTTCTTAGGTTTGAACAATAAAATTGAGTTTCATTACGTTTGCCTGTAAAAATCAATATTTTGTGGTTGATTGATCGCGCAGGGTCTTCACCGGTGAAAAGGTCAATTGACCTGCTTCTTATTCGTGAATTAACCTTGATCCTCGGTATGTGGCTAAACTTTCTGTTGCACCTTATCTGCGGATGCGGCTAATAGGCGAGTATATACGGTTGTTGATAAACACAGTCAACACTGAGAGAGGAACAGAACACTTAAACATTGCCCAAATTTAACTGTATTCACTCGTTGTCATAAGANTCTGGCANTGGGAGAGAAATGAAGCCATTCGTACATCGAGTTTTGAGGTAGACGGCTGAAAGAAAAAAATTAATCAGATGGGGATGCTCATTGGTGCACAAAAGCATGTGAATAGTTTTGATCAAGGTTTCAAATGTTCTTGCAAGACATTTAGCTTGAGGCTGACAGCCATTTGTTTTCCCTGAATTTATTGGCAGTTAGTGTTTTAAATACATATTCACTTTTTATGTGTTTGGTTTACCCATATCATTGACATGTTGGGAGCAACAACCAGAATCACAAGAAAATACAGAAATCATTAGGTGCCATGAAGCACACAGAAGGGTTTGGTTGCTATGCAAAGGTAATTACTGATGAGATACACGTTAACAACGCATCAACAAATACTGCAGTTGGTCACCATCATACAGGTATGAAAATAATGGAGGAAACATGAAGATTTATGAACAGTATAAGACATTTAAAGTGATCGGATAAAAATATTAGATGAAGATGCGCATCATTGTAAAAAAACATACTGATAACTTGGTGTGGGCAAACTGCATTTCTGGGTATGTAATGCATAATTAGTAGGCATTGCTGTAGGCAACTTGTAAGCATTTCATATTATTCTGTGTGTATTTGTACCACAATTGGCAAGCACACATTGGCATGCGAGGTACACAAAATACAGTTTTTTTACAGCAGTTGAACACTGAGCAAGGGTGCTTCAGAACTTGTTGGCTACATAGTATAGGTCATAGGAGGAGCAAACTTTTCAGTGAAAGGGTGGCATTCATCAAAATATTGAAGGTTCGCATAAAATAATAGGTTAAATAGCTGAAATAGAAGTTTGTTAAAAATTTTCAATTATGATTATGCACAAGTAGAAATTTCACCTGAAGCACACTTTTTGAAGAACAAAGAACTTGGTAAATGTTTTAGTAACAGAACAATAACAATGTCAGTAAGAATGATACATCTGACCAATGTCTATCTTGAAATTATGTTTCAGGTTACTTGTGCTGATCCTGGGTTTGAGTGAAGCTTTTTTAATAAAGAAAATCTGCTTGTATAAGTTGATGAAACAACACAGACATCTTCCTTGCGAACCTTTCAGATTTTTAAACTTTACTAATTGCGGAAGCGCATAAAATGTGACCAGTGGTTTATTTCCAAACATCCTCTTCAACACTTTCGGTACAAGGGGATATTCTTGAAATTAGCAAATCGTCTGATAAATTCCTGTTGTAAAGCCATCAACTGGGAACTGTGCTTTCGTCTGATGATGCTTGTGTGTGTAACTCCTTGAGTTTTCATATGAGGAAAATGAATAAAGTTTTTCACATTTAGCTGATTAGCAAAAAGTTCAAGTTTCAGTTGAAACACTTTTGCCTCCCACTGCAATTTTTGAGCAAATACACCTTTACCATTGCAATGTTGTTTTGTGGTGAGCTTATTCAGCTTTTGTATTACATCTACAGCAAATGATAAATTGTGAATGCATTCATCACTCTCCTACCCTTTGAAAAGTCGCAAGAGGTGTCTTCCATATTGAAATAGGGTTCCCATGCAGTATTGAAAGTATTGAATTTCACAATCGGTATTCAAGACCTTGAAAAAATATTGAATTTGGCCAAAATGTACATTAGGTATTGAAAAAGTATTGAAATTCTAAATGAAATGGAAAAGAAATCTGTATCTGAGCAGAATTTTACTGAAGGCAAAGCAATTCATTATTTATGCAGCAGTGAGGAATGTATAGAATTTGAGTTTCATGATTAAGAATTTCGAAAAATGAAAAGATGTAATGGTATTGAACTTTTTTAATTCAGTATTGAAAAAGTATGGAAAATGATTTTTAAATATGTGTGGGAACCCTGTTAAAACATGAAAATATCTGTTGTGAGTTACCATATGCTGTCTGTAGTACTCTTCCCACGTTTAACCAGTAGGTGGTAAAGTTCATCAGTCAAATCTGCCTCAGTATATTCCAAGAAACTTTTGAATTGCTGGCATTTCAGTCCCCATGCTCTTATTAAATTCACTGCCCACACTACAGGATTCATAAAAAAAATAAATTTTAAAGAAGACTTACATTACAGAGGCATTCTTTATGTGATGTAGTGAAAACACAACAGGCTGTGTTGTAGGAATTGTTTGATTTTATGAGTGAAGGAGCACCATCAGTTGTAACGCTTTCCAGTTTATCCAGGCTTAATCCTGACCTGATCAGACTGTTGATGACACTGTTGCACAAATTTTCCAGTGGTAAGGCCCCTGAAAGAGTGTCAATAAAAGTTAATCTGTAATCTTTTTTGTCAATTCCTCTGTAAGTAACTGAGCAGTACTCCTATCTAAAGCAAGAGAAAAACACTGAAAATTGCTGGTGGCTGCTAACAGCTGTTGATATTCACTGTAATTGTGCCTACATGATGAAAATAGTAGTTCTTTGTGACAGAGATACGGCTACTACTTTTGACTTAATCATCAACTATGCTGTGTTGTGCAAATGACTCATTGTCTTTGGAATTTTATTGGCCAATACAAAACTTGCCTTTGTTGCATTCCTTTCTAAAAGTGAAGTTTTCTTTAACACAGTTCAAAGTTGCTTGAAAGTTTTTAACAATATCAATTGCTTCCTTTTGCAGTTCTTGATTTGATAAACTGTATCCAAATGAGCATGATTGGTTTAAAAGGAACATTACAAATTTTATTCCATGAATACAACAATTGGTTGATGACAAATCAAACATACAACTTTATGTCCAGCGTCAGTAAAGAAGTGCTGTTCAGTCTATTCACTGTTAAAAATACAGCATTTGTCTTCAAATTTACACTCTTTAGATTGCTGGAACCAACTGTGGTGAGGAGCATTGTGGCAGATCATGTTGATTAATTTTAGAATCCAGCTATAGCTTCATCTCAAAACATCAAAAACATGAGTGGATATCATCATGTGTGATAAAGCTCTTGGCAAGCAACATTAAAGCATATGAAGGCCTGTAGTTTGATTGTCCCTGATTTAAGTGATTTTGATGTTGCAGAATAGTGGCACTAATGTCTGAGCAAGATAATAGGTCTCTTATGTCAATAATTGAATGGGATGGATATAAAATTCAAGTGACAGTATGTTGGCAAATCAGTTAGATGCTCATTTTCTTTGGTAAAGATTACGGATTAAAAAGACTCTGAATACAAGATGTAAGCAGTGTTGACCTAAAGCAAAAGCAATGTGGAAGGCCTTAAAGGAATTAGGACAGTCATAATTTGAACAAATTTACAGTTTCAAGTTTCACCAGTTAAATGAAAACATCTATTTTTGAAACCGATGCTAAGAGCCACCATCAATTCCAAATAGGCACTAACTGAAAAATCTTGGGTTGCAAAATCTTGAATTTGGTGTGATCCGGTATACATTTTGATCATTTTTTTGACCAATGGATTTTATCGGTGTCCATAATTGTGCCATGTCTAAGCTGTTTTGAACATACTGCACGTAACCATGTATGTTCCTTACATTTGATGGAAGCAGGAAATAAATTTACAATTGATAAAAGTCAAATAAATCTGCCTAGTAAACAAATCTCCTAAATTGTTTTGTAGATGTTTCACACTATCATTTCTTTGGAATATGCAAATTATTGTTTGGTGTGACTTAACTAATGTAGTTTTACATGTCATAACACAGTGTGAGTCACTAGATATTTACAATCAAATTCCTGACACTAAATGCAGGTCATAAAGAACCAAAAAGGTCATAATCAGTGATTGTGGTTTTCAGACAGTCAAACACACATCGTGGTAACTAATTTTTATGAAGAACTTAGTTCATCACACAAGTAACACTTTATGGCAGAGGCGGGCAATTAGTTTGGCTTGGGAGCCACTTTGAGAAGTCTAACTATCGACACCAATAAAACCTTGGTTATAATCAAGCAAATTAACAATTATTTTTAATTTAATACTAAGGAGCATATATCTCAGTTGGCATATGAAATATGAAGAAAATCTTTGAAATGATGAACAATGTTTTCTCTTGGAATCTGCTGACATCTTGATGCACACAGAGAGGATTGGTTGCCATGCGTTTTTTAGCAATACTTGTTCTAACCCATACTTGCTTCTGCATTTAGACTAACTCATTTCAACATTGTCAACACACAAACACACACTATGACCAAAGTTGTACCTGGTTATCATTTAACCACATGTATGTGATTGATTTTGAATCGAGGCAGTGGTAAACACCTCTATATCTTTGGACTGAACAAATCGTCATCATCCTTCAGGATACCCACTACACTACTGCAGGCAAGTTAGTGATTCCCGACTTCTCACTAGCTGGGTCAGACTTGAGCAGGAAGCACGGCCTTGCCACGTTTGTTCACGAGCGTTTGGAATGTACACTGGTCGATAAGTCTCCAGAGCAATCAGAGACCGAGAGGTTGTGCGTAGACGTCGCAGGATATAAGATCATCTACGTCTGCAAACCTCCACCCTCGCAGTTCATACCTACGGCCATTCCGACGTTCCCACACCCAGGTTTATATGCTGGCAACATGATTCAACTGCCAGCATGTTAACTGGGGTTACAGCACAACATCTCATGACGTTGAGAGCCTGGACTCCTGAGCAGCAGCCAACAACGTTTAGCTGGTGAAAGGCCCAAAGGGATGGCCATGTTTTTCTCTTATTGATGGAACGTTGGCACCAACCTGGACCTGGCCTTCGCGAGTGTCCGCCAGGACGACCGACTGCCTGACAAACGTGTTCTAGGAAGGTTCCCGTGTTCATAACACTGACCGTCTCTCATAACGCCACCGAGGCTCAACGTTCCTGCCTACAGCGATCCAGCCAAGCGTTGAAACTTTCGCAAGGCGATTGGAGATGCTTTTGCCTTCTTACAGGTGAATCCGTTGAGAGATTGCCACCTTAGGACAACTCGTGAAGAACAAGACACACAAGACTGGGAACTGCGAGTTCACCAGACTCAACAAGGTGGTGTACGACCTATGAAAGGTCCCGAAACTTGAGGAAGAAAAACGTGAACTCTGGCCCCTTCACGCCAGAGGAACTTGCTACTGCCCTCAAGCACCTGGAACCAGGAAAATCTCTGGGTGGAATTCTATTTTCCCGGAGTTTATAATCCACGGCGGTCAGCCCTCGTCAGTGGCGTAGGAACCCACTGGCTACTCTGGCTATAGTCAGGGGCGGCACGTTCCAGGGGGCGGCAAAATCTATCGCCTATTGTTAGCAGAGATAATTGAAAAGAGGTGAAGAAATCATTCAGACTGATTATCGCTAAGTCCATCGCCTCATGAGAATCATCTTTGGCAAAATGAGGGCCACACAGCCGATATTACCAGCCCCATGGTTCCAGCCATGTTATGCTCACCACTACTTCGTCGCCACCTATCCCTCAACATTATTGCGTAACAATGGCCGTTCTTTCGGGATTCTACACGTCTACTCTAGGAAGCTGCAGCATCGTTGAATAAGCGAGGCTCGCCAGTGGTGCCACTCCTAGAGTTTTTCCACTAAATCTAGTGTTTTTTGCATTTCATCTAGTGTTCTAGTGGTTTTTCATAGCTATATAGTGTTTTTTTATGAGTGAACTGAATGTAATTGGTTACACAGTTTTGTGTAATTGTAACTGTATTGAGACTTTTTGATTTTATGCAATTGTAATTTGCTAAAGATTCTGCCTAATTATATCTTAAATTACACAAGAACATATAATCTGTTTTGAGTTAAATCGCTACGATATAATCTGATTTGAGTTAAATCGCTACGAAGTCACTGTGGTCATTTGTTAAAAGTTTCAGTGACCGCTTACAAACCAACACAAGCGTTGCTGCTATCTCCCGTTTTCTTTGTGGTTTATGAGTTGCGCAATGTCTTTGCATTGCAACGCATTTCCTGGCCATTTTCATTGTGTGTAAGTTTGCCTTTTGCTTTTACAGCTAACTTGCATGGTAATTTGCCATTTGTAAAGATGTTGGACTTCAAGTCATATTGAAAGATTGAAGGCGTGAAAGAATAATTGTTTGTGTGTGTGTGTGTGTGTATGCGTGCGTGTGTGTGTTCTGTGGACCATCTGGTCTGAGACAAATAAATAAATATATAACGTTCACCAAACACCCGCCTGTTCTTATGTACAACACCAATTTTCTTGTAATCTGACAAATCTGTCACGTATTTGTAATCTAGTGTTTTTTATCATGGAATCTAGTACCTTTCCGTAACAACAGAGTGGCAACACTGAGGCTCGCATTGCGAGCTGTCTTTATGCTGCAGAATTTGTTTGGCTTAGGATTGGCGTAGCCTACTGTGTTACTTGGCTGTTGACATAAACGCGAAAAGCATTTCTTTTTCGCAAAACGATTAGGAATACAGTTGTTGTGGTCAAGTATACCGGTCAATTGTCTCATTGTAGATTAATTATCGTTGGTGAATTTCTTCCTAGTCACGNTTGCTAGTTGCATTTCCCCTTCGTTAATTTCTTCTTTTTTGTTTGCGTTTCGGTTTCCTGTCATTCATTTTGAAAATTTTTGTTTAGCTGCTAATCGCCTTGGGAGTCGAGTAATGGTGATTTCGGTCATACCAACTCCCGTCTACTACAAATTTTGCGTTTGTTCGAAAAAACTAATTGTTGAGTTAATGCGACAAATATTTTTTACATTCATGTTTCTTAATTTTGTTGTTAGCCTCATAATTTTGATTTTTAGTTTGGAAACAGTCCAACTTAAGCAGGTTTTCTGTTTACAGTAGTTGTTAATTGTGTAGTTGTTCGAATCGAATACTCAGATGATATGGTGATATCATCATGTTGTACCAAATTACCAGCTGCATCTATGCATTGGGCATGGTGTTCGGGGAGATTAAGCAGTCGAAAATTTACGCTAAATTTGGCGGGAATTCTTGCAACAAGGTCTTCAAAAAACAAAAGATCATACCTTGGTTGACTGAACACGATGACGTCATAAATATAACAGCACTGCCCGCACCAGGGGCGGCATTTTCCGTTAGGGCCAGGGGCGGCAGATTGTGCTCCTACGCCACTGGCCCTCATATCTCGGCAATGCGATTTCCTATCTCTGTGTATGAACCAACTCAACATCCCCAGGATCTCGGAAAGAGCACTAAAAGCTGCAATCATTGGGGGACCCAAAGAGTTATCGCCGTATATACAAGAGACTCATCTACTCCATACTCGTGTCGAACCAATCACCAATTCATTACTCCCGCAGGAACAAACGGGTTTTCGAGCAGTGATGGAATCTGATGTGAAGGAGTGTGCTGTGGTATCCCTGCGAGTTTTAGTCGAAAAAGATATTTGAGCACGTGCAATTGACTTGTGCTCCTTTGGCAGCTTCTAATTCGTGTTTTCGTTATTTTCAGTCGCGGTTTAAAAGAAAGTGCCGTAAACTTTCTTAGTGGAAATATTTCCATTGTTGTTTTGTGACACTTTGGAGTGCGTAATTTAATAGTATATCGTAGATTCGTAGAAATACCACATTCACTGCGCGTCAATTGACTTATTTATTTTTTTTTTGTTTTTAGGAACACTGGTGATACAGAAAGGAGATATCACCTTCGATATTACAAAACAGGAACTTGCATTCATGAAACCGACTCAAAAGGAAACTGCGTTAAGAACGGTCCTCACTGTGCATTCGCTCATGGTAGCCATGATCTGCGGCCGCCTGTATATGATATCAGAGAACACCAACTGAATGAGCAAGCACAGCAAAATCAAAGAAGTCATACCCCGGAACAACCAGCTCAAGAAACAATCAATCTGGCGGAAAAGATAGTTAATGATGATCCAAAATGGCAAGATGCTAATTATGTTTTGGCCAACTACAAGACAGAATTGTGCAAGCGGCCACCAAGGTTGTGTCGTCAAGGCTACGCCTGCCCGCAATACCACAACGCGAAAGACAGAAGAAGAAATCCTAAAAAATATAAATACAGGTACATGGTCTTTGCGTTCCTCTGCTTATGTTTTCCTAGCTAGTCCGTTTTTTTTTTACGAATGGTTGTGTTAGTAAATAGTCAAATAGTCGCGGATGTGTTTGATTTTGTCTAATGTCATGCATTTAATGTTAAGAAAGTAAATGTCAGTGGTACAAAATATTAAAATCATGTTATCCGATGGTTTATACCAGTATATAAGAGATTTTTGATGAAAACGGTGTTGTGATTGTTGCTCCCTGCTCATATGGATTTACTCAATATTGTGACACAAATGTGTTCAAAAACTAAGTAACCGTAGCATCCACCTGTTTCGACTCTTGAGCAGTGCCGTAGCCAGCCCAAAATTTAACGGAGAGCCAAAAACGTTTTGGGAGGGCAAAGTGTTTGATTTCAGGCGCTAGGCCCCTCATGGCTACGCCTATACTCTTGAGATGTGTCAATTTATATAATATTGGCAAACACAGGAAGTACTTACGTTAAAATCTTTTTGTAAAGAAAGTTGCGTGGCTTCCGAACATTGCAACCTCGGTAACAGATCTATTAACATATCGTGTTCATCTCGGAATGATATTGAATCTAAGTTTTTTGATTGAGAAATTAACTGAAAAGGAAATTATTTAGGGTGCTAGCAAGTTTTTTGATTAATAATCACGCAAGTTTACCTTCCTTTAGCTGGAGTTGGAGTGGCGATGTAAAGTTGCCCCTTTCAGTTGACATCAATAGATTATCTTGTCTTTACATTCTCATCTCTTGCTAGTCAAGTTGTAGGAGACATCGGCAGAGTTCTTCCTTGTTTGTGGAGCAAGTTTGCTGCATAGAAATGACAAAGATGTAAAGTTTCTCACTTAAATTGGTACTACAGCATAATTTTGATTTCTTAAACCCTCAGGCAGGTGTTTTTTGTAAACAAGACTATGCAGGTGTCTTTCCGTAAACCAAGGACCCACGCCAATACAGATTTTCTTGGGCATTTGTTCACGATTTTTTGTAGATTCCATTTTGCTATGTCGCCGTTGTTTCGAAATTGTTCTTTTACTCAAAGAACCTTTTGTTCAACATGAAAAAGTAGTGGTTGTGTTTCGTGACGGGATGTCATAGGCCAAGAGAAAGATTGGTTTTATGGAGGATAATCGTTGGGCTTAAACTGACATAGGTGTGCAAAAATCGAGGCAAACGCCCATTTTGGGGGTTTGGGTAGGAATATTATGGATTGCCCTCTTTCATTATAACGATTCACCAATGGTCTTCTGTAGCTGCGTATGTTAGAATCATGTTTTGCGATCTTATTCTGAGGTGTTCGTTAATTTACGCCCGGGTTCTTCAAAACAGCCTCAGTAAATTTTGAAACAATTTCAATTCACAGCGATGGTTTCAAGAAGTAATGCCTTTTACAGACTGAAATAAAAAAGTGGTGATGTAGGATGTCAATCCTTGATAAATCCCTTAAGAACAATTAGCAAAACGTAAATTTTTCCGTTTCGTGCTTTTGTAACGGTCGCTTTTTGGAGACGCGAACTCAGAATACAGGGTCCGTGATGTTTCGGCAGCATAAACAATAAGAGATTACCCGCTCGACCACGTTCACTCATTTGTTGAATGTGCGCCAGCAGCATATTCTTGAACTACTTCCCGATTGCACGCTCTAGGCATGTGACGCAATGCGTCTGCAAAAACGACCGTTACACTTGCATATTTTGGTGAGTGTTTGTACCTTCAATTTTTTCCATTTGCTGTACATTGCATAAAATATTGCAAAAAACTTCGCAAGCCAGAGGTTATTCGGATGTATGCTGTATTCACAAAAGGGAAATAACAATTACATTCAACGTAACCATGGCACGCACATCAGCCATGTGCGTAGGCGATAACGTCATTTGGTGAGTTTCGTTCGAATGCCTGAAAAGTGCTGTGCAGTGTCAGTTTTACTGCTTATGCAAGTGTGTGAGTTATAGCGCTTCATGTAATTTGCAACTTCTCTCTTACAAGAGACTACACGTCATCTTCAATCCTAGAACAATTGGCTAGCGTATGTTTGCTGTTATAATATATATTCATAATCTTTTTGTGTCCAAAGATCAAGTCCTTGCCCCAGCGTAAAGCAAGGAGATGATTGGAAGGATCCAACTTGCTGCGAGAAGGGCGATAGCTGCCAGTTTTGCCACACTCGCACTGAGCAGCAATTTCATCCCGAGATATACAAAAGCACAAAGTGCCACGACATGACGCAGACAGGCTACTGCCCTCGCGGCCCGTTCTGCGCGTTCGCTCATGTGGAACAAGAGATCAGGATAGTGGAGGAAAGTGCACCGTTGCCAGGTGTTATCGCCGGGTCGTTAGGTCAGTCCGGGACAGAAAATACGTTTGGGGTGTTTCACGAAATAGGGGAGCAAGCCGAGGTGTTTAAAAACGTTAAATCGGCCTTCGAACTTCCATCATCGGATTCCGCGGCTCCGGAAAGTGTTTGGGGAAAGCTTACGCCGTCGGGTTTTGGTTTGAACAATGCGGATAGCAGCAGAAATATTCCAAGTCAATCTATTTTCGCGGACTTTAACATAAGCAAAAGTTTACCAACTTGTCCTTCACCGATTTCCAGACCTAGAACGTCGTCCGTAAGCAATGGCAAAGGCGACGGGTATTCCAAAGCTCCTGGTTCAGAAAGAAATACGGTTGAGAACACCGGGTTTTCTGTGAGCGTTACAAGTGGAATTTCTTCGGTTTGGCCGGGAGGTGGAGGCGCAAACTTGTCGCCGACCACTTTGCGAATGAAAGACGGAAATTTGTTAAACAGCGACGCCACGCCATTTTATCCGCCAGACGAAACTGTTGACTCGGTCGTAGGGAATGCTTTGGAGGATTTGGACTTGGACGACACAAGAAATGAAGAAAAAAACGATTTCAATACCATCACCACGAATATCTGGTCAGCGCCCAATGCGGTTCGCGGCTCCCACTCAGGTCTATTTCCAATGTCTGATCCAGTAAATATTCCGCAAGACCCGTCCTTAACGGGAAATGTTCGGGAAGTGCCGCGCAATCCAATGTCGTCAATTTCCCCGTCGTCACTTTCGAACGCGTTTGCTCCTGATTTGCCACATTCCGGCGGACTGTCGTCACTGCCGTACACAAGTGGGCAATTTCCAGCCATGCCGGCTCCTGTTGGGACTCCTGGCAGCATCCCTGGGTCAGCAATGAGTGCCTCGCTTGGCAGCGGTTTGGCGTCTGCCCTCGACCTTGAGCGAATGCAGCATAAGTGCAAGCAGTGGGAAGAGTCCTGGAATCAAGCGAAAATCGCGTGCGACGCGTGGAAACACGAGGCGACGGAGGCCAACGAGAGAGCAAAGATTTCAGAAGATCACCGAAATATTGCTGTGGAAAAATGTCATTTGTTGCAAAAGCAGCTGCAGCTTGTGGTCGAACAAACAAACTCAACTGAAAAGCAACAAGCTTGCCCGTTTCTGCACCAGCCTTACGGAAAAAAAGAGTTAGTCAATCTACCTCTAACGTCTTTGAAAGAGCTGCAGATTAAGTATAAAAGCGATTTGGAAACTGTTGAAAAAGTCATTTGGGAATTGCTTTGGCAACCTCAGAACTGATATGTTTTAAAAAACAGCTATTGTTAAACATTTATAATTAATACTTTGCTAACATGGAGTTATACTGTGTTTGAAAGTTTAATATAACCACCGATTTGCGCTGTACATACATGCACTCCCAAACTCTCAAATTGCCACGCACCGACTTGTTCGCAGTGATGATAACTGGCCCGGGTTCAAAGTACGACGAGCTTAACTTTTACATTGTCTTTTTTGTTCCCACCTAGGTGTAACGATACTGTCTGTCTTTTTTATCCTACATGGGAGAAAAAATGCGAGAACTGCTGATGCGCTAGTGAGCTTTGGATCGCGTTGCGGCTGTTGAGTCACGGAAAAAGGAAAACGATATATTGCGCAGTGTAAATAACTCACGTCATGGATCTTGTTGGTTGCCAGTGTCTGCTGATGTGGTTTTCTTCACCAAGTGCATTAACTTGTTATCGACGTTAGGATACAACTGAAAAAGAGATCTCAGCTTTTTAGACATTGTCGCTGGCGTGCGTTTCTCAAAGTGAAACAGAAAATTTTACATGCTAATGTTTTTACATTTTACGTATGTGGGCATTCTTCGGGCAACGCGTTTTTTTCTAAAAACAGTTTTAGTCATGGGAAGTGGCACAGTAGTTGTGTTTTTTCAAGGGAGCTGTTTTATTTCATTGTCTGTAAAGATTGCGTGTGTTTATTTTTTCAGTCATATGTGCCTAAAATAAGAGATGAAATATATGGCAACACATACACTACCATAGTTCATTTGAGTTGATTCTATGACCGTGGTTACAAACCTTTTTACATTCGCATGCTCTTGCGCTTAACAGACGAGAAGTTGTAATGTGAGCTCGAAAGATTTCAACAGGTTATCTTTTCACAAGCAGAGCCGTATGGACACGTTTCATTTTCTCCAAAAGTAAAAAATTAACCTATGCCCATATAAATTCCAACCAAGCAACATTTTCATATCAGAATATCTTTATTCGCGGTTATATCCGAATGATTGCAAAGGTTCTTTGTTACGTCACCAACTGCCACAATAGATAGGTCACTCATAAAACAATTACGGTATTGCTGAAGAACTGCCCATGCCATAGCATAGAGCAGGGGTTCCCAACCTTTCTCTGATCATGTATACCTTCAGCTTTTCGGAAGATGAGCATGTACCTCTAAAATTTCTTACGACAAAAAGGTTGAGTAAAATAACAAAAACCCACTTAATTTTTAAGAAAGCTTTATATTTTAGAATAACTGGAAATAAATAATATATGATAAATATACTTTTCCTTTTTATTGCTATCCTCAAATTTACCCCAAGTTGGAAACCCCTGACATAGAGCATTGCACTGTGCAACTGCGATTTGGTTGTGCAATGTGAACAACCACTTTGCTGGAGTTTGCTAGAACAAAAGCGGCTGTTAGTGTTGAGACACCGAGTCGAGCCTGAATTTTCGTTTTTTCGTCACTTTTTTAGCCGGTAACAGCGTCTCTGCTTCACCTTCAATTTGTGTGCGTGCACATTTTCGATAATTTGATTTTAATTTATTTGTTTATGAGCAGACACGAAGTCCATAGTATGAACACACACACTCTGCAGAACGCAGGTCGATAAAAACAACGTAGTACAAGGCATTGAAGCCGGCGGAATCACAGGGTTACAGACACTCTTTGCAACTGCATTTAAGACAGAACCATAGGGTTACAAACACATTCTTAACACTATTGTAACGTTAGTTAATACGTAACACTTGTTACAGTACTACTGCGGAGTAGGGCGCTAATTCCTAAATTGGTCGAGTCTAGGTAAAATGCGAAAGCATTGTGGCTTGACACGCCATCGATCAAACGGACACTG
>JGI24159J19872_10005457_pt1 | contig 16461 bp, 8 predicted proteins | sample Ectturendosymbi4_FD_19872 | JGI IMG/M metagenome (IMG submission 19872) | reverse complement strand
ATAAATTCCGAAGACTTTGATATAAAATTTATCATCATAACCCCCTCGGAAAGTATTTTAATTTATAGTTGAATTATCACTAATTTTCAAAAACATGTTTGTTTTAAACAATTCGTGTGAGCTTGGTACAATATATTTGCATGTTTTTTTGCTTTGGATGTTGTGTTCAGAACTTGTTCTTTCATTTGGTTGCGTTTATTTTGTCGTAACAGGCCATTTTATGCCTTTTTGAGGTCTTTCAATTTTACGCCCGAATCTCGCTTCCACTGAAAAAAGTGCGACTGGAAAAGTCTTTGCCTAGGTCGTTCCCTGGGGCCGCCCGAAATGTCAACGAGTTACTTTGCAAGACAGCTCTAGAAGGGGGCAGTGGACTTGCCATACACAACACACCAGTGGTTTCGATTGCAACTGGTTGAAAGTAGTAACTGACGAGAAGGTCATTGTATTTCAGCATTTTTCGGTCTCAGCTACGCTGCCCGGTATATAGTCACTAGTGGCAATGACTTATTGTCATAGTGACTTTTAAAGGTATCCACAACTGTCGCGTCTCATACAAACAAAGCTCCTGTCCTTGTACCACGGGTTCAGGGTCAAACCATCAGCCATTTTTCTATCCCTCGTCAAGCCAACGGGCTCCATGACAGAGGGGAGACCAATGCTGGTCAATTGTGTTTGATGAAGTGGAATTCATTCTGAAGTTAAACTGATCTACAGATCAGGCCTGTACAACTCAGAAAGCTCTAAGGGGGAGATTATTGAATTGACATAAATTTGCTACAGCCTGCAAAGTTAAATTTCTTTGTGGTTTGGAAAAAATTATGGAATGACAATTAACTATCCCAAGTCAGGCTTTAGCAATATTTTCTGTGATTAGGAAGCTCTTCTTGCAGACTGTATGTTGTGCAGGAAAGCTTTTCTTGCAGGCAGTGTGTTGTGCAGGCTTTTCAGGGTATGGCTGTCTATGGGTCATTCTAGTTTTAACTTGGGCTATGAAATAGGCATTTAATTGTTGTGTTTCAGTTTTCAAGTATCTTCTAACCCTACAATTTGAGCAGTGTTGTGTATATTGTAGTATTGGAAATTTGTAGCCTAACATGGCTATATTAGCACCGCTGTTGTTGTTTCTAAAAAGTGCCCCAACTCCTGGACTAGTTTCAAGCTTTCTTCTGAGTTTGGCATTTGTGTTTTTCCGCAAAGTCCGACCATTGTGCAGTTATTTGCCATCGAATGAAGAAAATGATGAATGCACTTTTGATTGGGTACCATATGTTAATAATACATTTTGTGTATAGATGTATGAAAGATATTTTTTGTCAATTTTATCGTTATTCAATAGAACCCTTAACAATCAATGCACATGAAAAAGTGTATTGAACAAAAACCACACACATTATCTCATGTCACCTGATGAATATCCACTGGTGCTATGAAAGATGTGAATCATTTAATGAAAAGCAGCCGATCAATCTAAATTACATTTTGAATTCCATATGCGAAAGACTGGTTTAATATCTCTATCAGCATTCAAAGATAAACACCCAGACCAGATCCCATACTAAATGCATGCACAAGATTTTTTCAAACATTTTTACTTTATCATAATGATTATGCCCTGAGAGTCATGTGTCAAATGTGGTTGTCATGGTAGAAGAAAATGTGTGATGCTGTTAGAATATGGCATTTGAAGTAGGTAGTTCAAGGTAGGTAAGAAGATCCAACTAAAATTTTTTTCTGAAATAACTGAAAAAACACAAATTTTATTTGCAAAATGATAGTGATGACTCAATAATGAGGGAGTAATCACGTTTTGTCATGTGTGGTTACTAGTAACCGTGTTATTCCTAGTGACCTTGTCATGTGTGGTTATTAGTTAACTTGTCATGTGTGTCATACCTGAAGAGGTTTGATTCATGCATGATCGCTCATTAATTACCAAATACAAAATCTACTCCATTGAAAAGCATTTTGTTTTTCATCTTTTTGCCATATTAATTGCATAATGTGGTACATAAGAATAAAAAGTCAATGTGAGAAAAGTCATAGCTCTGCTCTTTTTATCCAATATAGGTTGCTCAATGTTTGACAAAGTAATTGAAGTTGAAACCTTAAAGAAGCATTGTGTCAACATTTACGGCATGTATTTTGCTACAGTTTTTTATAAGCTTGACACCTTGAAATTTGTTTATACTAATCAAAATACAAAGGCAGAAATCTTAACGTGTCTGCTGCCAATGTACGAATATATTTGTCATACCTAAAAATCAGCCTAAATAAAGCCGTTTTGTCTTACCAACAACATAATTTGCCAGGTGATTGTGAGAGCTGTTCAAACCCTTAAAACACTCGGCAAATCCTTGAGTCTGCAATGAAAAAAATTTCTTGGTTTTGGGTTTCGGGTTCTTCATAAGTGAGTTAGGTTTTTGTCCATTTTGGCTCGTGTTACCTGGCCCAAGGTCCATCCGCTAGACCAGCTATGTCCAACCCAAATGGCTTACTGAGCCAATAATTATGTCACTATCTTAACCAGGGCGGCACATTGAATGGCTTACGTTGATCTCAGCAAACTAAATTTAGCTAAAGCTAATGTCCAAAGCATTCAAATCCTAACTGCAATGGTAACAGACATGATGAAGTGGCACTGAGGACCACCTGCAACAAAAATGTCAAATTCAAGATTATCAAAATAAGGACAAGTTGGCAGAATGTAGGATACTTTTACTACACCGCAAACCTTAACTGGGCTGCACGAAACGTTTGACTGGGCTGCATGTGTGGACATAGCTGTGCTAGACAGACGTATTTCGCTCAAGTTTTCATTGGGAACTATGCTAGAATATGAGTCTTTTGAGCCTTTGATCGACTTTCTATCATTTGTAGTTAAGAAGTTATGATCTAAAAACAACAAATTATTATCTCATTAGTGCACTAGTTACTTATTTTGTGATTTTTTGTTAATAACTTTTGAACTCGAAACCTTAGCAAGTCATCCAAAGTATCAAAAGACTTGGATTTTAGCCTAGTTTCCAATAAAAGCTTTAAGTGAAATACTACCATCTAGCGGTTTGGGCCTAGGGCCAGATGAAGTGGGCCAAAAAGGCCTAAAATTACTCCACTTATGAAATCACTCACAAAAAATCCAAAACCACAATATTTTTTTTTCATTGCAAACTTGAAGAATTGCCGAGTCTTTGGGGTTTGAACAGCTTTCCAGCACAATCACCTGTTGCCTGTCAAGTTATGCAGCTGATAAGACACCCGGAAACAGTTTGAAATATGCCAAATCATACTGGTTGTAAAGGTGATAATTATTAAATACATCTGGCTAATAAAGAAAATCATTGTGGCAACATTATGTAGTGTACAAAATATTTTTGTCCTTTGCACTAAGTCTAAGAGATATAGATAAATGTAATGTCAGTATGGTAAGTATTCCAAGCATTCTCTTTAAGCTTGTCATCTAATCATTAATATAAGCTTTGAAAGTTTTTGAAAAGCTGAAACATGCCATCAAAATTAGTGACCCAGATATTACACCAAAATAAATATGCTAGTCTGGACTCTCTGCTGTGCTATATGTGCTGGTATATCTTTGTTTCACTACTGTAGATGAGAAACGTCTTTCAGGAAAAACAAAATATCTTACAACATTTTGGGAAACTTATTGTGGTATCTATTCATACCTTACTGAATTCTTAGTTTAAGATGCTATCATCTCATAAGATGTTATGTTATCAAAATCTTTCCTATTATTGGCATTTTCCAAACTTCACTTGTAACGCAATTTGAATTAGTTCTGGTACAGGTTATTTGATAGTTTTAATATTGTGTTGTTAACATTCCCCTAGCTCAATATGCCATAATTCAAGTGGGAAAAAACAAAGTATTATATTTTTTGTAACTTTTCTCAAGTAAATACTGCAGTTATTTCCATCAAAAGAAAATGCATTTTTTGCATGTGTCATACATGTGCATTAGGGTAGGCAGATTCTCAATCAATCTTTGAAATGGAAAAAAGGTGTTCTGAAAACCTGACAAATTATCAAAAAACAGCTTTGCAAATTTTTGAAGATTGTTGCATCTAACAATGGCTGGGCAACCAAGGGTCAGATGTCACCTGACCTCCGAAATCACTATACTGGCCATTAATCAAGAACTGCTTGTGCTAGAAAGCTCAAACTAGTCTCAAAATGTAGAGACGTTTCGTGTTTCCAAGTGTCCTAGGAGAAGTTTTTGGTCTATTTCAAACAGCACATTGGGCACAATTTTTTAGAAATGTGTTTTGGAGCATCTGAAAGGAAATATCATCACTCACTATATGTTGTTTTTGCACATGCATTCACCAATACAAAACCATTGTTAATGCAATAATTTTTATTTATTTTCAGAGGGAGACGGAGGTTTTCTTTTTTTTTCTGTGCATGATGATGCTGAAGAATAGATCTGCAGTGTCAGCAGAGCAGATGGTTACCACCACTTTGATGTATGCCAAAATTGTCAATATCATATTATTCTATCGTCTGAATATCAAGATTTCTTTCATATACTCTGCACTCTGCCTTGGTATGCAAAAGTTTTCTGTTTTTATGCTGTGGTAAAATACACAGTTAGGCTACTTGAATGTTTCTGTGGGCTGCTGACTCAGACAGACTATCTTAATTATTTGATTTTGTGGTGCATAATGTATTATTTTAGGTAATTTGTGGGAGGACTGTAATGCTGTCCAACAGTTTCAAATCAGTTCATCCCAAATTTTCTATTTCTGGTTCTTGTGAGAAGTTGTTGCGTTCGGAAATCCCGAGCGGCATGTGCGCAAAGCTTCGCACCGTGGCAGCAAGCAGTAATAGAGATCATGCGTCGCAATCTCTCTTATTATTGCTTGCTCGCCCCACGCGTATATGTTGTTATTCTTCGCGCACATCCCGTTCGTGGTGCATCACACAATCAACGCAACACCACCGGAGAGGTTGCAACAAAGCTTTCAGATGAACGTGTTTTGCACATTAGCACAGTGCCAGGCAGCGTGCTTGCAGCTGCATGCTATATATGGTCACTTACTTCATGTTTCTTAACATCTGAACCAACTTGTGTTTTTTTTGCTGTCCTGGAGCCTTGCGTTTATTTTATTCCCTTGGTATTAAATTTCTTGTTCCAATACACTGACAAACGTATTCATATTGCTCTTCTAAATGCGTAATGCTCCAACAGGTAATTAGATATTATAATATTAAATTAATTAAAAAATATTTTCATAAAGGCAAATGGTCTTGTAGAGACAACTTAGCAAGGATTTCACTTGATCGGCGTTAAAGCGTTGCAAAGCAATGTCTCAACGGGCGCAAATTTGCAAGACTTTCAAACTACGCGTTCAATTAACTCAATCAAGGATTTCGTAAGATGTGTGTTTGAAGTATGAACTACCATAATTGTACGGTAATGGTCTTTGCAGAAACACTGGCTCCACTTTTTTGCAATGATTAATACAGGCATGTAAAAGACAATCAGCAGTTATGATTGTAAACTGCCTTGTGTGGCGTGCACCTAAAGCTTCATAGAAAGTTTAGCAATGTGTGATGTAGACGTGTTTGTAAAATGTGTCAAAGCAAACTGAAAATGCCATGAAGTTTCAGCCTAAATACAGGTTATACAATGATTCTGCCAAATAGTCTTTGCTTAAACCATTCTGGAGACTTTGTCGTCTTTACATCTGCGGCCAAATATCAGCTCATTTTTAATCGATTTGGACATCCATCAGGTTTAATCGACTGCCACGAGAANCAACGATTCATACTTAAATATTAAACCAATGAAATGAAGTTTTTTACTTTCAGTATCCAACCACCAAACATCCCACATTTTTTATTAAACCTTTCCACATTACTTGCAGTCGTGCTCTGCAGTGCATCACATAGGATTCAAACCTTTGGATTGATTTTAATCACGCTGTAACCAAATGTAGTTGGGGACCCCGATATGATGCTGTTTTGTCGTTTTCTTAGAAAAGAACGTTGTTTTTATACATCCTGACATACGGCGGAATGTTCCAGGTTGTTAAGTCTAGGATTACACAGATTAGCGTCTTTTTTGTAAGTTGCATCTCATTTGAATGTCACGCGCAAGGATAAACATTTCTTCAACTTTACTCAAACGATTAAATTTTTTTTCTGGCTTAGTGTGATGTTGTTCTCAACTTGGCTGACTGTAGAAATGGATGTCTGTTCTTTTTGGGAGTGTAAAGTATATCCTTGCTTTATTCATCCTCCACCAGTACCGACAGGAATGTTTGCTTTGCGAAAGCAAATTAACAGTCATCTGATTGTTGAAATGGTACGCAAAGTGGGTCTGGTAAAGAGCGTTTTTTTGTTATGTTTTGTTTAAAGTTTGTGCTTTACCTCCTCCACTGTTTTGCTTTTGCAGTAAGATTGTGGCTTTATCCAGAAAACTTCACTGAAGGTCCAGGCGAAATAACGTTTTTTAGTGACAAAACGTTAAACGTAAGTGCGACATTTTATGCGGCATGAATTCTCTTAGCTTTAAAAAATATTCGTAGATGTTAAAGCTATTCTCAATATAGTCGGACTTTAGAAGTTGCAGTTGATATTCCAAGGATATTAAACAATGTTTTTGATTGAAAAATGCATCAAATACAACCTCAAGACAAATTTTTTGTTTCAGGATGCAAAACATTTACAGCTGACTTTTTTAACTTATGGTTTTTCATAGTGCTGCAATGCATTTTTAATCCATTTTCTATACTATAAACGTGCGCTCTCTTTTTTACTAAAAAATGCGTAAGAAAATCACGAGAAATGACTCTACCCCTTATTTATAGCGATATGCAGTGACCGTAATTTTGAATAGGCGGCTTATGCTACGTTAATGTGTTGATGAAAATTGAAGAGTACCAATAATTCTCACCATGCACTACTTTGCCAAAGTGATACATTTAAATGATTTCCGTGTTCGTCATGCGTTTTTTTTCTGCTGCTAAACCATTTGCGTTTATTGGGGGCCACTATCTGAGTTATTTAAAACACGTTTTCTGTAATGCGTGTAAACTTTAATAGTTGTCTTTAATGCCATTACTGTAGTGAAAAGACCAGCGGTGGGCATGTTATGAAGATTAATATCGTAGTAAGGTTTTAGTTTCGTTTGCGTGTTTTTCTTGAATGTGCAGTGGACGGTTCTGTCAAATCCAAACCAAGCTTCTTCTTAGCTACTTTGGCGATATAAGCGATTTGCTGTTGGCATAGCAACTACAAATATGTGAAACTGGGTTTCAATGCTCGGACGCAAATCTCGTTTTCCAAATGATAAGTAGTTATATATAGATAAATCCGTTCTAAAATTTAACTTCACCGAAACAACCCTTGAGAAATTAGAATGCGCATTCACATGTAAGTTTTTGGGATTGCCGACGTGAACGCCACGTAAAAATATGAAGATGGCCCCATTTCCGCCGAGCGGGTTCTTGTTTACTTCCGCTTTGACGCTGGTAGTTTCCCTTCAATCTGTAAGAAAGCATTGTGAAAAATGCCGTAAATTTTACAATGAAGTAGACGATGTGAATTGTACAAAGTGATGCTGTGAATTTTACGAAGTGATCTTGCAAGGTAGCACAATTCGTAAAGTATTATGCCCTTAGTTGCTACTTGTGAGAAATATTTCGTGTTTCGTTTGTGAAAATTTTCATGTTGTAAGAGAAGCGCTTTTATTGCGGACGTTATTTGTAACATCCAAAGCAGTTCTTTTAACGTCACATTTAGGAATGCCAACCCCTGCTGTGAAGATTTTAGCCCCCACTTGCAAGAAGGCAGTTCGATTCCACTTGATTTTTTCGATTTTCAACTACAGTAATTGTATTATTGTCGGCGTTTACCAAAAGTTTTAGCTGTTTGTCCGATTTCACTGCAGTTTAATTTGCACTTGGTGAATTTAGAGGAAATGCAATGTTCTTTGATAAACGCAATGTTTAGTACATTTCCTATCTGTGATGCTGTAGTCAGCCATCACCAAGAAAATTTTGCCATGTATATGCAATAATACAACGTTTTGCCGGAATCATTTTGTGAAGAATCATAATGCAACCACAACAAGCCCCACTAACGTGTAATTGAATGCTCCTTGACAAGTATACATCAAATATATATCCTAGATCAAAAATTAGTTCAGATATTTAATTGATGGCTGAGAGGTAGTGTTAGCACTGACCCTATTTCCAAAGTCTGCATCGAGAATTCAGTTATTCGATAAATATGTGCACGCACTGTAGAAAAGTGGGTTAGAAAGCGAAAGCTAGGATTTATGCGGGCCTGTATAATGTTTCCAGAAGTTGAATAATGTCATCACTAGTGAACAATCGTTTTTTCCCGTCATATCAATTTCTTGTTTATAATACAGTATTGCGTTCGTGTAAGACTTTATACCGAATTGGCTGTTCATTTAAGACCTCTACGCTATCCTGGCTAGTAATTTAAATACAAAAGACTTTTGCAAACATTTTGTCTCCCATTTTCGTTGGGAAACGAAAAATATCGTGATATTTATTAATCGAACTGATACCAAGTACGGCGATACCCCAACACAACTTCCTGGCTACATTTCAGGAAGCCCTTGCCGAAGAACCGCATGTGACCTGGGTGCTATTTTTTCACGCAACCTGGTCTCCACCGTGTAAAGCAGCTTCTCCAGTTTTTTCTGCGCTTTCGAGAAAATATGCAACAGATTATCTAAAGTTCGGAAAAATTGATGTTGGAAAATACCCGGAAGCCGCAAAGGAGTAAGTCGTTAATGCTCAATGACTCATGGGCTGAAGCGCTTTGTTTTTGTCAGTCGGCTGACCGCACTGTGTAGTGTAGGGCCGTCCAGGTAACATATGGCCCGTAGCTTTGGTTTCACACCGTGTTCTACTGCCCGCCGAAGCCTGGAGTACCCTTCTGTGTCGGAGTGACAGCGGTTTGTCGCTACTGAAGACGTTTACACTTGTGTTTTGGTACGCCGAGAGCAAATGTGAGGACTAAAACCGTCGCAAACTAGTGCTTCTGCTTCAAACCCCAAGCGTGCAGCTGTGTATTTGAGTTTTGCAATCCATATAGCAGTAATAACGCCGTTAAACCGCTGTGCGGAGTGCAATGAAATACGGACAGGGTACATAACATGAGTTGGTTGTACTGCGGTACGCTAGATCAGGGATCGGCAACCTTTTTTAAACAGCGAACCGGTTTCAGCCTGGCATTGTTTTGCGGACCGGCCCTCAATAAAATAATGAATGTTTGGCACATGCAAATTTATTACAACTCATAAGTCATCACGACACTGATTCAGTGAGAAATCTGGGCTTGCTTTGCCGCAGTAAGATACTCCGACCTGTAGATATTATGGTAGTCAATGGCACCCGCAGTGTGTTCCTTATGTCAGTCGTTCCAGTCACTGTTGGACCAATTTAGCCTTGGTTCCGCACCGGGCCGCGGCCCGGTGTTTGCCGGCCCCTGCGCTAGATTACTGTTTTCACTGCAGTGTGTTATTCAATTTTAAATAATGTCAAAAAGGTGAGTTACAGGTCGAAGAAATTAAGTTGAAGCATGCATATAATTTGAATTAAATTGGGTGTTGTAGTAGGTAGCTGATCTGCTGAGTTGCGATAAAACCTGTTTTGTCTGACGTATGCCGAATGTTGGAGTGGTCTGTGCAAAGAAATGATTGGTCGCGCTTGCCCAATGCGTTTTTGTCTTTTATCATCCAAAGAAGCCGGGTTTTGTGAAAAGTAACGACTACTGTGCCTCGTAAGTGCTGAAGCAGGAAGCTGTTCTTTATTTGGCATTTGAAACTTAAAAAACTGTTAGATCGGAATGCAGTTTTTTAATGTCAAATGTGTCCGATACAGGCTTTTTGCGAACGGTACCCCACAATGGCACAACAACGAAGATTTGCGATTGCAAAAGCTTGCGAAATCATTTCACTTGCGTATTGCTGCGGTAATTGAATNTGTATGTTCGACTTTTTTCAATTTTGTCATATCTTCTCGGATCCCAGTTTGTTAACTCGAAGCTCCAATAANTTTCTATAATGGGAGAGCTTTACATGTCTTTCTTAAGTGACAGTTGAAGTTGAAAAACATGTTTGTATTTGGTGTGGTACGATACGATCTGCGTTGTGGTTTGATAGCGTTGCTGCTTCACTTTTTGTGTAAAAGAACACCACCAGGTAAGGACGCTCAAACTAGATTTCGCGTCTGGTTCGCAAGATTTGCAATAGTCTGGCAGGGAAGTTTGCAGCACAAAAATCCCGTCTCGCACTTACACGGGGATGCGTGCACGCCTAATCGGAACCGCTGGTTTGAAAAAAACATGCCGAAAGCACTTTTTAGGTTTACCAAATCGCCAACAGCAGGCAAGGAAGGAGCTAATCAACCAGACGAGACCCATTTGAAAAGAGACGTATTGTAACCAGTCTGACATGGTTTGCTTTAAATTCGCAGTACTTCGACGCGCTAAACACGTGAAAGACTTGGGTTAATGGTCTTTCGATAGATGCGTTTATTCCATAGGATGAAAAATGCTGTCACATAACCTTATTTACATTTTCTTCAGCTCTTTGTTGTTATTGTACAACGCGCCGTATCACGCCGTTAATGGACTTGCAAGTCATATTATAAGAGCCTATAAATAGCAGTGTGTACAAACTGCAGAAAGTATTGCTTTTACAGGTATGGTGTAAGTACTTCAACGATATCGAGACAACTGCCAACTGTCGTAGTTTTTGAAAAAGGCAAACCTTCCAATTGGCGTCCGATGATCGGACCAAAGAAGAAGTTTATCAAATACGTATTTTCTGAGGTGCGTCTGGCATTGACATAAAACTCCCTTCGGTGTGGCACGAGTGGTCTGCAGGCGCTCATCGCCTCTTGCTTGCACCGTGGGCCACGCGCCTACTTTCGCAGTGAATGCTGCACTGGTGGCGAGTGAATGGCAGCACCAAGCGTGTAAACCGTTCCCTTGCACCCACCCATCAGCGCCGAGCAGGAGCTGGACAGGTCGCAAGTCCCGTTTTTCCAGTCGTCTGTATGACCCGACCGGTAATCGCATTCAGTCTACTAGCATTGGTTGCGCGCGTTGAATCACATGCGCCACTTAGTTATGTTCTCGTAACGCAACACTAAAATTTTTGCGAGAAATGTACCTGGAAAATGAGACTATATGTCCAACTTTGCGGACAGGTAAAATTTTAGGCTGCCATAATCGAGGCTAGGATCGCTGCATGAACATTGTTGCGAACTAAGATTTTTTTGGCGTTTATAGAGTGAATGTGAAAATGCACTGTTCGGTTTCGATGCCGGATGCAGTTCATACAAGATTTTTATTTATATTTGGAGCAGTACTTCCCAAGATATATGTCAAAATAGCCAGATGGAGCCCACTTGCGGTGTGACTTACGTGAAGCGATTTTCGGCTTCTCGGAGAGTGAAGTCAATCTTGGAAAATGTACCTAACTCTGTAAATTTTAAGGTCGATCACCAGCTGGTAATCCACATTTTTGTAAATGTATTTACATATTCTTCAAATTCACTTCCTTTACCTTGGTCAGTGAAATTTGTCCACTCGGCTTTATTATCTCTGGCATATTGCGCTGCAGCTTCGTGTTCTTAAGTTGGATTTATTTGAAAAAGACCATTTTTGTTCCCTTGCTTACGCGCTTTCTCCCTGATGCGATCCGGGAACTGTGTCGATGTCCTGACTTCCGATTTTTAAAAGTTTTACCCAAAATTTCGCTGATGTTACGGATCAGGCCCGAAACCAGGAGGAAAACGGACAATTGTGCCCCCCAAATTTTTCTGTTAGGTACAGCAACAAGTTACAATACTTTTCCCCCCGAAAATATCAGCTGGTTACGGCCCTTTTACGGTTGATATAGTTGTAAGAATGAAGATCGTTGTGTGTTGGTAGTGTGTTTTACGTGAAACTTCAAGTTCTGATTTACGGGTCTTATTTAGGAAAACATGGAAAGAGATTTTGCCTTCCAAAAGCTAATGGACGATTCTCTTATCAAAAGCAAGAAGTACAAAAGTCAATGCAAAAAAGAAGACTAGTCTTCTGATTCACCTAAAGGCGGCAGATTTGGACAAACCTTTAATCGCAAGCATTTTGAACAGTGTTCGCCATCGTGCTGTGTAATCGTCCTGCCCTCATTTTCAACCTGCTGCTCTCGTGTCCAGTGCATTGTAAAGCACGTTGCAGCGATCGTGTTGCTCTTTGTTGACGTGTTCGTTCGTGTTTGGACAACTTCGGTTGCGGGGAAGCGGGCGCTGCTTAGGTCATGAGCTGGTACATCGCACGCGCATTCCTGCCATTCGCGAGTACACCTAACAACCTCACGTGGTCGCGGCAACACGCACTGAGTGTTCCACAGCAATTGTGGCTCGCTCATAGAATGCGGCGGTTGCTTATCCGTTGCGCGGAATCGCTGCCAGCCGTGAAACTAAATTTTAGTCCGTTTCTAGACTATTGCTGTCCACACGAATGTCGGTTGAGATCAGGTGTGAAAAACTTTGCGTCGTTTGTATCGTGTGTAAATCGCTGCCTGGCTGCTACATCGAGGCAGTAACGATTAAAGTAAATCGCTGCCCTGGCTGCTACATCGAGGCAATAACGATTAAAGTAAATCGTTGCCCTGGCTGCTACATCGAGGCAATAACGATTAAATTCGTTCGCAGTGAAGTTGTCGGTGTCTTTTTATCGCTTGTTTCAAAAAGGTTGCACGATTTTAAATTTTTTTGTCGTGATCGATTGAACTCGAGTAATTTGAAAAGGGACCCCGCAAGCAAGCTCCGGTTTCGATGGCGTATGCAAGAAGCGGAAGTTCTCCTAGTCAGGTTTTTAGCATTGTACTATTTCTTTGATCTGATAACTAGTGCTTTTGATTAGAAATGACAAACAATGTGAAATCTTACGTTAGTTTTCGACAAACTGTGGGCTTTTCAGCACTTTATTGGGCCGCGTCGCAGGTAAGACCTACACTCCTAGTGCTATTTGCATGGCTAAAACATAGACTGGCTTTGTGAAATCTTTAATGTATATGAATGTGAAACAGTTGCCGGCGTTTGAAGTTAATCTCGAAAAGTACGATTGAAGTCCAAACTCCGTTACTAACTGAATCACAACTGGTTGCAGGCAACATTTAAAAGATGATATTCTGCATCTAGACTGTTTGTGAAACTTTAAACTCAGTGCACGTTCTGTAATCAAAACTACGCTAATCCCAATAAAAGCCAGAGTGGACACCAATTGTATTTTACTAGGGGTAGTGTGGTACAGTAGAATTCGCCTGAAATGGCAGTTCGCCTGCCTTTTAACGACACTTGTTCGTCGCTCCCAGGCCCAGCAGAATTCCTATCTTTTACGTGCATTCGAGTTCGGCTATATCGTCAGCAGGGGTGCAACGAGGGGGCGTAATTCCCCGGGCGGCGAATCACTGCGGGCAGCGCCGGCTTTTAGCCAATTGCTTCCAATCGGGCCCCGCTCTACGCAAGCTTATGCGGGACCCACAGGTTTTTTAAGCGTGGGGCCCGTTGCCAACGAAAATTAAAGTGAACTGCGCGGTATTTTAACATCCTCATTCATCATAATAGGTTCTGGAATCGTAACAGTGGTCATTGATTTCGATGTGTAGTCTAGTCTTTTCAATAGCAGCTAGTCAAGATAGAGAGGGTTTACGTCTTGAAGCTGTTTTCTGTTTCAATTGCAAGTATTTGTACTAAGCAGGTTATTGCAGATTCAACAGTTACTGCCACTTGTGTTCTGAAAGTTAATTTTAGCTTGTAATTGCAAATGTGTGCTGCTCATTCGGTCTTAATAGCGTTATGGATTTACCCTCGTAATTTGTTTATTGCTCTCAGGATTTACAATTGACCATCCCAGTGAACGTGGCATCCCGAGAAAGGAGTTTTCTAAGGTGAAAGTAATAAAACCCATTTAAGATCATTAATCCAGCAATAGCGCCTAAAGTGTTTGGTGATTTTGTCCACTGAATCCGAAATTAGCACACGCTTAAACTTGGACAAAATTCTAAATGACATAGGTAATGCTCACGTACGAAAAACAAGTTTCTCTTAGCAAATGCATTTTTCTATCATAGGCTACAATAGCTTAAAGCAAAGCTGTGGAGCCGGTGCCAAGCCAAAACTTCTGACTTGCGAAATTCCTGACTTTACGCCATGTGCTCATGCACAGAGGAATATTCTACATATCAAATACGCTGAGAATACTAATGATTGGGACTTAGGGTTTACTGTTTAAGTAAGTGTGTCAGGTTAGGGTTTGGGTTCGAAAAAGAAAAATGGTTGAGATCTAAGACCAAGTCCAATATTTTTCAGTGGTTATAGTTATTCCCGTACTGTAGCTTGTTATGGGTATCTGACATCTGACCAAAAAGTTTTAATTTACGCAGAACACATCAAAAAAGGAATCGCCAAACTTTATTCCATTGCTCTGCGAAGAAAAATAACTGACAAACAATATAGTTCAGATATTTCGCAGAGGTCAGAAATTTCGTTTGACACCGGAACTGAAATTTCAAAGCTCCGACTCTGACTCCAGGCATCTAAAGTTTTTGGCTCGAGCTCTGGCTCCAAAATGATTTGGTCCATTGAAAACAGAAAACCATGGTCTTATTTGTGCAATTGTATTATTATACCAGCATAGATGAGGTGTCACGAAAAGACATATTTGTTGGATAGTGGGAGATGCGCAAAAAGTTTGAGAAAACCTGATCCACACACAAACGAGCTTGTGCATTGGAAGAATTTTTTCAGGGTAGCAATAGTGTATTTTTCCAGGTGGTCAAGACCGGCCTTAGCAAGTTATTGTGCACCAATATAATGCAAGGTCGCTCTGTAGTTTTCGTGTGATGACCTGTTGTAACATTTTTTCGTTTGTTGATATGTTTTGCTAAGCTGTTGTATCGTATATTTGCTAGCTGATTATATTAAAGTAGTGTTGCTAATTTCATTAAACAAGTGGCCACTTGGCTTGCCCCATTCCAGGGTAGGTACCTGGTCAGAGAGGAGGTATTGAGTGCAGCAACTCATGGATTTATTGGGTGTTTTGGATATGTCGGTCGAACGAACATGGAAAGTCTCTTCTGGAGAGATGAAACTGAGGAGCACGCCCCCAGACACCCTAGGTTGGCATTATTACCCTTTTCGGGCCTCGCTCTTTCACATCGTTCATGGTTTCTATGATTATGACTTGATGCCCCTCCTCAAAAATTTCTACTCACGCCACTGAGCGGGGCCCCGCAAAATTGCTTCCAATCGGGCCCAGTACTTGCTAAGGCCGGCCCTGTCAGGGCCGGTACAAGCCGATTTGACCGATTTCTTCTAATCGGGCCCCGCGCCAAAGGGGACTCGCGCTACGCCTACTAACCAACGCAAACTTGCACTTTCTATCGAAGCTGCTTGTGTGTAGTGCCGGTGCGGGGCCCAGTGTTTTTTTATGTTATTTTGAGAGACCAAAACGATTATCAAATTTTATCAACGGTCTCTCAAAATATAGTATAAACTCGCTTTAATACCACCAAAGTATCAAAGTACACCGAAACCTTGGTTTACAAACATCTCGGTATTCAGGTGATATAGTTGCGGTCTCTGAAAAAGTCTGCAGTGAGCAAGGTCAAAACGCAAGATAACTCTGGAAGGGCCCACAGTATTTTGTAAGCGTGGAATCCGTTGCCAACTAAAATCCAAGTGAACTGCGCGTTTTTTAACGCCCTCATCTAAGTTCTATAGTAAGAATGGTCATTGTTTTCAGTGGTGAGTAGCCAAGTTTTTTTTCACTAGCACTTCGTTAGAGCAGAGAGGGCTTAAGTTTAGCTTTTTTCTGTTTTATTTATAAAAAGCGTTACGTATTTGGCAGGTCATGTCTCAATAGTTGTTGCAAAATACGGTTCGATAGTTGTTGAATGTTGATATTTCAATATTTACTACTACTTGTTTCCTGAAGATAATATTTAATTCGTAATTTCAAATGTGTGCTGCTTAGTCGTTTAATAGTGTTGTTCATTTTCCCTCTTGGAAAGATTTAATGAGGCACCCTGAGATTGGCGAAAACGTTTGAAATAAACTTAGTTTTAATTATCAATGACTATTTCAAGTGTGCAATAAATAAAGTTTCCTTAAATTGTAACGGAAAATTACTAACAGTTAAGCTATTTGCAAACAGAAGTGACAATTTCGTTCAAGTGGAGTAAACCTCATGATGTTCTTGTGGTGAAAATTGATGTTTTTGTGAAAAGCATCATGAAACACTACTGAAACAAGGATTGTGGCATCAATCTCACAGACTGGTGTTGCAATTTCTGAGATACTGTAGATCTAGCCCAGGGGTCTCCAAACTTTTTTGTTCGAGGGCCACATAAGCTGTTACTCAACAGTCCGAGGGCCACATAAGCTGTTACTCAACAGTCCGAGGG
>JGI24159J19872_10005456_pt1 | contig 16462 bp, 6 predicted proteins | sample Ectturendosymbi4_FD_19872 | JGI IMG/M metagenome (IMG submission 19872) | reverse complement strand
AATAGAGATATGTGCAAGTTTGAATCATCGCAAAAAGACGAAAGCAGATGGCAGTCGACTGATTACTCGAAAGCATACAGAAACACTAGTGCTTTTAAGTGTGTGCAGTTCAAACGGTATCAACCCCATGCGAAAAGTTTTTGCAGATTATAGGGTAAGTTGTCCGATCAGGGTCCTCTCTTTCACATTATATTTCATGGCAAAAAATGTATCGCAACACTGTGTCCCTGTACAAAAACTTTCAGGCCAGGGGTGGGGTACCTGCAGCCCGCGGGCCAAATGCGGCCCACGTGAACGTTTAATCTGGCCCGCGCCAGAATTTTCATTACGCAAGTTAGAGCACAACATCGCGGAAAAACGAAACTCTATGACGAGCAGACACGTAGACAGTCAGTCAGGAGAAGTCTTTCGCTCCTTGACATAGTTTTCTTTCCTTGACTTTTTTGGGGAAGATAAAGGTAGAATTTTAAGAAGAAATTAATTTATGCGGCCCGTGGTACTAATAGGTTCCCCATCCCTGCCCGAGGCATTACGTAGAATTCGTTGGTAAAGTTCGTATATTCGTAATGCTATCGAAGCCGCCTACACCGTGCTTGTTGACTGTGTATTTTTGTGAATGATCCTGGAAATTTGCACTGTTTTCTGTCACGCCGTCCTTTCACCATTCCAGGCGCTCTGCTGGTGTCCGATCGTCGGAGGGGAAAGCAACGCGGTGCGTTGCCAGACGATGCGCGATGCCTTGCCGTTCAACATCAGCGTTTTGGACAGAGCTGAGGGCGAGGCTCTGCTTCCGAAGCACGTGACGAGCGCCAACCAATCGCACCACGAGTCGCGAAAAGACAAATAAGGGCCAAGTCGAGCTTTTCCATCGCACCTGACATTATATTTTCAGCAACGTCTTGTGCCCCGTAAATTTTGTTTTGCTTCTTTTTGGCCTCTGGTTTCCTGACGCTTGCAACAGCAGTGTTTATCCTAAGAAACGCGAATTCCCTGCAGCAAGCTTTGATAATGCTGATAAGATTTTCAACGCCTTCGCTTAGCAGACTTTTATACGTGACAAGGTGCTGGTTTGTTATTTTCCGGAAAGTGTTGTCGGTTTCGGCGATCTCGTTAACACAATTTCCTTTAAGTGTGGTGCAGCTGCCATGCAATTATTATTTGCGCGCAATTTTATTGTTATCTTTTTTCTGTTTCCAGTGCCGTGGCTCAAATGCCAAACGCTCATTGCCCCCAAAACAAAAACCGCCCCATTTTGATCTTTTCCTTCCACGTTCGCTTTTAAGTGGAAATGTGGAAATTAGACTCGTTGCTGGAAAACCGCCCTACCTTTACTGTCGGTTCTATTTCAGCACGTCTCTCACAGTCGTCTCCGTTCGTCGTGACTTCAGCGTGTATGATTTCTTTTTTTTCTACGTCATTATGCCCAGCTAATTTTTTTTCGTTCTCCGAGGTCCGACTGAACTTTTCTATATCCTTTTGTTCGTTGTCGTTTTCTTCATGAGATGAAGCAGCGTCTGCATTTTTTAAGTGTTCTGTCGTGCTTCATGCCTGCTGTTTACACGCTTAAATATTTCCGCATTTGACCGGTAGTGTTCAAGGTACGCAACATGCTTATCAGTACCTAGCTGGAGCAGGCCTCAGCTGTCACTGTGAACTGACACGCCTTTGGTAAAGATACGGCCATGTTTGGAAGCACTAAACCTGATGGTTCGTCAAACAGTAAAAACTTTTCTTTTTCGATGCATCGGCCACCAGTCGACTGCATATCACGAGTAGGTGTGTCAAAGTTGATAAGTAACATCTTTAGCAGAATGTGCCTGTTTTTCAAGTTGAAATAAGGCGCGATGTGCTGTAAGTTAAATCCATGTTGCGCTCCAGCTCTTTCGCTCGTACGTACGGAGTTCGAGCAACAAACGCAACACGAAATGACTTCGGGCCGGTGTAGGCAGCCAAACGGTCTTTTTGGTGGTTGCACTGCTATCGACGTGCACGACAACGCTTCGTGTTGATGCACATCCCGTGTGCCTGACAGCAGTTCATGCTTGCCGTTGGCAGGAACATGAATTGCCAGCAGCGTTTCCTCTGGTGGCAGATCCACAATTTTTTTAACAGTGCTTTCAATCGCGCTCGTTGCAGCGCGCGCAAAAAACTTGGGCGCCACTGTCAATTCCTGTTTGGAGCGAACCGCTGTGGCCAACACGTAAAGTGGGCGGCGTTTGGGTGTTTGAAAAACCAAGGTTTTTCCGACGGAACTGCATGTTATGCATTAACCCCGCGGTGGATCAAGCCTTTATCCCTAACAGCTTCATTCTCACCGCCGTGCGTTGCTGACGTAGGGTCGATGGCATGAACAGCTTTTTGTGACGTCACCTGGGAACTTAGCTAAAAAAGTGCACCTTTCTAAAAACCGCCGAGCATTAGAGTCTGATGACGGTGTGAAGCTTGCACAGTGCTCACGTGCATGGTACCGCACGTCGGGCCTCTCAGTTTTTGTTCAGGGACTTTGTGTTATTTTTGATTACACCTCGTACTGCCGTTTGCTGTGAAATGCAGTTGTGTGCGTTTGCTCTCATACTTTTCTTCATTCTGCTTTCATGTTTTCGAAATCTTCGCGAACACCCTTTTGCTCAAATAAAGCTGCTGTCCTTGTTGTTTTCGCGAAGTCACGTAGCGGCGAATTTTTCTCAGCACAGTCGGAGCACGGAGCAGCTAAAGGCGATTTATACGATGCCGTTTAATGTTACGGCAGAAAGGCACTGTCATCAAAATATGGTCAAAAGGAAGTAGACCAGTCGTTGTTGCTGCAGCAGTCTGGACGGTATCCAGCTGTGTTCTACGTTTAGGTTGAAGGTTTCACTTAAAGTCAACAGCTTGGATTAAAAATGTTCCTCTGCCTGTTTTCAAAATTTGGAAAGCAGAGAGCAAGTCACGTTCCCGCTCGCGACTTCCTGCATTTTGCGACGGCCATAACGCTTAAGCACTTCGGTATAACAGATCGGTGCAGAGACGTCATGAAATTCGACGAAGCACGTTGCGTGAAGTGAACGCCCATCTGTCTCGATAAAAATTGATCGCAGCCCCGAATTGACGTGGGATGACGATTTTCAGCTGTCGAGCAACGCATGAATTGTTTCACCAACAGAAGTGTTCAGTTGCCTGCTTTCAGAAAAGCTAAATCATTCAAACAGACTGTGTCGCATGCCGTAAACAAGGGCAACCTCGTATTCTCAGCATTCTTAGATGAGTCCAAAGCAGTGGTTCGCAAACTTTTTGGCCCACGGACCACCATCTTCAAAAAATATATTCGATGGACCACTTTTCTGCGCTGAAACCTCATGAACAACTAGTCGAAACTGTATTGCGCGTATGCCAGTGAACGCACGGGTGGGGCGATCGTCCCGCCTAAAACCTATGAAAGTAACTTTATTCACCACGATTTTGTGCACTTCCGAAAACAACATTCGCGATTAAAGGACATTTTGTCGTCCATTGTTATGTCACAACAGCGTTGTGAAGTATACTTCATCTCTTACAGTAGCGAAGCCGTTGTGAGACTCGACTACCGAAATCACCCCACAAACCTTACTGGGTCCGCCTTTGAGTGAACGTTTTATCAGGGATTTATGGAAATCTCTATGGAACATTAGAAATTCTAGGTGGTCCACCTGGACCACGTTGAGAATCACTGGTCTAAACCGTTTGACAGAATTAACCACAATCTGCTGTTCGCTAAACTAATCAGTGCCATGTACCGATGTGCATAGTAAGACTGCTGATGAGCAGAACCGGCGCCAGAACGTTTTCAATAGGGGGCTTTGCGTTTGTGCGGGGGCTTGACATTCTAGAAACTGACAAAACTCCACTGATTTATAATGTTTCAATTTGGGGGGCTAAGCCGCCTGTGGCGACGGTACTGCTGATGAGTTGGTATGGGCACCAGACCATGCAAGTAAAGTGGGTCACTAAAACTTTTCATCCCTCTTTTCTGTAACCAACGAGATAAGGCAAAGGGAGTTCTGAGTCACATTTATTCTCTCTTTACCTTGAACTCTCAAACCAGCTGGGCTCAGCCAGAGTGGGGTGCACTGTGGGAAGTATGGTTGTGAACCATCTAATGTGCGTTTGGCGCCTAGAATTAGGCTAGTGGACTTGAGTTTCTTCTGAATAGTTGTGGCGATTATGCTGCTAAACACTAAATCGCTTTTAATTGCAACAGAACAATCGGTGTAATTTTTCGTCCCAAAAAGTAGAAACAACCTGCTCCATCAAATGTTTTTCTGAATGATGTGGCCCACGGGTACAAATTTTCTGACCAAGTCAATTATCTTAGGGTATCGCTAATTTCCTCGCTGAAGGCTGACGATGACATCCACAGACAAATCGCTGTACTGTGCAGCAAACAAGCTCAGAGGCAGTAGCGAAGCCAGACCAAAATTTTGGGAGGGGTCACATATTTTGACTATAAGCGAGCAACAGTATTTTGTTTGGGACACCGCTTCTCAAAGCACAAAATGACAAGATATACTAGAAGCTTAGGGGGAATGGCCCTTGGCTGCGCCCATGCTCAGAAGCACCTTTGCTCAGCGCAGGCCCGTCGCCAGGATTTCGCAGCTCGGGGGGCTAAAATCTACAAGGGGGGGGGCACATATTTTAAATGCAATATTGGATGTATGCAGTATCTGGGGAGCCAGACATGAAATGGGGGGCCGGGCACCACTGACCACCCCGCTGGCGACGGCCCTGGCACAGTGTTCACCTGCAGTGAAAACACCGTGCCTATTGCATGAAAAGGTATGCTTGCCATTTGTGGAGCAAGTACACACAGGCTCTAGTGAAACGTTTCCGAGTTGCCTACTGCAATGTCTACGGAATTATGCATTATTATACCCAGTTATGTAAGTGCTGGACCACAACAGGTTAACCACTATGTCAAGACCTGTGATGCCTGGTTTAGAAAGTTTTTGCTATTGCTTTGTTTCGGTGTTTGTTTTTCTCCAGTATTGCCTGTGCGTAGCAACTAAAACCTTCCGTTTGCTTCGTGGCGCCTCACGATTTTTGTATTTTCTTGTGATTCCTCTACCACCAGCGGCGGATCTAGTGGGAAGGAGCGATTGGGGCGATCGTTCCCCCTAAAACCTACGAAAGTAACTTTTTTCATCATGATTTTGCACAATTCGGAAAACAGCATTCGCGATATAAGGCCCATTTAGATCCCCGTTGTTTTGTCACAACAGTGTTGTGAAGTATATTTCATGTCTCTTACAGTAGTGAGCTCGTAATGAGACTTGACTGCAAAACGTTACTGAAATCGCATCTCTCAAGCTTCCTGGCGGGATCCGCCCCTGTCTATCTCCCCCAGCATGTCGACGATCTGTGCAAGCCAGCCACGTAAAAAAAAGTTAATATATAAAACTAGTAAAATACCAATCGTCAAATCTTGCTTTAAATTTAGTGAAAACGAACGGTTGTCAGCCTCAAGCTAAATATCTTGCAAAAACATTTGAAACCTTGATCAAAACAATTACATGCTTTTGTGTGACGCTGAGCACACCCATCCGACTTTTTGTTAGCCGTTTACTTCAGAACCTGTTGTTAGAATGTCTTCATCTCTCTTCCACTGCCGGATTCTAGTTCCAGAATGACGATGAGTGGACGCAGCAGTAGCTGGTGCGCTGTTTCAGTGTTTTGCTTATCTGTCAGTGCTGACTGTGTCTATCAATTAACACCTACTCTGTAATGTGTTTGTCCAGGGCCATTTAAAGTCATAAAAGTTATATTTATTCTGTGCTTCAGAAAGCTATGAAACGAAGTTTGAAACAAAAATCGCAACCCTATGAAGTATATAAAAAAATTTTAAGGTCAGAAAAATTCATATTTTCCATGTTAGGTCATAAAGTCATATTTTGCATATTTTCAACCTAATTCAATAAGGAAGCCATTAAAACAATCTCAAAATATCAGATACATCACTGGGTCTAAGCTGCATCCTGCAAATTGAACCCACTTCGGAACGCTGGGAGTGTATGCAAAGACGTAGGCGAACCAAGTTCTTTGGATGATATGTAATGCACTAAATGCATGTTCTTACTACCCCCATGGGCGTCGGAAGGATTTTTTCCAGGGGGGGCAAGTAGGGGGGTTACTCAAAATTTTTTCCAGGGGGGTCAAAAGAGGTGAAATTTGATTTTTACCCCTCGAAATTGAAAAAACAACCTTTTTTGCTAATAATTTCAAAATCCATCGGGGGCCAAAGCCCCCCGGCTCCCCTTCCGACGCCCATCGTTGCCCCCCAAAAATAAACCAATGTCCATGCATGCTTTCAATTTGCTTCAAACCAAATCATATGTTTTGCTCATCTTCTGAGTCGTTTATTTTAGTGGGGTTTTAACAAACCATGGGGCTACAATCTCTTATGCCTATGTTCTATGGCAGGGGTCTCCAAACTCTTTTGTCCGAGGGTCACATAAACTATTACATAACAGTTCGAGGATCAGACATCTTGCGTTATGTATTTGTTTCGGGACATGTTACATTGTACCAAAGCAACACTTCGCAAACATATCATTTTTCCTTTATTGACAACATGGCTTCGCGGACCGGATGAAATGACTTCGTGGGCCGTAGTTTGAAGACCCTGTTCTATGATAATGCTTCTTTGTACATATGTTCTAGCTCAGTCATATTTTTGTTTGGTCATATAAAGTCATATTTTCTGAAAAATAAAGTCATGTTATCACGTTTTACCATTGTATTATGGACCATGAGTCTGAATCAAACACGCAAATATAAAATAAAAAACATGGTTTCAGAATCGCAGAGTGTTAATATTCGCCATCGCTGAATGCAAAAGCGATCCAAAATACTACTACTAAGTTCTGGTATCTACTGTTGTTAGCCTTCTAGCCTTCTTTAAAATGATGTATTTGTTTTTCTTGCCTCGTAACTGTAAAAAATGATACCGCATATCAGTGCTTCTTAACGTGTGCGCCGCGAGAGTTTTTCATGTGCGCCGCCAGTGTTTTGGATTCTAGTGTAGTGCAGAACATAACTATAGATCCGGCCATCCTGAGTCAGTTTGCTACGAGCTCTATCCTGAAAGTTGAGAGTTATTCTTATGGATCACATAAGATTTAACGATACTGTCCTCTACAATTGGAGTCCCTGCCAAAATTGATCCTCAAGATCAAATGCCTGCGAGACAGTAGACGCAATTTTTTGTGTTTGGATGAACGCTGGGTATCCTCGGGCCTTATGCAACTACTAGCAGGCGCAGTAGTTCGATGTTATCAAAACAGAGCTATAATGTACACGTAGCATGTACATAAGGGCTTTTGACCCCTTTACGTCGTATCACATCGCAATGAAGCGTGGCGCTCTGGCCACGTGGAACCACTTTCGGCAGCATGGTTTAAAAGGCCATTCGTTCAGTGGGATGAACGCATTTTGCGAGAGAGAACTTAATGTTTGGAACTTTTCAGTATGTCCACGCCTTTGAAAAGTCTGGTGATTTTGTTGTTCACTGCTTTATCGTTTTCAGTGGTGGCTGCAAGCCCACTTCTAGTGAAATCTGCGGTACGTGAAGGTCGGCTTTATTAACTGTTTTGCTTATTGACTATGTTGCTTGGGGAAAAGAAGTTGTTAACGGAATTACAGCGCTGACCAGCGTTACAGTAATGTAGATTCATAGTTTAAACCTTAGAAACTGATAGTTATGAAGTATATACCAAGGATTAATAAAAAGGGGCCTGGGTTTTAGATGTTCCGTGAAATGCTTTACATTAGCATATCTATGAAAGTTTCAAATCAAAATTTTACCCTTTCATTCATGAGGGATTTTTTGAAAAAAGCAGGGGGTAGTGGGGTGGGAACGCATGGGAACGGCGTTCCCTCGGCTTCAACCTAAATCAGGGGTGTACTGGGGTGTGGGAACGGCGTTCCCACACCTCTTTTTTTAGCACTACACCCCTGACAAAAAACTATTAAATTCAAGCACCCCGGTGATTTATTTTGAAAAGTACTTGATCGTACCTGTTTTACAAGTACTTCCATGTGTTTGCAGCTTTTATATATTTAAGAGTGAAAAAGGTTGCACTGTTACACTTTTGCTATTAGTCACAATGGCAGGCAAAATCACAGTTGGTGTGCAAAGGCATTTGTGTTGCGTGCGCAGTGTGGAGAACTGTTATTGTGAATTCACAGGGTGCGATTGCAAGCGAATATAAAAAATAGGTGTTCGCAGAATTCTTCAGATTTCAAATCAAATTGATTGTCACTGCAAAAACCGCTATAGACTAACGCAAAATCAATCCCGGGGCCCTCTCAGTTAGATTCTTATAGTTTAGATAAGGCTAAACTTCTGTTGAAATTAACCTGTTAATTGAAATTAAGACGCTGAACTTTAACCTCATTTGCTCATGTCCTGGAAAAAAATTGTTTTCCTTAGATCATATTGCTTTTTCTGTATCGTCATTCTCTTTGTCTCTATCTCATGTTCTTCTTTTATGCTCAGTATTTCTTACAGTATTTGTGACGAACATAGATCGAAAATAATATTTTCACGAGGAAGCATCTGATCGGCAGAACTTTGTCACAGGCCGCCGTCAGTGGCGGCTAGTGGTCGGGACCTTCGGTTCCACCTCAGCAGAAAATAGAGATGGCCTCTGCAGTTTTTCACTGATTATGCCCTGCTTCTCGTGTCTGTTAAGACCTAACAACCTAAACCTGGCTATACGCCCCTCGGCCTCACTAGTTATCATTTCCAACAATGCAGAAGCCGTGCTACGGCGCCCTGTATCAAACGGCACCCCTTACCGTAGCACGTTGACCAGTGCTGGATTGCGGTAGGGCGAGGCCTGTAGCATATCAACAGCGCGGGGTCCTAAGCTAAAAATACATCTGAACAACTGTTAAATCACATATGCTGTGAGCATCCATGTGACTAGCATGCGTACTGAATTTCGTAAGTTCTAAAAACCTAGTTCTAAATAGCAACTGGTTAAGTGACATTAAGGGCTACATATGTTTTTCACCAAAATCGTACATGCATATCTTTTTATCAAGAAGAAATACATTACTGTACAGCCCACAAGTCCAGCATAGAGACGGTAATTAATGCTTCCAGACTCATTAACAAATTTAATCATTGCTACATATTTAGAGCAGTGGTTCTTAACCTTTTTTACATATTTTACCCCTTTTGAAACAAGATTACCAAAGTTACCCCATTACACTCAGTGGTGCTCATTTATTAAAACTACGAAATTAACAAACTTTTACAGTTCAAAATTATTTATACAATTTTACAGTTGCTGCAATTCATGGTTCAGAAAATTTGCGTCCTTGGAAGATGAAATTTACTCCCAGTCAGCGCCGCATTTAGATGCAGGCCCGTAACGAGCTTGGGACACCAGGAGGGAAGAAGAGTTTTCCGAGAGGGGCCAATATTTTTTGAACCATGTCCAATATTTTTATTCTATGTCCAACACATTTTTCCAGGAGGGGCGAAACATTTTTTAGGAGGGGCTTCGCCCCCCCTGGTTACGGGCCTGTTTAGATGGTGGGGGCCTGAGGCCCAAGCGTTACGGGAGGCCCCATGTGCGGATACAAAATGTCTAGGTAGGCGATGATCGATGAAGTCACTAGTATTTCCACATATCATTAATATTTATGACGTAATCTTCATAAAACGACACAAAACGACAAATGTCCTTGTAAAATTTTCAAGTGATTTAACAATCCTACTAACAGATGCCAAATCCAGGACTGTCAATGAGATTTTTTGGAAAATTCCATATAGACTCATCAAAAAACCTTTGGTGGTCTTAGTCCCCTCAAACACAGCTCCAAGCCTCCCAAATTGAAATATGAAACATTATAAATTAGTGGAATTTTTGTCAAATTTGAATGTCAAGCCCCCCCCCCCTGGACGAAGGCAAAGTCCCCCCACACAAACGTAAAGCTATTGACTACTGTCTCGCGACAGTTCTGTGTCAGATACTTGTTTATCAGTTATGCTGAAGAGTAAGGTACCTTGATAAAACAAGATAAAGAAAAAAGAGGCTAGAAATAAGATGTATAATAAATCATACGCTATCTTAAATTACCATTAAGCAGTTAAATCTTAAAAACCCCAGATCTTCAGAAGAAAAAAAACAGAAAGGCATCGAAAATCAAGAACTGGGGCAAAACCCCAAATTTAGCACCACTGGCCAAATCATATTGAAAGCAGGGACGCCGGAACGGGGTTGCATTACGGGGGCACTGCCCCCAGCCCTTTGAAAAGGGGGGCAACGAGGGCACAGGTGCCCTTCACATAACAGTATCATAAGTAATTTTATGATTTATCAAGATCGACTTGAAACAAATTTGTTGAAGCTATTCGCGCACACATAAATTTAAGGTTTTCCACAGGCCTGTCGGCAGGATTTCACAGCAGGGGGTGCCAAAAGCCACAAGGGGGAGCACATTTTTAAATACATTGTTGGATGCATGCAGCAACCCGGGAGCCAAACATAAAATGAGGGGGCACAGACTTTGAATGGGGGGCCTGGCACCGCTGGCACGCCCGCTGGCGATGGCCCTGGTTTTCCGTGATTTGTTATTAGTTTTCATGTCAACATTGTTGCTAAACATGCAAATGCGAAAAGAATGACGATTATGGGTGCGCTTTTACACTGAACGCAAACAAACAGATTTGAACTCCCGGTACGTCAAAACCATTGGCGTCCGCAGGGGGTCAAGACAGGGGCGCATCCAGGGGGGCGATTGGAGCGATCGCCCCCCTAAACCTACGAATTAATTTTATTCACCATGATTGTGTACAATTCGGAAAACAGCATTCGCAATACAAGACCATTTTGTCATTCATTGTTTTGTCACAGCAGTGTTGTGAAGTGGGCAATACTTCATCTTTCTTACAGTAGTGAACGAGACTTGACTACCAAATATTAGCCTACTGAAATCCCCCCCCCTAACCTTACTGCCAGGATCCGCCCTGGGTCAAACCGTGAATTTGCCCCATCCTGGAAGGTGGGGCTAAGAATCAAAATTTTCTAAAAAATTTGATGACAGAAGCTTAATTGCGATCAACTGATTCAATTCTTTGCAATAACGGTTTAGAAGAGCCATAGGTTCACTGTTCTGGTGTCATGCAGCGGTAAGCTTGCAGTTCACTCATATCCGCTCCTTTGCCTGCAGGAGCAGGTTGCCAAACTTGCAAGCGGATTGTTTTACTGTTGGTCTTTATTGTGTAACAATAACATGGCAACAAATCTTCTGTTCACTTCAAATTACGATACAGTGTTGCCAACCATGCGGTTTTCCCGCGAATTTGGGCTTGTTTTTTGTGGAGTTACGGTTTTTTTTGAAGGCTTGCGGGTTGCTTGTTTTTGAGCTTGTTTTAATTGTTATTTGCTTGTTTTTTGGGCTTGTTTTTGGCAGAATTCTGTTTTGCGGATTGCTTTTTTTAACATTTACGGCACTTTTGCTATTTCGATGTACTGCTAAAGGCATATTGGGCGTGTTTTTAGAAAATTTGCTAATTTTGGGCTTATTTTTTCGGATTTGCCTCCCTGACTTTTTATTTAATTTTCTTGCTGATTTTTCGTTTTGTTGAATTTTCATGCCAATGCATGTTGGGCTTGAGTTTCGGTTAAATTACCTATTTTTAGCTTGTTTTCAAATTTACTAGCTTGTTTTTGCAAAATAACCTGACATCACTGTTACGATATTAGGCGTTTTGCCGCATGTGACTGTTGAACGTAGACATCTTAGCAGGTAATGCAGCGAGACAGTGACTGCTGATAGCGGTAACCAGGGACGCCGGAGTGCGGTGGCATTTCCCCCCTAACCCTACAGGAGAGGGACAACGGGGGTGAAAGTGTCTTTTTCATAACAGCGTCATAGGTAATTTTATGATTTATCAAGATCGAATTGAAACAAATATTCTACAGTTTCTTCTATCATTTTTGAGGTCAACATTGTTGTTGAACAGTAGCAAGCAGAGTTGGTAACTTTTTTTTTGTTTTTCATAAGTTTTCATTGCCCTCAACTTTTTACTGCCCCCCTTCCCTACTGATGTTTCGGTGTCCCTGATTAAAAGTATCCAAAAGGTAACGCAACTTATAGAACAGGTCAGTGTATTGTAATAATATTTTTTCAAAATGCCGCTCATAATAATACAATCAAGAAATATCTGGAAATTGCTGCAATTTCGCCACATTGCTTGAGTGGTCCCGTAATGTTGCAAATAACTGTTAAAGACTTTAATTTTCAAATCACAGTAGTCTAATGTAAAAGCATTCAATTGAAAACTTTGGCTTAATTGCTCATGGCAAATTAAGCAAAATGGTGACTTCTTGGACTAAAAAATTATATACATATAATCAGGGGTGGTTATAAAGGGAGTAGGAAGAGACAGTCGTCGCGGGCCCCACTTTGGAGAGTTTCGTACTTAGTTTTTGCATTGTTTTGTTAAAAAGCTCATTAATCACTCTAGAGCCACAATTTAATAAGCTCTGAAGCAAGTCATATGTTTGTCAAAATAAAACAAAAATAATGTGAAAATATGCCAAAAGGGCCCCTCAACAACTTTAATGTGTAGATAAAGAACACTTTAAAATCAAATTGACTTCAAACAATTTACACTGTGAAATGGACTTTCAAGCAGAAGCACATTCTTAGACAAAATGAAGAATTCAACTTGCTTTCAGCGAATAAATTTTCTGTACAGCGTGTGTAAAATATAGGGCCACCTTTCTGAGAGTTTGCCTGAGGCACCTAAATTCTAATATCCACCCTTGCATTGTTGCATATACTAAAGAAAATTTGACACAAAGGACCGCGGGGCCCCCAAAAGCGCTACACCCGTAGCAATTGCTACATTTGCTATTATTGTTAACAGTGTGTAGGAGGCAGGGGTGCAGGGGGTGAAAACCCACCCCCAAAAATTTTGATTTGTTGAAAATTTTGGCAAAATCCCTGAAAATTTGGGCAAAACTTCCGAAAATCTGGGTAAAATCCCTGAAAATCTTGGCAAAAATGGTGCCCAAGGTTGTTTGATTTCAGAAAAAAAGGCGCCCAATAGGCTTTGATAGATAGAGATTTTGTGTACCGGTATTGTATGCAAGATTTGTATTGAAACTATTGAAAACTGAGTTCCCATCAGCTGTCTTCCAGGGTTTTCAACGAAAATCTCGTGAAGCCTTCAAGGACCGGCAAAGCAGTTGTAGTGGCTTTTGAGGCGAATTTCGGGCATAACTCGGGGACCAATCACGCGAAAAGTTAATCAAGACCTTATAAGATGCGGGTTTTTGTGTAGCCTACTTTCCTATGGGCCGTTGGAATTTTTTCGCAGATCCCAATAACGTCACCACAGGGTCGACCTTGTGACACACTGCCCCAAATTTTTCAAGCGCCAATTTACCCAATTTTGTAAAAGAAAGTTCTTAACCTTTTCTCTACCACGCGTCCCTTAAATAATTGTCCTTTGTTTCAAGCCTTCCTGACTTTAAAAAAGTTTAAAAAACAAATGTATTTTTGGTAAATTGATTGATAAAATTTCCATGTAGTACAGCACGTAAGGCCTACGCCCCCTGGAAGCGTGCCCCCCGGTTAAGTATCACTGCTCCAGCACGATCGGTCGGCGAGTTATGAACGAAATTGTCTTGAAGCCACTACAGTGACTTTTGCGATGACATGGAGCTTAGGTCAAAGCAGACTTTCCATTCTAGCTGTTTTAGTACTTTTGCATAATTACTTCATCAGTAAGTCTTGTCTACTGTTGCCCACTGTCAATAACATTTTTTAAGTCACCAACTAGGGTTGTATTTCTCTTTCAGGTATTCTTTGAAATCTCAATCGGAGATCAAATTCAGCGAGACAAAATTGTGATCGGCTTGTTTGACGACGTAGTTCCAATTACAGCGAGAAACTTTCGAGAACTTTGTACTGCCGAGGTGATGAAACGTTGTCATAAGAGTTTGCTTTGTGCACATAGATTTAATGATGGGAAAAAAATATATGTGTTTTTGCAAAGTAACCGTGGAACTTTAACTACAGCCTATCCCGTCGTTTAACGACGATGAAGTTATTGCGCACGTAATCAAGCAATAACGCAAGAACAAGATACAAATATACCAACCGTTAAGTACATACAAACTGTGCATGAGACCACCCACACAGCGACGCCTAAGCAGAGTTTGCTCAGGAATCCTGGGTGGTCCACTAACCAGGGGCTTGTTTTTTTGTTATTTCATGCACTTAGAAAAATGTTAGAAACCTGTATTCCCATGACTTTTCCTGATTTTCTGAAATACATGGAATGGCGACAGAGTTATTTTACAAAAATGTCCCTGAAGGCCTACAAACAGAAAATTGGGTGCTATACTACCCAGCGTTACCTGATGTGTAGCAAATTTTGTGCACTCTACAACTTTAACATTTCAATGTGATTTTAAGTGCAAAATATTTTTAGCCAAATGTGACCTCGGAAACCTTATGTGTGAAGAGTCTTCCTACACCGTGACTTGATATGAAGAAAAAACGGATCTAAAATGCGCATGACGTTTTCTACGCGCAAACAAAAATTCCCCTCTGTGAAAGCGGTTGTTCTGGGGAACAGTGTAAAAAATTTGTATCCAACGTATATTTCGTTGCGGAGATACCATTTTGTTGTGAAAGTGATTCAAAATGGACGTCGGGAAGTCAAAAGTAGTTTGGTTCGGAAATAACGGATATCACATGTCCCAGGAAAAGTAATCAAATTGCGGGTTGCATTACACCCTACGTGTCCTGACTCGTTGCTTGTGCAACGAGTTTGCACCCTACGTGTCCTGACTCGTTTTTTTACACCCTACGTGTCCTGACTCGTTGCTTGTGCAATCGTTGCTTGTGCAACGAGTCAGTTCGTTGCAGAGGTTGCTTGTGCGCCAGCCACATGCGCTTGACCTTACGTGAAGGTTTTGGTTCGGCCAGCTACGTTCTTTCGGCCATGTGTCCAGAATGTCCCAAGAAAGATTCGCGAGGAAAGTCCTGCTGGCCAAACCCACGGGAAAGCGGCCCAGAGGTTGTCCAAGAAACAAGCGGTCTCACTACATCTCCGATCTTGTTTGATCCCATCTTGGTGTGGAGCCAGGCGCGTAACTAAGGGGGGTGCAAGGGAGGCTTCTCCCCTCTGGAAAGCTTTTCTCCCCTTCTAACCAACGTTATAGTATTTGTAAACTCAGATTGTATGCATAACCGTTATTTTCGTACATGATATCGATGTAAAATTTGGGCCCAACTCAGAAAACTCTTCACCCCCTGCTGTCCCAAGCTGGTTACGGGCCTGTGTGGAGTCAGCAAAACTATGTAAGATTGCCTTTGACCATGAGGTATTTTGGGCCCTCCTACGGCTGCGGCCCCCGCGGCCCTCCTCCGAGGAAAACCGGGCATGAAATGAATTTCCGAACGGACTTGTGGGACTTTTCCCTTTCTTCCTCTTTTTCCATTGCGTCCCAGGCAAGAAGGCTGCAGTATCAGTTTACACGTTTTTCGTGAGACCCGGCCTAGAGTTGAACTCTAGCGCTACCACCACCGATGCGAAAGCACAAACCACTAGACTATGGGCTGGAGCCGGGATATTATAAATGCAGTAAAAAATATTGTTTTCATGTTTAGGTCAACAACAAAATTTTTGCTTTGATATGTAAATTTTGCCTTTATACGCATGGCAAAACTCTGCATTGCACGAGGGCCAAGGTCACTTCATCAGACAAGCTTATTGCTTTAAATAATTTTTTGAGGCTTGCAGTTTACATGAAGTCATCGTAATACAAAGTTATTTGAATTTTGGAGGAACTAATTTTGAGTGCGCTGTCCACTGCAACATATGCTATTAAACAAGATTTCAAAATTTTGATTAATTTCAAAATACATTACGAACCCTTTCTCATAGAGAAAAACAAGAAAGAAACGGGCCTGCTTTAATTTTGCTGTTTTGAGTGGGCATCGTTGATTTAACTCTATGGGCGCAAATGCCATAGTTTTATTCCAGTTAAGGTCAGGACGTCTAAATACCGAAAACATCCTATTGACCAGATCGTTTCGTCGAGAAAACAACAGTTCGTTAATTTCTTGACAAGATTTGAAGTTGGTGACTGAAAAGTTGTTGAATTTGGAGCGAGATCAAATTGTGTGCCAACAGATTTAAATTGGAGCACGTGGAATCGCTGAATCATCAACGCAGTTACTCCGTATCAACGCAGTTGAGCAGTCAGTACACCATGCCACCGATGGCTTGCTTTTAAGTTTTCTAAAATCGATTATATCTGAAATCCACAGGATTATAGGTTTGCGCAGGGGCGTACCGAGATTAGATGGTGCCTGGGCCAAGAAACAAAATTGGCCCCACCAAGTTTGAACCCACTGTCTATCGGAAGCAAATCTGCTGTATTGAAGAAAGTACTTGCAGTTTTGTTAAGAC
>JGI24159J19872_10005455_pt1 | contig 16463 bp, 7 predicted proteins | sample Ectturendosymbi4_FD_19872 | JGI IMG/M metagenome (IMG submission 19872) | reverse complement strand
ATTTTCAATCAAGTCTTTAAATACCGTTTCACATTTTTCGACACTGGATTGCTGATGTGAAGAAAAAAACATTAATCCCACTAGACCAGGTTATTAAAAAAGTTGTGACACTTTTCAACAGAAGTGGAAGCAAGCGGGCTGAGCCCCCCAAATTCACAATCAATACCTCCAAAGTCACGATCTAGTCTCCCCAAGAAGTCTTTTTTCAATTCATTGTATACTATTACGAAGTCCCCGAACAAACTCAAAGCCACCCCCAATGCTGTTGATCTGGCGATGGATCTGCTTCTATCCAGCCAGGCCAGAAAACACAGGGGGGAATCAGTCTATCACCAATTTAAAACCACGGTCACCAGTAAAAATGTTAAAGATTTCACCAGAAGATTGCTTTTTTGCTCAAATTTATATGATGCAAGCGGAAAGATCTAACAACCACTAAGCTGATCTTTTTTCCACTAAGAAACTGATTTTTTGTTTTCTTTTTGGAGGCTTGTAAAATCTTGAGTCAGTAGATAGTTTTCCACATTGCATTCCTATTTTTACTGCTGCCTTTCCTTTTACCTTCAGGGCAATCATCAGGCATTAAAGAATAAACTTGTAAAAAATCAGACCATTTTCATACAGCACAGCAGCAAGTCGAGAATTGCGAACGCGATTGCGTTTGTGAAGGCTGGGCAGTTCTCATGCGTTAAAGAAATAACGAAACAGTGGAACTATTACGAAACAATAGCATCGTTCACGCTATTCGATGAGGTTGGGTAAAGTCCGGCACGTGAACCCTGACGTTTAACCAAGCGAAAAAATTGTTTGTTTCAGAGTATTTTTAAATCTGTTTCTACTTCCATGGGCACCAAAAAGGGGCGCATTTATGGCAAAGAAGCGCCATTCCACAGAGGTTTTGGGAGGAGGGCAGTTGCCCCAAACTGCCCCCCTGGATCCGCCACTGCTTGAAATATTAGCTCGTATGGGTAGCGCGCTGTTCGGCGAAACAATAGTATAGAGAAGCAAACCAGCTTGAGCAGAAGAGCAACTATAAATCCGAAATCGCGAATTACTTATCCACTATCCGCGTAAACGGCAATCTTGCCACAAGTCGGTGAATGGAAACTGGAATATCACATCACTCACAGGAAAAGAGCACTAACTTGTCGAGCAAGCCAAACGACATTCCCTGGATGCTGTGGTCAGCTCTTGGACTAAGCGTCGTGCATAGGCGTAGCCAGGGGGGGCAAAAGGGGCATTCCCCCAAAATTTTTAGAAAATATATTCATTTTGTACTTTGAGAGGCGTTTTTCTAAACAAAAGTGTTATTCGCCTAAGATCAAACATTTTGGCCCCCCCAAAATTTTTGGGCTAGCTACGCCACTGGCGCCGTGGCTCTCACACTGTAGAGCTGGACGATGGAAAACTCATCTACTCCAGCGTTGAACCAGTAATGTTTGCCCAGGCTGGGGTGGGTATACTTGCCAGCCCTCAACTGGAAAGTTGTGTTGATAAATAGATATACCACCAGGAGAAAGGATGTGCATGTTGAGGTGAAATTGTTAGACCGCTCCCTGTATTCGATACAGCTATATGGTCTAAAGCAGTGTTTCACAAACTTTTTTCAATAGTGCCCCACTCAACAACTTAATGACTATCAAATGCCCCCTTCGACAAAAAATAAAAACACATGCGGTATTCATCATTTATTACAACAACATAATGTCGAACTCAGTAGCTCTTAATGTGGCGTATGGGGCTGGCGTACTGCTATCAGCTTGTCAATATCGGGTTTCATTTTTTTGAGAAACATCTTAAATCTCCCCGCTTTAATATATCAAGACGGTTTCTCTTATTGTCCAAAAGCATTGTCACTGGCTAACAGCACGCTCTACCAAGTAAGCAACAAAAACTATTACTGTGAAAATTGTCGCTGATCTGGTCGTGTACTCATATAGTTTAACACACCAAAGCGAAAAAATATAGCACAGCCCAGGTCTAATTTTAAGCTGTCTTTACACTTTTGATGCCTGAAGACAAATAGGTGTACTTTTATAAGCGTGGTGGTAGTTTACTGGTGGTGCTTACAAAATTACCACTGGATAGGCCTATCTGCTAGAAAGTCACAAAAGTTTCTTTTTTTAAACATCTTTATTTTATTCTTAAAACTACCTCAATTTACTGTCAGCGCCCCCCAATTGCCCAGTTTGGAGCCAGCGCCCCCTTTGGGAACCAGTGGTCTAAAGTAAACTCAAGTACACAGTGATCGGAATTCGTGGAGGAAAATAACATGTTCTGCAAAGAGTAAAGCTAACGAATCCACAATACTTTCGGAAGACTTCAATGTAGGCATTCGGAGCGACACTGGGATATGGAAGGGTGTGATTGACCTGACACAATCTGATATTTTCCCATTAACATTTTAGTAGAACAATGTTTTCCTTTTAGTTTCGAGTTGATAAAGTTAAATTTTGCCACTGTTACCCCCTGCAAAATCCACTATTGCTCTCTCCCTGCAAAAGTCCTTCCGACGCCCATGCTCCTTGTGCAACTGTGCTGTGTAACAACGCACTGTGCATCATGAGCACTTTCTTCTAACACACAGATATGTACATGTATACCTGGTGCATAAATTCTTTGGGTCAAACGGTCACTCATTGATTTCTGCATAGTTTCAGCTCATTTGTTCCACTCAGTGTTGGACGTTCATGACAAACAGAGTCCAGAACGGTCATCGCCCCAGTGATAGGGTCTGTGAAAACCAACAGGGCCTACACCTGTGGCCAGCCAGCCCAAAATTTTAGGAGGGACCACATACTTTGCCCTTAAAAGGGAGTGACAGTATTTGGTTTGAGACACCGCCTCTCGAAGTACAAAACGACAAGATATGCTAGAAATGTGGGGGACATGGTTCCATTGCTCCCTCTAGCTACGCTTATGGCTTACACGAACGTGCAGAACTAGGAGGCCTTACCAAATCAAGTGGCAGGCGCTGGTGATAAAAATATAACAAAGACCTTTGCAGACAGCGTATCGTCCTTTCTCCGAGAAATCCCGGAATGCACAACTGACGCAGAGGTGGAGTGGCTGCTGTAACTTCATCCGTTGTTTGGGTATGTGGATGGAAGCGACCCGGTGTGGCAAATACTGCTAAAAAGTAACCCGATGATGGAACCAGGAGATGAAAGATGCTATTCAAGCGAAGAAATTAGCCTACAAGGCCTGGATTCTGAACAAAGCCGAACGTTTTTGCATTCTCGGTATTCAGCAGCGCAGAAGTCCACAGCCCTTGTGGCAAAAAAAGTCCAAAATGAAATCTGGCGAGAATTTCAGAGATAAATCGGATTACAGTTACTGGCAAGTCAACAAAGGGTTCTGGCAAGCCATGCGCCATCTCCGTGGCAAAAGATCTAAAAATGAAAATGAATGAAACAATAGTTGTTCCAATAACGGTCCAAGAAACGCATTCAAAGTACAACTGCATGGGGGAAAGTTTGACAACTATATGTGAAGAGCATACTAAAGATCTGCGTCGGTTACATAACTCAGTGTTTCCAAGCCAGCATTTTCACAGATTTTGCAAGTTTTACCTCCTTTCATTCTACTTACGCAAGAGTATTTTCGCAAGCCCAAAGTTCCCGCGCCACATACTGTACAGTAGCAAATTGAATTCAATAAAAATTCATTCGATCTGATTTGATTTCTGAATTTATTGATGGACTTGTTGCTTGTTTAGGAACTTTCAAAATTGAAGATTTTGAAGTTACTCACACGCAATGACTGCATGAAGATAATATCGTTAATCATATGGGGCATGGAACTATGTAATTCCGTGCATAAATATTTACCTGTACGTCTAATACTGCAAAAAACGTCCTGTTCGATGAAATGCACGAACCTTAGCACTAAAAACCATTGTCAATTGTAGCTAGATGCGATAAAGGGAAAAATGTTACAAGGCGGGTTTACACCCAAATCCTCAGCTAAGTTCCTGAATCGATGTCATGAAAATATTTGTCACTCACATATTAGTTCAAATAAAGATTCCTGTTTGTTGTGCATTAAAAATTAAAAACTTCTGGTCGTCGAATTATTTTTTGTGTGAAGTGACCTGCCGCTGCAGTGAAAGCAAAAGATGAATTAAAAAGTTTTAATACACTGTTTTGCTTGTAGCCCGTTCGTGGTGAGTCTGGTCTACGCGTACGAAAACAAAAACCATCTTAATCTAGCAATGACCTTGATGGGAGCTGGAGACCTCAAGTTCCACATCTATGACACAGGTGCTGATTCTTGCTGTAGCCTGCATACTTTTTAGTTAAAAACAACGACGCACGGTGCGTTATGACATGGAATAAACTGAAGCTGTCTGCAAGTTAGGGTTCAAGATGTTTGTGTGAGTATGAATAATTGACACATTAAAGGCAGTGGCCCATTAAGTTTTCAAGCCTCATTACCTCTAACAGGACGAACAAAAACTTTTAAAAATATAAGAAATAGTTAAAAAGCGTTTGACTTATTTTCGGCATGTTTGTCTCATTTCTGGTTTATTGCAGAAATTGTTTCACGATGGCGTGCTTTAAACCTGACGAACGCGTTATAATGAGGTTTCATTGTACGATACATCTCTTACTCTGATGTGAAATATCACTCAATACCCCTGAAATATAATATCAATACCGCAAGTGGCACTGAGGCACACTCTAAGAATGCCTGCATTAAAGCATCGGCGCACACTTTCAAGCCGTGGAGTAAGACCACAGCCCATTCAACCATCCTTGGGAAGTTCGGAAAAAATCAACACACGATATCAGGATTTGAACGCGGAAAGTCTCGTTAGAACAGACCTTGTAGAAGAGTTGAAGCTAAGCGTGTTTGTATGTATACGTCTTGCGGGTCACTAGCATGGTGCCTGCTTGCACTAGATGGCCGGACCGCCCACGTCGGTCACCAACGGGCCTGTTCTGAAAATAGCATTAAGGTGGATCAGTGTTTTCGCATAGATGAATATAATTCATTTTATTAATGATAACATAATTATAGATAAATTGAGGAAATTTATTTCAGAATGTGTGTGAAACTGTTAACCCTTCGCATCAACCGGTACCCAAGAACTCATTTTCAAAAAGGTTGGTCCCCCTGCTCTACATGAATTCGTCATTTCCAATATTTTCAAATAATGAAAATAATAGCCGTGAATTCTATTTGAATAAGAGCTGATGATGCCTACTTTGTAGGCGAAGTATATACTCTGTAAGATCTTAGTATCTGATTCTGTGCTCAGAAAGCTTTTCTTTCCTTAGACAGTAACAGCCGTGAACTTTCATGAAAGCCTTTACAGGATTTGTGCAGGGGTTTTTAATATTAACTGTCAGTCATCACTCTGACAATGCTCGCGCATTTTCGGTGATCAAAATTCATCTATGTTCAGCAAATAACAAGAAACGCGGCATTTCGCCCGAAAGAACGTGGTTCTACACAGCACAAATAACTCTTGGTCTCGACCATCTTCACGCGAGTCAAATACTATACAGGTGAGGGGATGGAGTTTTAATCGCTAGTATTCTGCTAACCTTGTATAACTGCACATTCCATCCTTATTATCACATATTCACTAGAGTTAGATCAATTATAATTTGTGCTTGAGCTGATTGCAGTTGATTACACAGTTTAATATAATTTTTGTTGTAATTACGACTTTGTTTTTTTGTGGAATTATAATTTGCTAAAACTTGCACCCAATTACACATACATTCTTTCAACAACTTCACAAGGGTCGGGTACTTTTCGGCGCCGCCGTTTTGCTCCGACTATATGGCGTCAAAATGTTTTGGCACCATCCGTATGGCGCCAGGTTTAGAAAGTAGCAAGTGTGTGTAATAAAAATGGATAAAAACATGGATAAAACGTTAATGTATAATGTATATCATAATTGCAAGCGCCACCTCGTAAACAGTCAAGTGGTGTCCGTGAGTCAAAATGTTTTGTGGCGTTTACAATGCGCTCATCAGCCTTTTTAAGGAGTTTTGGGTTCGGAGCTTTGCCAACAATCAACTGCTCATACTAAGCATAAGCCCTTTCTGTATTTTCCTAATGCCATCAGTGAACTTCACGAGAACTTGATGCTTAATATCCAGTTCGGTATATATTGTACTTTTGTGTGTGGTGCCTCGGCATGATTGTTGGTTCTGTCCTCACCGGCTGCTGTTCGCCTACACTGATTCCACCTTGCTGTTGGAAAAGCTAGTGGACGTTGTCCATTGTCTCGTCTCTTTGATCTCCCCACATAGTTATCATCAAACCATAATTATCCAAGAGGAATCAAGCAGATAAACGCAAGCAGCAAGCGCCAAATAAGCTCAAGTCCAAAACAGTTCAGCGCTAAACAATCGTTGCCAAATAGTCCCATTCCGACTGCACAGAGCTGTAATAAGTGCATAAGCAAAACCAGTGAAACCTCTGCCATCTAACTTGCTGTAATTTTGCCGAGATAGAGGTGAAATATCCCGGATGTGCTGCGTGTGTGACTTGGATAAATTACAATGTATAATTGAGCTGCATGTAATTAACTACACATTTTCATTTAAGTGTAATGATAATTGCAATTGACAGATTTTGTGTAACTGTAGCCCAATGTAATTGAAAATTTTGGAGAAGTATTTGTAATTAAACTGAAGTATGTAATTGATCTAACACTGATATTCACCACAGGTCGTGTTTGACATCATACGATTAAACGAAACGCCGAAACATTGACCAAGCGATTGCAGTTACGGAGCGTATGAGTATACCTGTAGTGTGCATCATTCGCAACAATTTTGTTAACTTCTACCGTAGACTTTGTACATAGTCAACTCATTCATACAGAGCAGGGGTCTCAAATTCAAATTCCTCCGTGGGCCACATGAGGACTTATAAGGTAACCCGCGGGCCGCATTATGACGCTGACGTAACAATGGCGGTACCTGAACTTACTAGAAACAGCTTTTACATCTTATTTCTACGAAAGGTATCATGATTTATGGGCAAATCATTTCTAGCCGTCTCTACGTTCGTATCAATCTATTCTAGCCGTCTAAGGAACTTGTTCACTCGCTAGCTAGGCACTTTTAAACACCGGTGAATAAACTAAATAACGTAAATGGTATTCATTTTCATGCCCGAACTTCCCAAGGATGGTTGAATGGGCTGTGGCCTTTTCCTCTAGTCGTGAGGGCCATGGGCGTCCGCAGGGGGGGCAAAATGGGCACTTGCCCCCCTGGAAATTGGAACCGAGAACCAAAAATTTCTAGGAAACGAAAAATCAGCAGCTTAATTCTGATTAGTTGAGTTAATTCTTGCAATGACAATTCGTTTGCCGATATGACACTCACACTGCACAAGAGTCAGGTTCACTGTTCTGGTAACATGCGGTGATGAGCTTGCAGTTCACTTGATCAGCTTTTTTGCCTGCAGAGGCAGGCTGCGAAACTCGGGAGCGAATTGTTCTGCTATTGGCCTTTGTTGCGTAACAACAACATGGCAACAAATTTTCGAAGATGCACTTGGAATTATGGTGGTAGGCATGTGCGTCCGCAGGGAAGGGCAAAATGGGCATTTGTCCCGCCCTGGAAATTGGGACTTAGAACCAAAATTTCTAGTAAAGTTAGTAGCCTTATTCGGATTATCTGATTTAATTTTTGCAATAACAGTTTATTTACCGCTGATACACTGCAAAAGAGTCAGGTCTAGTGTCATACAGTGATGAGCTGATGTCTGCTCCTTCGCCTGCAAAGGCAGGTTGCGATACTTGTGAGCGGAGTTTTCTGCTGTCGTTCTTTGCAGCGTAACAATAACACGGCAACAAATCTTCAAAGGTTCACTTCAAGTTACGGTAGTACGCCTTTTGCCGCATGTGATGTTGAACGCAGAAATCTTGGAAGGTAATGCAGGGAGACAGTGACTGCTGGTAGCGGCAAGGAACGTAGTTTTATACTGTGTGAAAATAAGCATGAGTGGATCTGTAGCATTGCTTCCACGAGTTTGAAAAATCCGTTGTTAGTGTGAGCAATGTGCCTGAGTGAATAGCTTAATCCAGTGATCGGCAAACTTTCCTTATGATGACTCAAACCACCTTTTCAGTTGTAACTCGTACTTATTGTTTATGGCAGGGGTCTCAAACTCAAATTTCTTTGAGGGCCAAGTGAGGACTCATAAATAACCTGAGGGCCGCATTATGACTACCCAGGGTCGCATTATCACGCTGACGAAACAATGACGGTACCTGAACTTTACTAGAAACAGCATTTACATCTTATTTCCTGCGAAAGGTATCATGAGTATAGGCAAATCATTCCTAGACATCTCTACCTTGGTTTAAAAGAAACTTGTTCACTCGCTGGCCGAACACTTTTAAACACCGGTGAATAAACTAGATAACTGTTAATTGTTTGAAAATTCCCGAAAAGCATCGCGGGCCGCACAAAATGCCCCTGCAGGCCGCGTGTTGGAGTCCCTGGTTCAGGGCCTAATTTCAAACTTGTGTGGAATGACAAAAAAGCTCTCAACGTCAGACGATCAATGTTCCATAATTGCTACAGTAGCCATGTTTTAGCCCAAGCAAAAATCGCACGACTTTAGCTCTTACGCACCTGTGAACCACAGAGGAAACTGTTCCACCGCCCAATAATTTGCTTTAATTGCCCACAATTGGTCGAGGCCCATAATGTTCTGACCACTAGCTTAATCGAACTAAGCATGTGCAGACTTCTTTTCACAAAGTGTTAAACAGGCTTGTTAGATTATGTCTGTGCAGGCCTATTGGACAAACTTTCAATCTCTAAGGCAGCGTGGTCCAACTACAGGCCCGCGAGCCACATGTGGCCCACGAGCTTTCTCAGTATTGATTTAATATTGTGTGTATGTTGCAGTAGGGAATTTTAAATAGAACAAGCATAACAGTTTTTAATAACTGTAGAAAGCTTCAAGAAATTAGTCAGCAAAAATACATTTCCCAAACTGAAAGATTTCTGCACACGATGTTTGGAAGTTTGCAAGCACATACGTGTGGCGTGTATGAGAGTAGACTACATTTACTACTACGAAGCAAGTCCACTCTAAAAACATAAATTGAATGACAGACGAAACACTGGACAATGGTCACCGTCTTGCTACTACTAACATTGGTATTGATATAGGAACGATAGCGTCAGAGAAGCCACGGCCACAGTCATCTCACTGATAGACATTTGTAATACTGTAAATTGCTATTTGGTATTGTGTAGTAATACTGTATCAATTACTCACTCTTGTCTTCCTTTTGTCAGTTCTTGTTTCATACATGATTTTGTTGGAAGTGAACCGCAAGTTGTCGCATTTTGCAAAACGGCCTTTAGGTCAAAAAGAGTTGGACCACGCTGCTCTAAGGTTTAGTTCTGACTTCTGAGTGGATAATGAGAGAAAAAGTGTATTTGCTGTGGCGTGTTTTCATAGTTCATCTGCTCAATTTTTAAAGCCTGCGTGGTGTTTTAACTTAAATTTCCGAAATATTCCTGGCTACTGCAGCCAACAAACGCATTTTTGTGACTGTTTCCGTAACATAGGACACTTTCTTTCTGATACAGAAAGGGTAAAGCGTTTTGTGAAAGTAGATTTGCATTGCATCGTCAGCAACCTGAAAAGGATAAGCAAAATTTCGACGTTGCCCCCCCTGAAAAAATTTCTGCGGATGCCCATGGTGAGGACAACAGCCCTAGGAGGACTTGGAATACCTCACGGTCAACAGCAATTTCAGATAGTTCTGCTGGCTTCACACCAATACGAAACCAAGCAAGGTCGGAGATGTGGTCACTCCACCTAGGTCTTGGGCGACCTCTGGGCCGCTTTCCCGTGGGTTTAGCAAGCAGGTCTTGCCCCCGCAGTCTTTCGTGGGGCATTCTGAACACGACCGAACCAACGTAGCTGTGGTCTCTCAATTAGGACAAGTGGTTCGACATTCAGGGCTCTGGGAATTTCACAGCTGCGCACTTTGGCGCGAAGTGTCACACCAGCGGTGTAACGAAGGGGGAAAAGGAGGCACAATACCCCGGACGTCGAATCACTGGGGGGCGCCGAAAAGTTCTAACAATGTCACAAGTTTTTCTTCAATACAGTAGAATTACTCCCGAAAGGCCTTAGGTTCGAAAATGGGGGCGCCAAACTTGTTTCTTGGCCCGGGCACCATCAGGCCCGTAACCAGCTTGTGACACAAGGGGAGCGAAGAGTTTTCTGAGAGAGGGACAGGCCTGGGCATCATCCCACTTCAATTATTTCACGGCATCTTTTTTCATGGCACTTGATAACGTAAATGTTAATTATTTTAAAATTCCCAAAAAGCATCGCGGGCCGCACAAAAGGCCCTCGCGAGCCGCATGCAGCACCCGGGCCGCGTGTTTGCGACCCTGTTATAGAGGCAACGGTTTTTTCTCAAGTGCATGAAATCTATTTTGAAGAGGAAGAACATTGGGATGTTTTCAAGGTGATGATTGTTGAAATGAAGCTGTAACTCAGTTCAGCATAAAGTCATAAAACTGCTATTTTAATTGGGCAGGGACATGAAGCCTGAAAACGTGCTTTTGGACAACAACGGAAACGTTCGAATAGCTGACCTAGGCTTGGTTTGCATCCTTGGAGAAGGAAAGAAAACATCAGGTAAAATATTCAAACACGGCATCATCAGTGGGATGCAAGGGTGCAAAATAGGGTATTTCTTCGTAATCTTTTTCAAACCGAGCTGCTCTCAAATGTTTTTCACCGGGAATGGGAATGTTCCTGAACGATAAGACTTTTCAAGTACTGCGAAGCCACTTTCGTGGCTCGGAATTTTTGCAGTCATACCTTACCGACCAACAGACCTGGAGAGCTAATCGAACCCTCTAAAGAAAGTCCTAGCTTCAATTTCAAAATCCGCGCACTGTTGGGTTTGAACATTTTATGGGACAGCGTGACGTCACGTGGTGGTCTCCATAACGTCATCGTGATCTGAGAAAAAAAGTCAAGTGGCATATTACTTGTATTTTCCTGTAAAATAAATACGCAAAATCGGTCTCGTTAGAGCCCTTGATTGGCCATCTAGGGTTAGTGGTTGGCAAGATGTGGTCAAAAAAACATTAATTAACTGATTAATTATTATCGGTTTTTGGCTATTGCCAATCACTAATGCTAGATGGCCAATCAAGAGCTCTAAGAGGCGAATTTTTGCCTAATCTAATTTAAAAGAAAAATCAAGTAAATTGCTACTTGAACTTTTTTATTAAGCTTTGATGACGTCATCAAGGATCTCTTGATGAAACCAGTCGTTTAGGGTTCGAACCCACACCAAAAACGTTCAAACCCGAAAGTCTCCGGATTTTCTTTAATCGAAGCACTGACGCTTTCTGTTTCCCTAGACAGCTCGATTGGCTCTCTAGCTTTATCGGTCGTCAAGTGGACAAACAGAGCTGAAAAAGTGGCTTCGCAGTCCTTACAAGGTTAAAGTCATAGCCCTGCCAAGACAGAACGAACAAAACCGCAAGATAAAACTGGAACAGGTTAGGAAACTTGAAACCACCATTATTCAACATATTACCAGAAATATATAAACATCAATTGTGTAAATATGATCGCAGCGGAACATCACCGAGTGAAGTGCAAGGCATTTATGTTAAATTTTATTTATATTTCCTCTGCAACACAAACGCAAAAAGATCGTTCTACAACTTATCCTACATAAATGCAACGAACCTTATACAGCTAGTGCTCAAATCTGTTTACTTTACTCTTTTCTATCCTATAACTTACTCAATACTTGATTGGTGAAAACCAATAAAACTACTTCACTCCATCTAATTGGATTACATAATAAAGCGGTAAAAACCCTTCAAAAATAACAAAACCGAAACAATCATACTTTACACAAAGCACAGAGTTTTAAATATTCCAGACTTACTGCATTGTCAGTTGCCAAATTTATGCACTCTTTTGATAATATGGTGAACTACCTAAACACCTTGATTACTATTTTTCTGATATTGTGTTCATCCACAGATATCAAACAAGATTTGCTTCTTTGAAAAATATCATTTACCCAGGATGAAAACGTCTCTGGGTCAACTTTCTTAGTATTTTGGACCAAAAATGTCGTCTGATCTTCCTTAAAATTTGAAATCTCCCTCGCCTTATTCATTTGAAAAACAATACAAAAACGTCCTGCCATCTTGCCAAAGTTCGTGTGGACTTTTGTTTCATATGCTTGTCACTTTTTTCTAATATTGTTTTTGGTGTCCCTCTTTTCCCTTAAATAGTTACTCTGCAGTTGCTCACCTTACACCCTGCACATAGGTATGCTTTTCTCCTGTTTTTTAGTTTTTGACGTTTTTATATTATCATCAACATGCAATTAATTCCTGCTCTTTGATGCTGTTGTTTTTCCTGTTGTTCCATTTGTACTATTTCGTTTGAGTCACAAAAATACATGAATAAGCTATTAATATTACCAGCAAACGCATTGGCGTTTTGGAAAAACGCTGAAACTTCCACAAATACAAAAATTATGTGGGGAGGTTCAAGGTCTATGAAAGAGTTGATGCTCGCTGTTTCTTTTCAACCTATTTGTCAGACATATTAAAAAGCCTTTAATCTACGGGTCAGTCGGCTCTTTATAACCCCTCTACCTACGATTTAAGTGTCAAAATTCAAAACCCATAGTCGAATTCGTTTTGCTTGCAGGACGCGCAGGCACAATTGGATTCATGGCGCCCGAAATGTTGCAGAATGAGCCATACGCGTATGGCGTTGATTGGTTCGCTCTCGGCTGCACTATATACGAGATGGCGGAAGGAAAAGGGCCATTTGTTGTGAAAGGAAAGGTGCGGAATAAAATTAAATGCATTTAAAAAGTATAAACGCAATTTATAAACGTTGATATACTCACGCTGATGCTGGACTGGGACGTTTATTTGCGAATACATTTTACTGCAACTGAGCAGACGCGTGTTTTTCATTCTTTTGTATTATTTGGACGACAGCATTTAGTGCTAAACCCAGTGGCGTAATTGACTGGGGCAGGAGTGCGAACCGCCCCCCTGGCACGCTAAATGAAAAAAAAACGAACTCCATTTAGGTTATATTTCGGATTTAGTATTCATTAGATCGTTGTTTTTTGCCTTTTTCGGAGTATTTTCCGGTGATTTAGTGTTTAAGTATAGCCATTCGGATTTATTACCAATTCCCAGGTTTTTTTCTGAGTATGCGCCAGTGGGGCCCCATCAGCTGAGTTTCCCCCTGGCTCAAACCTCTAATTACACCACTGGTCAAACCGATCCAGGAGTACTTTTCTTGAGAGGTCAGGCAAGCCGGAGATTGGATTACGCTCTGGCGGAGATTAATGAACGCTATGCATGTAATTGGTGCCCAGGCCCGTAACCAGCTTGGGACACCAGGAGGGGCGAAGAGTTTACCGAGAGGGGCCCAAATTTTTTGAACTATGTCCAATATTTTTAAATTATGTCCAACACATTTTTCCAGGGGTGGCGAAAAATTTTCTAGGGGGGCTTCGCCCCCCTGGTTACGACCTGTTGGTGGCCATGATTCTATGAACTTACCTTTTGATTGATAGGTAGGCACTGGACTGTATTACTGAGCTGTCGCTGGCCTGAAAGTTTTGGTCAAGTGGCAAAAGTAACTTGTGCATTTACGGTGTTTGAACTTCGATGCATTCGGCAGAATTGCTAGCATGGGCGTCGGAAAGGGTGGGCCCCCAAGGAATTTGGAATTTGATATTTTCCTGTCATATTTTTAGCAAAAAAGGTTGTTTTCTTAGTTTCGAATGTTTCAAACGAAAATATGTCACTTATGCACTCTCCTGCAGAAATCTTTTTGGCTACCCCTGGAAAATACACTATTGGCCCCTCCCTGGCAAAAATCCTTCCGAGGCCCATGATTGCTAGTGGGCAAAGTAAAGGCTAACCACATTTCAAATCTTGACAATTTTTTAGAAAAATCAAAATCAGTCAAATGTAACCGAATTATAGACACATGCAACTGAGAAGATAGTGGAATACATTTAATTCTTTCATTTTTTTGTTTAGAACAAAAAGCGAATGAGTACAAACGCAACAATCGAGAAAACGATTCATGAAAAACACAGTTTTAAAAGAAGCCATTCAGAAGAGCTTGTCGACCTTATAGATCAGCTTCTACTGAAGGATGTCACAAAAAGGCTGGCAGGCGATGAACCGTGAGTAATTTTTTTGTCAAGAACGTTGTCAATGTGCATCTGTTGGTCGTTGAAATTCAATTTAGAAAATCGTTGCGTGAAAGACCGATATGTTAGTGTCCGTTATAACTTAAATTAAAAATAATTTCCAAAACGGAAGTGACATTTTTTTGTGTCTAGCCTTCAGTTGTTCCTACAAAAAGTTATTTTGAAGACAGAAACCTCTTATTAACTAGTCGATATATGGCGAATATTTTTGCAGGTCGGCTGGACCAATTAAACAGCATCGTTACTTTGCTACTCTTAACTGGGACAGGCTAGAAGCAGGGTTATTGCCCGCGCCGTTTATTCCTGATCCAAAAGAAGTTTATGCCAAGGATGTGTCCGACATCAGGTAAGACGACGCACTTTCCTCAATGACACTTAAGGCGAAAAGCTACATTTCAGCTGATGGCCTGCATAGTGGGTTTAAACGCATATATCGTTGTGGTGCATGACTATATTTTACGCGATACTCCGGTTGTATTCCTCCGGCTATCACCTAAAATATATTTGCATTGTGGTCAGGGTTGCCAGCGAAGCCAAAGGTGTGGTTCTCACCGATGAAGACAAGGATTATCACAAAAAGTTTTCCAGCGGCAAGTACGTCAGATGATTCACATTTGAAAATAAATTGCCATTTTGAATGGACGTCAGAATATGCCTTTTAAATATTGCGTTAAAATTGAATCTCAAAATGACAAGATCTTTTCGTTGATGTCGTTACAGAATTCCCATTCCTTGGCAACACGAAATAATGGAAACTGGTCTTTTTCACGAAGTCATGAATAGACAGGAAGCTGACGACGCCAAAGAAAAGAAGAAACAAAACCGAAAGTCATCTATTTGCTTGTTGCTGTAGAAACGTGGACAAGCGCAAACCAACTCTACCCGAGGCCGGATATTTGAGTGCGAATAGGCAATTGAAGTTGAAGTTTGCTACGATTTAACATAGGACCTTTCATTTAGGCTACAATCGTTTGAAACATGCTTTCTAGACCTTGGGAAAGCATCTTCATGATTTATGAAACAAAAAATGTGACAGAAAAAATCTACCTGATGGTGCAGAACTGTAGACGAAGACAACGTCATTGATGCTCTTATGAAGTGTTGATCCCCTATTTATTTTTAACAGCTTTAAAGCTCCAACGTTATAGTTGAACTCATAATGAACCAGTGGCGTAGCAAGACTAAGTGTCGCCCGGGGCCGACCACGAAAGTGCCGCCCTTTCCGGTCCGCAGATTTGCTTACAAGGATTAAAAATGAAAAAATATCATGTTTTGATTTTCGATTATGAGTCTTGCTTTTTCTTCTTGTTCACCTCTTTCTCCTAATTTGATTTTCCTATTTTTTCTGCCTTCTTTACATTTGCATCTATGGACTCGGCATATTTTGTTAAAATTTCTTCCCTATTGGTTATCTGTCTGCAGCATCACTTAGCGTTAATTGTTTACTCATTCCAGGGGATCAAACAAAACACAAAATAATGTGTTACTGCGGAACCAAGTTGGATGAGTGATGGGAGGTCCCTACTCTACAGATGTAAACATTTGTGAATGTTCATATTTCGTGTGGTATTCCCGTCTTAAACTAAAATAAAGTATGTATAATGATATAGTAATCTATAACAGTACGAGGATTTAATAATCTAATATCAGTAATATAAAAAATGTTTCATTGTTCACTTCACGTTTCAGTAGTGATTTATTTCTCTTGGAATATATATAAGGTTTCAAACCTTAACTCAGTTGGCACCGGCACGCGGCTCTGTTCAGGTGCGCGACCCATTTAGATACAATTTGTCAAATAGGTTTAAAACTGACTCTGGCTGAGAAGTGTTGTCTTGCAGCCTCCATCGTGACCATGAGCGTCCGCAGGGGGGCAAAACGGGCATTGTCCCCCTGGAAATTGGAAGTAAGAACCAAAAATTTCTAGAAAACGTGAAATCAGCAGTTTAATTCTGATTAGTTCGGTTAATTCTTGCAATGAGAGTTTGTTTGCCGATATGACATTCACACTGCACAAGAGTTAGGTCCACTGTTTAGGTAACATGCAGTGATGAGCTTGCAGTTCACTAAATCCGCTTCTTTGCATGCAGAAGCAGGTTGCGAAACTCGGAAGCGTTTGTTGCGTAATAATGTAATGGCGCTAGGCCATTACATGCGAGAAAAATCGACTGAGTCCAAGGGTGATTCCCCGGCGGAAAGCACTCAGACAGCGGAAACAATAGAA
>JGI24159J19872_10005454_pt1 | contig 16464 bp, 7 predicted proteins | sample Ectturendosymbi4_FD_19872 | JGI IMG/M metagenome (IMG submission 19872) | reverse complement strand
CACCCCCAACCAAAAAAAATTTTTTTCGAGTGCAAACTGCAAGACTTGCCACGTCTTTTGACACTTCGACCAGGTTCGTAACGCTAACCGGAGCGGAAATATTCCCGCGCAAAGCCACATGCGATCCAGCTGTTTTTTTGTGAACCGGACATGAAAGTGTTGAATTAACCCGGACATGAAAGTGTTGAGCAGTCAGCAATGATCAAGCAATTTTAAGAACTATTTTTTACTTACTTAGGCAGCGGTTCACATCCACAAAAGTGGGTTCAGCTATTTCACCAGTTTGAATTGCCTCACAAAGCTGCAACAAAGCTGCTTTACCTGCAAATTGTTAAAGTTAAAAAATTTTTCTATGCACAGTCCTAATAACTATAACAAAACGTTATGGAATAGCAGGCACACACCACCCTTTTTCTTTGCCCCCAAACTTGGGCAAATTCTTTATATGTGAGAAGATGCATGAGGCAACCAATTTTCAAAATTTCATAACATTTGAACAAGTACAATGACAATAATTTGATTTTGAAGTTTGGTGATGATTTTCATATCTATTCTGCATTGCTGATCACAAGAAGTGTCCATTTTATATAGTCTGCAACTTCATGAAACCTCAACCAATTTTCAAAAAAATTAGTTTGCTGAAAGCACAATGAAAAGTTTCTTTTGAATATTAAATTTGAGCAAAATCTGAGATATGATGACAAAATCCAAATTTTTCTGGATCAGTTGACATGCAATGACCCTGGAGTCCACCTATGTCAACTGATCCAGGTCATGTTACCCATTTTTATATATGCATGCAGCATCGTCTTTCAATGTTGAAAAATTATTTGCACCAAACCGCCTTGCGTCTTAGTCCATATTGTCTTAGGTTCCATGCCATTGTCACAATGTGCTAGGTCACTGTGTAGCTCCCAAGTTGTCAAACTTTTTTGAAGTTGGCACCCCTTTCATAAAAACAATGGGACATACACACACATCCATTTGATTAAATAAAAGCATGCAAATCGCAAGTCAGCTTTTTTGAGTATCTTCATTTTTCAAATATTGCAATTTGCAATACATAACACAACAGAAAACATTCAGTTGTACTGTTTAGCTTTCACACCTTATTGATCATTAGAAACAAGCATAATGACTGTTTTGTTGCTGCTTCTCTGAAACTATCTGCTCACACCTTGGTACACAATTGCTTAGAGCCAAGTGTATATCATTCGAAGATTTCAAATGGCTCCTATACTTGTTTTTCATATAAAGCAAAAATACAAGGCTTTTGTACTCATGTTCTGGTAACTTTGAACAGCTGAACATCACAAACTTTCAAGTTCTATAGAATCAAACAACAATCTCGCCATAATTGCACCATAAACATGTGAACGTCACAATGGGCTTACAATCGCATAACTGGCTGTCTTCAGCATGGTAACCACAGTGTGAAGCAGAAACATTAATGCACACATTTAGCAATATAACTTGTTAAATTAGTAACGTTAATTGGAGTAACTAGCCTGGGTAATGTTCTGTTGTGTAATAGCACCTGCAAGCTTTCAAAAATCTTGGTTTGTTTGAAAAAACGTTCTATTGTGTAATAGCACTTGCAAGCTTTCAAAAATTGTCGTTCTTTTGAAAAAAAGCACCAAGAACAGACATACTCCCAGTCCCATGCTCGCCAATTGCTTTTTGTACCCTTGAAAATCTTGTTCCTGACCCCCAAGTGTCCAGGAACCCGTGATTAGGAACAGCCAATATAACTCATTTCACATTGGCAATGCTTATCTCAAGGTCAAAGTAGTTTCAGTGTGCTGTTTCACTGAAACTTCAGGGGAATTCCAAATGTGACTAACAGGACATTTTGACTACTTTTTCATTTCTGTAGCAAACATGAAATAAAGAAGAAAACTAAAACCAGTTGCATTTGTTATTGATGACTCATACTTACTGTTTGCATTTTTGGAAAAATTCATCTGTTGTAGAATTTTTTGGTTATTTGAATTATTTGTTTGTGACTAATGGGACAGGGGACAAAAGTAACAAATAAGAAACATAAATTCAAATTCCAAAGTCTGCTCATTGACTGCATAGATACTTTTGATTTGGTAATATTGTATGGACACTAAATCAAGGTTTTTAATCCATACATCAGTTTACAATATTTGCTAGTTAGAGTTTGGCAACAGAGATATTTGCAGAGCATGTTCTTGTGACTAACGGGACATGCTGTTTGTGACTAACGCGACATTTTTATTTTATGACTACTTTTTTGCTTTTATTTGCAAAATAAGCCTCACAGTATTAAGTCATTCTGATACAGGGCCGAGAATTAAATGAGTTAACTAAAAAAACCTTGTTCAAAATCAGTTATAATTATTCAGAAGTCTGCATGCATTAGAACTTGACCTGAACTTCAATATTATAAATTCAACAAACAAGAACTAATTAACAACCAATTTTGGCTAATTGCAAAGTTGCAATGTAATAAAACTAAATGAAGATATCTGTAAAAGACCATGGTGATGTAAATGCTTCCTATGCTATGCATGCAAGCAAATGAATCCACATGTTAATTAAGCACTTGAAAACTGATTGGTTGAAAATTTCACTCAAACTACAATATACCAAACATGAAAAATCCATTGCTGCACAGAGTGAGATAGTCAAACATTGTTTTGCAACAGCTTGGCAAATGTTGAATGATAACCACAACAATACAGTCTCCCAGGTTCTAACAATAATCAGAAACAAAAAATACCGGAATAACGAACCTTGAAGCTAAAAGAATTAAATATATCACTACAACTTGATCTTCATGCAATCAAAAATGGTTTTAATACTTCAATTTAACAGCATTTTTAATACTGCCATAGCAATGATCAAAATAACACCTTAAACTTTCAAATGAAACATCAGTTCAACTTAATAACATGGAACAACAGTTGCAATCATAAAACATTCACAATAAGAAAGACTAGGGTACTGAGGTATTGTGTAGAAAGCCTTAGTAGGTTTTACAGGAAAAAACTTTTAACAAAAAAAATGTGACTAACGGGACATCTCTTTTAGTATTGTTTCAGATACTAAAATTCCCAGTGATGAAACTTTTTTCAAGTAATTTCACTATGGAAATGATTAGTTTACCAATGCTTTTAACCAAAAAACTTACTTGACTAGAGAAAAAAACAATTTAAGCTCATTTTAATGCACCCAAAAAAACATTTGCAAATTTAACAATTGTTTTTCAGGTTAGGTACATGTGTTTGCATTGAAAAAAATATACATTTTTGGCGTCTGTTGTTTTTGTAAACAGTGTTTTCATAAAGACTGATGTATAAAAGTTTTTTTACCCCGTGTTTGCTTCATTTTTTTGGTTTTATTTTTTTTCAACCCTGGACTACCTTTTTCGTGGAATTGCCCTTCAGTGTAAGGATGTAGCTATCTTTCACTTATTCTTTTGTTTCTTGTTTTACAGGTGTATGGTATGTTAACTAATTTAATGAAACCTGAGTTGAGGTTGCTTGGCATGTTTGATCATATTAAACACCACATTCAGTTTTTCAAACAGTTCTTATTACTTTTCAACAAAATGCTTAAAGCAACATCTTATATGAGTTTGTCTACCATATTTACCAGCTTCATCAAAGGCGCACTATAAATGTTTGAGAAAATTAAAGGATTTAAGTGCACTTTGTGGTCCAAAAAACACGGCACTATTATTTAATAACATGCATTTAAATTTTGTTAATTTCATATATATTTTTACCCTGTTACGGCAAGTTTCCCTTTAATTTCAAATTACTCCGCTTTGTTCGCGCATTAAATGTCGCCCTTGTTTTAACCCTAAGCGCACAGTGCTTCACTTGATTGCTACACTTCATTTGCGTTCTGGCCATCAGTGGTGATCAGTGAGTGAGTGAGTGGCTTCGTATGGAAGCATGTATACTTCGCTTCAACTGATGGCAACGAAGTAATTTAGCTTTTGCCATTCGTTGATGTGGCTTTTTCTGGTTGACAACGAGGGTTGTACCACTGTATTGTGTGTAGCAGCTTGGGTGATGAGGGTCACGCTGCTTTGTGTAAACCATTTATCTTGTATCAAACGTCTTGGACAGTGAACGTGGCGTTAAAAAAAGTTTCATCAAACTAATGTTACTTGCTGTAACATTAAAGTTAAACCGAAGTCATCTACTAAAGACGCTGAATCCTGTCCGAGGCGTGTTTGATGCCAATTCTAATTAAAATACATTAGTGGATCCATAAAACTGAATAGTTTCATTTAAAATGTCAAGCGCTACTGAAATGCTAAAGAACTTGTCAGAGAGTTTGTCGCNGCTGTACTCGGAAGCTGACACTGTGATGCATCGTGAGAATGCTCAACTGTCGATGTTGAGTTATTATCTTGTCAGGATTCATGATCAGTTCGCAGAGATCGAGAGGTGCAACATTGGCTTGCTGAGCAAAGCAGGAAGTCAAGGGAAGGACTTTCTGTTGGGTTTAGTTATTAATCTGAACTGCCAAAAAAGCTGAGTTTCACCAGCGCGTACGAAATTGACTTGAGCGGCATGGTGCAGACTTGTTGGCCGATCACCCTGTGTTGCGATTGATGGTCTCAGCTTCAAAACATTCTAGTGTGAAATCAGCGGGATCAAAGCATTCTAGTGTGAAAACAGCGGGATCGAAGCATTCTAGTTCAAAATCAGCAGGTTCTGGAAGTTCAGGTGTTTCCTCAGGCACAGAGAGCAGAGCTTCTAGCAAAAAAGGAGCTGGCCCGAATTAAATTCATCCAGCTCAAACAGGAACAAGAGTTTGAGCACCAGGCTAAGGAAAGAGCTCTGGAACAAAAGTACATCGAAGAAGAAAGAGCTCTGAAACAAAAATGCATCAACAAGCAAAGAGCTCTGGAACAAAAATGCATCCAAGAGGAAAGAGCTCTAGAACAAAAACTCATCGAAGAGGAAAGAGCTCTGAAACAAAAATGCATCGATGAGCAAAGAGCTCTGGAACAAAAACGCATTGATGAGGAAAGAGCTCTACAACAAAGCCGTAGAGAGCCGAACGCAAAAGAGAACGCGCTGAAACCCAAAGGTGACGAGAAATCCTAAAAGCAACCCCTCAGCTTCAGCAGTTAGAAATCGGACGACAAGTGTGAGAAGAAGAATCAGCACGTGGTGGTTATCTACACCTCAATGATGCTTCCATGAATGCAGTCGCCTCGATGAAAAATGTATCATGGAAACAAAATGTCAAGGCGGAGTCAAGATCAGCGGCTGTCACGAAACTTCCCTCTTTCTCAAAGTCAATTTACTCGATTTTGAGGCATTCGCAAGGAAGTTGGCTGAAATGTCCTCCTGCCTTTCCCAACTTTCCAGAAGAATCTGGTCTTACGATCTCACAAATAACCACGAAAGTTAATGGAAGTGGGAGTTTATCCCTACAATTTTCTCGCTACTCTTTGTGGTACAAACTACAAACCACTGTGGCTTGGCTATTGCACCTCAAAAGGCTACTATATCACAAAGACATTTTGACTGGCACTTTAACCGTCGATGGATTAGAAGCAGCCCAGCTAGAGATTGTCGAGGTGATTCAACGTGACACTTTTTCTCACAAAATATTGCTTTTGCAGTCTACCACAGGTAGAGAGAAGCGATTCCCGGGATCACTGCGAAAGCTCAATCCTTTGCTCCATGATGGCGTTGCTCAAGTTGGAGGGAGACTGAACATGTCTTCAATGGCGTTTTCTCAAAAGCACCCAATTATTTTACCAAGTGACCACCACGTCACCCAGCTAATAATTGAAGATGACCACCGTAAAGTTGGTCACTGTGTTATGGTCAGCACATGGACGTCGCTGCGCCAAAGTTTCTGGATTGTGAGAGGTGCTGCTACGGTTAGAAAAGTGCTCGGTAAATGCATAATTTATCAAAGATGAAACTCGCATCCAGGATCACAAATCATGTCAGACTTACCTGTGGAGCCACTGACTCCTGATAAGCCTCCATTTCAATACACTAGAGTCAATTTTTATGGTCCCTTTGCAGTGTACCAGTGTCCAAGTTGCGTGAAAAGGTATGGGTGCATATTCACATGCATGACATCGAGAGCTGTGCGTTTGGAAGTAGCTCATGTGTCAACAGTCGATTGATTCCTGAATGCCTTTAGAAGGTTCCTCTCCCGCCAAGGTAAGGTGCACACCTCATTTAGTGACAATGGAACGGATTTTGTGGGCACAGAAACAGAACTGCAACGTACCCTTTGTGAGTGTAACACTAATTTCTTAGCTGAACAGATTCGTCAGCATGGCATTTGATGGCAATTTAATCCTCCACTGGAAAGTCATATGGGAGGAGTTTGGGAAAGATCAATTCGCTCTGCTAAGAAAATTTTTAATGCTTTATTGTTGCAGCAGAGAGTCACTAGTGAGTGTTTGTCCACCCTCATGATGGAAGTTGAGTACAAACTGAATTCCTGACCGCTCATCCCAATCTTGCTTAATCCTGAAGCTCAGGAACCACTGGCCCCTAATCACTTTGCTGCTGTGTGGTCACAAAGGTGCGTCATTACCCCTGGACTCTACTTGAAATCTGACTGTTATAGCCGCAACCGTTGGAAGCAGATTCAATACCTGGTGCTGAACCCTGGAATATATACAGACACTTCAACCTTGACCAAAGTGCCAAAGTGAGGAAGGGAACCTCCCTGTGGACGATATCGTGCTGTTGTACGAGGAACAGGTTCTTTGTATTAAGCGGCAGGTTGGCCATGTGGTTGAGGTCTATCCTGACACTCAAGGCCAAGTGCGACAGGTCCAAGTGAAAACAAAAAATGCACTGTGGCAGCAACCTGTGACCAAACTCTGCCACATTCAATTGTGAAGTTATCATAACCAAGTTATGTCATGTACTGTTGTGAAACGGTTGTTTGTTGTTGTTAATTTATTTTATTCATCGTGAATTGACATTTGGATTTCTGTGTCAGTAGAAAGGTTGTTCCTATGTTGCTACTGCCACATTAATGGATTTGCAGTTTGTTTGTTTGGTAACTTGCTGTTTATAAATTTTTTAATGTCTCTTTGGTTAGTACACTGCGGGGAGTATATTACAGCAAGTTTCCCTTTAATTTCAAATTGTTCTGCTTTGTTCGCGCATTAAGTGTCACCCTTGTTTTAACCCTAAGTGCACAGCACTTCACTTGATTGCTACGCTTCGTTTGTGTTCTGGTCGTCTGTGGTGGTCAATGAGTGAGTTGCTTCGTATGGAAGCATGTTTACTTCGGTTCAACTGACAACGGCGAAGTAATTTAGCTTTTGCCATTCGTGGACGTGGCCTTTTCTGGTTGACAACAAGGGTTGTGCCACTGTATTGTGCATAGCAGCTTGGGCGATAAGGGTTGCGCTGCTTCGTCTAAACTGTTTATCTTGTATCAAACGTCTTGGACAGTAAAAGTCGCATTAAACAAAGTTTGCTCCAACTAGTGTTACTTGCTGTAACATACCCAATTTCTTCACATTTTATACAACACTTTTTTGCATAAAATTATGCACTTTGATACACTCACCCATACTGTCGTTGACACCAAGTGGCAAAATTTGTGAAGTTTTGAGGTCAAAAATATTACAGAGTATTAGATGACATACATTCTGAAAACATTTTAGGACATGATCCACCAACCACTGAAAAACAGTCCAAACACCTGCTGCCCTGTATGCAGCTAGCATGTTTTAGAAAACAAGTTTCTAGTTTTTCATGTTTGCACTTTATTTGGCCGGTAATATAACAGCTTTGCTTTAGGCAGAATCATTAACTGCTACCATTGCAATGGATCTCAAACTTATCTGCATTTCGCACATACCAGTGTCATCAACAGTGTCAACAGCATTTGTTACAAGAACTATGGCAGCTCCCGCAATTCCACCCACAACAACAAGCACTGCAGTACCAATCAGAAATGGAAATTTGACATCAGAAAAGTCTTGCAAATTTGCTTCTTTTGGCACATCTGCAATGCACAGTGTCTTTTGTAGAAATAGCAGTTATTTTGAAAACTCTGTCAGAAGAAACCATAACAGAGAGAAAACTTTGAAGGAGCTATCGCTACACCTAACTTCACTATCTTACTGTAAGCGCTAACTTCGATCACCCTTAAATGTTAAAAATGGTGCTAGGCCTTCCTTTCTGTATTCCTAAATATTTTGAAACTATTTTCACTGGAATACAGGGACTTCATAAAGGCATTGCCTTCTACCCAAACCCTTTTGTCCAAATTATTTTATATATATACAAACAAGGCAATAAGAAATTTTTATTACTCCAAGTGAATTTACTGCAGGAAGTAAGCTTGTAAATAGTAACAATCATTTTGTTACATAAAACATTGACGGATCATCTATCAGCAACAATGTATTTTTAATTTATAGACATTTCTACATGAGAGGAAATAAAGTGGTTAACTGTTTTGAGCTTTCAATTGTTACAAAACAAAATGACAGTCCCATTAAAACATTGAACTCATGAGGCTCCATCAGTTCCATCGGAGCATTGTGGTACCATGTACATACGGAAAATCGCAGGAGCAAGTGGCAAAAATCACCTATTTCAACACTAGAGGCGCAAATGAACTTCTACAGTTTTTAGTCATTACAATAAATTTCAGAAATATTTTAAAGAATGTTTGTTAAATTGTCATGTCAAGATGTTTTGTTCCAGCACTATATACAGAGGCAGCATTCAGTTACCACCAAAAAAATGTTTACACTTTGAGACGCAATCATGAACTTTCAGGTCATGGTCCCAGCTTTTCTGACATAGTCTCTTGACTACATCACGGCTTGCAACTTACACATATTTATGCTTGTAGATGATACAATTCCATACAAACTTACCATACTACCAAATTCAAAAGAACCAACAAACAATAAGCACATGAGGATTTCAAAGTACAAGGCATTATATAGTTCACAAATACATCCACTGCTCTATTTATCACCATCCAAGAATTTTCAAAATTCAGTTTTTGCACATTGAACTAAAATGAGGCGTGCTCACCACATTCAAAATGAACTGATCATGGAATTAAACTTGTAATGCAAAAATGTCGAAACTTATTTCTCTAGAATCTTACAAAATGTATATAATGAATTACAGATGAATCTGGTTAATTGCATAGCTGATTTTCCAAGATTTCTAATGTGTTTAACCAGAATTTGCAATTCCCTGTGTCAGACCTGCAAGCTCATCATCTAACTCTACTTTTGTCCATACGCTTGCTACCTTACATCACTAACACCTGGAAGCTTGACATCAAGTAAGGAAATTTCTAGAACTGCAGGATATAGACATACTTATAGAAGTTCTAAAATATCCTTTGTTCTTGACATTTGAAATCCTGCAGTGCTTGGCAAACTAGCAGTCATCAGCTGAAACCTAAACGCAAAGTTATTGCAGTGGTGTGTGTTGTTTGTTATCTTTACTGTCCGTACTGTCTGCGTGATGTAATAATCATATGCATCAGTTGTGGAATACTGTCCACAGTTGCAGCCATTGTTTATCTTCTTGCATTGCACTGTGCAATGCAATTGTGAACACATTTATGTCTGAAAGCAACCGTGTACTTTTCCTTGGATTACACAACAAAATGTTTTTGTTCTGCATGGCCAGTCACGTTAGTTCACAAAGCTGCCGTATAATCAGCAAATTTGTAAATTCTCTACTGAAGATTAAAACTACAATGTTGATTTCAGCATCTCAGCCAAAGGCAGTAACTTTGTTTTCTGGTCATCCCCATGGGTACAGTTGCTTCATCAAATTAATGGCACAATGGCACTTTATACCCTCTTTGAAGTGAAACATGCTATTAACACCTTTGCTGCTGGTAGTGCTAGGCAAAATCCCCAGTTATTCAACATGTCTTAGCAATTGCATAACTCACTAAGCAATTGCACTAGAGAGCTGTTCAAACAATCAAAAGACTCGGCAAGTCTTCAAGTCTGCAGTTTAAAAAAATTTTTTGGTTTTGGGTTTTTTGGAAGTGGGATAGTTTTAGTCCTTTGTAGCCCACTTCATCTGGCCCTGAGCCCAAACCACTAGATGGTAGTATTTATCTCAAGTTTTTAGTGGAAACTAGACTAAAATCCAAGTTTTGCTGAGGTTTCGGGGTCAGAAGTTATGGCTTTAAAGTAATTGATCCAAATTTGTAGTTTTTAGGCCATAACTTTTGAACCCGAAACACTAGAAAGTCAAGGCTCAAAATACTCAGATTTTAGCCTAGTTTCCAATAAAAACATGGGCGAAATAATACCATCTAAGGGCCTGAAGAAGCAGGCCAATGTGACCAAGTTTGCTAAAGAGTGTTCAAAGCAAAATATAAAATTCACATAAGGGGCACCTCAAATTTAATACAGAGAAAATCACAGAAGATGTCGATTAATATTCATTCATTGAAAAACAACTGATTTTGTGGCTTGTAAAAGAAATTTCAGAGAAACACAACTTTTGAAATCAGTGTGAAATTGTTTGAGTGTTTGTTTAAACTTCCAAAGTGTAACGCAAAAACTTTTAACAAGTGAACTGAATCATTATTTTAGTTGGTTGAAACGTTTTTGACATGTGGCAGGTTTGGTGGAAACATATTAATGATTTTGTTGACATTCCTATGCCAAACAAAACGGGTTAAAATAAAGGTAGAAGTGTTTTGCTAACGGTACAGTGTTTGTGAGACAAGCCCAATGCATTTTAAGGCATACACCATACACAGATCACTTCAGCTCTCTGCGGTCAATTTAATGTTATGGGCTTTGTAGTACTGAGGATGCATAATTTTACGTGAAATCGATTTCCTATTAAAAATTTGCTGATGGATTCCTTGCTCACACCCATCATGGAAAGTACATACTTGGTCTTTGTTTCAGTGTAAAACATGTTAACGCATGCAAATTTTAATTGATTATTTTAAGGGATATGTTGTTAAATACAAAAAGATTGCTTATTGTATCTTACTCTTGTTTGGATTACAACTTAAGATGTTTCTTATTTGATTTGAAAAGCATCTGGCAATCTAGCGTTGTGTTGACAGAACACAACTTGTTCGGTTCTCTGTGCAGCAGTGGACCATTCGTCATTGATGACGCATGTTTTTGAAATGGAGCGAGCACAACGGCACAGACTCAGTTGCATTCTTCGTCGCTTTTGTGAGATACACGGTGGAATTGTCTTGACTTCACGATCAACGCAATGATTTGTGTCAAACGAGATATTTAAAAGTTTCACCTCGATATGAAAACTATACGTTGCTATAAATTTTAAGAGAAAAAATTAAACAAAATTGCACTTATGATTAAATTTATGCTGCGTGAAAGTTTTAGTATGAAACCATGTTCATTTTGACATGATTCTGGTCCGACTTGCAAAAACACTTCCTTGTACAGTGAAAAAAAAATGTTAAAAACTTGCAATCCGTTATTTGCCAAATTTTTTCAAGCGCAATATTTTACCAAAGTGGGTAACGGTGCTACAACAGCAATATTGCAACTATGTATTCAGTACTGTAGTTATGCCTCAAATTTTCACAAATGCCTCGATAGGACTGAAGAACTTGAAAATCTTGCAAGCTGAAAGTTTTTGAGGACTGCGTTTAAATGCAATTGTTTTTCACGGAACACCGCACGACTGTTTTCATGATGCGTTGCTCAAACTGGTTTGCATTACTCTATAAAAGCACAAAGTTCAACGCTTCTTTGTTAGACTTTATACACAAACTGTGCTATTTCCAGAACAGCAAATCAATTCATTATTAATGGACAAAAAATAATTACATGTCTTGCATAAGTTCAATATTACAAAAAATAGTTTTGATGTATCGGCAACATGTGGTTGATGTGAATTTACAGTTGAAACACTCAAATATTCAGTGAAAATGTTTTCTTCATTCCTTGAAGTTTGTCAAAAAATATATGCAGGAACATGTTTCCACTTGCTCCAGCGCAATCCAGCTAAGATGCAGCAAAGTGCTGTGGAATGCTTGCCCAATATATTTACAGTTGGATACGTATATGCATAGTTCAAACGGCAAATTAAAAACAATTGTTTCGATAAACATTACTACACAAAAACCCTGCAACGCCTCTGTGATAGAACGAGATAGTTTGTAAAAATGATGAATGGTACATGCTTACAATATAAAATTGTATGCAAACAAGAGGAGACCAATGTGCAACAAATTAGGTTCACTTGGAAAATACGTTTTCAAATCCTCACAGTTTGTCAAAATATGAACAAGTAAATTTGTTATGTTTTTTTCCAAATGCTGTTCAGCTATGAAGCTTTACAGCGATGTATGCTGCTTTCCCACTTTCTCTATTGAATATATCCTCAGTAATTCAATTAGGACTGTCTGCAAACGATACGATGCTGCAGTCAGAGGGAAACTTGTAAACGCATTTGCAGCTTTGATTGAGTTTGAGGCGCGTCCTGACATACGCGAAATATCATCAACAGACTCGTCATTTTCATTTATCAAACCAAAGCAGTAAGTTCTGATTGTTTATGTGAAGTTTGAACCAAGCTCTACAAGACAGACCTTACATACACAGAACGCATGAAACAAAATATTCTTACATGATTTTGGTAGGCATTCAATCCAAGATTTTTTAAAAAGCTATTGAAACTAAAACGGTTTCGAGTGTTTGCGTTTCAATCAAAAAGCACCAAAATTATACGCAAACAGATTTTTGGACAAGCCAATGAAAATTATTTCAAACATTAAAGTGTATGTTCATACATTGAGTGAATCTTCTATCCTATAAAACACTTCGAAATGTTTGCACAAAATGTGGAAATATTTTAGAAAATACTAGCATGCGTCAACGTATTTAAATTTTTGTGCTGAAAGTTTGAAAAGTATTGTGGCATAATATCATCTCCAATTTTTTCCATGTACTGTACTTTTCAGATAGTCGTATTTAAATTCTTTCGGTGTAGTTTCACAGTCTGACAAACTTAATCTTGTAAAACAAAGCATTTTGTTAGTTGGTTTAACAGCTTTTTTCCATGCGGCATGCTTGATGGTAACAGAGATATGATAATGTTGCTTACACTTGCAGCTTTACTTGGTAAAACATGACTAGTTGTCGTGTGCTTATCAATTCAATTTTGAACATATTAATACAGAACTGCGTTACAATGTATAAACTTAATTTTTTACAATTTAAACGCAAGGTGCACATGTTTAGGCACCTTGGTGTGAACAGCTAACAAAATGGCCGCCGTTACAAATGAATGTTGACGTCACCATTGATGACTAAATTTCAACCGTTTGTGATGTCATTGGATATGGCGTCAAGAAATGACAAGTCAATGCTGACATCACCACTGCTGACAAAATGGCAGCCGTGATGCAACCTGATGAGACGTCACTGAAAAAAATGCTGACGTCACCCGCCAAATTTGCGATGTCATTTGCCGAAAGGTAGATTGTGCTTAACGGCATATACTACTGGTATTGAGGCAATACTTTAAGAACCCTTGATGTAAAACCTACATTTTATCAAAAATCAAACATCAGCTTACTCTCAGAGGCAACATTTTCAGAAAGACCTTGGGAAGGTATAAGAATTGATGACATTGCTCTTTTATGAATCACCAAAACTTCAGTAACTACTTTGTGTGGTCAACCACTCTGACAAAAACTTGATCACCTGGCTAAAAACAAATACATCTTTAAACACTGAAACCAATAAAAAATTTTGAAAACTTATATATAATGAAATAAAAACAATATATGCAGTATTTTAAGGAGTAATACCATTGATTTTCATTGCTGTTTGTCCGGTAAGAAAATTTTCCAAGCAGACTTTTTACTGATCTACCAACTGTCACAGGGTTCCCACACATTTTAAAATCATTTTCCACACTTTTTCAATACTTCTTCAATACTAAATTTAAGAAGTTCAATACCATTACTTCCCTTCATTTTTCAAACTTCCTAATCATGAAACTCAAATTTTGCACACTGCATACCACTGCATAAATAATGAAGTGCTTTGCCTTCAGCAAAATTCTGCTCAGACACAGCAGATTTCTTTTCTTTTCAGAATTTCCATACTTTTTCAATACCTAATGTAAATTTTGGCAAAAATCAATACTTTTTCAATACTTTCAACATCGCATGTGACCCTGACTGTAAGCTTCAACACTTTCAATACCAAGTGGTTTTCCCAAACAAACAGGCAGGGTACCAAACAAGTTTTAGAGTTTGCCATTATCATGCTAGATTCCTAAATAACCTTGTAATTGAAGCAGAAACAAGGGCTCAAAATCTCAAATTGTCCATTTCTCTTCGTGGTTTTCAAACGTAATTGTTCATGCAATTAAACGTGCAAAAAAGCATTGCTGTTTTTATTAGCAAATACTGCATGTATCACCAGAATTTTGTCAATATGATACATCTGCAGTATCACCCAACCAGCCAATACATATCAGCATGCCGATGCATTGTTCAAGCTCTACTTTTGATTTACTCTACAACACTCTGTGCAGGACAATAGCATAGCGCCTGTTATGAGCAAATATTGCATATACATACAGTATCAGTAGAATTTTGGCAATATGATACATCTGAAATGTCACCATATTGGCTAATATTGACATACTGATGCATCATTCCAGCACTACTTTTTATTTCCTGTACATTCGTTTTTGATAGTTAAGTGCAAAAAATCACAACATTTGGCCCTATCATGACCTTTAACTGCTGCAGTTTAATGTCAAATAATGCTAGTTTGTTTTATGGTGGACTCCTTCTTTAAGACAAAATGGTGTTATCACTTTTAAACAAATATCACTTTAAAGGATACAAGGGGAAGAGATAGGATCTTTGTGAAGAGTTTGCATTGTAGTACTTTACCACAAAGTGTGCCACTATGAAATTTGTAAAGCTTTGATTGTCGCACCACTTCTCCAAATCAAGAGATCCCAGCTAAGTTGGTTTACGGCCACAAGCCCAGAATGCCCATGAAGGATTGGCGAAGCAAGTCCTGCTGGCTGCTTCCACAGAAAAGTGGCCCAGAGGTCATCCAAGGACAAGGTGGAATGATTACATCTGTAACCCAGCTTGGTATGGAGCCAGCAGAATTATCTGAGATTGCTGTTCACCATGAGGTGTTTCAAGTCCTCCTAGGCTTGCTGCCCTGTAACCCTCTGCAAAGGAAAAACAGGCATGAAAATGAATGATGAAATAAACTATTAAAAGTGGAATTTATGAAAGCATGTAGACATCTTATAGTATTATTATAATAATTAACAAATACAGACGATTTCGGCTAATTGCATACCAATTAAACGCACACACCGCTTTATCGCATAGGATTCTAGAATCCCAAATCCCAAACCATTCACACGTCAAGAAAATAGTCCGGTTAATCGCACACCGGTTATTTGCATAAATCGGTTATTTGCATAGAAATGCACCATACATTTGTAAACTTACAACACTTAATCGGATAGTTAACTTTAAAGTGTAAAGCACACTGCTCAGAAAGTGCGAAAACCTGTGGTGTTATCCGATTAAGCAACTGTTGTCAAAACGACGACTCCCTTCACCGACGTGAAAAAATCAACACCGTGCGTTCAACTTCCAGGCTTCAGCACATTGCAACAGGGCTGCCTAGTTGTGTCTTGTTGCTGCAGGTGCGAAGCTTTGTCTCGAAAGCAGCACTTTTAAAGTTTATTTTATGGCATTGGATAAGGACCTGACGCATGCAACTATGCGTAACTCCTTTGCACAAGATGTGTTAAATTCTTCACAGAACAAAAAATGGTGCACCTGTAGGTTACTGTACACCAACTTGGAATTTTAGTTTCATTTGAGGACTGCCACTTTCCCGAAGCACTGCGCACAGTACACTACAGTTTAAAATGTGGAATTATACCATGTTTAGCGGAAAGCAACAGTCATCAAATGAGGAATTATGCCGTGTCTAGCAGTTTAAAATGCAGAATTATTTTGTGCGTTCCGCCACAGACAATGCAATGTTTTAACTTTGTTACTTGATTGGCTTTACTGTTTTCATCAATAAGATTCATTTGGTGAATGCCCCAACCGAATGATGCATAACAAACGTCATTGGGATTATAAAAGCTTCATGACACCACAGGCTAACAAATCAGTTAAGTTTTTACACACAGCGCCCAGCTGTATCAGGACCTTCTAGAAGCATTTTATCCCACAGTTCTACAAATTTTCGTACATGACGGCTGTGAGACGTAATGATGCTCACAACTGCATTGCACAGTCCAAAGCAAGCAGAAAAATGACCGCGAGTACGGGAACGTTCCACGATTGATACAGGCAATTATTACGTCACACACGCATTGCACACATTAACACTTTGAGAGCCGGGTTAATTCAAGCGGTTCGCAAAAAGCAGCTGATTCGAATGTGGCTTTGCGGATGAATATCTCCGCTCCTGTTCNNGNC
>JGI24159J19872_10005453_pt1 | contig 16464 bp, 5 predicted proteins | sample Ectturendosymbi4_FD_19872 | JGI IMG/M metagenome (IMG submission 19872) | reverse complement strand
CCAGGACTAGATAAAGTTGGCCAAAATTTCGAAAACACCCCCAACCCAAAACTGAAAATTTTTTCATCAACCGAAACTAGGTTTGCCGAATCCGTAGAAGGTTTCAACAGCTCTCTAGCTCTAGCGGCTGGCGATTTATGGCCAAAAAAGTGCCGGCCATCATAGTGGCGTTTCAAAGTATTTCACAAAGTGCTTGGAGAGCGACCGGATTTATTGCGATAACACAAGCAGGACATTCTTCCAACACTACGCGATCGATAGACGGAGCAGCTTTTTACGGTGATTGAGAAGAACTGTGCAACAAGATCAGTGAGTTCCTGTAAAGCAAACGATAAGAGTGAAACCCGGCGGAACAACCAAGGTACTATAATCCAGAGTTTTTTAAAGGCGTTTTAGGGACCCGATAATGTTTGAAGGGGTAGGAATTTGGACTACTTTGTTTTTTGTGGCATAATTTTTGATGCAGATATGTTAGAAAGCCAATCAAAGGCTCTAAAAACTCGTAGTTTTGTAAAAATACTTGGGATAAAATGTGGGCCCATTTGATGGGCGTCCAGGGCCGGGTAAAGTAGGCATAAAAACATTAAAACACCCCCACTTGTGACGTCCCCCCCAAGAGAACCCAAAACATGATAATTTTTTTGACTCGGAACTACTAGACTGGCTGAATCGGTAGAGGGTTCGAACACCTGTCTAGCTGCAGCAGCTGGCGAGTTATGGCCAAGAGTGTGGGCCACTATAGTGGCCCGCGCGGGCGTTTTAACTAAAAATTTGCGAAACTGCGCAGAGGCGTCACTTCACAATTTATNTTGAAAGGAGCGGAAATGCAGATGTCTACCCTAGACTTATCAGTACANTAACAACGACAATACTATGGATCTGGGCGTGAGAGATGCAGGCCGTATTTATGAAAGTGGTTACATAAAAAGAAAAAAACGGTACTTAATTGATGTTCAATTTGCCACAGACAAAAAGCTCGAAATAACGCAAGACCGCCAGACACTGCAAAACTCCGATGAAAACAATATTTTCAGTATTGGATCCTACGTTTGGTTGTTTTTGCAAGATTTCCTNCAACANAGATTTCTTGTTGAAACTCTATNTTAGCTAAATGAGCTAGATCAGTTTCTCGTGAGTTTTACTTGGAAAAACGTGTCTACACTGGGCTTATTTCACATAGTTAACTGAGGGTGGTGCAACAGTGCTTTGCTGCTGTGCAGAACTTGTTTTCATGCTGTTTACTATCGGCCTATGGCCAGTGGCGTAACTAGAGGTTTGAGCCAAGGGGGCAAAGCTTAGCTGAAGGGTTAACACTAGCCAACATCCAGAAAAAAGTTAAGAAATGATAGTGCATCTCTGGATGTCTATACCAGCTCATAAAACGAGACCATCCCGAAAAACGCAAAAAACAACCTAAAGAATACTAAATATCAAAATGTCAACAAAAGGGGGCCCAGTTTTTGCATTTAGATTGCCAAGGGGGCGGCTCGTTCCCTTGCCCCCATGTCAGTAATGCCACTGCATGGCATAGAGGATTAAAGCACTGTATTTTGTATTGCTTGGAAAATGACAACTTCAAAACAGCATAAATAAGCCGTGCGTCCACTGAATGAATTGTGCTTCTTTGATTCATAAAATATGTGGTTACGGTCAGATCCACAGCTGTAAGATATTTTCGAGGGCGGCAACACCGTCTTGCATGAAAATGTACCATATATCCGAAGAACAAACATAATTCAAACGCTAGAAATCACGGAAATTTAACAAAGAAAACCTCTGAATTACACGATAGAGCTATAAATTCCAAGGAAACATTGCAATGTCATTTGTTTTTTAGAATAATGTAGGAAAGGTTTTACTTTATGCTGAAGATCTAACGCAATTCTAGAACCAAAGTCGGCACAACAAAATATGGATTTTTGAGGGAGCACTACACATAAGAGGGGCATACTTCCACGCCTTTTAGACATGCAGTCCAGTCGCCACGGGGGGGCTTTTGGCGGCTTAGCCACCCCAAACAAAGCTCCAAACCCCTCCCGAAATTGAAACATGAAACACTATAAATCAGTTGGGTTTTTGTCAATTTTTAGAGTATCAAGCCCCCCGCAAAAACCCAAAGCCCCCCCTAAAAAATATTGATAAACAAGCACTAGCACACACCACAGTGTTCTTTAAAGTCTATCTTTTCAATTTGGAAGTTATGAGGGATTTTTTGGGACACCAACAGTGGTCTCAGTTATGTGTTGCTTGTGTGAAACGAGGCCATCTTTTTGGCCCGGTTCAAACATTTACTGAATTAGTTTAGTAATATGAAGCGTTTTTAAACTGGTTATTCCCTGAAAGATCACATAAATAGACTAACAAAAATAGTCACCTTCTTGACCTACAAAAGGTAAACACCTTTGCGATTGTGGCAGACAACCTTGGGTATTTACAAAGTGAAGACCAAATAGGTACCCCCTATTTGACTGTCCCCCAAACGTCTTGTCTGGATCAACCTGGTCTGCCACTGCCAGAGAGTACCAGTATACATTTTGTAATTTCACAGCCCGGAGGTTGGGGATAACTGCATTAAAACACAAGTTGCATGTTGTAGCCATTGAAGTAATTAGTTCGAGATTACTAAATTCATAGTGATAATCTGAAAAGTACAATAATGTTTATGAGATACGAAATTGTAAAGACACATAATACTGCGCAGGTGAATAAGGCAATACCAGTGGCAATGGTAAATGAAGTGGCAAAGACGGATCAAAACAAAGGCACAAAAATCAAACCCTGCTCAAGAACACGTGACCTAATTGGCCAAACACCAATAACTTAATTGGCAGCTGCATTTCTATACGCACTGTCAAGCAGTCCTATTGAAATCTGCACACAGTTTGTATTTTTCAAGGGGGGGGGGATGAATTGGTCAATTTTACCTTAGGTATGTCGTGTGCCCATCTTGGCCATGGTCACCTGTCACGTAACAAAATGATTGACCACTTTGGGCATGGATACATGTGTGACAATTGTGCATGTATTGGCAGCAGTACTGCGCAACTTTTTGACATGTTTGTGAGCTACATCTTTTAGCCATGCAGAACCTTACGTGGGTGAATAAGGCAAAAATATCCTTGAAAATAACATATTTTGTCTCAACCTATCTTACCTCTGTTGCATGTCGAACTGCAAATTTTGAGCAGAATACGATTGACCTTCAACTGACTGCCAATAAGGTTTGTTGGCAGAATTTCTTTATATGATGTCTATAGTATGGGTACTTACTTCACTACACTTTTTTGGGAAAATTGTTTTTAACAAAATAAAACTTCTTCAAAATCCAGAAAGTTTGTTTTATCGGTTCAGATTAGCTTGAGAATAATTGCTGAGTTGTTGAAAAACCCGCCTATGCAGTTAAGACATTTCAGTAAGCCTCGGCGATGAAGGGACAAAATTCTGGCCAGTTTGGCCTATGGTTCCAATGGTGTTAACATTGCCTCTGGACCTGAGCAGGGTTGAAAAACAAAACCATATTAAGCAGTTTCGAAACATTGCTGCCTTTACCATCAAAAAAATTTTCATAAAATAAGCGCTTGGCCACACAACACGCAGGTCGTGCGGCATACATTCAAACAAAACTAGAGAAGCGAAAACAACATTTTCAAGCACTCTAATCACCAACGAAATTGTTGACCTCACCATTCCATTTTCACATACAGTACTCTATATGTTCAGTAAAGGTAAGATGTTCTTACAAGTGAATATCAAAGTTTCTGAAGTATTCTGAAGTAAAAGTGGAGAGCGAACAATAACATTACAGCACACTGTTCTGTAACACTCTTACACTTGTAGGTAGTATTGGACAAAATACTGCACATTTGCGCTGTTAGAGAGTAGAAGTGTGCCAAGCACCAGCTTAATGAGTGATATAGGTCTTGTGCACATTAAGAAAAGAAATTGTAATGTGATCAAAATTCTTTCATACCAGTTACACCTTTTCATCGACGCATGCATGTTTGAAAAAGAGCATGTAGGGTCGTTCTTTGCCATCAATTTCCTCGAAATTAAGAAACCCCATGGAACCATCAGGATCTTGGCCTTCGCCCACAAAAACCTGGAAATACCAAGGAATAATTGCTTTATAAGANAAATTTGCCTACCGTATCTACGTTGTTTTTCTTAATGAAATCAAGATATTAAAACTTCAGTTNTACGTTTTTATGTCAGAAGCGGATGACCGGTTATAGCGCACACAGTGACCCAACCTCAGGTGAACAACAAAAATGGGAGCAACTTGCTTGCTAACTGCAAGTAAACATATGAAACAGAGAATTGGCCATTAGTTTGCAGACAAACATATGAAATATATGAGGCCATTTGAAAGAAAATTAAAAATTCAATGGATGTTAACTTAAACTTTGACTCTGAACTGCCCAAAAACAGGTTTGCTGAGGAAGCACGTGCAATGTAAGGTGGATTGAACAATTTTTTTGGAAATTCGAAAGCATCCTTCCAAAATGTGGACAAATGCACTGAAAACTACCTTAAAACTGTTAGGCAACTGACAACTGCTGGTTTCAGGCCGATTTTAAAGTACGAATATATCGTACCCCGGTTCTCAAAGTGTTGTAAATATGTATTAGCGTATTTACATTGAAATCCTGTTTGTGTCCCATGTTACCCTGGTAACCTAGGATTTATTTCATCTGATTAAATACATTTTGTCATGCTAAATGCTGCTAACGCTTTTCAAAGCAATGGTTGTGTCCCAAGTAGCCACAATTATGGGTATATTTGGAGCAGGGTTGCAGAGTCGGAGGTAAAATTTCTGAATCACCACTTTCACATTTTTGGGCTCTGACTGCTTAACACAATGTGAATGAAGTTTGGCTGTCAGCACTGGCAAAGCAGCAACCTAAAATTATTTTAGAAACAAGCACTTCATTATTGTCAGTAGATGCTTTGAATTAATTTATTTATCTCTAATTAAGCTATTTATTTAAAGAACATTAACCGATCACAAAAGTGGTCAACAATTTTTATAACGTGATTGAATTAAACAGTAAAACATGAACTACATTCAAGAAATTTTGTAAGTGGTATGTATATAACATGAGTAGCTTGCTATAGAACTACAGATTGGATAATATTAAACTTTCTCAACGCAAAACATAACAAAAAATTCATAAAATTTATTTTAGCATGTAATAATAATAGTACAGTGGAAACGTCGTAATAGAGCATCGGTGTATAGAGCAAACCGCTTATTCGAGCAGTTTCGGCTGAAAAAAAAGGTTCCTATCTTTTTCCTCTTATAAATTCTTTGTTTATTAAAGCAGGCACACCTTTTATTAGAGTAGCTAGACATGTAGCAGCACCATGGCTTGCATGCAGTTAGCACGTGGGATACAGACGACTTTGGCTAATTCCATACCGGTTAAACGCACAAACCGCTTTATTGCATACGATTCTATAATCCCAAGCCAAAGCTATTCACACGTGAAGACAACAGTCCAGTTAATCCCATACTGGTTATTTGCTTAAACCGCTTATTCGCATAGAAATGTACTGCATATTTGCAACTTACAACGCTTAATCGCATAGTGAACTTAAAAAGAGTGTAAAGCACACTGCTCAGATAGTGCGAAAAGCTGCGGTGCCATTAATCTGATCAAGCAACTGTTGCTGAAACGACTCCCTTCGCCGACTTGCCAAAATCAACACCGCGCGTTTATCTTCTAGGCATCAGCACATTGCATGCAGGGCTGTCTGGTTGCGTCGCGTCCCTGCGGGTGCGAAGCTTTGTCTCGGAAGCAGCACTTTCAAAGTTTATTTTATGGCATTGGATAAGGAACCGAAGCATGCAACTATGCTTACCTCCTTTGCCCAAGATGTGTTAAATTCTTTACAGAACAGAAAATGGTGCAATGGTGCTACTGTACACCAACTTGGAATTTTAGTTCCATTTGACGACTGCTACTTTTCCGAAGCACTGCGCACTGTACACTTCACAGTTTGAAATGCGTGATTATGCTGTGTCTAGCAGAAAACTAACGGTCGTCAAACGGGGAATTNTGCTGTNTTTAGCAGTTTAAAATGCGGAATTATGCCGTGCATTTACCGCGGACAATGCACTGTTTCAACTTCAATACTTATTTAACTTCACTCTGTTTTTTCACATCAGTAAGATTCATTTGGCGAATGCTCCAACCGAATGATGCATGAAAACGCCATTGGGATTATAAAAGCTTCATGACGCCACAGGCTAACAAATCAGTTAAGTCTTTACGTATAGCGCCCAGCTGTATCAGGACCACGAAATTTTAGAACTTCTAGAAGCATTTCTATATCCCGCAGTTCTACACATCTTCATGTACGACAGCTGTGAGACATAAACATGTTCATACCTGCGTTGCACAGTCCAAATCAAGCAGAAAAATGGCTGAGAGTGTGGGAAATGTTCCAAGATTGATACAGGCGATTATTACGTCACACACAACTTCGAATTTACGTTTCAACTGATGACCGTTCGTTTGCTAAACACTGAAGGATTTCAGAATTTAAAATACTGTATTAGGAGCAAGGGATTTTTAGAACATCTAGAAGCACTTTTGCATCCCACAGTTCTAGAAATCTCCACATTCAGTGTCAAGCTATACCATACCAACGGTGTCAGATAGAAAGCACAGAAGTCGAGATCTGTTTGAGCCCTTGAACAGCTCTCTAGCACAATCGGCGGAGTAGCTATGGGGTTGGTAAGAATTAATCGTACGCCGGCTCTCAAAGCGTCAAGCGGTTTCCACTGCACCTTCACTGACTAAAGCAACATATTCATTAGCATTACGTACATATGGACAGTATGGTTGTTTGCACTTTTTGTTAGTTTTCCGACTACACAGAAAATCATGCAGAATGAACTACACCTGCATAGCTACTCAGTGTATCATCTGACCAAACAGGAAGCGCACAACAGCTATTACAACAAAACATTTTACTTGCAGTAAAGTTTGTGGTCCATTAGATCACCAAACAGCACAGTAGGAACACAAGAACATATTCTCGTCTTACAGAAAACATGCTGAAAGGAACTCATTATACAACTGGACCACCGTTCTGATTCCTCTTCACCATTACGTTTAATGTTTGGTTTACAATCTCGTTGTTGACCTTAAATATTAAGTGCACATTTATTGTTTTCTGTGAGATTCTTCCTCATTTCGGCCCTTTGATCCATCTTGATGAGCCTTAGTGCTGAAGACAGACGTTGAACACTTACTCGTGTTGAGGGAAGCGCTGCTACCAACTCAGCGGACTCTTTCACTATTTCAGGATATTGATCGCTTCCTAAACTTTCAACTTAAGATTTTTTATCTGTTTGTCCCACTTACTTTAATGTGTCACAGAAGCAGGGTTGATTGACTTAAATCATTTAAATTAAGCTATAAAAATTGATTTAAATTATGCAATAAAAATCAAAAAAATCATGTTGTTTTAGAGCTTTGTGTGATGTCTATGACACATTTAATTACAATTCTGATGCCTATACAGTATTAGTGCAGAAGGCAAAGATTTCTTATTATGACACAAGGATTAAGGAAACACCACTTGCATAGCAACTGTGAGCGCACATATTCTATGTGATGTAACTGAAAAAATGACATGTGGACTGAAATCACCAACCCTTGCAAATTCAGAAGTCATAACTGTTAGAATGCCACAAGTTTTAAAGTGTACACTGGCGTAAGTGTAAAGTGGCATTCAAATTCCATCATATATGAAGGCTGTTGACTGTAAACATGATTATAGCACACATTTCTAATTCATGAAACAGGTATACTATTATTACAGGTTTTTAACAGTTTATGCATGTATGCCATGAGTGTTGAGTAGGCCATGGTTTGGCAATTGTCCTATAACCAGCAGGAAAATGGGGACGGAACCACCAACAAAAATGAGTTTTAAGTTTTTTTAGGGGCATTGGCCCACTTGTCAGAACTACATGTTTAAGAATTTCTAAAATCGATTTTTCAATCCACTTACACTATTGTTCACATATGCTTCATTTATAGAAAATGAAACCACAAGATCCATAATACCAGTGGCGCATTCATCTGCGTACTTCAGCAAAAAATATATCACCTGAAAATCTTGAATGTTCCCACGAAGATACTTCACACCAGCTACACTTTTACTTTTGAACTCTTCCACTTGATCTTCCTTACCGCTCTCCTTAAGCTTGGCAATAAGCCTGTGTAAAAGTTTGATAACACACTTGGTTTAAACATTAGGGCACTGCAGGTACTTATACAACTTTCAATTTACTGAAAATGTTACTCCATCAAAAATACTTGATCAGCATTGAACAAACCAAGGCTTCAAGCACCATGTCAAATGTGGGGGCTAGGCAAAACAGGACTNAAAGGGTTACAGTGTTACTACCGTAATNTTCAGCCCACAAAGCCAAGCGCTCTTGAAATCATTTAATTTTATCAAAAATTGAATGTGTGCCTTATGATGTGGTNCGCCTAATGTATGTATCTGTTTGTGCTTTCTCATCTAGAACCAATTGTACTTGGTAAATGGTGTTATTTACTTAAATGCTAGTTAACGAGTTTTTTGTAAACAGAATCATATTATGTAATAAACCAAGAATTGCAATGAGCAGCCAGCACATACCACAGATCGTATCTGCGAGGCTCGTGACTACATTGGTGCACTGCAAACTGAATCAAACACGCGCATACTTATATTTTATTCGTGTCTGGCAGATTAGGCATGTGTTACATATCCAACTCTCTCGTTTGTAATGACAGATTAAACTCCCAATAGTGACTCTGGCACTTGGGCGACTACAGCACTTGGAAGTTACTGTGAAAGAGTTGAATATAATTAGACTTACCTAAGTTTTGCTTCATTTAGTGTGCCTTATGTATGAAAAAAGAACAGCTAAGATTGATTTTTTTATACTGCACCTTAAAATCTGGTGTGCGTTATGGTCCGAATAATGCAGCACATTGAAATCTTATGCACAAATTTGTGGGCCATTTACTCAAAAGAAACTAACTCCTCAATGAGAGCTTTCAGATGATGTATTGCATATGCCAATAACATGTGTGCTTGTCGAGACATTAGCATTCAAAATTACTGTCACGCTTAAGTGATTTTGATGAATACCCATTTTCTTCACCCCAACATTGGGGCAAGCATATGGATTTTTTGAAATTTTTCTTTACAAGTGAAGATAAGATACTTAAGACAACTTATTTTCAAGCTTTTATAACAAGTAAATTAATTACAGTAACAATGATTTAGTTTTAAACTTATTTCTGGCTAGTCATTATGCTTCATTGACCACAAAAAGTAGTCATTTTGTATGTTCCATAACTTTGCGAAACCTTTAACTAATTTCAAAAATAATTTGTTTGTTGAAATCAGCATGAAAAGTTCTATGGAATGACCCTTCTGTTGATTTCAAGGTTGTAATGTGTGCACATTTGCTATTATTTCTGTTATTTCAGTACAACCCAGATGAATTTGACAAATAAAATCAGTGGTAAACATAGTACTATTTTGACCAACACGAAACACGTTTGGGTAAGAAAACGTGGCAGCTAGGTGTCTAAGATCACTCTGAGTTTCTGGCAGGTTTTACATCAGCAGTTCCCAAACTTTTCTGAGCACGACCCAAATCTTGAGTTTGGTGAACATCTCACAACCCAAGCTTCAAACACCATATCTTAACATGAGAAATGTATTGATTGAAAAGATGAGTTGCACTAAGTTCGTTTTATTGTTAGCAATCTACTCTCTTCTTATGTATATATGCTTTACACAAACACAACAAGTAGTGGTAACATTGAAAACATACAGCCCAGATTTGAATCATCTCTGCACAACCCATTAATTGACCCTTCGCAACCCTTCCCTGGGTTGCATGAATGTGGCAGCACAACGAAAATCTTTAGAAACATCAGTTCATGCTTAGAAACATCAGTTTATGCATACTATACCAAAAGCTGTCTGCAACAATAGTTTCAATATGGTAAAAGGAATTACAATTGAAAAGCATTTATTATGACATACAATGACAAATTCTCCATTCCACAATGAAGAATGGGTACATTGTAACAACCACTAATTACAACATATAAAAAACTGATTAATTTTTTGAGAAAGATTTTGAAACAGAAAACACCATGGAAGCCAACAGCGTGAAAGGCAACACAAAATGAGAATGGCTAGCAATGAAAAATTGCCCTGATTGAAAAAAGTTGCATAGACATGTATTCCTAAAAGAAATCATTTATATTTAGCAATTCAGAATACAAACCACAACCACATTTGAAAACAGTGGGGCATACTTTCCAAAGTAGGTCTTCATGGCAAGCGGCAGATCTTTTTTTGTGTATTGTGGAAACTCCACTAAGCGGTGGTTTAAGACTATGTTGCAACCTGCTTGAACACCTTCTTCTGTAGCATAATCTCCAGTATCTTCTGCTGAAGCATTACCTCCAATCTTCGAATCATCAATGTCACCTGACTTCCTCGTTTCCATCTGTTTCAAAAACACTTTTTGATTTAGTAATATAATTTTAAAAATGGTATGCTATGGTTGAAAAAAATGCACCCAGTATGAAATACTAATTATTTAGCTGGCAAGATAACAGGCAACTCTGCTGCTTCTAGCTTGGAGTGGAGTCAGCATCGCAAGGCAAAAACAGCATCAAGGCTGAAATGATTCAGTAAAGAGTTTACACTGCAAAAACAAAGGCTGGACAAAACGTATGAACTGTGATTTGGGCTCTTGTAAGCCTTGCCAATTTGCATTATTTAGAGTTTACTGATGAAAGATTTTCCGTGACTGGTACTGATTATATAAATTTTTACTGCCAAACCAATTCACCATTATTTCTACATTACTTAAACCACAGTTAACACCTGAAAGCTGGTACGATTTCAGCCTACAACCAGCACTTTGCATGTGGCTTTGTGCAGGAAGTAACTCCATCACCGATTACACTAGAGAGCTGTTCAAATGTTCAAAAGACTCAGCAAGTCTAAGGAAAAATGATTTTAATTTTTTTTGTGAGTGACATCATAAGTGGAATAGTTTTATACCTTTTTGGCCCACTTTATCTGGCAAACTGCTAGATGGTAGTACTTCACTTAAACCTTTTATTGGAAACTAGGTTATAATCTGAGTATTTTGATAATTTGGATGACTTGCTGGTGTTTCGGGTTCAAAAGTTATGACCTGAAAACAACAAGTAATTAATCCACTAATTAGATAATTAATTGGTTGTTTTAAAGTCATGAGTTTTGAACCAGAATTGCTAGAAACTCAATCAAAAGCTCAAGACTCAGATTCTTGCCTAGTTTCCAATGAAAACTGAGCAAGATACTTCCGTCTAGCAGTTGGTCCCTAGGCTAGGTAACATGAGCCAAACTGGCCAAAAACCTTCCTCACTTAAATGACTTCACTCACAAAAAAATCCAAAACCAAAAAAAAATTTTGTCATTGCAGACTCCAAGACTTGTGCGGGCTTGAACAGCTCTCAATTGCAACCAGTTGAGGAACTGCAACTCCTGATCCATATCCAAAAAATTTTTGCATATCCATATCCCAACTTTATCCAAAAATTTCAGAAATTTAGTATCAGATATCCATCCGTATCCAAATGCGACACTGGCTAAATACAAAACAAACAGGCAATGGTTGTACGTCAGCCAATGGACCTTCATTTTTGAAAACTTATTAATCCGTCACCTGTAACATGGCACTAATCCATTATAAGTATGCAGAGGACTGCACTACGCTTGGTAAAAGCATATCAACCTAAACCTAACCCTTGAACCTAGTCACTAAATTCAAACCACAAATCTGAACACAAAAGTTTGGAAACTTTTGGAAAAAACAAATAAAAACTGGAGCCTTGAAAAGTGCAACCACTACCAGTGAAAGGTGCATGATCATGGCAAGAGTCAACACAAAAACCATTCACACAGTAACACATGACTACTTTACTACCATAACAGTGCTGCAAATGTGACAAACTCAATGTTTTATTGTAACCGTGTCACCGTCATCAGATCTATAGCCACTTCCAAACGAAAACACCCTGTCATTATTTTACCCAATCATAAAAATAACATCATATGTTGTGCACTTTAAATTGGAAAAACAGAAAAGTAGTGTGTATTTTGTCAGAGGTATAGCAAAGCTCTGCTATGGTTATTTTTCCATTTGAACTGTAGTGTTTAACACTGAGTTCATGGCACTAGCCGTTGGTACAATGAACCTGGTCAAGTGAGAATTCTTGCTGTGCAAGTGGTCATCGTTTGGGCTCTCAGCACTGTTGTTTCAGCTTGGCTAATAGAGATGACTCTTTATAGGAAAATTTTGATGTAAGCTACAGTACTTTTTTTAATAAGTTTTGAAAAGCAGACACAGGTTAACAATTTGGGTTAGGGTTTTGGGTTATATGGCAAAGACGATCCACTAATCCAAGGATGTAGTCTTTGTCATGTGACGAATTCAACCAATCTGGTTCAGCTAATGGCAAGAGATCTACAGCATTCAATCAATTGGTAAAATAAAATAAATAGATTTTGTAACACTAAGAGTAGAAAATATAGCAAAACTATGTAGCTTGCAAAAAGTACAAACATAACCTGTCTTTCAGCAAACACTGAACTGTATAAAACTTGAGGAAGAATGTTCAAAATTCTAACCAAAACAAATGCAGCTTCAACACTGAAATAGACCACGGGTGACCAACAGGATGATCACTGAGTGTCACTCAGTCGATCACGCCTGATTTTGCATTGAATTGACAAGATATCTAAAGAGAACATTTTTCAAATGTTCCAGAAAGCACATGCAAATTATCCATTAATTGGTTGATCATGTATGGCCTAAGTTGAACTTCACGAAGTTTTCGTTTGGTGGCTCATGGTGGTCATTCCATGTCAAATGAACCAGAAAAAGGCAAAGTCAACCCAGTATCTAAGATTTTCGACAAATTTAACAAACATAGAAATTTTCATGGTGATTCCAACGACGCAATTTGTCTTTTGGTTGAGGTTTCGCAAAGTTATGGACCACAGAAATATCTACTTTCTATGTTCAATGAAGCGTAACATAAGTGGCGCATTTAGCATGGAAAAAAGGGATCTGTCGTGGAAGGGCAGCTTTTCAAATCACTTTTCAGCATAAAACTACATTTCACTTACATTTTCAAAGTATCACATCGGCAAAATTTTGCCAACATAGAGCATATCGGCAATATTTGCTCATAAAAACTGGTTTGCTAGTTTTTTGCACAGAGTGTTCAGTAACCAAGTTGCTACTTCGTCTCTGATTAATTAACACAAATTCTCTGTATGGTTCCTTATGATGCAATATTCAGACCAATCATCCCAAGAAACCGGTCGATGACGCAACATTGGCTCTCAGGTTTTTGTGCGGAAAGCAGATGGCTGCCTGTGAAAAAAATCAAGGTAGCCTATTTTAGTGACCCAGGTTTGTGCGGATTCCATGTTATACGATTCTTCAGCATATTTAAATATAGTAAACCTCGGTTAATCAGGATTCAACTTGATAGACGAGTTTATTCAGTTTAGGCAAATGTCCAGGTTAACCGAAGATGGTTGTTTCTATCCTGACATCATCTAAGAACCAAGATATCATTGAAAATCACTTAAATTGAACACATTTACGACCCAACAGCAGACCTTTAACACTTTGAGAGCTGGTCTACGATATATTCGTACTTTGATTTCAGCCTAAAAAACAGCAGTTTTCGGTTGCCTTACCAACGCCCTAGCTCCTCCACCGATTGCGCTAGAGAGCTGTTCAAGGGCTCAAACCGATCGGCCAGTCTAGTAGATTACACTTGAAAAAAAATTTTTTGTTTGGGGGATGTGGATTTTTTGTGACTGACATCATGAGTTCAGTAGTTTTAGGGTCATTTTGACTCATGTTGCCTGGCCTAGGGCCCAACCGCTAGGCCAAAGTGTTTCACAGAAATTTTCATTGGAAACTAGGCTCGCGTCCAAGTCTTTTGAGCCTTTCATCGACTTTCTAGCGTTTCTGGTTCATAAGATATGATCTAAAATAAACACATTAATTAATTATCTAATTACCTCATTACTCAAATATTTTGATTAACTCACATCACAACTTTTGAACCCGGAACCCCAGCAGGTCATCCAAAGTATCAAAAGACTCAGATTGTAGCCTAGTTTCCAGTAAAAACTTCAGCGTAATACTACCATGTAACAGTTGGCGTCCAGGGCCAGGCAAAGTGGGCCAAGGTGGCCTAAAAGTCTTCCACTTATGACGTCACTCACAAAAAAAATTTTTTCAAGTGCAGACTACAAGACTTGCAGCGGCTTTTGACGCTTCAACCAGGTCCGTAACCTGTACAAGAGCGGAGATATTCCCGCACAAAGTCAGATGTGTTCAAGCGTTTTTTCGAAAATCCCCGAAAGCAGCCGGACGGCAAAGTGTCAACTTGATGCTCCATTTTGTACCTTCTTTTTGTTGTTCAGTATCTTTCAACTTTCAAGCACTGTTTTTGCTTTTTCGGGTTTGAAAACCATAGGCAGTTCTCTTACATTCAGCGTTCTGTTCGTATTGCTTTGTTATTTTAGCATTCTTTGTTTATTAATGGCACTGTGTTTATTCATTATAAACAGTGTATACTGTGCTCACAAGTTGGGCTAAGCAAATATTGTTTCAAAAAAACTGCAATTTCAAAAATTTTAGCTTATAAATCCTAATTTTTAGGTCTTCGATAAAAAGATAAGGCATAAAATACATCATAATTTTGATAATGAAGCAGAAAAAAAGATTTAAAATTTTGGAAATATCGGTATCGGTCTAAAAACCCATATCGCACTCGAGAGCTGTTCAAGGGCTTAAATGGATCAGCCAGTCTTTTAGCCTGCACTCGAAAAAAGATTTTTTGGTTCGGGGTTGCAGATTTTTGACGAGTGACGTCATGAGTGAAGCAGTTTTTAGGTCATTTTGGCTCATGTTACCTGGCCTTGGGCTCAACCGCTGGGCCAAAGTGTTTCGCTAAAGTTTCCATTGGAAACTAGGCTTGAGGTTGAGTCTTTTGAGCATTTGATCGACTTTCTAACCTCTCTGTGTCAAAAGTTATTATCTGAAATTAACTAATTATTCAAATGTTTTTATTACTTTAGATCATTACTTTTGAACCCAAAACCTTAGCAGTCATCCAAAGTATCAAAAGACTCAGATTGTAGCCTAGTTTCCAACAAAAATTTCAGTGAAATACTACCATCTAACAGTTTGGGCCCAAGGCCAGATAAAGTGCGCCAAGGTGGCCTAAAAGACTTCCACTTATGATGTGACTCACAAAAAAATCTACAACCCCCAACCAGGGATGTGGCAGCTGAAGCTGTCCTTTTTCTGTGGAAGCGGAAGCGCGAAATACCTACCGCTTCCGCATAGGTTATTTGACTTGGAGAATAACTTGGCGAAAAAGTTTTGTCCATTTCCCAATGTGGATTAAACGGTGAAGTTGTACTATAAGTCTGAATGAACGTACGATATCAGTAGCGCAAGAGAACAAGATAAAGCATAACTAGCATCCATGGCATTCTTCATAGAAGGCCAAGTCATCGTGCAACTTACTGATTTTATCCGAGGCTGACTTTTCAAACCTAGCTGCTGTCTACTACAATGGTAACAGTTTGAAAGCACAGCAATCTCCCGGCTTTGTTCGCAACTTGAATCTGAGCAGTTTGTGCAAACTTATGTGGTAGGTGCAAACATAGCAGTTGTGTTTTAACTGCCTTAGCAAACAGATGTTGATCATTAGGGCTAATGTTTGGAGACTGATTGATGCTTTGACTGAAGCTAACTATTCTTTTCAGTAAGGCATATAGTATTCACTTATATTATGCTATTCACTTCACAAACAATGTTAGGCTAAGCCAAGCCAAGCGTTTGAGTCATTTTGAGTCAAACCATCCAACTGATCCAAGTTAACGAAACATCGCTAGACAGTGCGGAGTGAAGCTGCTGTAGGAAAGTCTGTGCGAAGCGGGAAGTTATGTGCAAACGTTATTTGCCCTAATCTCTGAAGACACACAAAAAAAAGTTAGTGCGTCTGTCCGCAGATTAACAGAGCTGGTTAGGAAGGTATTTCTTTGGATTGATAACATGCATCGAGCAAACTTCCCCTTCCACCTTCACTAACCATTTTGAAAGCAAACGAACTTGTTCAACAATTATATCAAATAATGAACTTTAGCAATATGTTTCGTGTTTAACATTTTTTATGACCAGTTGTCACGTTTGATTTGTTGTAAATGGCAATAAATTGCTGAAAAAGTTGAATCCAGATTTTTTCGTAACTTTGTGCGAACTTAACTTAGATATTACTGAACATATGTGTTTGCCAACTCAGTCTAAAAAGCTTTTCGCATTTTGTTGAAGATGTAACA
>JGI24159J19872_10005451_pt1 | contig 16465 bp, 11 predicted proteins | sample Ectturendosymbi4_FD_19872 | JGI IMG/M metagenome (IMG submission 19872) | reverse complement strand
AATGTTCGCTAATGGTTGGCTTACTGCATGCGATGGCTTTTATGATGCTTCTGCTTGTTGGCTGAGTCATATGAAACAATAAACCATTGACCATTGGGTAATTGGCATAAATGGATTCAGCTACAACCAGGGGCGTAACGTGGGGGCAAGGGGGATACAACCCCCGGGCGTCGACTCACTGGGGGCGCCCAACAATGTTGCAAGTCCTTTCTTCAATACAGTAAATTTGTTCCAGAAAGACCTTAGGTTCGAACATGGGGGTGCCAAAATTGTTTCTTGCCCCTGGCGCCATCTAAACTCGGTAGGCCCTGGCTATAACCAATTGAAAAGCAGGGCAATTTAAGAAAATTTCTATATGCGAAATAAAAAATGTCACATCGTGGACTTGTACAACTTACAGAACTTGTGCGAGGTATTATAGCTGCGTTGTCCTCAGGTAAAGGGCCGCACTTGCGCCAAAGATTTATTCAGCTTGAATTTTCTTTGAAAGTTATTAGTAGAAAAGTTTGTAGAGTTTACTTTGCTTCAACGTATGGTAACCACTGAAATTGCAGGTCTTCGGAACAATTCCAAGCAGGGCTTTTCATTCATTTGCATTTGTCAGAACCTCGAAACTTGAATTGGGTTTTTAAGATACAAACTATCATTTGTTTATGAAACGGTAGCAGTGGAAGTTTGATGCGAATGAAACGCAAATGTGTAAAAAAGGAATAAGCGATCAAAAAGAATTTGACAAACGTTGCACACAAATTTTTTAAAAATAACAAAAACGCTTTCCATTCTAGTTTAATTTTATATCCTGGTACCAGCTCATGTTCACATTAAAATTAAGGATGTTATGAAAACAAACCTATCTTCTAAAATTGCAGTGAGCTTGGGTTTCTAAACCCTGTATCTCCGCCATGCACTTTCCACTTGATATGAACATTACTTTGCATTGTTTCCTAAAATCTCACCATTTAACTGCATAACTAAACGATTTTTGAACGCTGTTTCTATAAAATTGGAGCTAAACAAAGTGACAGACTTGATAATATGTTTCTGACTGAACTGTGCTTCATGTTCACAAGAAACAATGATTTAATTGATGCAAAACATCTGATGATTCGAAAACACTTTTGTAGCCGTGACTGCGCACAGCAGCATGTTACCCTGGCGCACTTAAAATTATATTTTTTACTGCTTCAGCGCAGTGCTTTGCTATTGTCCTAAATTTTGAACTGCAGCAGCACCAACAGTTGCGGATGTTTTTTTGAGTCGTTGCTCTGACTTCAATAGCTGCGACTATGGCAGCGACGTAACAGTAGATGGAGCATCATAATCGTCCGACTTGGCTTCCTGCAATGGCTGCATGAACTAAATCAAATGACGGGAACAGAAATTCGACTCTTGTTCGTTGCGCCAGCTTACGTATAAGACACGTTGCAACCAATCTTAGGATGTTGCCATAGCGTTTCTCCACACACACATACATCCACCCTGAATCGCTTGCTAACCTTTGTCAAACCACTTGCAATTTGAGTTAGTTGCGAATTAGCACGGTGCGTACGTGGCAATGTTTCCGAGAGTTAAAACATAAAAGCGATTGTGAGGTAACAATACGGCAAGCAATTCTCTGCCGCCCCACAGTGAAAGTCGCGTGGGTGTTGGATATTGCGGATAGCACAGCTGCGAAGACACGCAGGCACGATTCGTAAGTGGCCAAAGTAACTGTCCCGTTTTGCCATAATCTCCAAGTCAAACACTTTTCAACTACAACAAACGAACACGGCTTGCTTTATTAGAAGTATTCGCGCTCATCAACCGGGCCCTAGGTCCTTCAGCATCACTCGTCGCTCGCGGTTTTGGTTCTGAGTGCCCGAACAAGCAGCTTCAAAAACTTGAGAAGCGAAAAGTTCTTTGCAACTGCACTGTGAACGAGCTATGACCTGTGACACACCTTTGACGATTTCTTACCACTTAGCAGACTGCAAAGCACGTTTTATTGGGCATCTCAAAAACGTATTAATACTGAGTTACGCGTGTATAGCAACGATTAACCGTATTTAGATTACCCAAGCCCACATGAAACATATAAAAAAAAGCTTGTGCGCTGCGGTGTATCTTCTGAAGTTGCTTTGCCTGTCAACTCAAACCACTACACGTGTGCGTTCTAAACTCTACAATCTCATTCATTGTAATTGTAGAGTCTTTCACCCTGTCCAAAATTAAAAACTTTTTTTCAGCCATGTTACCTCGCTGACGAAATGCTTTCGACCGAAATAAAACTCGTATACACGCAACACAAGAAGGCTGTACGAGAGGTGTAGTTTCCCTCCCTGCCTATAGTAGGAAACGACCTTTCGGTGGCGCGATCATCAAATGATTGTTGTCTGAAACAACAGAACTGACGCCGAACGAGTTGAATGAAGTGCACGTGCGACATTCTTCATCACCGGACGACCAGCATCGCATGACCGAAGCTAATTGAACACAGATCGGTGTAGGAGGCTAAAGATCAAAGCTACAGTTTCGTCTTGAAGTCAATAAAGCGCCTTTCTTGGCATCATAACCGCGTAAATCGCAAGCCATAAAACGACAAACGTGGAGCCTTTTCCTTGCTAAGTAACAGAATGGTTTACGAGCGTAAGTTCTGAGTAGTAAAAGAAAGAAATAAAAAGTAATGTTTCGCAAATTTTTTCTGAAAAAAGCTTCGTATGCTTCGAGAGCAAGTCCTGACTACTGCTGTCGGTCGATCATCTTCAGCAGCAAGCGTTGAAAACTGTCTTTAGTGTCGCTCGAAACGTCTTTTGTCAAAGACCCGTAGTGTTCGTCGTACGTCTTCCGTATGCAGCTCAAGTCAATCTGATGAAGAGAAAACCACAGCTTAAAAGCAATTGTCAACCATAACTTATCAAACATCGCCAGATATATTGAATATGTCCTTTCGCTTTGTTCGCGCTGGATTAGGAGTTGTGATCATTGATAGACTAGCCTAGGGTCAACTTAGCAAGCAACCTACAAGATTTCAGAACGGTGACAGTGAGTTGCTTGCGATAGGTTTGGACGAAGCACTAAAACATCCTTTGGAGGAAGTAGTACCAGGCACCAGAATTGTTGTTTACAACTACCCAGAGTCAGAGGTAAACGGTGGGGAAGCAGAAAAATGTTAAGCCATACACTTCCCACTTTCGTGTGTCATGAGAAACAAAAGCTAGGCAAAAACTGGTATTCTGGTCAAGGGAAGTTTTTGCAATCGACTAAATGCCGCGAAGCTGCTTGAAGTTAACTCCCTGCAACAAGGCGGCAACCAGTTGACCTTTTCGGAGGAGCACACTCATCGTAGCTTGTTGTTGTACTGTTTTGGGGGGGGGGCAAAATAATTGTAACCTGTTGTTGTACTATTTCGAGGGGCAACTTGTTGTACCTAACAACTTAACGTATTTTTTTAAATTTCGGGGAGGAAATGCTTGGTTGCCACTCCCTGATTGCGGGCTTGTCCTTGCCTACAACCACGGCTATAACGCCACTTCACAATATTATCGCATACGAATGCGGTAATTCGTTCAAAATACATGCCATCCCACTACAAGACTATATGATGTGAGACATAGTTGCTTCAAAAAGCAGTTTGAAGGTAAATGTTGTGCAGTAAAACATCGCACCATCGCTAAGTCGGCTATGCAGTCTCTCCATTGTTTCCTTGTTTTATTTGCCGGTTGTCAATCGGCAACTTGATACCTTGCTAGTTTCATCCCATCCGTTTGTGAGGAAATATGCAACTCTCTAGCGCATTTAGCGGTCACAGTTTAAGCCAAATATTGTCCTGTACAGAACAAACGTTTCTTACGCATTGAGTCACACCACATGTACGTAACACTTTTAGTTATTCGGCTTTCCACTTCATGATCCTGAAAAAACATAGTATTCTGTTCACCGATGAGCGACCGTGACTTCGGAAGAACAGATTAAGTACGGTACATTGAAGAGATTGATAAAAGTCAGCCCGGAACTTCGTAGGGCTCACATAACAAGAAATGACGCCACTCTTTGTCATATTCAGCGACACGCATGTTTCATACAAATTCAAATTAGTTATTTGGCCTGTTGCCTGGACCAAGCGAACTTTTTGCCCAAGCAGCACACTGGTCTAAAACCTGAAAGTTTCCAAGAGCACAAATCTATGAAAGGCATCTTCAGTCACAACCAATATAGCAGGAGTGGCAAATCAGTCAGATACCAAGAGCAACATTTGTTACTGTGTTACCGCAAAAAGCAACATCATACACACGGGCACACATGAACATCATCCCATCTCTTCCTCACTCATACGCATACATTTGCTCAGCTAGATTCATTGTAAATATCACACACCAACATGACAATGACAGAACTTTCAAGCCATTTATTGTTATGCATGTTATTTAGTGGGACTTCTGCTAATTACGTAAGAGCCACATGAAACCGGGTAAAGAGCCGCATGCGGCTCGCGAGTTGGCCACCCCTGCAATATAGGCTTCGTTTGTTGAATCAAATTTCGGCAAAGAGTTACCTCAGAACGAGATACAATCACCAGAATCAATTCATCTTCATCTGTTCCAGCTCCTTTCATGGCGCAGTGCAGTTTTTTAGCGAAGTAGCTAGACATGTCTTTGGCTATGTCTACAATTCCCCGCAAGGCTTCTCGAAGATCAGAAGACAACTCGTCGTGAATAGTTTCAGACATGTCTTCACCTGCAATCTGCACATTCCAAAATTCAGAATTTAGTGAAACCCACACGCAACATGATTTCAATTTAGGACAGCATTTGAGCAGTTGTTTTAGAAAATCGTACGACGCAATAAACAGCAGCTTTTCCTAGCACTATTAACTTTTCAGTGAAGGTCAAACAACTTTGCAGTAGCCGAATCTAGGTAAATCAGATGGAAAAGATGTTGCGTAAAGAAAATTTGGGATTAATTTACAATAAAACATTGTCCAGCACAGAACAAAATTTTGTTAAAGTGCAATACCTAAATTTTTTGACAAAGTTTTACTCTACTTTTCTAAAACTTCTACAGCATTTACGTTCCCACAGAAAAGGTTTTTATTACTTAAATAATGATTTATTTCTTAATTGCTCAATTTTTCATGGATTACTTCAGTGCTTCGTTAAATTCACTTTTGTTTTTCAGCATATCCTGAGGATATTCAGAAAGATCCACAGCCAGTGTTTTCGGTTTGTAAATCCTTCTAAGTGCCTCACTATTTTTCTAATAAGAATAAAATTTCTAATGTGAATAAAATAAAAAATGCATTGAAACTTCACAAAAATTAAGGCAGTGCAAATTAATTTTGTAACGAATATTCTGTGACTTAGTTCTGTTTACCCTACAGTAAGTAGTGCACTCCAGCGACAGCAAGCATTTGTAGGACTAACCTCTTTGTATTTTTTAAATGTGAAACGCAACTGTGAAAAGTTTCTTGTAGTAAAGATCTCGATTAGCTTGCATTCATCAGTTCCCAAGCGGCTTACTCCAGCTTCTTTCAGTGCTTGTGCATCGGCGTACGCCTTCCCCAGGAACAGGCTCCCGTCCCGTTCTCTGGACCCCTGCAAAAGGATACCTATGGCCGAAACCTATCACATCATTCCAAACTTGGAAAAACGTCAGTCACAATGTTATTGTCAATGGTGAGTGCCGAACAAGAGACTAGATCCGTGCCTGATGCGCTGGAGTGGCGAGGATATGAAAGGCTACAGTTGCCCGGCTTCGCTTCTTGGCTTGGCTTGTTTGCTCAAAACACGTTTCTTTCAGCTGCTTTAAAACCATGGCGCCTTGATCCGTTACAGGTCTGAAAGTCACTTTGTCTCTGTATTTCACGAACTTCGACGTGACAGTAACAATAAAGAGATAAAAATATGATTCCGCACTCTAACATTTCCGTGAAATTGCGTTTTGGCTGCTGGCTATGAAGCTCCGACTTAGGTACATTGCACTGTTCTTTAACATCAGTGCAACATAACTTAAAACTGCTATCTTGTTTTGTGCTTTGGAAATCTTTGTATATAAGGGAAAAGCAGATGATAAAACAGACATTTAAAAAGGAAACCTAAATACAAAGCAGCTGACACGTAGATGTAGCGCATTTAATTACTGAAAAACGTCATTGCAAGGTATTTTTCGTTAATAAAGATGGTACTCACCTTTGCCAATGCCAGGAGGAAATGTTCATAATCGCCGCTAGTGTCTCCTTTTATTGCTTTAGCAAGTTCCTTTCCATATTTTTCTTCGTAAACACAACAGATTTCGTGTATTTCTGCTGCACTACGCGTTGACAGAATTTCGTTCAAAACCTGAAAAAACGATCAAACAAAACATGCACATCCACCATGAATAGAGCCAATTTTAGTAATTTATTGATCCTATTGGAATTAGCAATGCTTTGCAGATTAAAGTATCACATTCTCGCAACATTCCAAACCACCTCGTTTATGTATTAAAGCACAACGCTTTAGATGGCATAAATACAGTACAAACACTTTCGCACAGCGAATTCTGTTAGGGGTTCAAATGTAGCTATCGAAGGGTTCTCAAATGTACAGCAGCTATCGACAAATTGCTCACCCCTTTTGTAAAACCTATCCAAACATTAGTCATTTATGGTCGATTTATAGCCTAAGAAATGTTACATGACCAATACCGAGTGTACTTCAAAACTTCTGCTTCATCGCTGCTGGAGCAGAAGTTATGCTTTCCACAAGTGGTTTCACGTTTAAAGGCTAAACTTAGCTGAAGTAAAAACAGATCACCTTAAACTATGCAAATTTCAAGCCTTTGACAGGTTAACCTCTTCGCAAGGATGAACACAAAAGTGAAGCATTTGTTCCGCGATTCCTTCCAAACGGCTCGTGAGCGCTATTCCCAAATTTAATTTTTTGACATAATCGTTCTTAAAGCATCATTGTTTGCAGCTGTCTTTCTGTTGTTTGTATCAGAAGTTACTTAACACCGTTAAGCTTCACTTTAACCGCCAGATATAAATGTCAATTACTTTTCCACGGGATGCTGTCAACGCTGCTTGTCAGGCAAAAATTTAGAAGCTAAGATGCCACGTAGCAAGGAATAAAATGTGACTTGTGCAAAGTATATCGAAAAATTCCATACAGACTCAGTTGTGCCGATTCCAGCCATGGCTTTGTGTAAGCGATAAGCGTCAAATTCATGTGGTTTCATCATAAGCGATAATACCAAGTTTTCAAAATCTCCTTTTAGTTCGTCCTTAATGTCATGATCGAGGTCCTGAAAATGCATTTATCGAATTATTTCATGTAGGTGAGAACAAACGAGTTTTGAAAAAAACTATCCATCTTAAATCACCTAGCTCGACATAATTTAGACCAGGGGTCTCCAACCTTTTTTGTCGGAGGGCCGAGAGCGTGCAGAGGTCTGATGATGCCCGGGGGGGGCAACTGCTTGCATTGGCGCCCCCCTACTAAATTTTAGTAGGGAGGAATGTGAGAAATACAGGCATTTGAAATACGTAAAAACTGGTGTTGCCGAAAAATTTAGTTTTGAAAATTTAAATAGAAAATATTTTAAAGAGTATATTTTGCTTTTGATGGCTTAGTCGTTAATAATTTGTTTTATTTCGTGAGCTTGAGGCATATGCTTGTAAGCAAGTCCTTGAGATTATGGGTTAGCATCGAGGAACTAGATGTTGCATTTATGCAAGCAAGGAGTATCAAATGGACCCACCAAAAACAATATAACGCTTGTAGGCATGACAGGAGGTAGAACTGTATCTGAAATTGTACACCCATGTAGTTTGATGCTTGCTGCCCTTTTAATTTTTTCTGAACTATTAAAAAAGTGCTAAGGACGTATGGATAAAAACAGATGAAGTAACTCTTTTTATTCAAATAAAACTTACGAACAATTCAATTACAAACTTACTCCTATTAATTTATCTTCTCCAAATGAATTGCAGGCTCCCCCTCAGACAAGTGCTGATCAGATCCATGCAGCATGTATTAGTAGCCTCACATTACGAAGAAACATCTTGTTACTGCATTTAATTGAAATGCAACTTTTGCAACTCCACTCTTTGGATGCCCTCTTGTCTTGGATGCCCTGGGTCGTCGACCTGTTTACACCCACACCTCTGCACGCCATTGCGGAGGGCGACATAAGCTATTGCACAACAGTTCGAGGGCCGGACATCTTACGTAATGAGCTTCGGAATACACTACATTCTACAAAATCAATAAATGTTTCGTAAATGTATTTTTTTTCTTTATTGACAAAAATGTCTTCATGGGCTGGATGAAATGGCTTCGCAGGTCGGACTTGGCCCATGGGCCGTTGTTTGGAGACCCCTGATGTAGGCAAAACATGAAGTATTCGCACAAAAATAATTATTGCTTTTTAGATAGATGCAAGCTTTCTATTTCAAAGCAGTAAATATAATATTGAGCAGAATTTTGTCTCCTGGACCACTAAATAACTGAGACCTCNATNTCATGTTAGCACTCCCACAGCCTACCCGTTCATAAGTTATATTGTAGGCTTCTTTGATTGCTTGCCTTTGGACGTTCGTTGCTCCGCCGACCACTTCAATAATAACGCGGTCTCTTTCATCGTCTGAATGCATCAAAAACAACTTTAGGCTAGGAATCAAAACTTTTTCGAATGAATACCGCTTGGTAAACGTAAAAATTTGCCTTTTATGCCTTTTAAACATGCCTTCATTTTTTGACGTATTCAACTCAACAACGTTTCGAACATATGACGCTGCATGAAAACGTCTGTGTGGAAAGCAACTGCCAGAAGATTTTTAGGGGTGCTAGTTACACTCTCGCAACATCTGAATGATCGATACCATAATGGTTGCCACGTCAGCTGTTGCAGCACACAAAGTTTTAATTGAACCAAAATAGAAAACGAAAAAATGAGCAAAAGACATGCTTGAGACATTCCCAAGAACTGCGCAGCATTAAAAAAAAACATTATTTTAGTCACGACTACAGTTTCCCGTCCGCGCTCTACTTGCTAGTCAGTTCCACAGCACACTTACCACGATTAAAACAAAGTTGTTTATTTACTTGACTCCATCAACTATTGCCCCACCCCCCCTTAAGTACATAACTACCTTGGATCAATAAACTCAGAAGGAAGTAGTGTATAGATGCGTTTCGGGAGCAAGATTACTTCTAATGGCAAGTAATTGTGTCTCTCGATATGAGTTGTCCCCCAAATCTTTCTCTCCGCATGTCTCCAAATTTTGCTCTGGTAAATGCCTTTTCATATGCCCGAAGTCTGGCGGCTTGAACAATTTGCTGCTGCAAGTTTGCAATTGTTCTCACTGCCTTGATTGTCTTATCTGAGTTTACCTGCTATAGTCAGTCATCCTGAATCAGCCGTTTTGTGCCCACAATCGAAATTCAGTTGGTTTCGACTTTTCTGGATTTTTTCAAAGATCGGACTGGAACTCGATAATAGGTGGTAGAAAGAAAGAGACGACTTCTCAGCCTCCTGTCCCTCTGTTCTTTCAACCGTGAAATAATGACACTTNTGCGTCTCTTTACGTTTTTCACAATCTCGGTGTCAAGCCAAATCGTATTGTTACCGAATGCAAAAATTGTGATTTCACTACATTTGACATTGTTGGGACTCCAGTTCGTTTTATGACTCCAATCAGTGACAGAAGTGAAATATTTTATCTTTTTGTGAGACCTAGGGCTTTCCATCTACGAGCAGTTAGTTCATTATCTTTCATAAATGAAGATTTTCACTATTTTGTGATTTAGTGACAAGCCATAGCATACCAGTGAACCGAGCTGTAGCTAATTTTTTAAAGTTGACGCGCTGTGTTTTGTTATGACAATTTTGTTAGCTTATTCCTACAGTTTCATTACATGCTACTTCACGAAAGTTCTTTCCACTCGGTGTCAAGCCAAATCGTATTGTTACCGAATGCAAAAACTGATTTCACTACATTTGACATTGTTGGGACTCCAGTTCGTTTTATGACTCCAATCATTGACAGAAGTGAAATATTTTATCTTTTTGTGAGACCTAGGGCTTTCCATCTACGAGCAGTTAGTTCATTATCTTTCACAAATGAAGATTTTCACTATTTTGTGATTTAGTGACAAGCCATAGCATACCAGTGAACCGAGCTGCAGCTAATTTTTTAAAGTTGACGCGCTGTGTTTTGTTATGACAATTTTGTTAGCTTATTCCTACAGTTTCATTACATGCTACTTCACGAAAGTTCTTTCCAAGCAAAAGCATAGACATAGCAGAATAACATCAAGCAATGTCCCATCCAATAACATCCAACTCTGGCATCTCATATAGGCTACTGTCATTTGGGCCGTTGCTGTTAAGGGTGCTACAAGCGTTAGTACTGAAAAAAGATATGACACGTCATACATCGCTAAGCATCAGATATCTGCTTTAGCTCGAAGTTAGCCGTCAATGTTTGTTTCGATGTAGGTAGAATTCTAAAGCACAGACACACCCTTTAAAGTTAAAGCTTCTCGCAGTTGCGCCGCTTGCCCGGTGGCGTTGAAAGCCGAATCGTTTTGGTTTTGCATTTGCATTTGCACCATTGTAAGATAGCCGTTCTTTTCCAGGAGCGTGTTAAAAGCAATTATCTGCAAAACATCAGCTGGTCTCAAAATGGCCTGCAAAATAAAAGAATATACAAAGCAAGCCTAAAAATTGGAAACCGAAAGTAGTTTTCACTAAGTCAGTTCAAATCATTCTCATAGGACAACTAAGAAGGGGATCGAAATCAATGTTTTCACTGTGGCTGTCAATTTCTTTCAAGTGTGGCTGTTTTGTGGTAACTTTTTTATTTTGGCTGTTTATAGGTTACGCTTGCTGTGCTGCATGAACAAAATCTGCTGGAGTACTACCGCCACATTCACTTTTATGGACTGCATACCCAGCTTCCTTCAAGGTACCGGTTATCGTGTTTTGCATGACTTCAATCTCTTCCGCCATCTTCACATGTACTAGGTAAAGCACCGCATTCACTTTCAACGTATTGTGTCTCTCTTGCCCTCCATTCGAGCGCATCTCTTTTCCTCGATATACAGCTATTACTGTGTCAAAACAAGCATTTGTTCTTGACTAACCTTCCTCGCAGGCACATGCCTGTGGCCAGCGCGTTTCACCTGAACCATTTCATTGTGACGAGTCGACATTCGAGCTTGAAAATCGCCCCAGACAGCGAACACTGCGCTGAAGCCAATCACACAGTACAACATTCGCGAGGTTTTTAAGGTACTGTATGTAAAATGAACTGCAGTTGGACGCGAAGAGGCTGTAAGAATGCACGCGTCGATGAATGTGTTTGAGCATGGTTTGAGCGTTTCAAACGTTCTCGCATGCATCACCTGGAATCGATTCAAAAATTTCAGCTCTGCTTGATTCGTATTCATACAAGGTTTTCTGCACTGGCAAGAAACAAATACGTGAAAAAGACAAGCCCAATATGATGACCTTTCGTTAAAAAATGCGAAGCGAAATTGTATTCAAGCCATGTATAGAGTACGCGAAACGCAATAAGACCAGCGACCATATACGGTAAGCTTCCCGCGATGAGCCAAACCGCAGAAAAACAGTACTTGCTTTGCCATGCAGAACGGTGTTTTACTAATATAAGTCAAAGGAATCAATTCGTCATGCCTGGCAACACTTCAACTTGGGACGTTGGAAGCGCAATATTGTTATCAAGGAAAAATAATCTTTCCTCAACTTTCTCAAATGATGTACAGTACAACGCCGTTCAGACCACCTAACATTATTTTCAAAAACTAAAAAAAACAACACATATTTAGATTTAGCTGGATTCATGCCAAGTTTGCTATTCAGACGTGATTCTGTTGCGCAAGCAGTTCATGCTGAATTGTTCCTAAGTTGGCTTGAAATTCAAATGCTGAGTTCAACTACGTGGTAGGTTTCAGTCGTCCACGTAACTTGGAAGCTCACTTGTTTTTCACCTTACCGGCCAACTGCACTGTTACGTTATCAAACGTCAGATGTTTCTTGTCTTTTCCTGAACGGCCGTTAGAATTCGAAGTCTAAATGTCTCCTCAGTTCAATCTGTGCACTGCTTAACGAACAGTCGCAACAACAGGTATCATACCGCCACAACCTGCCTTGTCATCATAGCAGCATGCTTCCGCCATGGGCCACAGCTCACTGGCAGACTGCTAAACGGTACGCGTTGAATTGTAGGAACCGGTAAAGAAAAGCAGAAGCACGCGTGAATCACCAGCCGCATCGCAGCTGAGTTGATGTTTCCTACCGCAAGCAATCCAAATGCATTTTTCACCTCAGCTGCAATAGCACAGAGCCAATGCGAGCTTCCTGTAGAATTGTTAGCGACAACTACTCCACTCAAGTCCATTCGATTGTCTTTCAAAATCTGTTTACTCGGGTTTTAAACGCAATGATTTCAATGTGTGATTCTCCCACTTTTTTGTCTCAGTTCTGGGCTTACTTCTATTGCGGTGTGTATAACTTTCTGTGTTCCAGTTTTATACTGATAAGTTTTATGAAAAAACGGTTTTAAAAACAAAAACTATTGGCAAGCTGTTAACAGAGACAGTAAGAAAATGTAAGAAAAAATTTACTTGAATGATACTCATGTTCTGCATTGCATCAACTGATTTTTCGTAGATAATTTGTAAAACGACGTGGCAGATGCACAAATGTTTTTAATTCATGCGAATTTTTTTTTCCTGTACTTCCACAGTTATAAGTCACCTTTATAGCTTTCACTCTTATTCCCCGATAACACAAACATAATCTTCGTCGCAACCACTCTAAACTTCACCGGAAATTTCTTTATGACTTATGGAAACACACGTTGTAGATCATACAGGCAAATATCTTCAGAACAGTTTTAAAAACGTTTGAGATAAATAAATAGAAAAACACCGATATTCAATGAGAAAGACGAAAATTTTACATATCACTGGAACTCACCAAAAACTTTTTCCAAGAGAAAAACATTTGGTTATTTCAAAAACAGAATACTGCCTCGCTTCTTGAGCGCTTTTAATTTAATTTCAATTTAATTTGTATTCAGACACGAAGTCCATGGTACAAAGCACACACTGGCTGCACAACACAGGTTGATAAAATCAGACAAAACAGAACGTTTTACAACGGCGTTGGGGACAGAACCACAATGTTACAGACACTTTCTTAACACGATTGTTCGCTAACCCATAACACTTGCTATAATACTGCTCCAGATTAGGATGCTGAGTCCAAGGCCAGGTAAAGCACGAATGTGTTGTGGCATAACACGCCCCAAACGAACAAACAGCGTAACGTCCGAGCACTCAATCATAGTTACATGCGATTGTAATGTTCAAAGTAAAATGACGAATATAAACAATCTGACTGCATCAGAGCGCGCAGCCATGAGTTGTTAGACTTTCTGCATCTGTCAAGAAACAGGTACACATTTTTTCTCAATAGGGCTTCAGAGGTAGGAATATTGCATTGAACCTGATGACTACTAGTTGTTAGTTAAAGTCGTAACTACTAGTTAAAATTGTTTGATCATAAGTAGGGCAACCAAAAGTCAATAAATTCAAAATTTTTCTGCCTTTTTCAAAGTCTATGAAACGCCCAGAAACCAAATTTCACGCTCATACCATGAGGGAATCCCACGTTATAGGTCAAAAAAAAGTCAAAATTAATCATTAGGTCAAAATTTATCGTTAGGTCAAAATTTTCTTGCAGCACAGTTTTTTTCTCTTTATTGATATCATACTGAAACTACAACAACTGATAGTCATATGCTTTTGCAAGTTTTGTTGCAATTCTGTAATAATAATGAGCTTGTTGGGATTTCTGACGTAATAATGTTGTTTTGCCCGCTACTGGACGATTGAATATTGTGTAGGATAGGCGAGAAATGTGGTCTTACAATACTTGTTTTGGTAAACGCTCAATCCATTCTGCATATAGTGTTTCAGCTTTATGATGTTCTCAGGTTTGACTCTACTGTAGTTATTAATATACTTATGAATATATTATCCCCAAAATTAAACAACCATTTTTTTTAAACTTGGAAGCAGAGTGCATAAATATGCTTCTGGGTTAACCTCAACACCTAAGGCTGAATTATTTTGCAGTTGCAAACCCAGAAAATGCATAGGTCAAGATGAAGTCAAAATTTGTAAATTATAAAGTCCAAATTTTAAGTTTTTAGGTCAACAAATTGGTTGCCCTAGTTATAAGCATTGCCAGCTGAAGGCAGTGGCGTAACTGACGAGAGGGGAAGAAGGGCAAATCACCTCCCTGGCAAGCTAAATGTAAAACCAAACCGGACCCCCACTTGGCTTATATTTGGGTTTTAGTAATCGTTTGATTTTCAGTAGGTTGTCGTTTTTTTGCGCTTTTCGCAGTATTTTCCGGTGATTCAAGGTGTTAGCATAACAATCCACATCCGGATTCTCCATCATTTCCCAAGGTCTTTCTGAGTGTTGGTTAGCGGGTCCCCTACAGTGACCAGCAGGCCCGCAGCCAGGATTTCAGGTTGGGGGGGAAATAAATTTTTAGTGGGACATTATTTTTTTTTATTATATGTTTGAAACAAATTTTTCTGTCACAACAAAATTTTGGGCAATGCCCCCGGTGGTTACGGGCCTGGGTCGGGGCACGAAAAAGGTGGAAGACCACTGGTCTATAGGACTAATGTCCAGGGTTCGCACAGACTACGTCAGAGTAAAAAGGAGCGCTTGCGAAAGTAAGAAGGAAGTGAAACAAGTTTTGTGTGACAACACAACGTTGCTTTGTCGTTGATTGCAGCTGTAGTGTGATGAAAATACGCCGAACAGGACCGGGCTACACAATGGACGCAAATCACTGCAGCGTCGTTTCAGTTAGAAAATATCTCTAAAGATTTCAAGCTCTTTGTAATACGTCGATTTGTTGCTAGAGCATGATCCACATTTTCCTAATCATGGATTTGAAGTTATAGTATCAGAATGTTACCGCTATAAACTGTAGGTGGAGTCCGCTGATACATGCTACGTAATCAAAACTTGTAAGCAACACCAGTTGAGATAGTTTTTCAGAGCCGGCGCTTCCTCGTTTTCAATGGTGCGGCCAAGGTCAGTATAGAAATCGTGCTTCCAGGGAAGAGGGAACTGTTGCTCCCATAGCAAGTGGTTCTTTTGCGACTCTGTGCTCCCTAGAAAAAGATGACCTTTTTTAGCCATTCATAGTAAGCGATGCCCTACAAGCGCGTTCTGCCAAAGCGCAGTTGCCGAACAATGTCCAAATTCTAACCTGAACTGAAAACGTTAATACAATCGTAAACCAAACATTTACGGTTTTCTATTTCCTTGAAGTTTAAAATAATTAGAGGGGACATTGCTCTCCACAAATTTACATCTCCAATTCTGCACACCATTGCCTATGCAATGCACACTATACAGTTGTTGTTCTAACTCTTCGCCATTGAATAAAAAGACAATTATAAAAACGTGCCTATCAGTAAGGTTAAGCAATGTTACCAGCCAACAAAATTCTCAAACCTTTCCAAAAAATCAACCCAACTGTCAAAGTGTGTCCTTTCTACCAAAAAAAATAATTTTCAGCAATTTTGTCCAAATCGATGAACATTTCTGGTTGATTTTGATTTATACTCAGTGGCGAAAATGACGCGGGTCAGAGGAGCGAATCCTCTCTCTCTCTCTCTCTCTCTCTTAGTTGTCCGTCGGTCCGACGATGACGCTGCTCAACGCATTTCCTTGTGTCTGCGCATGTGGTTCCTCAGTCCAAAGGCTGAGGCGCAAACACGGCCGCATACTGTAGTGTACAGGCGGATCCCTGCCGCGCTGTCGTTGGATGTGGTTGGTTGCGCTGATGGTGTCTGCGCGCACGCTTTGCTACTGCCACATCAATATGTTGCTGTTCAAAGGTTGCCAGCCCCTTGTCGCAAACTGCACGCCATTCTTCTCGATCCCCGGCCAATTCCTCATGTCTGTCGAAAGGGATCCCGCATTTACTTAAGGACGACTTAATGTGATCCTTAAAACGCTTCTTTTGACCCCCCACCGAACGTCGGCCGCAGGAGAGTTATCTATAAAGTAGTCTGTTCCCAGGAATCCTTATCACATGGCCAAGCCGCCTCAGTTGTCTCCTGAGTAGTATCGTCTCGAGGCATGTTGTGCCTGCTCTGCGGCGAATCTCAACATGAGGTATTTTGTCCCACCAGTGCACGGCAGTATAGTTTGAAGACACCGAATGTGAAAGGCCTCGAGAGTTCTGATGTGACGACGGTACGGTGTCCAGCCCTCACATGCATAGAGCAGTGTCGAGACGCAGATAGCGTTGTAAACGGCCATCGTGGTGCGTGTGGAAAGGTCACGGTTCGTAAAAACTCGCTTGGACAGCCTCCCGAGGGAAGCGGACGCTAGGTCAACACGATGTTGAATCTCCGCAGTGAGATCACATGTGGAGGTAA
>JGI24159J19872_10005447_pt1 | contig 16474 bp, 11 predicted proteins | sample Ectturendosymbi4_FD_19872 | JGI IMG/M metagenome (IMG submission 19872) | reverse complement strand
TGACCGATAAGCCACTGCTTTAATTCGGCTTTAATTAACTGAAACACGACATCTAAAGAAACAAGAACAAAAAGTAAACCGACATGAAGCAAACATGCTCAAACCAACTGACAGACGAACTGGTCACTGCCACCGAGAAGACGACTACTAATCAGCTCGTACGCAGCAATCAATTACGAACACGTGCAACGCAAACAGCCGCCAGCATTGAACCAAATCACTCGACAATTTGCAAGTGCTTTGTAATCTTCCATAAATACGTCCAAGCAACACAAGATATTTTGCAAAACCCATTTGCATTAATTGTGCACACTCATTGTACAATAGCTAACTTTTTAATAGAAACATTACATTAGGGTCAGAACGTGTGCCAATGAAGCTGGTAGGCTGAATTCGAATCCCAGTCGGGTCACATGGAAGACTTGAAAAAGGTACTTGCGCCATGTCCAGCCTCGGGCTCGGCTTGGGTGCAAGCAAAAGCTTCAACCTCTGCCACTGACCTGCCACCAGCGCAGCATTCTTTGCGAAAGCAGATGCGTGGCTCACGGCGCACAGCAAGCGGAGATTGGCTGCCGCAGCCCACACGTGAGTCGTGACACTCCAAAAGGCGCACAGAGCGGATATAACGAAACTTTCTTTTCATAAAAGTTGCGAAGCAATACGTTGCTTATTACATCAACGTCGTCGAATAAAACGCATGCAAGCATGGCTTAACTAGCCATGAAAACCCACTAACCTCCTGGATATTTGGATAAAAATATTCCGCAGAAACAGCGACTATCGTGAGAAAGTTTGCTACTGCACTTCCTGCTCTTTTAAAATGATTGCCTGCTAAAAATGTGTATTTCCCCGAATGGGATCCACGGTCCTATAGTATAACCCAAGCGATCAGGGGAAAGGTTTTAGGAAGCGCGTGGATTCCTTGGCATTGCTAGTTGCGAAGATTAACCGTCTAAGGAGTGTAAATATCTACTGGTGTTTTCTCATTTGATTGACATGTTCCACTGATTGACATGATTTACATTCTTATTCGATTCACACGTTCAAAATTTGTATTTGTCATGTAGAATTTTAATATGTCGCTTTCAAAACCGCCTGCGTCGGGCAGCAGCTGTCTTTGTGTCAATTGTTTCTTTCTACAGACTGATCTGGGCCTTACAGTTCGCGTGGTTATCTTGCGGCAGGGGCCCCGTAAGCTTAAACGCTTTTGAGGTAATTCATACCCACGACGGCTGGGAACAGCTGCATTTACATCAACATTTTGCTGTAATGGGAAACAAGAAAAGGATGCGTTGGACAAATTAAAATTCAAGAAACTCGTGTGCGAACTTAAGACAAGGTCAACTTGACTTTTCTACACAGTGGCTGTAAGGTTACAGCGCTGTTGATTGCCTTTCATGATGGCAACGTTTTGTCCGCTGCTACCTGTAGACTATAACAAGTGTCAGAACGAATAGCTCCCGAAGTACTTTTTAAAGTCACCTTTGAACTCGTGCGTCTTCAAAATTTTTGTTTTCTTTTTTGCGTGTCTAAATATATTGCGCAAACGCACTCGGCCGCTGTGTCGAGCCATCTCTGCGCATACTTAAGTGCCTTAAAACAGCTTCCAGAAAGGATTTGTTACAAAACGCGTCGGTAAATAAATCTTATTGCTATGACTAAACACTGACATAAGTCCATCCTGGCAACCGCTCACAAGCTACTGCAATTGTCTCAGTGAAGGGCTGCTCTGCGGTTCCCGCGCACTCAAGGACAACTTGATGCGATGCAAGCATGTTGCGTGCACTGCAGAGGTAAACGAACGCGTGATTTCTTGTAGGTTTGCCTGCAAATGCAACAAAACCATTGTCCTGTGAGGGAATTTTCACGGAGCATTTGGTCCTTGCTGCTGCTTTCAGTATTTAAAAAAAACGGTGTTTTTTTGACTTTTTTCAACGCATAATTTTTACCTTGTTATTGTTTCTACAGCTACGAAAGAAGCAGCTTTTTTCCATGCTATTTTATCTGCCGCAATTGTCCACGCTGTGACCTTGTCTTGCAGTATGGGAAGACTAGACCGTTGCGGCTGTGATAAAAGGAAGAGTGGAAATGACACTGACGGTACGTTTTTCTTTCCATTCAAATTCCGCAGTGGTTGATACTAGATTAAAGAGCGAAATCCCGTTTACGTACGGAGGCTTTTCCTTTGATCTGGTGTTTAACAAACGTGGCGTTGCGCTTTCGTGACACTACAGATCCAAATTTAGATGCTTCGCTTCTGACATCTGGTGTCACAAAACAGTCGCTTTTCAGCAACTTGGGTGATCCGGTCACGATTACCGACCTCGCAACTGTGCGATGACAATTTCGTAAGACGTACCCGAATACGAGTGTTCTTTTCGCTGCAGGAATGGGACAATTCACGTGGCGAGGATGCAGCGACGACATTCGATTCGGGCTGGCTTTTGCTAGAAACTTAACGGACGCGGACGAGCGCGACACGAGCGACCCGCGGACGAAAATGAATCTGCACAACACACGCGCCGGAAGAAAAGTGAGTCAACTTTGCTGTACGAGAAAGTTTGCTGAACCCACACACCACGCTAGGCCGAAGTTTCGTTGTCCCAGATTCTTACCGAGGTGTGACTTATGGCAAAGGTGCCAAGCACGTTGAAAGTCGCCGCAAGGGGGTTATTTGACATAACTGTGTCACAGATTTCGAGCAGCTTGTTGTGACGCGAAGGCTTTCCTTTGAGGTGTTCGCCCTTTTCACACATTTTTCTCATTTCTGTCTGCTCCAAACGAAAAGCTGCTTCATGAAGAGAGAAACGACGCTTCATCAACCACACCCTTTCCGCAGTTACGCATATTGTACACTGAGAAAACCGATCAAAATTCGGATAGAAACCTATAACTCATTCACCTTGGGCTTGTCAAGTCGTGCGCAATGTCTTCAAAGTTACGTCAAAGCTTTTTATTGGTAGTCAGATCTTAAATCACAATTACGCAAATACCCAGAAAGCTTTGTAAGGCAGCAGTAGGAGCGTAGACGCAAATTGGTAGTGTATTTGTCGCTTTCCACCTCTTTGGGTAAACAAATGGCAATGTGGTAGGATCGTCACATCTAAGCTGAGAAAACAAAGAGTTGAAAGCGTGTGCATGAAATCATCGGACGCCTCGTCTGGTACAACAAAAAACTGTCGAAAAGCGATAGTTGCCTTGAGACAGGGCGAAGCGTTGTTGCTTAGCCTAAAGTGTGTTGGTTTAATGGTCTTAAAAAATATTTCAAAGTAGGTTCACACATTTTAGAGTTAGACCCGTGAAAAATACCTGGTAAGATTCCTTTTGGTAGAAAACCGGGAATTGTCGACGAGCTGCTGAAGGTACTTGAACTGCCGGACTTTCTTTGGCCAAATTGAATGTGAAAGCTAATATTCCTTTGTGTGTAGTTACGCCCATTCAAGCATATGGAAATGAATATGCTTGTTTCGACATGTAATTTCACAACTTGATGCTTATGGCTGTTTAGTAAATACAACAATCGAGTAGGATGACTGCTTTAATTCTATTGGTTCTACCCTTTTCTGTCCCTAAGTCTGATCATAATCTGCTTGGTTTGGTTTCCAAAATACATTTGCAAAAATGAATTTGACGGCGAAACTTAGCAAAAGATGTTTGAGTTTGTAAAGGGGCGGGAACAGTATCAACATCATTTTTGATGAAGTGTTTAGCCTGTAAGTTATGACGTAATACGCATCCACACTGGATTCGCTTGCTTGTCCTTTAAAAGTTGTTGAAACTGTCGCAGAGTTGCTTTGCCCCAGTAGGAAGGTGAGTGGATTGTTTTTATCGGTTTGGACTGAAGATATGAGCATGGGTCCAAGTATCTACGACTCAGAGCAAAACACGTGGACAAACTTCCAAGACTAAGACGAACTGGTGCCCATTTTAGGAAGAGTAGGCTTTTCTTCAAAGAACGTTATCGCAGCTAAGGGTGAGAAAATGATTCCTTAGTTTGTAGATCAGGGGCGGGCATTGCCTTGACAATAGTTGTCGGCAAACAGTGTTTCACCATTGTGCTGTTTAAATTTTTTCCGATTTGCCGGCCAGTGGCCAATACCGGATTTTTCTGCACAGCAATCTTCTTTGGCTTTTCCACCAGCTTGCTTGCTTTGTGTGGCGTTGGTAGTCGCAGGATGTTACACGTTATGCAACCAAATGGGTCTTCTCTAAAAACCAAATCAGTCTCAATCGTTGTTGCGCTACAAGGCGTCTTACGAGACATGACTGATTTTGTGTTTGGAGAGAAGTGGACTTGACTACACGTACTATTTTCAAATACCAGCCGCGGATTTCCAGTAACGGGATGGGAATAATTACTCTGTGTTGATTCTGGATCTGGCTACAGTGTTTGCGGAAAAACGAAATGAACAATAAATCAAACCGAGAAAGTAGTGCCTGATTAAGAAAAACGCTGTAAATCACCTTAAACCGACATCCACGGAAGCCGCCTCCCTTCACTAGCAGACATACATGAAGCAAGCAAACATTTCTCAGCCGCCGCTAATGTTAGGCTCACACGAAGCTTGCGCTTGCTCAGGCAAGACATTGAGCTCAGATCACGTCAGTTACACCAGGCAGTTCTTTATGATATCCGTAGTATTCTGAAACAATTTCTCACTCATCGAAACATGTAACCTAACAAGTCGCTATCCTCTCGGCAGACTTTGTGGCATGAGAAAATTCAACGCGGTAGTTTCAAGCTTGTAGTTTTCATCTTGTGGAAGCGTAGACGTTTTTCTGGGCATTGTTGTCAAAGCGAGACCTGAGACATAGCACCCAGTCCTGTAGTTTCTTGCTAGGTTTTGTATTTTTTGTTTATTTTCCGGAAAAGTACGTCGCAAAATAAGATACTGTTATTGCTTGCCGTATTTCGCGTCATTAATCCGACCCTGCGTTAATTGTCAGCGCGGTACAGAGATTTCTGTACACTGATTATAACAGCAATTTACAAGGTTAGCAGTTACTAGCAATGAGCTTCCCGTTGTCCCTGATTTTTACCGAGGGTTGAGGGGGTTATTTGATAAAACTGTGCCACAGATTTCGATCAGCTTGTTCTGACTCGAAGGCTTTTCTTAGACGTGTTGGCCCTTTTTACAAATTTTACGCATTCCTGTCTCGCCCAATCGAAAGGTTGCTTCATAAACAGAGTAAAGACGCTTCATCCACCACACCCTTTCCGCAGTTAAATACTTCTGGAATGCCGTTACTTAAACATTTCAGTTTTGTCAATGAAACTGTTTCCTTTGCTTCTTAGTTTTCTAAAAGTCGAAAAATGCTGATTTTGCAAGTACCAATCCTATTTTGCGCAAGAAGTTCTTGACTGTTTGTTCGCACATGAATTGTTCTGATCTGACATTGAATTCAAAATAAATAAGATGTCATATATTTCCATACATTTATTCTAGCGATACACACTTCGAACATGTTGCAAGAATGACACCAATCGATAAGTGGAAATTTTTCCTCATGACCTTTCAGCAAAAATCATCCCTAACCCTAACACGCTATGGAAACTGACCAGTGAGGGCACGCGGTAGACCGAAGGCTGCACCTGATTACAGGCGACATATAGCGGTAAACCTCACGCTATAGCAGCAACTAAAGATGTTTGTTCCGCGAATGCATTATGCGTCAGCTGAAGACGAGAAAAATCACGTTAAATAGACAATTTTCCACAAGTGGTTTAAAGAAAGCAGCTGACGAGGATTTGTCGACTTTTTTTCAGCAGACGTTAGTTGGTAACCCGTGCAGCTAAGTGAGTTTCACTATACGTAAAAATCACCGGGCTTCATCGCTGGACGAGCCATCACGCGCGGCAGCGCTGTGCGAATACCGATGCAGAAGAGCAGCTCACACTAAGCGAGTCACGTGACGACGTGATGCTGCACAGGCGGTAAAAAGACGAATTTTCCGGCTTAGTTGGTTGAAACTGCCGAAGGGTGGTCGCACGCATTTTTTAAATGATGTCAGTGCATCGCACGTCAGCACGTGCTGCTGCGACGGAAATGTCCCTGGTAACCAACGCGTTAATCGTAGCGTTCGTTATCATGCAAACACTCTTTCTGGTGTGAAAAGTCTGATTTTACTTTTTGTCAAAATTTCTCTTGTAAGTCGTTTAATTCTTTTGGCGTATGTCGTAGCTGATTAATACGACCATTTTCGTCGTTTAGTTGCAGTGGAGTCGCTTGGTGCCTGCAGTTTGGTCAAGGATCTTCTGGCTCTGCCTTTTAAAGCAAATTGAGACAATACTGGTCTTTCGCAGTTTCTAAGCTTTCAGAATTGGTTTTTGCGGCATCGGTGATCATTACAAGTAACGCGGTGCTATTGTTTTACAAACTTTTATCATTATTCACAGCGTTTTATCAGAAGGTAACCCGAACTACAGGCTGCATATGTCATATTTCCGAAACGTTTTGAGTTTGTTGTTATAATGTTAGACGAAGTTGGACAATCACAAAAATAAAAATCATAAGCCTGTGCAGCTTTTTTGCTGCCAATTAAAACTCTACGCAGTTTTCTCTTGAAACTCCATCTCCTTGTGGTCTCATATCTTGTGTAGTGTGGCAATAATTGAGGCAGTGGGTTTGAACATTATAGTTGAAAACCTTTCAGAAGACCCTGCGGTTGTCAACAGGCCCGTAAACAGCTTGGGACACCAGGTGGGGCGAAAAATTTTGCAGAGGTCTTCGTCCCACCTTCGCCACCCTGGCTACGGGCCTGGTTGTCAACGCACCGGAAGTGTGCCAATGCAACCTTGACTTTTAAAAACTGCGATTATTTTAGGTAGTCAATTCAAAATTACTGAACGTTGAAAAGACTATTGGCAAGAATTTGTTGGCTGATATTGATGCACAAGCAGTTTCCTGTACAACGTTTTTTGGTGGGGAAGCCGTTGAATTCAGCCACTATGCCTACAGTGATTCACTAACCGGATTATCGCGCGTTTTGCTCTCTCACTGCAACGGCTCCTTGCTGGCCAGAGCCTCCGTTCGTCAACAAAAAATAATAAAACGTGTGTTGCTGTAAAATTTGNCACTTTGAGTTGGTTAACTTTTCATANAACACAAGTTTATTCTTGAATAAAACTTATAGCACAATCATTTCAATATAGTGTTTTTTGGAAACTTCCGACACTAGATGGGTTTTTGCAACTGCCGCCAAATTTTGCTAAATTAGTACAGAAAGCAGACCTTTTCATCTGAAACAGTGATGCTTTAAGCAAACAATATCACTTTGATTTTTACTCTAAGCTCTGAACATCTTACCGAATACTGACGGATGTGGTTAGTTGGCACGTTCAATGGGGTTGGCAGCATGAACTTCTCAGGTTCAAAAAGAGTTTTCACATGACCCTTTTTCCTGTTTTCAGACGTCAATCGTGCTTTGCAAAAGACGATAGACTCGCGCCAGGAACAGGGAACATTTGATCGCAGCGTTGGGCATTTCCCACCAGCGCGTTGAAAAGTGACTGACAAGTAGCATTACACCAAGCCCAGCCCGCACCCTCCGCGACCGCAGGAATGCTGACTGTCAGCACTCACCCGCTGATGAGTTGACATTTGGGTTTTCCGTGCGGTGTTGGGTGCAGTGCGGTCAGGAGCAAAATGTTCAGTGTTTCTGCGAGGCCGATCGCGCCAGTTGCAATTATTCTTTTTAAGTGGTGCAAATGTTTGAAAAACAGACCAAAAAATTCATAATGTCGCTCGTGCTGAGTTCATTATGCAGATTTTCACAACAAGCGCCTTGAAGTACTAATTGACCGACGGTTTCAACAAAATGGAACAAGGCTGTCGAGACACGACCAAAAGAAGCAGTTTTTTCACGAGGTTTCCCGATGTCCTATCTGCGACGTCCGAGAACACCTTATATAGCTGACTTTTCTCTTTCTGTTCAAATCTCGTGTTTACAGTCGCCAATTAACCTCAATGCTTTCTTCGGCAAAAGGCAACAAGTTAGCACAAAACAGCTAACCTCTCCGAACAAATATGTTGCCCTGCACGAGACTGATTTTCGTTGCGAACATTCGAATCGTCTTAATGGAAGGAATCACTGCAAGTTGACAACGCTNGGTNTGAAATGAACGAGCGTAGGATTCGACCCTTTCCGTGTCGATTGGTGGGACGAGTTTGCATGTCAGAAGGGTGCATGAACCTCTTGTTCTCGTGTTTGAAAACATTGCGCAAAGTTTACCAAACATGCTTTGTACAACTCACACCACCACCACCAGAGACATGTTGGAGACGTTGTACGTTTGTAAGATTTCGGCAATTAGCGGATTCAAAAACGACGTACTTTCTCCTTTTTACGGGCATCGAATTTCAGAAATTTCTCCGGAGAGGCTCGAGTTGAAAACGCAAGGCGTTGTGCGTCTGTCTACATTCGGAACTTGCGCCGTCGTATCGAGAAATCGTTTGGCGCCACCTTTCCTGTAGGGAAGTTGCGATCTATTGATCATTACAGCGGCAAAGAACATTTCGGACTTGCGCAGTCCGGTTGCTGCGTTAACATTTCCGATTTCCTGACGTCACAAGTCACGACCGGTTTATGCAAAACAAAACTTTGTGGGCACTGCAAAAAACTTCGATTTTCTCTTGAATATGGGTTAGCGATGTGGAAAATAAGTTCGGCGCTCGCTTGCCGCCGACAGCCTCAGTTCGCCGACGTCGAGGCTAATGTTAATGTTTCCTTAAAATTGAACGTAAAAGCAAAGTTTCACCTGAAATGCTGCGTAAGAGTCTTATCACTTCACACAAAACCTTTTTTCGAGGTCAGCCCCGTCACCCGGTCACACAGTAAAACGTCCTGTTGAGGATTCAACGGAAAAACACAAATCGTTTCATGTACTCTGCACAGTGAGCTTCACACCCCCGTTTACAGCCCTGTGCTCGGAAACGAGGACCCTTATCTAAAAACTTTAATTTCGCCACTGGTTATGAAATCCCCTGGTACTGCGTAAAAAGACGGCAAAAATTCTGCGTACAATACTTGTTCAAGAAAACAAGTTTTACATGCAGCACAGAGTAGAGCTGGCCAAAAAGCGGAGTCCGCAGGTTTACAGCGGAGACGCAGTCATAAGCACTTTATGGGGATGCGTAGATTTGTGTTTTATTCAAAATTTGTTTGTTTTTTACCGAGTCGGATGCTGAAATATTTGAAACTGGCGGATGCGGAGGGACGTTTTTCTTTTTTATGTTGAAACGAACAAAGTTCTGTACACCTCCAGCACATGCACACGAGCAGCTATTAAAACGGCTAACCAGCAATATCTGGAGGAAGTTCGGTAACAGTGGTACACAGTTCGTTTGTATACTTGAGTTGCGTTTATGCGCTACTTATTTTCTTCTGATTTATTCCTATGGCAAAACTCTTTCTAAGATGCAGAAAATTGCATCGGACTGACGTTTCGTGTAACTACATAGCACATATCCTAATTTCTGTTCTGTACAGTTTATACGGTGTGTCAGGCGGAATTCATCATCTTGCCCACCATCAGGCCCGTAACCAGCTTGAGACACCAGGGGTGGCGAAGAGTTTTCTGAGAGGGGCCCAAATTTTTCAAACTATGTCCAATAGTTTTCAATTATGCCCAACAGATTTTTCCAGGGGTGGCGAAGAGTTTTGCAGGGGGCGAAGCCCCCCCCCCCTGGTTACAGGCCTGCCCACCACTACTATTAAATCAGTGTTTTTAAGCCACTCTTTGCAATTTCCTGAATTGAATTTAATATTCTTGAGGTTTGCGGATTACATGCAGTCAGAAAAACTGCCGTTTAGATCAGGCAACGCCACATCCAGCCACCAGCCTAATCATCGTCAATAACCTACAGTTAAGGATACGTTCGGCAAAGTTTTGACTCACAGAGCCAGGTAAAAAAAATTGTCAAGTAGCGCTAATCTGTTTTCATTTCACCAAGTGTGTTGTAATTTTGAAACAACAAGGTTTAAACTGTATAAATATTTTTCAACGAATCTTGACTGAAATACGAAGAACACTGTAGGCTGCATAGACGAAGGTCGAAATTTAGTAAATAAGGGCAGCGGCGTACCGATCCACGCAAAACTTATTTTCAAATTCATTATTGCCGGATTACAGACGACAAACAAAGTGGTCGTTTTGGCCGAAGTTGCCGTGTCTCTTAAAAAGCACTTGTCAAAGCACGAATATATCTGTGAATATTGCGGTGAAGGTGACATTCATAAAATGACGTTCCTGGCCGATGCGAAGGAAGTTCAATATTTGCAAAGATTGATTAAAAATCCTGGTGCGACCTAAATGTTGTACCAAAGGCCTTTCGTTCATCGGAACGTTGAGACAGCGCTTAAGTGAATGCATTCTGCCCTTAAGCAAATATTTCACATCATCTTTTCCTGTTGTTATAGAGCGTTTTCGCAGTAGTGGTGAGGTTGTCGATTTCAAGCAAGTTCCCTCGAAAAAGTAAATTGCAATTCTGTTTGAATAAGATTTAAGGAATGACGATGCGTAGTGTTACGTGAAATCGCTTTCCTATTCCTTGCTTGTCTCACATGTGGAGTGTGGTTACTGTAGTTGCAATCAGAAAGTTAATGTTTCTTGTGTTCTCGTCTATCTTCCCAGTTTATATGCGAATAGTTTAGTTGCAGGCAGGGGTGTAGTGCTAAAACAAGAGGTGTGGAAACGCCGTTCCCACACCAAATATAAAGGAAGACTGCACCAAATAGTTCGAATAAAGTATTCGCCTACAAGAACTTCCACACTGGACCTTCTTGTTTCACTGTAGTGGTACGGTGCTATATGCACGAGATAACTTGTCATTTATTCATTTATTCTGCTCCAGGCGCTACACTTACAGTATAAATTGAAATGAAAAATCTAAATCTTCAAGTGACTTTACTAGTGCAAAACGGTATGGGAACGCGTTCCCACCCCACTACACCCCTAGTTGCAGGTGACAAGGAGCAGGCGCGGAACCAAATATCATTTTTGTAACAAAGTTTTTGCACTGGTACGATGCCTAGTTTCGGAGCGACCATTTCTAGTTTTGCGACATGCAGCTGAGCTGACAAGACCCATGCACAAGCCTGGAATGAAAGGTCGAATATTTATGTGCATTGTTCGCTTTGAAATCCAGCAAAGTCAACAAACTAGGTACATCGCAGTGGTACAGTGCACATGCAAGAGGGGCACGGCCTGCTTACAGAAATTACATTCGTCTGTCTAAGATCTTTCAGCTTAACTTGATCGGATTGGATGATCTTCCATTGATAACAGAAGTTGCTGTTACGCAGATACCAGAAAAACTTCTGATTGGTGCTATGCTGGAACTTGCAGTTTTCAAAGTGTAGCCTGTGGATACAGTTTGTGTGCAACACATGACAAAACCGCACTAATTTTTTGTTTTGTGCAAGCAGTCACACGCAAGCTGCCTGAAGAAAGTGACAATTAGAATGGTGGAAATCTATCCTGATTTCTTTGGAAACTCGGTTAATTTTTGTCATGGGTTAGAAAGCGTGGCGTTACTTTTGTTTACGTCTGTGTTCTTTCGATTTGGTCTTAGCAGCTCTCTTCGGTCCGCAAACTCATATGAACGAACATTGACATTTGTATTCAGTCGTGTCAACAGTGCTGGCGCGATAAGCAAAAGCTTACGCTCGTTTGTTGATGAACGTGGGTTGCTTAAGTTTAGATGTGCGTCCTTAAAAAAGTTCTCAAAAGGTTTGCGCTACATTACTAGACAAGTTTGAAACAGCTTGTTAAGATTTCACCACGGCTTTATTGTTGGCGCTCTGACATAGGCGTAGCCAGGGGGACCATGCCACTCACCCCAAATTTCAACATATCTTGTCATTTTGTGTGCTTAGAAAGGCAGTATCCCAAACAAAATGCTGTTGCTCGCTTAAAGTAAATAAATATTTGCCGCCCTCTGATGCTTTCGAACTAACTCTCGTTTCATTTGCTTCAGGCAGTCCAAGGTTTGGTGAAACGACAGTGCAAATGTCATGGACTGACTGGCAGTTGCATTGTTCGGTCTTGTTGGATGCAGACGAGCAAGTTTGTTCTCACCGGCAACGAGTTGAAACGACGATACTGGAGATCTGAGAAGGTCGTCGCACGGCAGCATAATTCCGGCGTGAAGCTGCGACTGAAGTACAGTCGACGCGCAAAGTTGAACCCAAAAGATTTAGTTTATCTTGACGACTCTCCTTCTTACTGCAACCGCAACCCCGACGAAGGTAAGGTAATCGACACCCTAAAGCAAGCCTAATGTTTAATTGCACTCCAGTTGAATACTGTGATGAAAGCATGTTTACAAGTGTAAGAGCGTAAAGACAAAGGGTATTTTTTGTTTCTTCGTAACAGGTTATCCTGGCACAAGCGGTCGTGAGTGTAACAACACTTCCAACGACAGAGACGGATGCGAGAGTATGTGCTGCGGTCGCGGCTACAACACGAAGCAAGTCGTGGAAACTTACAAGTGCGAATGCAAGTTTCACTGGTGCTGCAGTTTGCATTGCAAGAACTGCTCCAGGACTGTCGAGGTTCACACGTGCAAGCCAGAAGTGACGACAGTCAGACTCACATCCGGCAAGCGTCCGGCGGGTCGTGGAAGACGAAGGAAAGGTAAAAGGCGAAAAAACAGAAAGAAGAAGCGTCCTCGAAAGCCCAGAGTCAGGCAAAGAATTGCGAGAGATTTGAGGATTTTGCAAAATCCTCATTACCACAGTGCAGATTCCTTCACATGATTTTTAACATGGATTTTCAAGCTTGAGAACCAGAGGCGGCGCATGCGAACTGAACTGGTGAGAAGTTCGTCACCTTTTAAGTTCTTTCGCTGGCGGATGCGACTCGCTGACCACACAAATTAATTGCACGTGCAAGACCTGATTGCCTTGGCCACGCTTTTTAATTTTTGACAAGCGATATCTGAGAACTTTGCGGGCAATTTGCATTGGGCTGACATCTGAACATTGGCACAGAAGACTTTGTTCAGCTGTGCTTGGCATGCTTCAGCTGCCGTGACGCTTTCAAAAAGCAAAATTGAGGGTGATAGGACGTAGAGCCGAAAATAACCAATGTTTAACGGTGGAAAATCATTACGGGAAAAATTGTTAAACCGTGGAAAATTCGATAGCAATCATCCGAAACATTGATCTTTGGACATTTTAGGACGGTTTTTCACTTTAACTTCTTTGGTTCTGCACCTAATTTGCGTCCCAGACATCGGCATTGGAGATAGCACGAGAGCATTTGCAATGAACAAAATACTTTGTTTTCGCCGTAATTGACACTACTACTCCGATACCGTGATATCTTTTCGCAGTGCCGCTGACCTGCAATCATTACTAAGGCACGTTAATCATCTCAGCTTGTCAAAATAGTTTCTTGATTTTGCCGCATGCGCCTCGTAATGAAAACCGGGATCAAATAACAGCGATTCTCTTGATCGAAATTCGAGTTGCATCGACGTGCAGTGCAAGTTTGCATCGCCAGAAGAACGCACTTGCAAAAAAAACGTAACTGGCTGAACACGTATGCTTTAGCGGGACTCCCGACTGGCTTTGCTGTTACATCAACGTTGCAAGGTTCAAAGCGGATCTAAACCCGTGGGCGAAACCTTTCATGGCGGGTGCATGGACTCGCCACGGGTAGTCGAGTGTTGTTCTCACGCCAAATGCAGGCGAGTTCGCGTGAACACTTTTGGACAGAAATTGCTGCAAGCAAAATCAGTGGCTACAGGTATCGAACTTCCACGGTCTCGATTGCAAAGCCAGCCGCTGAGCATTTGGACTTCTCTTACTGGCGTGCAGCGTGTAAACTCAGTCTGCTTCTGACAAGTAAAAACTGGTTTTGACTGCAAGCGACCAGTTTGACGCCATCTAATGGCCATCTGCACCCTGCTGTTTCACTCAATCCGCTTTGCTTGTTCCCACACGATGGCGCAAGCTTGCCGAAACAAAGCTCGCCAAGGTTGCTGGTGTGGTTGTGATAAAACGTGACACAGCACGTATTCTTCGACTACCAGGGGTCAGAACCTTCCACGTTCCCTATTTCTGGTGAAAACTACCCGGAGAAACGTTCAGCCGCCAAAAATATGTTGTTTTTCTTGCGCGACCGCTTTTTGTACCCATGTGCAAACGTGAACTTTTCAAAGAAGTTCTGTTCTATGATTGCGTAGCTAAAAAAACGATCAAACCCGGATTTAACCTTCACCTTTTACGCTTCAACATTTGTGCTCTGAGTGTTTCTGCGTTTTAAAGATGGTTTATCTTGCCGAGCTGGCTCGCGCTGCACCCTTACGTATTCTTTCTTGCACGGTCTCCTCGCGCGTCTGAAGCGATTTCTATACGAACAAGATATTTATATTAAAGCTCGTGGCTGCCGCTAGCGACGGGAATTTCCGTGCACAGAGACGACATTTATTGTGCCGAACGACAGGGTCGCGCTGTGAGTGAGAAAGAACAGACGGGACCAATGTTCCCACTAAGGAAGTTTTACACTGAGCAAATGTTTGTTTTTGTGCGCATGCAGACGCACAACCAGTGAAGCGTTTCATGTAGTGAACGAGCCAGAACCGTCGCCAGAAAATTTTCAATAGGGGGGCTTTACATTCTTAAATTTGATGAAAACTCCAGTGATTTATAGTGCTTCATAATTCATTGGGGGGGGCCTAAGCCCCCAAAAGCCTCTCCTTACGACGGGAATGGAACGAATTATTCGATGCGTGTAGTTACATTAAATCTGGAATGTTACAAGTGCGGAAGAATGAGATTTCACTGCGCAAATGGTCTGGCGGTGCTACTGCGCACCTCAGGGGGAGCATTGGTCGGGGCGCTTCGAACCAAGAACGCACACGAGGGTTTTTGTACAAACAGTCGAAGAGAATGCTGACGCAAACAGGAAAACTCGACGAACGACAACCGCGCCACGCCGCGCGTGCCGGATGAATTTTGCAGACGCGGGTTCGTGCGAGACAATCTGTGCAAACTAAGATCGGGGTAAGGAGTGTGTGGCAACCAGCCAAGGGTCGCGAAAGAAAACGGAAGCATTCGGAACGGATTCGGAAACATTCGCAACGGGATTCGGAAAAACTCAGAACAGGATTCGGAAACATTCGGAACGGGTTATCGATTCGTTTTTTTTTCGGCAAGCAGGACGGAATGTTGTTGGGTTCGGAAAGCAGCCGTGTACTGCACAATCGTTAAAAAATGAAATGAAAAAGCATTTTTCGAAATCGACGGTTAATACGCTGTGGAACACCCAGGAAAGCTTTTGCACACAAACACGCGCAACACCAATTTGCTTCTCAGCTGCAACGCGCTTCTTCCTTTTCAAAGCAAGGAATAAAAACGCAGTGTACCATACGCAGTGGATGAAAAGTAAGATCCCGACGATGCGGACCTGAATGGAGCCCCTGCCTTTTTATTGTAAGGACCTGGTGTTTCTCAACACAGCAGCAGAATCGCAGCCGTTCGGGGTGAATGCCAGCATGTTCCGCTTTACATCACGCCGAACCGAACGGTGTGTTTTGCAAATTCACCGGTTGCTGCGTTTCCAAAACACAAACACGTTTCTGTTTTCTTTTTCTCCGCGCTGCGAGTCACGTTCTACGTTTTTGTCATTGTCAGCTTTTGCGGGACTTCCCCAAATTCGGAAACAAGATAAGGTTTCAGAGCCACTTCCGCAGCGCAGGAAAAAAGCAACACGCCACATGCAAGCTACACGACAAATCAGAACAAACACACATATGATGCATGAACACCGTAACAGGGAGCGGAGTGCTCAAATCTACGTGAGCGACAACAATTCACGCGTCAATTTGGAATTAAGCAGCTAACATATCAAACGCACGAACGGCTGTAACAGAGAACAAGTGCAAAAATGATGCAGCACATCAGACAAGTTCACCAAGCAACGCGGTTGACTGCGGCGATCTGTTGATAGCCTTGAAAACTTGGCCAGCAGCATAAAAAAACGAGTTGGGATTTTGCTCACGCAGTTCGGACTGCTGTCAGTGCAAAAGCGAGAAGAAAAGTGAAGTGTTTGGAAAAAATCTCTGAAAACTTACTGCACGGCGTAGACGAAAACAAGACACACGCATAGACATAAGACGAAGGACTTGGTCGGATCAAAAATACAACAGGCTGCTTGTTTGCTCGGTTAAAAAATAATAAAGCGTGATCGGGCATTGCTGGCATGATCGGCACGGGTTACTACAGCAGTTTATTAAGCAAGGTCAGTGAAAATGCGAACGCTTTGCACACAAGTTTTAAAAATACGTTTGCTGGTCTGCGCGTGTGAGATTGCACGTTGATGCAGTAACGCGAATCGAAGCACCACGGTTGGTTGACAGCAACTTTCGAGTAAAAAGGGATAGGTCTTGTCGAGACAGCGCGAGCAGCAAGATGGCGACGCACTGCCATCAGCGAATACATTGAAAGTATAAAACGCGTGCTTGAA
>JGI24159J19872_10005445_pt1 | contig 16475 bp, 14 predicted proteins | sample Ectturendosymbi4_FD_19872 | JGI IMG/M metagenome (IMG submission 19872) | reverse complement strand
TTTTTTGTTTAATATATAGAAAGGTTAACTATTTCCCTATGACAATCTGGAAAGAGAAAAATGAATAAGGTCATCGATAAAGGTTTTAGAAGCTGCCACTTTGTTTCAACATTGTGAAACACCCTGTAGACCACTGGACAATGTAACTCTACTGGGTATAAGTGAGATTATAAGAAAGTCTGTTGCATTGTTAGACCAATCACTATGGACATTGGAAGGATTCATTCCCGGGCGGTGGCAAAAGTGGTGAAATTTCATTTTGCCCACACAAAACTAAGAAACAACCTAATTGTCAAATTTCAAAATCCATAGGGGGGCCAAGCCCTTTTGATGCCCATGCACTTAGCATAAACCTGGAGCTTATCCCACAGTAATGCTTGTGGCAGCAGGTGCTGATTATATGTATTATGTGTTCTTAGTCATATTATATATACCCTTAATCTGTGAGCATGGTCCCCCATGACGGAGTTAATAAAGTTCCAGGGGGGTACAAGTCCTTCGCGCTCTACAACATGGAAAGTTTTTGAATGGGGAAATGTTCAATCTAATTTATTCATTTCAATCAGGGGGGCTTTATTCAAAGAGCAATCACTTGAGGGAGGCATAGTAGAGAAAAGGTTAAGAACCACTGATGATACCTTTCAATAAGTGTCATTTGTGTGGTAGCTTTGTTTAGGGAAGGGATTACTGCAAAGGATTGCATTGTGCAGTTTTGCATAGCTAAGACTTTGTAAGGAATCTGCTGCCTGAACTCATTTGCAGCAATATACTACGTTCACATGAAATTGATAAGCTCTTGTTCACACAACTCTTCTAGATCAGTGGTTCCCGAAGTATATATTGGTTGCCACCTAAAGAAGGGTGGTGAAGCATCAAAAAATGGTCATGCAGAGGCGATCTGTTCATATGCAACCACATATCTGTGCAAGAAAGTATTTCCAGCATTGATGATCATCAAAACCAAGGCTCGCAATTGCTTTGATCCTGGCAATGACATGCACATTGCACTCAGCAAGATCGAGCCCTGCATTGACAACGTCATGAGGAAGAAACTTTAATTTCACACTAAGATGATAATTATGTTTGTAATAAAATACATTGTTTCATTGTGAGTGGGTCGCACTACCACTGCTTGATTGTGGGTAATGTGGATACTTGAGAATGGAGTTGATTGCTGACATAGAAAACGAACTTAGCAACTTACTGTCAAAAATCATCCATGCAATCATTTTCATGTTATCACACACTGTTTGAGGCTTGAGTTGCGAGGTGTTCACCCAACTTAGATTTGAGTCACTCTCAAAAAAGTTTGGGAACCATTGTTCCTAGATGCATGGTTTACACCACAGCCCTGCCACAGCAACTATTGAATTAACTCAGTGACTTTGACTGCATTCATGCTGAACTCTTCAGCATGGAGCTATCTAACTTAAATGTGAAGAATTACTCAATAGCAGATTAAACATCAAACAAATTTTTGTTTTGCAGGTAAATCTTCAATCACAATCCAGTTTGTTGAAAATCAGTTCGTGGAATCATATGACCCAACCATTGAAAACAGTGAGTTTCAATGATTAAATGTCTTATGCTTTTCATTCAAAGTTTGACAAAAACTTACCTAAAAGTAGCTTTCTATCAAGTGATAAGCAGCTCAGGGCTAAGTTCTTCTGCGAAGGACTTGTTCCACAATACAATTAAAAAACCTGGTGCGCTGATGAAGGAGTGCATGCCAGCAAACCATAACGGAGTGCCTGCCAGGCAGATTAGTGGAATTAGTTTCCCACTTGGAGGACGAGATATTCAGATGCCACAGATCTCTTCACAACATTTCTGGAACAAAGGAGGAGTAAACTAATAATATTAGTTCCTGAGATCAATTCACTGCAGATAATGTTTTTTTGGTAAATGACACTCCAAATGATGGCAGACGTGACCAAACCAGCTCAAGAACCTTGTTTTGAAGTAACTAAACAAGGAGCTGCAGCTGGTTCACTGCGAAATGATCTCGTTTCTGATCTTGCCCCTCCAAGAGACGCTTCAAATACCGTGGAGGCACTGCATGTGCAAACTGTTATGCTTTCATACTTGCTACATGTATGCTGGCCAAGTTTTGGAGCTTTTAAGAAGAGTACTTAATATTCAAGTCATGTTGAAGTTGTCTTTGGTGCACAGTGCAAGGTGCGGATTGTGTCATGCTCTGGAACTGAGTCGACTGAAAGTGGAAGTAGCTTTCCCGATTCTGGACTGATGTCTTTCTCGAGAAACCGGTCATTGGGCAGCGGTCCTTGTGTTGCTAACGAAGAGAGGAAAAAGCCTCACAAGCCGAAGCAAAACCGTTCATCAGTTGTTGAGGGCTCGCTTCACAATGGAGTGAGATTAGCATCAACTGCAAACAGCAAGTCACATGACTGGGATGTGCAGAGTTTTTGATTTGGCACGTGGCCTTGTTTGTTGGAATGAATGAACAATCTGTGCAGGTGTGCGGATAAACTCCAGCAGTGATGTCATCTTTGGCATCGTCATGGAATGCATGGTGGAGAACAGCAGAGAAGATTCTACGCAGGGTTTGAGTCAAACCAGTCTTGCTTTACACCTGTTTTTGGTCTAAAGGAACTTGACAAGGCACTGTCAAATGAGACATGTGCCAGTTCCATGTCATCATGCAATGACCTGACAAGGCTGAGAAGTGGAGGTTGATAGAAGGATGTAAAGCAATCCTCTGCTGACTACATCAAACACTTCAGCTAAGTCAACAAATGTGATGTGCAGCATGCAGCCTTGTTCACAGAACATCTGGATTTTGCGTGGTAAGAAGCTCAGTGAAACAATTGCCTGGATCCCATGCTCACATCTATCACAGAATCTGGATCACCCTCCATTAACAGATAAACTTTGCATTGCTATGGATGCTTCTCAATCTGGCAAATCACCAGGTCTAGATGGTATTTCAGCCGGACTACACAAGTGCAGTGATTCCCCTATTTTAAAGGTTACTTCTGAAAGAAATGAGCGAAGGTGGGAAAGGAGATTGCAATTACTGTAGAGGACTTCTGAATGTCACTGAGAAGGTCTTTCACATGGTCGCACTATCTCACATCCAAACTCTTGTGGGGAGGGCTTGCCCTGAATCGCAGTATGGTTTCCACAGCAACCTATCACTGCTTGTTAACCTTGTCTGAGTGTAGAGCTCTAAAAAGTGGTCCATCAATCTGGGCAGTTGTTGATTCATGTCTTTGACTAAGGAACCGCATGCAGATATTAGGGAACAGACCTCACTGGTGACTGGACCAATAACCTTCGTGATCCCCTCCTACATGCGGCAAATGCCACCCATGTTCAGGGACCAAGTTGGGTAGAAAACTTCGGGGAGACAAACTTTGTGTGATATGCATGTTATTGTTCGTATCACACAGATACATTATTAAATTATTGTTTGTGTTTTGATGACATCACCATCTATGACCTTTTTGTAAATTGGCAAAATGGGAGGCAAATTATGGAAATGATATTTTGGGGACCATGGCCCAAGTGCCCCCCTGGCTGTGCCCATGGTGTTATGGCAGTTGCATAGTACTGTGCTAGTACTTGACAATTATTACTAGGTATTTGCTTTTTTACTAAGTCGACAAAACTTGAGTATGAGTACTCTAAGAGTTATTTTCAAAGTAGATGAAGCAAACACACTTCAGTTATTCTTCAAAAAACAAATCATGCATTAAATGTAAAATTTATGAAGATGTATCTCTGAGATTCGCTTTAACTGGCATGGCTGTCATCTACATTGGCTTAAAAGTATGCCTAAATCATATGTTGTTTGTCATGTACATCAGGATTTTCTACATGCTGATTCAGTTGATTCAAATTGACATGAACACAATTACAGTATCAACGATCATGATAATTCAGTTTACATAGTAAATCCGTACACTGTGTCCATAGGTAATACAATGATAATGTCTATTTTTCTTATTTATTCCACGGCTTTATGCTGCGTGTTTTCAACAGTACTCTAACCACGAAATTCGTACAGCTACATAATTTTGTTCACAAAATGTTGGTGGTGTGCCCCCTTGTCCAAAACGTGGGAGAACATGTGCCCCAGTCCCCTCATGTGCCCCAGTCCCCTCATGTGCCCCAGTCCCCTCATGTGCCCCAGTCCCCTCTGAAACACGGTCCCTGCCCATGTTGGAAACTGTTCGGATCTGCGAGAACAGATTGTTCCAGTGCTGGTTGGCAAAAAATGTGCTTTTTGTATCATTTCATATTTGGTGCATTTACATAATCCTTGCAATCCCCAATTTCTTAACTTGCATATATTTTTTTCTTTCTACTTCAGCAGTTCTTAATAGGGGGTTAAGTTCCTCAACAGCTTCTAGAAGGATGAATTTTCTGGAGCATAATGTACTGCTTGCATATAATTATCAAGATTTCATGTTCCAATTCAAGCTACTGTGGTACATGTTTGGATATATGACAGTTCACTTTACACCTGTAATAGTGAAATGGACAAATTTTCATTTGAAATAATTCTGGATGAATGATAAAAAAGCTAATAAGCATTTCTCGACTTCAATCATTAGTTTTGAAAATGTGGACACGGCCAGTGGTTATGCACAGATTTGACGATTTAGCGTAGGATTTCTAAGCCATTTAGCTTCGCTGATTACACAAGCAGCAAATCAAACACATATATGAATGTGTTTGCAATGGGTTTTAATTCTTTATTGTTGCTAAACTAGGTCCCATCTCTCTAGTTGTGATATTAAACAAGTTTAACACTTTTGTCAAGAGTGTTGACAAACATAACTTTTCACTCAGAGTATGATAATATTTAGATTGTGCTAGTGGTGAAACTTCATGTTTATGATTATTTTGTAGCATTCACCCGAGAACTGAAAGTAGGAAATCAGGATTTCAAACTGAACATAATCGACACCGCAGGTCAGGTAAGTACGTTTCAAACTATTTTTCCCAGTTTTGCATCTCGGCATAGGTCTTCTATTCTTTGCTCGTAAGAAAGCTGGTCACGCTTTGTTCTTGCGAATCTCCGGTTGTATTGTCATTGTCACGAAACAACAACACCTGCACTGACTTTCCTCGTCTCAAGTCCATTGTAACACCTTTTGGCGCCGCAACGTTTGTGGTTGTGATCAAACAAAGGTCACAATGACGTGTTTAAGAATAGAGTTGCATGGTGTCGGGCGGAATCGTAAGTTTTGCCGAAGTAGTGCTCGAAATAACATTCCTGGTAATTGGTCTTTGTGGCTTGATCATATGTTATGCGCAGATTGCACCACGAGTGTGAGACCTTAGGCTACCTGTTGCAATATGACTTCGAAAGAAACAATGCGTTTGTGGCATTCAAAGTTATTGTGGAGACTAAGTGAAGCTTGAACTGACAATTCTGGCAATAAACAAATAAAAACAAACGCAGAAAATCAGCTTGGCCCAAAAATTCAAACCGTCCGTTGAGGTCGGGTTTGGTGCAAAAACATGACGAGCACTGTTGAAAAATGCTGGACGAGCAGTCGGGGATAAATTCCAAGGTAATGATAGGTCTTGTTTTTTAGCAAGTAATGAGAATCAAAACGATGCGTGAAGCAGTAGATAGTTGTTGATACTTCCTGCGTAGAGCGTTCCACAAACCGGAGGTTTTGTGGAAAAAGTTACGACCAGCGATTCGTTGAATAACGGAATCTGAAGTATAAGCGACGTCGCGATGAAGTTTAAGCGACGCCGCGATGCGTGAGAATGAAATTCCTAAAAATCTAGTTACTGGAGCGAAAAGAAGGCACCTTGTCGAACATCAATTTGTAAAAGTTGCGGGACATAAATTTTCTCTTCCTTTGGCTAAAGTTACGAGATCGAGATCAGTTATGACGTCATTAGATGACGTGTAGTTTGAAAGCACCGTAGTGTAATTTTGACGGTGGAGAGTTGCCCCTTCCCAAGCATTTGTTTGTCACCATGAGAACAGTTGCCATTGATCAGGGGCGGGTCACGTCACCAATCTTTTTGAAACAGACAGCATCTTCTTGTGTACCGATTAATGCGAAGGGCTACCGGTTTGATACACACTTCTGAAATAAAAGTTTTGCTCAATTTATCTTTAGTTGCGTTATCAAAATAAAATTAATGACGTGAAAACACTGGTCATGTTAATGGTATTTTTAGAACAGACCCGCGGGCGGCCCTGGCCCAGCCTGCGGACGGGCACCACGCTGGTGACCCCTGCGTTCTGTTATTAAATATTTACGATCACTGTAAAAATGCAGTTTCAGCAAAAGCGTTCCCAGATAGCTTCACTGTAGTTGTCTCTGACTGTTAACGAGCAAGAAGAACATCGGTTGTGTTCTTCGCGTGTTTTGCGATAAACCTGGGAGGATACTGGGAATGGGCCAAACCACTCCTAACCTGGAATACACGTAAGAATAAAACATCAGACATTCCTCGTGGATACCTCCGGAAAGCAATTTCAGTTTCGTTGTAACCTTCGGTCACGCTTCAACTATTTGTTTCAGGTTGTTTGGCAAGGCTGCATACCACCATCGTCAGAACTGACCGAGGCAGGGTTTCTCAATTCGGGGCCACGGAGTGATTCTCCGGGGACCTCGAGCGAGCAGAAGCCTTTAAACAGCTGTGCCGTGATATTGCAAAACCCAAATGTGACAATATTAATTATTTGCCAGTTAAACATGTAAATCGTGGTCAGACAGTTTAAGTCTAGGCATTTTCAGTGATGAGCAGAGGACCACAAACCATGAAAAGGTTGAGAACCACTGGACTAAGATTTTCAAATAGTGATACCTGAAAGATTCTTTGTGAGGTTTTATGCGACATGCATAAGGATGAGCTGCTAGCAGCACCCTAACAACGACGAGGTAACTTAAACTGTTTTAAATGAGCACGACGTAAAATTTGTTGTTATTAACAAAAAGGCCAAGAATTTTATTGTGAACAAAAGACCTAAAAAGTGTTTTAATAAACAATGGCGCATCGACAGACATTTTCTTTGCATTTGCTGCAATGCTGTTATTCCAGGATGGCTTCCCGTCGATGTTGATTGAAGTGTATTCAATGATTTAATGTTTCAGGATGAATACTCCATGTTCCCGGACTCATATGCACTGGATGGATACATCCTCGTGTATTCGGTCACTTCAGTGAAGAGGTGGGCGGTGATGGCGAGTGCGTTGCACTGAGGAGGTCGCCCCGCGGTTGTTACGTGACAAAGCTTTGTCGTTGCGCGTCATAACCGATGTATCGGTCTTGTAAGATCAAACGTGTTTCGAAACCGATTCTTGTCAAACACTGTACGCTGAGCTAGCTCCGCAGATGTGGAGGATTCATGATGTTGCTCAACGTCGTTTGTGGTTGCGCGCCCGAACTACTTGGTATTGTTCATGCAATCATTCCTTTGTCTTTTTCTATTTTGATCTGCTGATAACAAACCAGGCAACAGGGATCGGATTGGTGATATGTGACAACACAAACATGATATGAGAAATTAGTTGAAAATCCTGTTTTTTTTCAGTTTCGAAGTTGTGAAGTCAATTTACCACAAACTTGTCGACATGGTCGGACGAAACACGTAAGTTGCCATTTAACCAGCTCCTTGTTTCTGTTGGTGCTTTGCAGCTATTCAATTTCTCTTTTTCGTAAATCTTCAACTCGCCTGCAAACCCGTGCCATCAAGTTTCGGACGCATCGAACTCGTTCCCGCGCTTTATTAAGTCATAGACGAGATTGTTTGGTCATAAATACTTGCGGTTGTTTCGGTTCCCGCTTGCGCTGTAATGTAAGAAAGTGAAGCCGAAAGCAGCGCTGACCTGTGTTGACGCCACTAGGTCCTTCTCGATGCGTCTCACCATAATAAAGCTCGTCCTGGCGAACATGCCACCAGCGTTGTTGAGTTGCTGATGTGATCGTGAACACTGGGATCTCTTGCGGCAGTTGAAGATGGAAAATACCGGAACTTCATTTATTTTTGTACAAATGCGGTTTTTATGCTGGGAGCAAATTTTCTGAAAAAAAAGTGTTTCTGTCACGTACTTCCTCAATTTTAGGTAGATTTGCTGTTGAATTGAAGGTTATTTTTCAAAACCTGAAGTGGAAGTGTTGATTTAGTGCAAGGTTTGGTTTTGTCAACTTGTGTTCGTGCAGAGGTTTGGTGATGCCCGGGGTAACTACTTGACTGTTTGCACCCCTACCAAATTGCAGCATTGATGAATGTGAGAAACCAAGCATTTCACGTAAAACTAGTGTTGACAAAAAACAAGTTTCGAAAAAATGAATGAAAAATATTTCAGAGTATATTTTGTTTTTAATGTGTTAGTTCTTGTTTACTGTGTGCCTGAGGCATATGTTCATAAGCAAAATTCTTCTAGTAATGGGTATGCATTGAAGAACTAGATATGGCATTTATTTAAGCAAATGAGTACATTAGAGTCCTGCACAGGTAGAATTTTTTAACCACTCCCGCCCCGCACCCGCAAGAATTTGAGAAATATATTGAAAAAGTAATGAATTGTGAAATCGGTTTTCAAGACCTTGAAAAAGTTTTGAATTTGGCCAAAATGTATATACATTCTTGAAAAGTATTGAAATCCTGAAGGGAAAAGAAATCATGAAGTTTCTGAACAGAATCGTCTCTTCCTACACTGATTAGTTTAAATCTGTAAGCAGTAAAATCATTACTGATTCACAAGTCATAGGACATGCCAGAGCAACTTGCGTGCAGGATTTTGCTCATCACACATTAGGATACGAAATCATTGTACAACTGTAAATGGATGGTCCACAATGTTAATTGAAAGTTTGCCAACAAGTTTGAAAACACGAAAGAAACGAACTTCAAGACAGATCTGGGGAATGTGGGAACATGCAGTTTCCACAAATATATACATATATTTCTCACTGTGAAAAGCTTATTAAGGAAAGGGCAGTGCAGTCTGGATCGCAGATTTTTTTGTAAAGCTTAATTTCAATTGTATCACAAAACACCTGAAAGTAGAGGTTTACCAACTTGGATACTTTCAGTGATGTTGATGCCGTAAGCCAGTGGTGCTCAAACCGTGGCTTTCAAGGCCCTCTGGAGTGGCCCGCGAAGCAATGTTCATTGGAAAGAAAACTTAACACTTTAATCATTTAAGAGAATTTTTTAGATAATTTTTATTGAGATTATTAATTCTTGTGGCCCACGAAAGGTTTCTGAAAGACAAATGTGGTCCACGAGCCAAAACGTTAGAGCATCACTGCTGCAAGCAGTCAGCCATTTGTTTTATTCAAATTTTGTTCTTTGCCGATTTTGACGGTTTTTCAGAAGGTAAAGTAGCACGTGGTTTCTGCAGTGGCATGCAATGTGTCAAATTGTGTTTCATGAAAGTATAATTTTGAAAAAATAAGGATTACTGGTTGTACTGATTTTTCCATTTATTTTTGAAAGGGTATTGACGAATTATGGGATGTGGTTTTTGAAAATGTGTGGGAACCCTTTCTAAGCTTAAAATGCACTGTTGAAAACGAGTGTTCACTTACCAACTCTCTAAAATTTGCTCTTCTGTTGTTCACGACATGGCCAGCCATGCTAAACACTCGTTCATTAGCAGCGTTAGTTGCCATCACGCAGAACGCATTTCTTGCAAGATCCCTGAGCCCTGCAAAGTGCAATCTGTGGTCTCGCCACCACATGCTGCTACTGCACCCTTTGTACCACAAACTCTCCCAGTCTCCGTAGCATTGAATCTCTTACTCATGTCATTTTCACATGCACTGGGTAATCATTCAGTTACTCGCACAAAGGATTTCTTATCGCGCGTCGACTCCCTCCCCACCCGCACACATAACTATGCGGGTTCCAGCGCCGCACTGAACTCTAATATGCATTGAGGAGCTAGATGTTGCATTAAGAAAATAAGTATCAGATAAGCCCACTGAAAAAGATTCCGCTTGTGAGGTATGATAGAGTTCTCTATATTTTCTATTACAAATATAATGTAGTATCTGAAATTGTACAATCATGTACTTTCACACATTTTATGCCCTTCATGTTTCTGAACTATAAACTAATTGCTAGGATGTTGTTTAGTAAAAGCAGATGAAGATAACGATGGCAGTGCTTCATCTCTCTCTCGCATCACTTAACGCAGATTTTCATTCCCACCTCAGGGAATTTCCCATCAGATCCCTGCAGCATGTGTTAGTAGCCTTGAAGAAACATGTAGTTACAGCATTTTAATAAAATTTAATTTTTGTAATTTCATTTTTTGAATGCCCGGGGCAGCCACCCCGTTCGCACGCCCCTGCGTTCGTGCCATGAGGTGGTCTAGTTTGAATTGTGTTGTTGCACAGCACCTGCTGTGTTGTTGCGGCGACGGAAGTCTCATGTTCATGACGAAACAATCATTTGTTTGTTACGCCGATCTAATTAAAATGATTTGCTTTTCAGGCAAATACCTCTGGTCTTGGTCGGCAACAAGACTGACCTGCACATGGACAGGAAGGTCACCCCTGACATGGGCCGGAAACTCGCCCAGTCGTGGGGGGCAGCGTTTTATGAGACGTCAGCCAAGCATAACATGGTAAGTCGACCATGACCTTCAATTTAATAATCTCTTTGTGACGTGCAGTTTGTCACAATGGTGTGTAAAGCTTTTCGCAGCAATATTTCTTTCTGTGCGAGTTGCATTGGAAACCTCGCTGCCATTGTTTCAGAGACCCCCCACACGCCGCCAAGCCGTGTGTGCGGGGGGGGAGTGTTCTGTTGTTCCACACTGTTGGTGTCGATGAGTGCTACTGTCAAACAAATATTGCTTCCGTCAAATACCTGTTTCTTGTGAAGGATATCGAAGAAATTTTCAAAGGAATTCTCCGCCAAATAGAAAAGCAGGACGGCAACGTCGCCGAAGACAAAAAGTGCGTTATTTCATAATGACGTCACAATGAGAACCAAAGCGAGGGTGATGTGGGGATTTCCCGCTCGAGGAGTTCTGTTGAAACGGCAGTGATGCGGAACATCACGCCATTGGACGCTCATGTTCTTTTTATTTCAGTTCATTATTTAAAATGTTTTTTTCTTATCGTATTTTTATGTGTTCACGCGAACCCGACCATCTTGATCGACTCGTTCCGACATCAGCACGCCTTGAGCATGGTGCGCGCGAGATATTCCGATTTATTCTGGGTGGGGGTAAATTTGTAAATTGGAAGTTATTGGCCTTTTCTGCTAGAAATTTAATGAACGTTTAAATATTTTAGGGGGGTCTGATTCGAGAACTGTGGCAGTAAATGGTGTTTTGCCCAAATCCACTTTTCTATGAACGACGATCGCGGCCCATCGTTCTTCTTTTTTGTGTTCTTTATTCTTCCGTTGCCAAAGCAACGCATTATGAGTCTTGATGACCCGCCCCCCAATAATTTGGTGCGCACTGAACCTTGAAACCTTGTTGCTACGCAAAAATACATGGCAATAATTTTTCTTTCTTGTTTTGTTCATCGCCATAGCAACGACGCGAAATCGTTTCGTTTGAAAGCCCGAGTGGGGATTCCCCTCCCACCCCTCCTGCGATCGCTGAACGCGTGAAACGCCATAATCGTTAAGACCTGCGGGGTGTTGGGGGCAAACGTGGGTATCGCTTCGTGTCTGGGGCTGACCTTATCACCCTTGACTGTAAGGGGGAGTATTTCCAGCGCCCGCTGCAGCGTTGCCACCCCTCCTCCCCTTTCACACATTTCTCATTCACTCGAACACTGTTGCATGTGAATGTGGTCGTGACGTGGTGTTGATGACGTAGAACATACGTATACCGGTACAGAATGTAATAAAATGTGCGAATCTGAGTTTTGCTGCCGGATGAGTTGATGGGAGGAAATATCATAAAAACAAAAGTAGTTCCGGGGCGAGAACAATGCCCCGATTGTTCCCATTTCAATCGGAAGACAATGGTGTCCATTGTGTTCCAACCATCTGCCCTCGTGACGTCACTGACGGTCATGTGGCACCAGCAGATGACATGAGGTTGTCCATCCATGGGATGAAGTAGGAGATCTAGAAACACACCAGGGGGTTAATCATTGATGCGTGTCGTTTCATCTACAAATGACGTTTGAACAATGTTTGACATTTGTTTCGCCGTAACTGCAACACGCGGGTATTTGATGTCCCATGACACTTTTATCTCATCTACCAGACCGGATATCCGGTGATCTTTCGCGCAAGCCACAAATAGATTCAAAACTTCGAGGTCGGCTTCAAACAGGATCCAGCCTCGACGCCTTTGTTTGACTCTTAAAACAATTTCGAAGTTTGCGAAGCAGAGGCCAGATAAGGATGGGGGAGATGTTCAATCGAGTGAGTTGATATGAACTGACGTTTGCGCCTCGCACGAATCATTCAATAGTCGGGACCCACCTGAGTATAAACCCCAGGTTTCCTGGGGAGGGCACATTTGATCCCCCACGAAACAATCCCGATCAACTCGTAGCGGAGATCATCTCTTTGCTGGGACAGAGGCCCGCCTGAATCCCCCTTGAAAGAAACAGGTTTTGTTGACAATGATTTTTATCCACAAGAAACAGTTCAAACCAATGGTCTCCAAACTTTATCCGAGGGCCACATAATCTAATGCACAACAGTTCGAGGCAGGGTCGTCGCCAGCGGGGGGGGCCAGGGGTACCCGGCCCCTCCATTTGAAATCTGTGCCCCCATTTCACGTTTGGCCCCCTGGTTGCTCCATACATCCAATACAGTATTTTTGAAATGTGGCCCCCCTGCTGCTAAATCCTGGCGACGGGCCTGGTTCGAGGGCCGGACATCTTACGTGATGGGATTGTTTCAGGATATGTTATTCTATCAAATAAGGTTGCCAGATGGCCGGTATTTCACCGGCCTGGCCGGTATTTTGAAAATCTGTGCCTGAAGCTGGTATTTTGAAAATAAATGCATTGGAGTCACTCCAAAAATAACTAACGCGGAACTTCTCAAATCGTAATGACTGTCAGTGACACTTCTCAGGACAGTTCCTTCAGCGAAGTTCATTTAAGTTTAAAATAAGGGAAAATTACTTGTAACGTAACAATACTTGTGGTTTCTTGTTTTATCTGTTACTTTGTTTAGTCATACTTATACCATACTCTTTTATCTGTCTTGTAAACGTGATCTGTATGGGCATTTTTCTGCCAATTAACTGCGAAATTAGCGCAGGTGGAGTTGTCTGAACTACTACAGGCTATTGCAGAAGAACGCAGAAAAATAATAGAAATTGACAGGTTTAAATGATCATTTCTGGTGGCCAAACAGAAGTAGTTATCTTATCAGCATCATCTCGATTCCTAAAGAACAGTAGGCGCTTGAAATCCCTTATTTAATAATGTTGACCTGTCCACTTTCCTGTGTATCCTTATTTTAATTATTTTTTTCGATTATAAGATTTTTGTCACTGTTGACAAAAAGGCCGGTATTTTTACCAAACACATCTGGGAACCCTACTTCCAAATCGATACGTTTTTCGTATATATGCAGTAGTGGTATTAATTTCTCATTTTTCACAAAATGTCTTCGCGGGCCGTAGTTTGGAGTCCCTGGTTTAGACAAAAAATCTGCGAACTTTTAGGAGGGCCCGGGACCAGGGTGACCCATCTCTTCCACGGCGAATTTTCTCCTTGTGCCAAGTTGCGTTGATTTGAGCAAATTTATCTTCATCCAAAATAACGTGTTTAAGGGTTACAGGTTGTCTGAAGACAAGTGAAGCGTGTCGTGAGCTTTTTGCGACTGGCACTCCTGGTCAGGACAGTTGCAAATCTATTTTGTCATCTAATCCTTTTCAGCGCTATGTTGAGTGGTCCTGAATATTAGCTGCCTGGCGGTAAGTCCGAACTTCTTATTCTGTTGTGTTCGTCTGTCAAATGGCAAAGAACAAATCCCTGTTGCAGTGACACTCGTTGCTTGTTTTTCTGCCTTGGTTTATAATCATTTTAGGGATTTTTGAAAGTTTGTGGTGAATGTAGAAGAGACAATGTGAAAAGTTATTCGTGGACACTTCAGGTGTTCACTCCCAATATTTTATTCAAGTCCTATTCAACAAACGTCTGTGATAACTTCATCATATGCTGTATATTCCTACTGAGGAGTGTTTCTGTGCTATACTGCTACGATCCAGATGTGAAATAAAGTAACAAGGTTTGAAAAAACATTAGCTGCTCACCTGGCATGCGTCGATGCCCCCTTCTGTGTATCCCGCGCAGAGCATTCCGCCGTGAATTCCCAATAACATTTGTGCGCATTCAGCCGTATCTATTATTGGGACGAAAGCCTGTTTCAGAAGAAAGGAGATCCCTTCATCTAGAAACAGAGCAAAAGGTTCAGTTTATAGACTTAGCTGCGAGCAGAAGATCGTGTACGCTTGCAAACGTGAGTGCTTAGCTGCCGTAGTACGCTTTAGTACACACTGTCAATGACCGCAAATTTTCGGTGAAAGAAATATCATGTTGTCTTGATCTTGATCGAATAACGTTTCTCTGTTGCAAACTTGGTGACTTTTGACAAAAATCTGCTGATCAGGGAACACAAAGTCAAATTCTTACCAAACACGCTTTCGTCCAAATGTTGCTTTTTTGCAAGGCACGACACAAAGATTGTTCACAAACACAGCGTGCGTTCAGGGGTGTAACGAGGGGTGCAAGGGGGGAACAATTCCATGGGCGCCGAATCACTGCTGGGGCGCCGAAACGACCCAAAAATGTTACAAGTGCTTTTTTCAATACAGTAAATTTGCTTCCGAAAGATCTCAGTTTCGAACATGGGGCGCCAAACTTGCTTCTTGTCTCAGGCGCTCGTTACACCCCTGTATGTGTTTAAGACTACAGTTCGCGTTGTTTGTCTAGATCTAAAGGAATAAAGTTTAGCGATTACTTTTTAGATGTGTTTTGTGTAAATTAAAACTTTTTGGTTACATACCAGATTCCCACAACAATCTACTGTACGGGAATAACTATAACCGCTGAAAAATATCGGACTTAGTCTTAGACCTCAGTTATTTTCTTTTTCTAACCCCAACCCAAACCCTAAACCGACACACTCACCTAAACACTAAACCAGTGTTCCCCAAACTTTTTCGAGCCGTTGCCCAAATCAAGGTAGCGATTATGTCTTATCACCCTCAAAAAATTTTCGCATTTCAGGTCGAAAATTTCTTTTGCAGTGATCGCTCATAATACAGAAAAACAATGTGGCTTTGGTTTTGCGTTACCCCCCGAAGAATCGCACATTACCCCTGTGGGTAATTTATCCCCAGTTTGGGAACCACTGCACTAAACCCTAAGCCCTAATCATCAGTTTTCGCAGCGTGTTTGACATGTAGAATATTATTCTGTGCATGCTCACATGGCGTCAAGTCAGAAATTTCGTTTGGCACTGGCAGCATTGCGTTTATTTTTACGAACTACGGCCGCCACAGATTTAAAGTTATTTTTCGCTTTTTGCATTGCTTCTGTTCTGCTTCCACACGCTGAGCTTAGCCTGCTTCCACACGTCTGTGTGACTGTCTCTTTACTAAACATGCTCATGCAGTAGACCAGGTGTCTTAAATACGCAGGGCGCATGTGACCTCCGAAGTTATTTTGTGCGGCCCGTGATGCGTTTTGGAATATTCATTTAAACAACGTTTAAGTTATTTAGTTGATTCACTGTTTCTTAAAAGTGTTCGGCCAACGAGTGAACAAGTTCCTTTCAAACGAATGTGCAGAGCGGAGACGGCTAGAGATGACTTGCCCATAACTCACGATACCTTTCGCAGGAAATAAGATGTAAAAATTTCCTCTAGTAAGGTTCAGGTACCGCCATTGTTGCGTCAGCGTCATAATGCGGCCCTCGGGTGACTTTATAGGTCCCCATTTGTCCCTCAGAGCAATTTGAGTTTGAGACCCTGCAGTAGACACAGAGTTTTTATTGCACCGCAGCCATAACTTAAATTAAATTAACTTAAATTAACTTAAATTAACTTAAATTTAAATTAAAACTTAAATTAACGACATGTACACGGCAGCATAAAATTTTGTTACACCTGCGATTGTGCGCCCCTGCAGGGACGTCGGAGAACGGGGGCATTGCCCCACCCCTTGCCTTTCAAAAGGAGGGCAACGGGGTCGGAGGTGCCTTTTTCATAACAGTATCATTAGTAATTTCATAGTTTATCAAGATCGACTTGAAACAAATGTATTGCAGCTATTCACGCACCCGGAAAATTTAGTATGGTTTCATACATTTTCTGCTATTATTTTTGAGGTCAACATTGTTGACTAACAGAAACAAACGAAATTTACAACCATTTGTTTATTTTTTTATAAGTTTCCATTGCCCGCAATTCTTTTCATGCCCTACCGCTGCACTACCCCTCCTCCGGCCGCTGCACTACCCCTCCTCCGGCCGCTGCACTACCCCTCCTCCGGCCGCTGCACTACCCCTCCTCCGGCCGCTGCAC